>Ga0315553_10000027_pt1 | contig 111443 bp, 110 predicted proteins | sample SalMarSW160140MG_FD_203099 | JGI IMG/M metagenome (GOLD analysis project Ga0315553, IMG submission 203099) | Salt marsh sediment microbial communities from the Plum Island Ecosystem LTER, Massachusetts, United States - Salt Marsh Sediment SW1601-40 ... | reverse complement strand
ACCAGCTCTTCCTGGGCCAGTCTCTCTCTTTCCGCAGTCTCTTCCGACATCCGTCTCTCACTTAATAGAGTAAGTCCCGGGCGGCGCTTCGTCAAGGGGTAGGTTTTAGGCCTGATAGCGCTTTTTTCAGGGAGTCGCCGAAGGTTTTCATTATCTCGGAGTCATAGTTCTCAATCTCGCCCTTATCGCAGAGCCGGGCCAGCTCGGGGTCGATGGGTATTTGTCCCAGCAGGGGGGCATTCGACGACCTGGCCATCTCTTGGCCGCGGCTGGGGCCGAAGATTTCCATCTTTTTGCCCGTGTCGGGCAGCTGCAGGTAGCTCATATTCTCCACCACCCCCAGCACGGTCTTATCCATCTTTTGCGCCATGTTGACCGCTTTGCGCACAATCATGGCAGTCAGGTCTTGGGGGGTGAAGACGATGATGACCCCCGATATGGGGAACGATTGCATCACGGTGAGGGGGGCGTCGGCGGTGCCGGGGGGCAAATCTATAAGCAGATAGTCGAGCTTGCCCCAGAGGACGCCCTCCCAGAACTGCTTGATGGTGTTGCTGATTAAAGGGCCGCGCCAGATAACGGCGTCGTCTTCCTGCGGCAGCAACAGGTTGATGGACATTACCTCGATGCCCGACCTCGAGAGCACGGGCAGGATGCCGGTTTCGCTGCCGCTGGGGCGTCCGGCGATGCCGAACATCTTGGGGATGCTGGGGCCGGTGAGGTCGGCGTCCAGTATGCCCACCTCGTAGCCCTGGCGCTGGAGGGCGATGGCGGATAAGCCCGCCACCAGCGATTTGCCCACCCCGCCCTTGCCGCTCATCACGGCGATGATATTGCCGATTTTATTGAGCTCGGTGGGCTTTGCCTCGCTGAACTCTATTGTCACCTTCTTTGCCCCGGACAGCTTGCTCACCGTGCCTTTAGCCTTGTCGGTGACCCATTTCTTAGCCTCGTCGTTGAGGGCGGTGGACGACAGCGTGATTTTGACCTCATCGCTGGAAATCGCAATCTGCCTCACCAGGTTCAGACCGTTAATACTGCGCATAACGACGGGAACCATTACCTTTTCCAGGCTTTCTCTTACTTGCTCTTCAGTAGCCATAAAAAAATCTCCCCTCTGTTTAACTTCTTTCGCCGAATATACGGGTGCCGATTCTTACCAGGTTAGCCCCTTCTTCCAGGGCTACCGGGTAGGAGTTGGTCATGCCCATAGATAGGTATTTCATCTCGACATTGGGTATCGCCAGAGCTTTGATGCGCTCGAAAATCTTCCTGGTGGTGATAAAATAGGGGCGGGAGTCTTCGGGGTTGCCGAAGCGGGGGCCCATGGTCATAAGCCCCGTTACTTTGATGTTGGGCAGCCCGGAGATGGCTCTGACGAGTTCTTCGGCTTTTTCGGGCAGTACGCCCGCTTTCTGCGGCTCTTGGCCGCTGTTTACCTCGACCAGCACCGGCATCACCTTGCCGACTAAAGCGCAGCGCTTATCAATCTCTCTAGCCAGCTCAACCGAATCGACGGTCTCTATCATATCAAAAAGCTTTACCGCTTTCTTGACCTTGTTCTTTTGTAAATGACCGATGAAGTGCCACCTTGCCTTTTTACCGATAGCGGGGTAGATTGCCTCGGCTTCCTGGATGTAGTTTTGCCCGATAATCTCTATGCCGGCTTCCACCGCTGCCAGCACTTCCTCCGCCGTCCTCGTCTTGGCGGCGGCGACCAGCTCCACCCCCTCGGGCAGCTCTTTTAATAGTTTTTGGCTGTTTTCCTTAATTCCCATGATAAAGAAAGCTAACTATCCCCTCGATACAGGTATACGGGGATTACCCAGACCATTATATTACATTACGTATAGATTTGCTAAGAGAGTCATAGATGGCAGGAAAGCGGTAGCAGTCGGGGCTAGCTGGCGGCGCCTCGCCTCAAAGTGAGCGAGGCTAATACCATCAGCCCGGCGGCATAGCCGGCCAGGACGCCGATTTCCTTGCCAATATCGAGCAGGCTTTGTCCCTGGAGCATTAAAGCCCGGATGCCGTCCACGCCGTAGGTCAGGGGCAGGAACTTGGCTATCCACTGCAGGTATTCCGGCATCTGGCTTACGGGCCAGAGCAGCCCGCAGAGGAACATCTGGGGTAGTATAATCAGGGGGATGAACTGCACCATCTGGAACTCGTTGCGGGCGAAGACGGAGATGAAAATTCCCAGGCAAACGGCCAGGATGCCGATGATAATCTCGAAGACGATAATCTGCCACAGCTCGCCGTTGAAGCTGACATTGAGCACATATATCAGATAGAAGAATAGAATCATGGTCTGAAGCACGGCGAAGAGCAGGAAGCCGAGCAGGTAGCCGCCGACTATATCCAGCTTGGAGACCGGCGAAGCCATCAGCCGTTCCAGCGTGCCCTGAGAGCGCTCCCTCAAGAAACTGATGCCGGTGAGCAGGAAGCCGAAGAAGAGTATCAACACCGCCAGCACGGCGGGGGCGATATAGTCCAGCATTTGCTTTTCCGGGATGCTGACGCCGACGATGCTGGCGATGACCAGCGGGACGGCTATCAGCAGCACCATGGTGCGGCGGTCGCGCAGCAGCTGATTCATAATACGTTTGGCGATGGTTAGCGTGCTATTGAACATTTTGCTTCACCTCACGATGGATAAAGTGGAGGAAGGCGTCTTCCAGATTGGCGTCCGCCTTGCCGGTGGCTTTTCTTAGCTCATTCGGCGTGCCCTGGGCGATGATATTGCAATCGCGCATGAGAGCCAGGCGGTCGCAGTGGGCGGCGTCGTCCATGGTATGGCTGGAAACGATGAGGGTGGTGCCCTGCCGGGTCAGGTCGGCGAAGTGCTCCCAGAAGGTGACCCTGAGTTCGGGGTCGAGGCCGACGGTGGGCTCATCGAGGAAGAGCAGGGGCGGGTTGTGGACGATGGCGCAGGCCAGGCTGACTCTCTGTTTCATGCCGCCGCTGAGCTTCATTACCGAGTCCTTACGGCGCTCCCAGAGGTCGACCAGTCTTATTACTTCTTCGACGCGTTCGTTGCGCTGGCGCTTATCGTTCATCCGGTAGACGCGGGCGAAGAAGTTGACGTTCTGGATAATCGACAGCTCGGTGTAGAGTGAAGGCAACTGGGGCATGTAGCCGATAAGGTGGGCTCTCTGGCGAGACAGCGTTTTCCCCAGTATTCTTATGCTGCCCGATTTGGGCTTTAAGAGCCCGACCAGCAGCCGAATGAGGGTGGTCTTGCCGGCGCCGTTGGGGCCGAGTAGGCCGAAGCTGATACCGCGGGGAACCTCTAACGACAGGTCTTCTATCACCCGGAGCTTGCCGTAGTCGAAGGCAAGGTGGCTGGCGGTAATAGCGGTTTCGTTCATAAGGCATCCTCCTTTGGCTCTTTTTCTCCCTTCTCATTAGTTAAGCCGTAAAACACGAAGTTCATCAGCTCTTCGGCTACCTTTTCGCGGGGGAGGTGGTTGAGGGGGCTGGCCTCGCCTTCCATTATCTTGAGAATAAGAAAGCCTATAATCAGGCCGCCCACCATCCTGACGGTGACCGCCGGCTCAAGACGGCGGATTTTGCCGGAAGCCATCATCAGGCGGAACATCCCATCCATCTGTGACAGAAAGGGCTGGAGGAACTTTTCGTTCCAGAGGGCTTTCAGTTCCGGGTCGCGCTGGACTTCTCCCATCAGGGAGGGCATATGGGAAAATGCCTCGTTCTGGGTGAGGTCGAGCCGGTCATGCAGGATGCGCTTGACGGTAGTGCCGATGTCCTGGTCCCTGTCCCTGGGGAGCTTTTCGATGAGGTCGAGGAGGGGAGGGGTGATAATGAGGTTTTTGATGACGGTGACGAAAAGCTCGCGTTTGCTGGGGTAGTAGATATAGATGGTGCCGGTGGCGACGCCGGCGGCGCGGGCGATTTCGGGTATGGTAGCCGCCGCATAGCCTTTGCGGGAGAAGACCTCCAGTGCCGCCTTGAGAATGCTCTCCCGGCGGGGGGTGCCCTTTTTCTTAGTTTTTTTGTCAGCCATCGCCTGTCCGTAACTATATATGAATGAACGTTCATTCATATTTTAGTATGGGCAAAGGCTCTTGTCAAGAGGTGGGGTTGAGGGGTGGGGTGCAAAAGCTAAAAAGAGTGGCTGCCGAGCCAGGATTCGAACCTGGGCTAAGGGATCCAAAGTCCCCGGTGCTACCACTACACCACTCGGCATCCTAAATGGTGCCGAAGGTCGGGTTCGAACCGACACGGGAGTTGCCCCCCAACAGTTTTTGAGACTGTCGCGTCTGCCTATTCCGCCACTTCGGCTCCTGAAATCCTTAACGCGTTCCAGGTTGCCGTATTTTACTGCATAACAGGGTAGGGCGCAAGCTGGGTGTGCCTGTAAACGCGCTTGGGGGGAGGGAGAAATAAGCGGAAGACGAGATTCGAACCTTGGGAGGGGTGGAGGGTAAAGGCGGTAAAGGTCGCAAATCTCGGAGGGGTGGAATGGAGCGGAAGACGAGATTCGAACTCGCGACCCTCTCCTTGGCAAGGAGATGCTCTACCGCTGAGCCACTTCCGCATAAATACCCACGAAAATCGGCGATTTTTGCGGGGCCATTTTTTAATGTGGTGCCGAGGCCCAGAATTGAACTGGGGACACGCGGATTTTCAGTCCGCTGCTCTACCGACTGAGCTACCTCGGCAGGGAAGTTGTCGGAGTTATTTTAGCTATGAATAAGCTAGTTGTCAATCGACTTTACCCCATATGGTATACTAGCTTGCTATGCGGCGCAAGGTCTTCGGTCTTAACCCCAACGTCTTCTTTCTGGGCATAGTCAGCCTGCTGACCGATATCTCCAGCGAGATGATTTTTACCCTTGTCCCCCTCTTTTTGTTCAATGTGCTGAGGACAGGCGCTCCCGTTATCGGTCTTATCGGCGGGCTGTCTGAAAGCGCCGACGCTATCTTCAGGATTTTCAGCGGCTGGCTCAGCGATAGGGTGGGGAGGCGCAAACCCCTGGCGGTAGTGGGCTACAGTATTTCTACGATAGCCAAGCCCTTTATGTATCTGGCATCGAGCTGGGGTGGCGTGCTGGCAATCAGATTCGGCGACAGGGTGGGGAAGGGCATCCGCACCTCCCCCCGCGATGCCCTGGTGGCTGACTCGGTCTCGGCTAAGGAGCGGGGGAAGGGCTTTGGCTTGCACCGGGCGATGGATACCTTCGGTGCCGTCCTGGGGCTGGCCATAGCCGCTCTCATTATCTATTTGGCTCAGGGTGGGGGGTTTGAGCTTCACTTAAAGACCTACCAGTGGCTGGTGTTGGTGGGTGTGGTGCCGGCAGTGGTAGCGGTGGTTGTGCTGCTGCTTTTTGTTCGGGAGAAGAAGAAGCCTGTTTCGGATGGTACCGGCTCCCTGGTGGGCTTCAGAAAGATAGGTAGTTTTGATACCCGCTTCAAGCTGTTTCTGGTGGTTATGGGGGTGTTTACCCTGGGCAACTCCAGCGATTTCTTCGTTATCCTGCGGGCGCAGGACCTGGGCTCATCGGTTATCTACGTGGTCTTGATGCTGGTGGTGTTTAATATCGCTTACGCCGTTACCGCTTTGCCGGCGGGGATGCTTTCCGACAGGCTGGGGAGGCGGCGGGTTATCATCCTGGGCTGGTTTATCTATGCCCTGGTCTATGTGGGGTTTGCCCTGGCATCGGAGCTGTGGCAGGTCTGGCTGCTCTTTGCCGGCTACGGTCTCTACTATGGGGTGGTGGAGGGGGTGGCGCGAGCCTTTGTCGCCGACCTGGTCCCCGAGGATAAGAGGGGCACCGCCTACGGACTTTATCACGGGGTGGTGGGTCTTACCCTCCTCCCCGCCAGCCTCATTGCCGGCTGGCTGTGGCAGGCCGTCAGCCCCGCCGCCCCCTTCTACTTCGGCGCTGGCCTGGCTTTTATAGCTATGCTGGGGATTATGGGGCTAATTAGAGAGTAGGGATTGGGGGTATTGACAGAAACATAAGCTACTAGTAATGTCTATGTTGAGGGGGCTATGAAAAGGTCTGTTTTAAGGTGGGAGCTGGTCGGTATCGGGGCCATCTTTATCGTGGGGGCGATGTTCCACTTCCTCTTCGAGTGGGCGGGCGGCTGGTCGCCCGTGGGCGTTATCGCCGCCGTCAACGAGAGCGTCTGGGAGCACTTTAAGATAGCCTTCTGGCCGGCCCTGTTTTTCGCCATCATCGAGTACCCCTTCCTGAAGCGCTACACCCACAACTTCTTTATCGCTAAAGCCATCGGTATCTACGTTATGCCCGTGGCCATCGCCGCTATCTTCTATGCCTATACGGCTATCTTCGGCGAGGAGATTTTAGCCGTCGATATCTCGATTTTCTTCGTCGCCGTTGCCCTGGGGCAGCTGGCCAGCTACAAGATATTGACCATGAAACAGTGGCCGAGGTGGATGGGTGGGGTGGGGGTGGTTATGGTCATTCTGTTGGCGGCGGCTTTCGGCGTCTTTACCTTTTATCCGCCCGAGCTTGGTATCTTCCGGGACGCGGTGAGCGGGGGTTACGGGATTGTGGGGTAGGGGGGGGCTTTGTAACCACTTATAAGAACCCGTGTGGTATAATTTAGAGCGGGAGAAATTAACAATGAAAGGTCTAAAGTGTCCTATTTGTGATACGCCTGCACCGTTTACACCAATATATCTTACACAAGAAGAAATTCTAGATTTTACTCCTGGTGCTAAGATAGCTGCTAGTAGCAGGAGCGTAGTGCCAGCGGTTATGGTAAAGCCTTGGAGAAGTATTAGGTACGCAATTTTGCGCTGCCAGGAGTGTGAAGGCTTATTTATTGTGAAAGACCTGATTGATGGTAAGGACTGGCGTGTTGTTTATCCAATCCCACATAAAACTGTGGCTAAAGAGATACCATCACCAATCAAGGAGGAGTTCGACGAAGCTTGTCTTTGCTTTGCTGTCGGGGCTTATTCAGCCTGCTTATTAATATGTAAGACTGTTGTAATTACGCTACAACGACAGCAGAATGTGTCCAGCTTAAAGCAGTTGATGGATAAAGGCACTATATCAAAAACATTATATGAGCGTACAGACGAAGTTAGGCTTTGGGCAAATATCATAGGTCATGAGGATATTATGCCCGAATCAGTCACGGAAGAGAACTGTGAACAGCTACTTTCCTATGTGGAATCGATTCTAAACGCCGTTTATGTAGAACCTACGCGTTTTGAAGCTCTTAAGCAAGAGCGGGGACAAATAGGAAAGAAGTCAGCAAAGAGCTAGATAACCCTCATCCCACCACCACATTATCAATCAATCTGGTCTTGCCGAACCTCACCGCCATCGAGACCAGCGCCGGCGGTTTAACCCTGTCCAGTTCGTCAAGCGTCCCGGCGTCGGCGATGGAGAGGTATTCAATCTCCGCCAGGGGCTGCTGCCCAATGAGGGCGGTCATTTGCTCTCTTAAGGCGTTGGCGTCCTTCTCGCCATCGGCGTAGAGCTTTTGCGCCAGGGTTAAGGCCTGATACAAGACCACCGCCTGCTTTCTTTCCTCAGTATTAAGATAGGTGTTGCGGCTGCTCATAGCTAGGCCGTCGGGCTCGCGCACGGTGGGCACGGCGATGATTTCAATGCCCATATCGAGGTCGCTTGCCATCTTTTTTATAACCAATAGCTGCTGGGCATCTTTCTGCCCGAAGTAGGCTCTGTCGGGGCGGACGATGTTAAAGAGCCTGGCGACGACGGTGGCTACCCCTCTAAAGTGGCCGGGGCGGGCGGCGCCTTCCAGTTTTTCGGTAATCTTGCCCACCTCCACCCAGCTGTTAAAATCGGGGGGGTACATCTCTTCCGGCGGGGGCATAAAGACAATATCGACGCCTTCTTTATCCAATAGCGCCAGGTCGCGCTCGGGGTCGCGGGGGTATTGCTTAAAATCCTCATGGGGGCCGAACTGGGTGGGGTTTACGAAGATGCTGACCGCCACCGAGGGGTTTTCCTTCCTGGCCCGCCTGACCAGTTCCAGGTGGCCCTCGTGGAGATAGCCCATGGTGGGGACAAAGCCCAGCGGCGCCGTTAGCTGCGGCCTTAATCTATTGAAATCGGCGATGGTTTTAACGATTTTCATGGATTATTTTTTCCTCTGACGCCTGTATTATACCATAGCTCAGGTTGACATTAGCCTGCCTGTTGCTTCATAATTTAACTATGGTTGGCGAGGTTTTCTTGGTTTTGCTGGTAATCGGCGTAGCCTACCTGCTCGGCTCGATTCCTTCTGCCTACCTCATCGGGCGCTGGCTGAAGGGAATAGATTTAAGAGAGGCTGGGGACGGCCGACTGGGGGCGACAACTGCCTACCGCCGCGCGGGTTTCCTCGGAGGCTTAATCGTAGCCATTATGGATGTGGGCAAGGGGGTGGCGGTGGTGCTGATGGTCAAAATGCTGGGGCTGCCCCTGGCGGTGGTGATTATTGCCGGACTGGCGGCGGTAGCGGGACACAACTGGTCTGTCTTCCTCCACTTCAAGGGGGGGAAGGGGGCGCTCACTACCTACGCGGTGCTGGTTTCGCTGATGTTCTGGCAGTTTTTCGCCGCCCTGGCCGTAGCTGGCATAGTCGTTCTCATCACCAAAAAAACCGGGTTTTCCACCGGCGTCCTGTTTTGTTTCTTAGCCCTCCTCAATCTGTTTACCGGCAGCGGAGTGGTTCTGGTCATTACGCCTATCCTTATCTCGGTGCCTATGGTCTTGAAGCATATCTCCATGCAGAAGGCGGATGTTGCGGTAATGGCCGACGTCGAGCATCAGCGCGAAGAGGGATAAAGAGAGTTCTCTCCAATTCCTCAAAGAGTCTTTGACCTGTATCCCCATCCCACTCAGGTTTTTCTTCCCACCCAATACCCACCCTATAAGGGTGGTGCCCCTTATATATCCCCCTATGGGGTCGGACTCGCCCCAATGAGTAAACTCCTTAACCTGGGGGCACGTTATGCCCTATCCCACCCAGGTAAGCTCGTGCTGGGGGGCGAGGTTATAGATGATAAAGCCGAAGGGCTTTTCGGTTTTCTTGACTACCGGCGGCCAGTGGGGCAGTCCTCTGGGTATGGTGATGACGGTGGGTAGGTTAAAGGTGAGCTTTTCGCCTTCCTTGCCCAGCGCAATCTCGATTTCCGCCCCCAGATAGCCCAGCTTCTTGGGGTGGGTGCCTATGAAAATCATGACCTTGTCGTAGGGATGGGTGTGAGCGCCTTTGCCCGGATACCAGGGGCCGGTCTCGGTGCATAAGCCCGCCGCCATGTGCAGGTTGAAGCCCTCGAGCTGGTCGCCCGTCATCCAGGTGAGCTCGGTGTTCTTTGGGTCTTTATGGACTTTTAGCGGTTTGATTAAATGGCTGTACTTGGTGCCGTCGGTGGGTGAAGGCTTGGAGTCGGTGGGCCACCATTCCACGCTCTCGTCAGGGCCGAGAATGATGTGGCCGTGAGCGAAGGAATTATCGATGCGGGTGGTGTATAGGGGGCAGTGGGGTAGCCCTTTGGGCAGCAGCACCAGGCAGGGCTTGTTAATTACGTGTTTTTCCTGCTCGGCGCCGAGCGCTATCTCGAATTCGGCGCCCAGGTAATCGAGCCGGTCGGGGTCGTGGCCGAAGAAGACGAGGCTTTCATCGTAGGCGGGGTGGACGTGGGGGCCCGCCCAGGGGTGCCAGAGGCCGGTTTCTTCGTAACGGCCCATGGCGAAGTTGATGGGGAAGTTTTCCAGGTCTTTACCGTAAATCCAGATGAGTTCGCGGGCGTTGGCGCCTGTAGGTTCGCCTTTGTTGACGGGCATCGTTTTGACCAGGTGACCGTATTTGCTTTCAGCCATGATAAGCCTCCTTTAAAGCTCTATAAAAACAGGGCGGTTAATCTATCCAGCGAGCCTCGTATCTAGGGCTGAGACCGACCTGGACAGCGCCGTAGGGTTTATCAACCTTGTTACATACGATGGGAAAATGGGGCAGCCCCTTGGGAAGCGAGACCGCGGTAGGGACGTTAAAAGTGTGTTTTTCGTGTTCTTGGCCGATCTCGATGGTGAGTTCCGCCCCCAGATAGCTCAGGTCGTCAACGTTATGCCCGAAGAATATCAGGCATGCATCATAAGGGTGTACACAGGCACCTTTTCCCGGGTGCCACTGCCCGGTTTTGTTATAGAGTCCCATGGTAAAATTAAGATTGAGCCCTTCCAGTTCTTCGGCTGACAGGGATATCAGCTGTTTGGCGTTGGCTCCCCCGGGCCCTTCTTTGACGGGCATCCTTTTGACAAGGTGGCGGTATTTTCCCCCGTCCGTTTTACCCTCCGGTTTCACGGGCACAGCCGTGTAGTCAGGACTTAGAGCTAGATGGAAATGTCCGAAGGGTTTGTGAACTTTCATGGTAATTAGTGGGCAGTGCGGCATTCCTCCGCGGGCAACCACGACGGTGGGAACGCTGAAAGTGTGCTTTTCCAACTCCTTGCCCAAGGCTATCTCCATATCCGACCCGAGATAGCCTAGGTCGTCATCATCGTAGCCGAAAAAGAGCAGACATTCATCAAAGGCGTGCGCATGTGCCCCTCGCCCTGGAGCCCAATCACCAGTCTGGTTGTAAATTCCCAGAATGAGATTAAGATTGAATCCCGCCAGGTCATCGCCTGACAGGAACATCAACTCTCTGGCGTTGGCCTTTCCCATGGTCCCTTCCCGAAAGGTCAGTTGCTTCACCAGGTGACCGTATTTGGTTTGAGCCATGATAAACCCCCTGTATTTTGTCTATCGGTAGTGTAAGGCTAAGGGGTGTTTTTAGCAAGGGGTTTGGTTTAATCCCATGCCACCTTTGTTAGCGTACGTCTTGTTTTCCCACCCAATACCCACCCTACAGAGGTGAAACCTCAGTTAACTCTTTTATTGTTCCCCCCACACCTTTTGGGAGGGATTGCTTCGTTGTCCAGACTGCGTAGGACTTCCTCGCAATGACAATGGAATTGGGGGTGTTTAAGAGGGGGCTTTGCCCCCTTTTACCTTAAAAGGGTGGTGGGTGGGAAAAGATATAAAACGGGGTGAGGTTTGGGGGGTATAAGTAAGTTAAGGTTCGGTTAAGTTAGCTCGGCGAGCAGTTTTTCGTCCATTGAGTGGCTATGCTTATCGGTGGGGAACTTGCCCGTCTTGACCTCGTCGCGGTACTCCGTTACTGCCTTGGATATAATGTCGGTGAGCTTGGCGTACTGCTTGGCGTGCCCGGGAACGAAGTCGGCGAAGGAGCCTAAGATATCATTAATAACCTGCACCTGACCGTCGCAGTCGGGTCCGGCGCCGATGCCGATGGTGGGGATACCTATTTTAGCGGTGATGAGTTTAGCCAGGGGGGCGGGCACTGTCTCCAGAACTACGGCGAAGGCTCCGGCTTCTTCCAGGGCGCGGGCGTCTTCTAACAGCTTAGCGGCGGCTTCGGGGGTCTTGCCCTGGAGCTTGAAACCGCCGAACTGGTGGATGGATTGTGGGGTAAGCCCGATGTGACCCATGACGGGGATGCCGCACTCGACGATGCGTTTTACCTTTTCCGCCACCGTCACCCCACCTTCGAGCTTGACTGCCTGGGCGCCGCCTTCCTGGATAAAGCTGGCGGCGTTATAGAGAGCGTCTTCGACGCTGACATGGTAGGTCATGAAGGGCATATCGCCGATGACCATTGCCTTTTTGCTGCCCCTGACCACCGCTTTGGTGTGGTGGAGCATCTCTTCCATGGTTACCGGGATGGTCGATTCGTAACCGAGGACAACCATGCCCAGGCTGTCGCCGACCAGAATCAGCGGTATTTCCGCCTCGTCGACGAGTTTGGCGGTGGCGTAGTCGTAGGCGGTGAGCATGGTGATTTTCTCACCCTTCTGCTTCATTTCTTTTATCTGGTTGATGGTTATGCGCATGGCTCAAAGCCTCCTTGGATGGTCTTCAAGCATATTAGGGGGGGGCTACCTCTACTTCCCACCTTGTCAGCGTACGTAAAAATGTCCCAACCCTGCCCGCCCTAATGAGTAAACTCCTTAATCTGGGGGCACGCCTTCCGTCCCCCCTTTTAGCCCCATTTATTCCTGATTAAAAGGGTATGGCGTCGACGATATGCTTGGTCTTGGTGATGACGTTGTTTTCGTCGACATAGACCAGCCGGGGCAGGAAGTTTTTCACATCCGCCTCCTCGACATTGCGGTAGGTGAGCAGGATAACGGTGTCGCCTTTGGAGGCTAGTCTGGCCGCCGCCCCGCGGATGCCTATCATGCCGCTATCGGCGGGGGCTTCGATGGCATAGGTCTCGAAACGGGCGCCGTTGTTGATGTTGAGCACGTGCACCTGTTCGTAGGGGCGAATGTCCGCCTCATCCATGAGCCGTTTGTCGATGGCGATGCTGCCTTCGTATTCGAGTTCAGCCTCGGTGACTGTGGCCCGGTGGATTTTGCTTTTGAGCATTATTCGCATCATAACCCTCCCGTTTATTTAGTGGCTTTTCAGTACGGTTTGAAGTTCCTTAGCTTGAGATTGGTCGATTTTGCCCTTAGCCAGGGCGATGGGGACGGTCTGGAGGCCGAGCTCGCAGTAGGTGGGGAGAAGGTGGGGGGCGGTTTCAGTCAGGGCGTCGAGGTGTTTGTTGATGGTGCCGATGTCGCCGCGAGCGATGGGCCCGGTGAGGCAGTTGGGGATACCGATGGTTTCAATGTTATGCAGCGTTCCGCGGAGCAGGGGAAGCAGTGCCTGGGTGGCCTGGGGTGGGGAAACGTCGAAGGTCTGCCAGAGGTCGCCAGCCAGCTTGACCAGAGTTACCAGGTAGTTGCAGGCGATGACCGCCGAGGCGTGGTAGAGGACTTTATCACTCGCTTTGAGTACTACCCAGTTACCGCCGAGGGCACCCGCCATCTCCTTGAGTGTGGCCAGCAGGGGCTCTTCAGCTTCTAGGGCGAAGGTCGAGCCGGGCATGTTGTCTATGGCCTGCTTGACGCTGGCGAAGGTCTGGAGGGGGTGAAAAGCGCCGACCTCGGCACCCGCTTTTTTAGCCGGCTCCAGGCTGGCTACAGAATCAGCCCCGCTGCAGTGGATAACGCTCTGTCCGGGATGCCAGTTGATTTCGGCTGCGACCGGGGAGATGGCGTCGTCGGGGGTGGTGACAAAGATAAGCTCGGCGTTATCGGCGGCGGCCTGGTTGTTATCGAATACGCGGCTGCCACCGACTGCCTGCGCCAGCTTTTGCGCCGATGCCGGGGTACGGCTGGCTACGGCGACTATGGGGTAGCCGCTCTGGCTTAAGCGCGCCGCCAGGGCAGTGCCTACAGTTCCCGCTCCAATAAATCCTAATTTGAGCATTTCAGCTCCACCGTTTAAACTAAAAATACCTTCTCCGACACAAGCAGAGAAGGCATTCACAAATACGGTATCTATTTCTGCCGTCTCGGTCGTATCCGATCCAAGCGACCTAGATTGTTAAGAGTCTTGGACTAACACGGCTTACCGCCCCTGCGGGTCGATAGCCATTTTCAGTATATGGGCTGGCTGGATTTTTGTCAATAGTACCTTGGGTTTAGCCGCCGCCGGGTTTGACCAGGGGAATTTTGGCTTTGCACAAGGGGCAGTCATCGGGGGGGTAGGTTTCGGCTTGGGCACGGAGGCAGCTGAAGAGAGGCACGCCGAAGTCCATCTCCTGGGTGGAGCGGTCGACCAGGACACCGATGCCTACGATTTCTCCGCCCAGCTTTTTTGCCGCCGCTATCGTCTGGCGGAGGGAGCCGCCCGTGGTGAAGATATCGTCCACGATTAAAACCCGCTCGCCGCGCTCGATGTTAAAGCCGCGCTTAAAAGCCCGCTCTTTTTCGCCCGTCTTTTCGGCGAAGATGCCCCTGACGCCGAGCTGGCGGGCGGTCTCGAAAGCCAGGATGATGCCGCCCGTGGTGGGGGCGGCGACGACATCGATTTTCTGGTCGCGGAAGTGGTCGACAATCATTCGGCAGAGCTGCTCGGTGTGGGGTGGGGACTGCAGGACTTTGAACTTCTCCCAGTAGACGGGGGAGTGCAGGCCCGAAGTGAGCAGGAAGTGGCCTTTGAGTATCGCCCCCGCTTTTTCAAAGATTTCTTCGGTGTTTTCTGTCACCTCGTCCCCCCTGTTAGCGTACGTATTTCTGTCCCAACCCAGCCCGCCCTAATGAGTAAACTCCTTAACCTGCGGGTTTCGTTCCGCCTCACCACCCCACCACCCCACCCCACCTTATTGTATTCTATTACCCTGTTATGGGGAGTGCTCGGCGGCGGCTTCGAGTTGCTCTTCGAGGTCGTAGTTGTTAGCTCCTCCCCATTCGCTTGTCGGCCAGTAGGAAAACCAGGCTTTGCCGATTATGTCCTCGCGGGATATCGTCCAGCCGCTATGGGAATCATTGGCGTAATTGCGGTTATCGCCGAGGACGAAGTACTCGTCATCGCCGAGCTCTGTCGGGGGGAAGGTGTAGGTGGGGGCTTCCTTTATGTAGGGTTCTTCCAGGGCGGTGCCGTCGATATATACCGCGCCGTCTTTTACCTCTACCGTATCACCGGGCAGCCCGATGAGGCGCTTGATATAGACATCTTCGGTCTCGAAGGGCGGCTCTAATATTATCACGTCGCCCCTTTCCGGTTCATGGAACCAGTAGGTCGCCTTGCTTACCAGTAGCCATTCGCCTTCCATATAGTTGGGCTCCATGCAGGTCTCTATTACCTTGTAAGCTTGGACGGTTGCCCTGAGGGTGAAGAAAATGGCTATGGCTATTGCCAGCGTTATCAGGACGTCGCGGAGAATCGTTTTCATTTATATATTTATCTTATCCTCTCTAGCTGGTTTTAATTATACCTTATCTGGCGGTGTCCTTGCTAGAGTGGGTTTTGGAGGGGTGAACCCCGATTAGCCCCTTATGGGGGTTTTCCACCCCACCCCAAGTTGTTTTCCCACACCAACCCACCCATAAAGGTCTTTTAAGAAGAGGGGGCAAAGCCCCCTCTTCAACTCCCCCAAAGTATATTGAACTGAAGCCACTTCCAGATTTTCGACCCTCTGGGGAGTCTAAGAGGGGTGAAACCCCTCTTTACCTTAAAAGGGCGGTGGGTGGGAATAGATAAAAACGGAGTGGGGGCTACCTTGAGATTGCTTCGTTGCTGCACTCCTCGCAATGACATATGGTAGGGAAGGACTTTCTCGCCATGACAGTATAAGTTGCACTTTTTTTGAGGTAGGTGCTAGAATGGCGGTGCTATGGACTATATGGAGCAGGCGCTCTCCCTGGCGAAGCTGGCTCTGGGGCAGGCCAGCCCCAACCCCGCGGTAGGGGCGGTGGTGGTTAAGGGGGGCGAGGTTGTCGGGCAGGGCTATACCCAGCCGCCGGGCTCCCACCATGCCGAGGTCCTGGCCTTGAAGCAGGCGGGTGGGGAGGCGGAGGGGGGCGTAATGTACGTCACCCTGGAGCCCTGTGCCCACCAGGGGCGGACGCCGCCCTGCACCGGTGCCATTATCTCCGCTGGCGTCAGCGAGGTGCACATGGCCATGCTCGACCCCAATCCAATAGTTGCGGGGCGAGGGCAGTCAGAGCTGAAGAAGGCGGGGATTAAGACGGCTCTGGGCGAGCACGAAGAGGAAGCCAGGGATGTCAACGAGGCTTACATCAAGTTCATCACCACAGGCCTGCCCTTCGTTACCGTCAAGTTCGCCGTGAGCCTGGACGGAAAAATCGCCACCAAGAAGGGCGATTCCCGCTGGATTAGCGGGCCCGAATCGAGAAAATACGTCCACTGTTTGCGCTACACCAGCGACGCCATTATGGCCGGTGTTAATACGATGCTGGCCGATAACCCCCAACTTACCACCCGCTGTTCGGGGGGGAGGGGGGGCGTAGCCCGAAAGCAGCCGCTGCGGGTGATTGTGGACGGTCATGGGCGCACGCCGTTGGACTCTAAGGTATTCAACGAGCCGGGGAAAACGCTGCTGGCGCTGAGCCAAAAGCTCAGCCCGGAGGAGCGGGCGGCTTTTACTAAGGCCGGCGCTGAGGTGCTGGAACCGTCCACCCCCGACGAGGTGGTTGACCTGGAGAAGTTACTCAGAGTGCTGGGCGAAAGGGAAATCACCAGCGTCATGGTGGAGGGGGGCGGCATTCTGCTCGGCTCCCTCTTCGACCGGGGGCTGGTGGATAAGGTTGTCGCCTTTATCGCCCCCATTATCATCGGTGGGGCAGGGGCAAGAACGGCCGTGGTCGGCGACGGGGTAAGCCAGGTCGCCGAGTCGTTCCGGCTGGAACGGGTGAAAGTGGGGAGGCTGGGGGACGATATCATGGTCAGCGGCTACGTCGCCAAATAACGAGGAGCTATTATGTTTACCGGAATCGTAGAAGAAGTGGGCAGAGTCGTCTCGGCTTCGGCGGGAAGCCTGACTGTAGCCGCCGACGGCGTTCTAGAGGATATGCAAAAGGGCGACAGCATGGCCGTCAACGGCGTCTGCCTGACCGTAACCGCTTTTGACAGCAAGTCCTTCTCCGTCGACGTCATGCCGGAGACGCTGGATAAGACCAACCTGGGGCTTTTGCGTCCCGGAGACGGAGTTAATTTAGAACGACCTCTGGCCGCCAACGGGCGGTTGGGGGGACATTTTGTGCAGGGGCATATCGACGACAGGGCCCGCGTAAGCTCGGTCAGCCGCAGCGGCGAAGCCCTATTGCTCAGGTTCGATGCGCCGACCCGCCTCATGCCCTATATAGTGGAGAAGGGCTTTATCGCCGTCGACGGCGTCAGCCTGACCGTTGTGGCCCGGGATGATAACTCGTTCCAGGTGTCGATAGTCGGCTATACGCGCCAGAACACCACCCTGGGGAACAGGGGGGTGGGGGATGCGGTCAACCTGGAGGTGGACATTATCGCTAAATATGTGGAACAATTAAATAAGCCGCATAGCGGCGGCATAACCATTGACTTTTTACAGGAACACGGGTTTCTGGTAGGTTAAGAGGGGGGAATATGGGATTATCGAGTATTGAAGAAGCGGTCAAGGATGTAAAAGAAGGCAAGTTCGTTATCATCGTCGATGACGAGGACCGCGAGAACGAGGGCGACTTGGCGCTGGCGGCGGAAAAGGTCAGCCCCCAGGCGATTAACTTCATGGCCAAGCACGGTCGGGGCTTGATTTGCCTGCCGGTGGTCGGCGAGAGGCTGGACAACTTGCAGCTGCCCCTGATGGTTGACGAGAACACCTGCAAGTTCGGTACTGCCTTCACCGTGTCGGTGGACGCCAAGCAGGGCACCACCACTGGTATCTCGGTGGCGGACCGGGCGCAGACCGTCAAAACCGTTATCGACCCTCTCACCCAGCCCGACGATTTAGTCCGGCCGGGGCATATCTTCCCGCTGCGGGCCAGAGAAGGTGGGGTGCTGGTGCGGGCGGGGCAGACGGAAGCTATCGTCGATTTAGCCAAGTTAGCCGGCCTCTATCCCGCGGGGGTTATCTGCGAGATTATGAACGAAGACGGCACCATGGCGCGGTTGCCCCAGCTCGAGGAGATTGCGAACAAGTTCGAAATCAAGGTAATATCGGTAGCCGACCTTATCGCCTACCGCCGCCGCCACGAAAAGCTGGTGCACCAGGTGGCTGAAGCCAAGCTGCCCACCAAGTACGGTGAGTTTACCGCTATCGCCTACCGCAGCGACATCGACCCCGACGAACACCTGGCGCTGGTGATGGGGGATTTAAAAACCGATGAGCCGGTCCTGGTGCGGGTGCACAGCGAGTGCCTCACCGGCGATGTCTTCGGCAGCCTGCGTTGCGATTGCGGCGACCAGATTGGGCTGGCTATGGAGAGCATCGCCAAAGAGGGGAGAGGTGTCTTCCTTTATATGAGGCAGGAGGGGCGGGGCATCGGCTTCCATAATAAGATACGGGCTTATGCCCTTCAGGACGAGGGGCTGGATACGGTGGAGGCTAACCTTTCCTTAGGTTTCCCTTCCGACCTGCGCGATTACGGTATCGGCGCCCAGATTTTAGCCGACCTGGGCTTACATGACATAAAGCTCCTGACCAACAACCCGAAGAAGGTTATCGGGCTGGAGGGCTACGGGCTCAAAGTGGTGGAAAAAGTACCGATTATTATTACCCCCAACCCCTATAACCGCAACTACCTGGTGACCAAACAGAAGAAGATGGGTCACCGGTTGGAGATACCCGATATCGCCGATAATTAATATGATAAGGAGAAAGCAATGAGCAAGCCTATCGAAGGAATGCTGGTGGGGAAGGGGCTGAAGTTCGGGCTGGTCGTTTCCCGTTTCAACGAGTTTATTACCCATAAGCTGGTCGATGGGGCGCAGGACGCCCTGATTCGTCACGGCGTAGCCCAAGCGGATATCGATGTCGCTTGGGTGCCGGGCTCGTTCGAGATTCCCCTCATCGCCAAGAAATTAGCCCAGACCAAGCGCTATGACGCTGTTATCTGCCTGGGGGCGGTGGTGCGGGGGGATACGCCTCACTTTGAGTATATATCCGCCGAGGTGACCAAGGGGATTGCCATGGTGGGGCTGGAGATGGGGCTGCCGGTTATCTACGGCATAATCACGGCTGATAGCCTGGAGCAGGCTATCGGGCGGGCCGGAACCAAAGAGGGGAACCAGGGCTTTCAAGCCGCTGTCAGCGCCATCGAGATGGCTAACCTGGTTAAGGGCATAGTCTAGCTGCTTAAAAGGATGTAGCCACAGTCAACTTGGACGGTTCGGTTAATAGGGGTTCAATCCTGGTTTCAAGCTCTAAGCGCCTGGGGTCGCCTTCCCAGGACTTCCAGTCCAGTTCACTCTGCCAGGTGCTGAGGGCGAAGATGGTGGATTTATCTTCTTGGCTCTGGAGCAGTTCACCCGAGACATAGCCCGGCTGCTCGATTAGCTCGGTGCGCAGGTTGTTTAGAAGTTCGATGAGGTAGCCTTCTTGCCCCTTTTTGACGTGCCGTTCTATCAGTATCTTTAATGTCATATTTTTCGCTTTCTAGGTGATTTAAGATTGGCTTCAGTCGGTAACCTTAAAGACGGTGTCACCCCGCCTTACCCGGTCGTTGACCTTGATGCCAACGGAGTCTCCGGCCTTGGCTTCGCTAACGTTGGCGTTGTTAATCTGCATTGAGTCGACAGTCATTTCCATATCGGTAGTGTGGCCCTTGATATGGATTTTGTCGCCCGTTTTGAGGCTGCCGCTCACCTCAATGCCAGCTACCACCGGCCGAGCGAAGAAGTCGCTTACCTTACCGATTTCTTTCTCGGGCATTGGCTTCCTCCTTCACACTTTATTATTCCCTAGTATAGGACGATGTTTTTAAGAAATCAATACATTATTATAGGAGTTTTTGGTTAATCCCACCCAACCTTGTTAGCGTAGGTCTTTCTGACCCACCCTGCCCACCCTTAGAGGGGATTCTCCCTCTAGAACTCCTTCTGGGTTTTCGACTCCCTGCCTCTCCTTTAAGGCGGCGTGATTCCTGCTTCCCACCCGTCCCGCCCTTATAGGGTATTCACCCTCTGGAATTCCTTCGGGGTACAAAGCCCCCTCTCAAACACCCCCAAATAAGGAGTAAATAGGGGTTTAACCCCTGTAGGGTGGGCTTTGGGTGGGGAAAAAACCTGGGGTGGGAGTGGGGGGGCTTTGACATCGTGATTTTTTACCCATATAATGGGCTTGTGGTAGTCCCCCTAAGAGGTGTCTGATTGGCGGAGAAAACTAAAACCGCGGCGGTCATAGCCAGTAGGGCGCAGGAGCTCGAACGCATCAAACGGCGCCTCGACATGCTGGATAACCGTCTGGATAGCATCGATTCGATGGTTACCGCCGTTGCCGAACGCATAATGTTGCACCCCGTTGTCCTTAATGTCACCTGTCCCCACTGCGGTAAGAACATAGAGATTGCCCTTATCGGCAGCGCCAAGCCAGGCAGGTAAGCGCCCGAGTACGATATTGTTCCAAGTCAGCATTTTTATCAATAGCGCCATTATGCCCTCGGCGCGCACCAATTATCTTATGACCATTTTCAAACAAAGGACGGATATGGAATGACGGGGCTTATAATCGTCGTAGTTTATTTCATAGCCATGATTGCCATCGGGCTGTGGAGCCGACGGAAGGCGAGGGGAGCGGCTAACTTCTTCGTCGCCGGACGGAGTGGCTCCTCCTTTTTTATTACCGGCTCGCTGCTGGCGACCATTATCGGCGGCTCGGCCATTATGGTTACGAGCAGATTAAGTTTTACTCAGGGTTTGTCTGGGATATGGTTTTTACTGGTAGGCAGTATTGGGCTAGTGGTTCTAGGTTTTTTCTTCGCCAAGAAGGTCAGGCAGTTCGGGCTTTACACCCTGCCCCAGCTGATGGAGAAGCAGTACGACAAACGCATCGGACTGGCAGCTTCCATACTCATCGTTGTCGCCTGGATAGGCGTCGTCGCTACTCAGATTATAGCCGCTGGGCAAATAATGAGCGTTCTGGGAGCGGGCGACCCTCGATTATGGATGGTAATTTTTACAGGGGTCTTTATAGCTTATACCATACTGGGCGGTCAGTATGCCGTTATTCGGACTGATACCCTGCAGTCGGTAGTAATATTTGCCGGCATCTTTATTGCATTTGCCCTGGTCTTTATACGCTTTGGCGGTTGGGGCGGGCTGGTGGACGCTCTCCCCGCCGAGCGGTTTTCTTTTCCCACTGGGCCCGGGTTCGGCGGCTACGAATTGACCTCCTTATTATTACTGGTGGGGCTGACCTACGTGGTGGGGCCCGATATGTATTCCCGTATCTTTTGCGCTAAAGACGGCAAGACCGCCCGCAGGTCGGTCTTCTGGGTGGCGGCGCTGATTATCCCCTTCGCCGTGGCCATTACCTTAATCAGCATGGGGGCATCGGCTTTATTCCCCGACATTGCGGCAGACCAGGCTTTTCCGACAGTAATAACGGAGGTTTTACCTCCGCTTCTGGGTGGTGTTGTCTTGGCTGCCTTGCTTTGTGCCTTTATGTCCTCGGCTGATACCATTTTGTTAACTGCCAGTACCATATTGACCGTAGATATAGTGGGGCGGTTTAAGCCCTCGCTGAGTCAGGATAAGCTGCTTAAGCTTTCCCGCTGGGGAATAGTAGTTTTGGGAGTATTTGCTCTTCTCCTGGCTTTATATTTAAAGGGAATATTGGATGCTATTCTCTTCGCCTATACAATATACACCGGTGGCGTGGTTATACCGGTACTGGCCGGCTTTTATAAGGATAAGCTCAAGGTCACTTCCCTGGGGGCGCTGGCGGCGATTATCGGGGGTGGGGGGATAGCACTGGTGAGCAAGCTGTTTGAAATAAAATACCTGGACCTGGGGGGACTGCTGGCCAGCGGTGTGCTCCTCTTCGCGGTCAGCTTTATCGAAAACAGGGTGAGGGGCAAACGCCTTGACCGCAGTCGGGGTATTTAGTAGAATTGATTCTGCCTTTGTGGGCGGTTAGCTCAGTTGGTTAGAGCACTGCGTTGACATCGCAGAGGTCACTGGTTCGAGCCCGGTACCGCCCACCACCTCCGCTCCACCACGGTCTCGTCCCTTACCGCCTTCACCCACCACTCCACCAGGGATGCGAGCCCGGTACCGCCCACCACTCAACCTCCACAGATAGAGTTCCTTTTTATTGGCGACGTGATATAATGTCAACTTAAGAGGGAGCTACTAGTATGCAAGCCGTTGAAGTCAACCATGTAGTCAAGTCCTTTACCGATAAGGTCGCCGTTGACGACCTGTCCTTCTCTGTTGCCCAGGGTGAGATATTTGGCCTGATTGGTCCTAATGGTGCCGGCAAGACTACCACCATCAGGATGATGATGGATATTATAAAGCCGGATTCAGGTGAGGTGACCATCCTCGGCGAGAAGTTGGGCGAAGCTACCAAAGATAGGCTCGGCTACCTGCCGGAGGAAAGAGGGCTTTACAAGAAGCTGAGCGTCCTCGACTCTATCGTTTACCTTGCCTCGCTTAAAGGTATGGACAAGCACTCGGCTGCTAAAAAGGCCGACGAGCTGCTCGAAAAAACCGGCATGTTAGCCACCAAAAGCAAGAAGATTGAAGCACTGAGCCGGGGCATGGGGCAGATTATCCAGTTCATCGTTACTATTATCCATGACCCGCAGCTGGTTGTCCTGGATGAGCCCTTTGCCGGCCTCGACCCGGTTAACACCGAGCTACTAAAGGGGATGTTCGTCGAACTGAGGGATCAGGGTAAAGCCGTAATCTTAAGCACACACCAGATGAATCAGGTGGAGGCGCTCTGCGACCGTATCTTAATGGTCAACAATGGGAAAAACGTTCTCTACGGGGACCTAACTGAAATCAAGGCAAGGTACAGGGGTAATGCGGTATTGCTGGATTTCGAAGGGGAGCTGGGGGAGGTGCCGGGAGTTGCCGAGAAGCGCCAGCACAAAGGCTACATCGAGCTGGTTCTGGATGGAAAGACAACCCCCCAACAGCTCTTGGGGCGATTAGTAAGCCGTGGTATAGTTATCAAACGTTTTGAAATGGCTACCCCTTCGCTCAACGAGATATTCCTGGCGGAAGTGGGCAAAAAACATGAATAAGACGCTATTGATATTCCGGCACGAATTACTGAACGCGATAAAACGAAAAGGGTTTATCATTATGACCCTTATCGTGCCGGTCATAGGCCTCCTGGGCATAGGCGTTTTCTCTCTCGTATCAGCCGGCGCTGGGCCGACGCTAGTAGAGACGGTTACCATCGGCTATGTCGATGAAATTGGCGGCTTCGACCAGTATACCACTCAGAATAATATAGAGCTGGTTGGCTTCGATACACAAGATAATGCCACAGCCGCCCTGATTGGCGGCGATGTTGTCGAGTATTTCGTTATTACCGCGGACTATACCTCAACCGGGGTAGTTAACCGTTATACCCTGGCCAGAGAGCTGGAAACGCCCGCCACCATCTCTATCGCCATTAAGAACTTCCTCACCAGCAATCTTTTAACCGGGAGTGTATCCCCCGATACTATAGAGCTGGTAGAAAAACCCTTGGGTTTGGTTACCACCCGGCTTACCGAAACGGGGGAGGTGGCTACCGAGCAGGGCGGATTCGGGAACCTTATCATCCCCGGCGTATTTAGCCTGCTGCTGGCCCTTTCTCTCCAGCTCTCTTGCGTCTATCTGGTACAGGGGCTGGGGGATGAGAAGGAAAGCCGCCTTATCGAGGTGTTGCTCTCCTCGGTTAACACAAGGCAGCTGCTCGTGGGCAAGGTCTTGGGGCTGGGTGTCGCCGGGCTGGTGCAGGTGGTCGTCTGGTTGGCCTCGATGCCGCTTCTCTTAAACCTGGCCTCATCCACCTTCGGCGGCTTTTTCGGCACGATACAACTGCCGGCCAACTTCATCGTGCTGGGGATAATCTATTTTATTTTGGGCTACGCCTTGTTCGCCGCCCTCTCGGCGGGCGTCGGTGCCATCAGCCCCAGCGCTCGTGAGGGACAGCAACTGATCCCGATGTTTACGCTTCTCCTCTTCGTGCCCCTCTGGTTTTCATCTATACTGTTTATATTTCCCAATAACCCAATCTGGACGGTGCTGACTATTTTACCGGTCACGGCTCCCATAGCCGTGATGCTCAGGCTGGGCGTGACCGGTGTTGCTGCCTGGGAACTGGCGGTCAGTTTAGCCGTGCTGGTGCTCTCCATCATCCTGGTTATGTTCCTGTCCATCAGGGCTTTCAGGATTTATTTACTTATGTACGGGAAGAGGCCTAGCTTCGGAGAGGTTATCCGCACCCTCAGAAGCGGATAGCCTACCTTACTGTACAAGACCGCCCACCATAGTGTTTATCTATACGTAGAACTGGGAGGCACAGTTTCCACGGATCACCAGGGGACTTCTTCGGGGAAGAGTATCTTGGCAATACGCAGGAAAACCTCATCCGCGGGGCTTTCGGCACCGGGTCGGCACTTGTTGAGCATTACCACGATAGTTGCATCCTTTGCAGGCAGGTAGTACATCGAGCAGTTGTATCCGAGGATCTCGCCGTTGTGACCTACGAATCCCCCAAATGAGCATATGCCCAGTCCATATTTCCCCTCGAAACGTTCCGTGCCTGGCATATCCACCCATGTCAGCCGCTCCTCCTGAGTGGCCTGGGCCAGGAGCGTGCCGTCGGCTAAAGCCTGGACCCAGGTCTTCAGGTCGTACAGGTTGGAGATCATCGCCCCCCCTGCCCACGGTGCCGACGGGTCGGTTTCGGTGTAGTCCACCAGGATGCCGTCCCTTTCAACGTACCCATAGCTATAATTGCCGGTCATCTCCGGCCCGTAGGGGAAGCTGGTGTTCGTGAGTCCCAGTTCCTCCACTATCCTTTTCTGGATCTCTTGCTCTACATCGTTGCCGGTGACATTCTCAATGATGACCCCCAGCAACTCGTATCCCGTGTCCGAGTAGTGCCATCCTTCACCCGGGGGGAAGTAGGGATCGTGCTTGAGGGCTACTTCCAGCATCTCCTCGAATGTCCACTTCCTCAAAGGATAATCCAGAAGGGCCTTGTCGAAGTCTTCATCCTCGGTAAAGCTGTATATCCCGGACGTGTGGTTACAGACCTGGCGAATCGTGATCTGGTCTGAGTACGGCACTTCAGGAGCCCATCGGTCCACTGTGTCATCCAGACTGAGTGTACCTTCGTCCACCAGCTGCAATATGACAGTGGCCGTAAAGGTCTTGGTGATGCTGGCTATACGGACCTTGTCGGCTGGTCTGATATCGCGCCCGGTTGTCAAGTCAGCCGTGCCCTCCGTATGAACCCATGCCCCCCATCCCGGAACCCAGACACCGACGATAGCCCCGGGAGTTTGGTTGTCGGCCATAACCTGCTCAATAGCCTGCTCCATCTCGGCTTCCACATCGGCACCGAACGACGGCTCGCCGCAGCCAAAGCACGCTAGACACAACCCAAGCATCAGGGCCACAGCTAGGGTAACCCTCAACGCCAGATGTCCCAGGTTGCCGAACCACATGGTTTTCATCTTCACGCCTACAGAGTTATGATCTCTTGAAAAGGCTTCCCCAGAGCTGTAACTGTTCTTGCCCATCAACCGTCAAAATCTGCAGCGCTCCGCCTTTGCCCTCACACAGCCCGCGTATCAAGGCCACAGTGTCGCTGAGGGGTTCTAACACCAGCCAAAGCGTACTGCCCTGCAATGGATATGCGATGACTAGCATCCCATCCCTCTCAGCTAGATCAATGGAGTCGGGCAGCAAGCTCAACTCTTCGGGAACAAACATTGAGCTATCCCCGGGATAAAGATTGGTTATCTCGTATTTCCCCAGCCGGTTATGCCACGAGGTAGGCGTGGAGACTGGCTCGTATCTGTCTCCCCGGATATCGGTATACGCGCTATGCTGAATCATCACATCCCGCCCAGAGACCGTGGTGAACTCAATCTGGAAATCCTGAGAATCAGGCAAGGCAAGACGGCCATTCTCCAAGGGAACCAGCCTCTGCGACACGCCCCCATCGGTTGTCCACTCCAGTTCCCCAGGCATAGCATTGATGATGTCGTAGCCTGTCCCTGTCACATAGACCCCGGCCAAAGCCTCGAGCTTATCCTGTGGCCAACTGACATGTGGCGAGTGGGCTGGCCCAGAAGGCTCCACCGGATCAATACCGGCCTTGTCCTTCAAAGCCAGTTGCAGGGTCTCCCTGCCCACTTCGACTATAAAACCAAGCGCATTTTTCTGGTCAGAGTTCGTCAGAATTACAACGCCCAGTTGATGGTCAAGCAATATCTGCAAATGGCTAGAGAATCCGATGGTCGCGCCATCGTGGCCACACACTCGACCAGCATATTCGAGTTCAGGGTCGCCGAGCACCCAACACAGACCCTGCCCTCTCCATTTGAAAGCATCCAAGGCTATGCCTGAGTCTTGCGGTGTGAGCATTTCATCCAGGGTTTCTGGGCGCAGCACTTGGCCACCTTCACTCTGGCCGTGGTCAAGGATCATCTTGATATGCTGGGACATTTCCGAGGCATTTGACAGGACAGACCCTGCTCCCACATGACTGTTATAGAAGTGTTCCAGCGGCTCCCCATTGAAGTAACCACGGGCCCGATTCTCATTTAGAAAAGGCTTGTGGAGGTAATAGGAGGTTTGGTGCATTCCCATGGTCTCAAACATCGCGTCGGTATACTCCTCCCAACTCTGGCCGGAGGCTGCTGCCACAACGTCTGCAAGTAAGCAGAAGGCGGAATTAGAGTAGTCCCAGATAAAATTGGGGGGATAGAAAGCATAATCACCAGGCAGATAGTCCAGCAGCCAGGCATCATAGTCGGTTCTGAACTCAAGAGTTAAGTCACCGTTCAGGAAGTTGCCGGGAATACCTGAATGATGGGTGAGCATCGTTCGGACAGTAATGGGATTGTCCAGCTGCGGCTCAAACCCCAGGGGTGGCAGTATCGAGAACTCGGGCAGATACTCGGTCAGCGCAGAGTCAATATCAAGCAGTCCGTTGTCTTGCGCGTGCATTACTGCCGTTGCCGTGAATGTCTTGGAGATTGAGCCAATCTCGTAGATGGTCTCAGTGGTAGCTTCGATGCCATTCTCCTTGTCAGCATAGCCGAACCCCCGCGTCCAGACCACATCCTGGCCATCGACAAGGGCGATGGAGAGGCCGGTTACCTCGTTCTCTTGCATCCCCTGCTCAATGAGCTCAGTGATTTGCTCGATAGTTGCCGAGTAGTCCGTACCCCCACTGCAGCCAGGGGCTAGCACCGGAGCCAGGCAGAAAACGAGGATGAATAGCCAAATTGCCTTTTTGAGCACTGCCCTGATACCGTTAAATGTCCACTTCACGATGATATGTTACTTCAGGGAATTGGCCGGGTCAAGCAAAACATCAGAAAGTATGATCAAATAGCCAAACTAGCAGGCTGTAATTTAGCTTTCAATAATTATAGATGGTTCAGTAGAACCGTTTATTCTCTGGGCGGCCTTCCCCGTCGCCATTTCCAACAGCTCAGCAAGTGTCCCAAAATTAAGAGCTTCGGTAGAGCAGGATACCGCACAGGCGGGCTCTCCGTTCCTCAGGATTTACCGCTTCTTCTAAATCATCGCTTTTTATGCTCATTTTTGAGCTCGCTTGATAGTTCTTGGGTGGCAACCTCTTGAATATGTGGTCGGTAGCTTGACTACAAATTATGCTACTCGCACTGTAGGCTAATCAATTCCATCGGAATATCCACCATCTTGCTTCTATCCATTAGTAGATAAAGGAATGCTGCTTCATTTTTATCCACTTTCCTTCGTCAATACCAATTAAATTACCGCACTGACATTTAACTTCGTTTCCATCACGTAGGCTATAATCCTTGGCTACCCGGCCTTTCCAACAGTGTAGCACTCGTCCTTCCCCAATCTTTACATATCTAAACACCTTACGTTTACATTTAGAACATTTTATAGTTATCATTTTTCTGGGTCTTCGTTAGCTTGACTCCTCCCACATTATCATATTTTCCGTATGGGTTAAAGAGAACCTGACAATGCAATTAGAGATAGTTGGCAGCTAATCTTTGGGAGTTCGGGGACTATGCTGTGCGGTTAGGCCAGAAGGCTGAAATAAGGTGGTGCGGATTGGGAAGATGGCTCACAATCTTACGCTGGAAGGCCCCTATTCTTCTTTCTTGGGAGCGCTTAATGAACCCAGCCTTTTCTCCTCCAGTCCCTTTTTACCCTTCAGCTTAAACGTCCGGTATTCCCGGTAGGAAATCTTCTCGTTGGGGCGTCCCCACCCCAGCTCCTTCAGCGCCTCAACCACCTTCTTCAGCTTGGGCGCCATCTCTTGCATACCCAGGCCTCTCAGGTGCGGCGGAAGCTCCTTGCGCTCCTGAGGTTCCATAGCCAGTAAATCGCAGATTGCCTCTGCCGCCCAGCGCGCTCCCCTCACCGGCGGCGTCTGGTCGCGTCCCCCTTCGAACTTGTCCGAGGTCATGCCGCATTTTTCCTTCTCGTAGAAAGCGAAGGTCATCTCCAGTATGCGGGCATCGGGGTCCGTGAGGTCTAAAGCCCGCTGCACCCGGTTATAGCGCACCCGGAGGCAATCGATGGCGCCGTAGTCCTCCTCGAACCTGTCTATGACGTATTCCACGGCCGGAATGGAGGAGGCATAATTAAGATTGCCGTTAGCCATCAGCTCCTCGGTGGTAACGCCGACCACGTAGCTTATGATAAGGGTGGAGGCGGTGACCGCGCCGCAGGTGCCGACCCCGGTCATGGCGATGCCGCCGTGGAGGCCGACCATTCCCTGGGTCAGCGCTTCCTGTGTCTCTGGGCTAAACAGCTCGATATCCTCCGAGCGGAAGGCGTCGCATATGGCGACAAAGGTAGCCGGGGCGCAGGCCATTAGTTTCGCCCCGACCTCATCGGCGAGGTGGCCCGCTTTGTCGATTATCCGTTCCCTTTTTGCCTGGTCGATTTCGATTTTGCCAATCATTTTTACCTCCTTATGTCTACAGAAGTAATTAAATGAGCTTATGGCATTTAAGTTTACCCAGCTTCCCGGATTGTTTATCTATACGTAGAACTACAGGGCGACTTCAATACCCTCGTTAGTTAATTCCTCATCATTAACCGTTCTCAAGGGCGGAAGCTTGGTGGCATCCATACCCGGCTCGTACTTGAAGATGGCACCGATTTTCTTACTGAGCAGGAATATTAAGCGGGAAAGAGGGATATCCATGGGGCAGGCATCCTGGCATTGTCCGCAATTGACACAGGAATCCATAACATGGGTAATTCTCACCATAGGGAACAGCATATGGGGCGGGATTTCTCCGGGGGGTATAAAGCCCCGGTCTGCCTCCAGAATGCAGTCCTGGCAGTAACAGATGGGACAGGCATCCCGACAGCCGTAGCACTTGATGCAGTGGCTGAATTGCTCGGACCAGTAGCTGAACCTTTCGTCGTTGCTCATTGCTTCCAGGGTGGCAAAGTCTTTCTCCTGCCATTGCAGCGCCAGTTCTCTGGCCGCCTTGTCCTTTTTCTCCCTGGTCTCTATGGCATCGCTGGTCGGTTGCTCTACCTTAATATAACCAGCCTCAACTGCCATATCGATAAAGTCAGAGCCCTTTTCGGAAAAGACCTCGATAAAGGTCGACTTTTTGTCGGTAGTTCCCCATTTACCGCAGGCTATGTCGGCCATAACCGGAATGTTAGTCTCACAGCGGCGGCAGTTCTCGCGCCGTCCCCCGCCCTTCTCCTCCATTTCAGCCAGGCCCTTCTTCTTCTCACTGCCGTCTTTAAGGCTGATTATCAACTCATTATCTTCAATATCCTCACCGACAACATCGGCTGGCTCTACCTCAAACTCATCCTTCATCAGGCTCTTAGCTTTTGCCGAGGGCAGGGTACCGGTGCAGTTAAGCCCGATAATAATCAGGTTATCCAGTTTAATCTGGTTTCTCTTGGCCAGCTCGATGATAGCTTTAGCATCACAGGGCTTGGCGACAACAGCGAGCTTCATATTGGCGGCGCCGTCCAGGTATTCCTTGAGGAAGCGGGCGATGTTGGGCGAGGCACAGTGCAGCGACCCGCTGGTCTCGGCTATCTCCGCTGGGTCGGTGATGACAACGGGTACGCCGTCGTACCGGTTGCCGTCCCTGGCCTTTACCGCCACCACCGCATCTACCTTCTTGCCCTCCAGGGCGAATTTGAGCAGAGCGGTAACGGCACCGCCACACTCGGCCTTTTTCGCTATTTCCTCCTCCGAGGAACGGGCGATATACATGTCTCCTTTCACGCTTTCACCTCCATCTTAACGGCACATACCTTGGTCTCGGCGCACTTAGCACTGGGGTCTAAGACTGAGATTGTCAACACATTAGCGCAGGCATTGGCGAAGTGGAAGGGAACGAAGAGCAGCCCCGGGGGCACGTCGTCAGTTACCCTGGCTTCAGCCTCTATGCTACCCCGCCTCGTGGTCAGGGTGACCATATCCTTATCCTTGACCCCTGCCTTGTCGGCGTCTTCGGAGTTGACCTCGACAAAGCTCCGAGGAACTTCGTCAACCAGCTTTGGTGTCCTCCGCGTCATTGCCCCGGTATGATAATGGAATATGCTCCTGCCGGTAGTTAGAAAGTAGGGATATTCTTCATCTGGTAATTCGGCGGGGGGCTTAAACTCCACCGCCTGAAAGTGCCCTAAGCCGTCAGGGGTATTAAATTTCTCCAAGAACAGGCTCGGTGTACCGGGGTGATCTTCTGAGGGACAGGGCCATTGAATACCTCCTACCGTCTTGCTCAGCCGTTCGTAGTTTATCCCTTTATACTGGGGCACACAGCGCCTGATTTCCTCAAATATCTCACCTGACGAGGAAAAGTTAAACTTATCCTTATGGCCCATTCTTTCAGCGAGCTGGCATATAATCTGCCAGTCGGGTCTGGCCTCGCCGGGCGGGTCAATCAACTTTTCTATCTTTTGAACTCGCCTGTCTATCCAGGTATGGGTAGCTTCCCTCTCCACCCAGCTAGCCGCCGGCAGCACCACATCGGCCAGTTTGCCTGTCTCGCTGAGGAATATGTCCTGGACCACCAGGAATTTGCTTTGCTCCAGGGCCTTCTTCACGTTATTAACATCGGGCACTACCATCATCGGGTCTCCACCTACAATATAGAGGTAAGGACACTTGTAGAGCAGGTCTATATAGGTGAGCCCGGGCTTGGTGGGCAGATTTTTTACCCCCCAGGCTTCCTCAAAGACCTTGGCTGAGTCCTCGCCGACTCGCTTAAATCCGGGATAGAAAACACATAGGCAGCCCATATCGCCGCTGCCCTCGCCGTTTATCTGCCCCCTCATTGAGTTTATCCCGCTCCCTGGCTTACCGGCATGCCCGCAGAGAAGAGCTAGGTTGGCGTGATTCCGGACGTTATCGGTGCCAACATAATGCTGGGACATACCCTGGTCATAGAGAATACAACCCCTCTCTGCCTTAGCATAAGTGATGGCTGCCTCCTTTATCTGCTCCAAGGGGACGCCGGTTATTTCCGCCGCCTGTTTCAGGTCTACCTTGGAGAGGAAATCCTTTAATTCCTTAAACCCGGCAGTCCTTGAAGCGATAAAGTCCTTGTCCTCCAGCCCCTCATCGAGGATTATTCGCATCATGGCATTTATCAGAGCAGCGTCAGTCCCCGACCTTAGTTGCGGGTGAATATCAGCCAGATGCCTGGCGGTACCAGTTTTCCTTGGGTCAGTATAGATAACCTTGGCTCCCCTGGCTTTGGCACGGAATATCCTTCGGGCTATCATGGGGAAGGTCTCCTGCAGGTTAACACCGGCCAGGAAAAAACAATCAGCGAGTTCAAGCTCAAGCTGAGAGGTCTGCATTGCCCCTGAGCCCATGGCCGGAATTAGGGCAGCCGCGGCTGGGGAATGGCACAATCTGCCGCAGTACTCTACATTATTGGTACCCATTACCACCCGGGTAAACTTCTGCATTACATAGGCATCCTCATTACTATTTCGGCATGAGGCGATAAAGCCAAAGCTCTCCGGGGTAGCTTCCTTTAGCTTGGAAGCGATAAGTTCCATGGCTTCATCCCAGGAAGCTTCCTCCAGCTTACCGTTCTTCCTGATGAGCGGCGTCTTCAGCCTGTCTTCGCTGTAGAGGAACTCGTAGGCGTTCTTGCCCTTGGGGCAGTTGGTCCCTTCATTTATGGGGTGTTCTTTCCAGGGCTCCTGCCCGATTATCCTACCGTCTTTAACTATCAGGTTGATACCGCAGCCGCAACTGCAATAGGGACATATAGTGGGTACACACTCAATGCTCATTTTGCCTCCTTCTAAGCGGACTAGGACCAAGCTCTCTTATAGTCTGGGTAAAGCTCTTAACCGTCTCGGCTACCTTGGGCCCTTCGGATGCCGAAATCCATTCCAGCCTCAGCCTCTCACCCCCGATACCAATAGCCTCAAGAAAGGGCTTTAACCCGCTGATTCTTCTCCGGGCATTGAGATTGCCTTTCTGATAGTGACAGTCGCCGGGATGGCAACCGCAGACCAGAACGCCATCGGCACCTGCGGTGAAGGCTTTGGCTATCAGCCGTTCATCCACTCTGCCTGAGCACATCAGCCTGATAATCCTCACATTGGGTGGATATTTGAGTCGTGATGTACCGGCAAGGTCGGCGCCAGTATAGGAACACCAGTTACAGAAGAAGCCGACTATTTTGGGCTCAAACTCTTCCATTCTGCCTCCTTTCCGCATGTTCGCCTGACATGCGGTGGTGGTTAGTGCTAAAATATGCTGAATGGCTTGGTGAAAAGTACTTGGCCAGAAGCATTATACCCTACGGGGTATGGTAACATCAAGACTGGATTTTGTGGAGGGTACGACAGTGGATATAGAAGCAAAGGCAGAAGCCTCTAATGATAGGCTACTGAAGCGGCTAAAGAGAATCGAGGGGCAGATTCGCGGTATCCAGAAAATGATTGCTGAAGACCGCGATTGTGTGAGCGTAGTGATGCAGCTGGCGGCGGTTCGTTCCGGTATCGAGGGCGTGGGAGCTCTGGTCTTAAATAACTGCATGAAATCGTGTTTTTATAAAGGCCCCGACGCCACGACTGACATCGATTCTCTGGCCAGGGCAGTGGACATCTGGGGCCGGGTGCGGGGTGGGGACTCGGTATCTGAGCTGGAACGCAGCGCCAAGTCCGGCAACCTGTAGCCGAACTGGTCCAATGCCCCGGGCCGTATGCATTATGGCTACAATCACCTCCGATGAGAATTGGGTGGTTGAATAGTAAGGCTAAAGGCTGGTTCGAAGATTGTGTATATCGTCCTGTACCGCCCACCATCTTGACAAAGTGGCGTCGGTTATTTATACTCTCACAGTAGCTAAGATTTAGCCTGTGCTCCGGAGTTTAAAGTTGCTCTCCTTAAAGAGGGCAGGAGAGATCTTGGCGGTAACGTCGATTGGATCTCGTAAGAGGCTAGGTGCATTGACAACTGCCAAAACGGGGTGTATCATTCTGGCAAGGTCGGTTTGTCTGAAGACGGCCAAGGCACTGTGCTTGCAATTTTACCAGGGTACCAAAGCCGATATTATTTATCAAAAAATGGGGGGGTGAGCCTATGTGAGATTTTTCGACGTTACTAAACAACACCATCCTTGAAACCAACACCATCCTTGAAACTCAAGAAAGGAGAGACAAGTGAGCAAGAAGATATTAATTCTTTTAACGGTTATTGCCTTACTGTTCAGCGGTGTGCTCGTCGCTTGTAATGGCGATGATGAACCCGTAAACGGGGGAGATGAGCCTGTAAACGGGGGAGACGAACCCGTAAACGGGGGAGATGAGCCAGTTCCGCCAGAACAAGATGAAATCGTCATCGGCGCTTCCCGGGATCTCACCGGCCCGCAGGCTGGTTTCCAGGAATACGGCTTCCCCCCTATCTATAGGATGTGGGAAGAAGAAGTCAACGCCGCTGGCGGCATCAATGTGGCTGGTAAGATGCTCCCGGTCAGGATAATAGAGTACGATGATGCCAGCGACCCGGCCGCATGTACCAGGAATCTCGAGAAGCTGATCACGGAAGACGAAGTCGATTTCCTCTTCGGGCCTACCGGCACCGCCATGCTCTTTTCCGCGGCGCCTATCGCCAATAAATACGAGACACTCATGATATGCGGTGAGGGCGGCGCCACCACCCTTGAGGATGTGATGCCCGACATGCCTTACGTCTTCGCCGCGTTGAACTACTCCAACCATTTCCAGATACCCGTCTTCACGGAAATTATGGAGGAAGTGGGAGCCGAGACGGCATATATCATGTACATGGCCGACCTGCATGGCGCCGAGTATAACCACACCGCCCAGAGCGAATTCGCCCTAGCTGGCATCACTGTCGTGGGCTCCACGAGTGTACCGATTTCTATCGCGGATATGAACCCGATAATCGAGGAAGCCAAGGCTTTGGACCCCGATATCTTCTGCAGCTTCTGCTACCCGAACCAGAATATGCTCTTCATGGGGACTGCCATGGCGCTGGATTTCAACCCGGATTGTGTCCTGATTGGCCCGGGCTGTAACTTCGAGTTCTTCAATCTCGTGTTTGGCCCCGCTCTAGAAGGTGTCATGGGTGAGGGCGCGTGGAACAGGAACAGCTCACCCGAACTCGCTGAGTTTGCGGATACGCTGACGGCTGTGGTTGGCATGGGCAATCAGGACTGGTGGGGCGGTCATTTATACTATGCCATTCTCCAGTACTTCCAGCAGGCCGTCGAGTATGCTGGAACCCTTGATACCGAGGCAGTCCTGGAAGTTTACCGGACCCAGCATTTCGACACAGTACTAGGAGACACGTATTGGGATATTCAAGGTGAAAATGGCGGTGGTCTCTTGCCGTTTGAATGCTACGTCGGACAAGTCGGGCAGTGGCAGAGCGGCATCTTTGAAGTCATCGACCCCGGTGAAAACCGCACCGCCGACCCCATCTATCCCAAGGCTCCGTGGCCTTCAGAGTAGACCTTAATCGGAGAGCTAAATAACAAAAAAATAGAGTTTGCAGGCTGTCTGGGGGTCATACCGGGGGTCAAAACCGGTATCCTCTAAAAAGATACCTTGTATGGCCTTCAGCCAGTCTGCTTGTGTAAAATCCAGAATAAAGTATATAATATCTAGCGCGTGTTTTTGAGATAATATAATGGATTTATTTCTTAGCATCTTTATTGGCGGCCTTTTAATCGGCGGTATTTATTCGTTAGTAGCCATGGGGCTTAGCCTGCAATATGGCGTCGCCAAGGTATTGAACATCGCTCACGGCGAATTTTTAATGATCGGTGCTTTCCTTACCTTCTTGCTACAGCAAAACGGCGTTGACCCGCTGCTTACCGTTGTGATAATCGCCCCGCTGATGTTTGTTGTGGGATATATCCTTTACCGGACGATTTTCACAACCATAAGGTTAAAAGCATCCAACCCGGGGGTTTTTGAAAGCAATGCTTTGCTGGCTGCCTTCGGGCTTTATTTTATCGTGCAAAATATCGGGCGCCTCATCTGGGGTACGACACCAGTCAGTTACAGCTATTTACCCGGAACCTTTTCTCTCGGCGGAGCTTTATTTAACGATGACCGGCTGGTCGCCGCGGCGTTCGCCGTCGCGGTCGGCGCCGCTTTCTACCTCTATTTAGCCAGAACCCGTACTGGCAAGGCTATCCGGGCGGCCGCCCAGGACCCCTCTACCGCCGGGTTGATGGGGGTCAATATTAATAACACACTGGCATTATGTTTTGGCTTCGGCGCCGCCATGGCGGGCGTCGCCGGCGCGCTTATCAGCATTTGCTACCCGATATCTACGACGATGGGCCTGGGCTATACCGTCATTGCCATCGTCGTCGTCACGCTGGGCGGGCTCGGCAGCATTCCCGGCAGTTTTATCGGGGGTTTTATCCTGGGCGTTATCGGTACCGCCGTCACATCCTGGGACGCCGGTTTATCCGTAGCTTCTTACTATGTAATCTTTGTCATTTTATTGCTGGTTAGGCCGAAAGGCCTCTTTGGGAAATAAGAAATGGACTTTAGCAAGATAAACTGGAAAAAGAATGCCTTAATCTGGGGAATACCGCTGGTAGGCGTAGTTTTACTGAGCTTTTTCCCGCAATACGGCTCGGCATATTGGGTTACGCGCCTTACCTATTTTATGATGTATATTATCCTGGCGGTTGCCTGGACTATTTTCTCAGGCGCCACCGGTTATATCTCGCTGGCGTCGTCCGCCTTTTTCGGGGTTGGTATTTATGCGGCGGCGTTACTGGGAGAATCAATGCCGTTAATCTTCGTGGTCTTAATCGGAGGCGCTGCCAGCTTTGTTCTCGCCTTCATCTTCGGCGCCATAACCTTAAGACTGCGCGGTATATATTTCGCCATGTTTACCTTCGGTCTCGTGCTCCTTTTCAAGGAGTTGATATACTACTACGAAATCAATGTTGAAGGTCTCCGCGGAAGATTCGTTGTGCTTCAGAGTAACGAGACCATTTACTATTATCTGCTGGGCATCTTCGTCGTCACCATGATTGTAGCTTACCTTATAAGAAGGTCGAAGTACGGGCTGGCGCTGCAAAGCATCGGTCAGAACGAAGAAGCGGCGGCGCATACCGGCGTCAACGTTACCATGGTTAAGATTCTTACTTTTGCCACAAGCGCCATATTCATGGGTGCCGCGGGCGTTATCATGGCGACGAAGTGGACTTATGTAGACCCGGGTGTCGCTTTTAACCTGATGATATCTTTCACTCCGGTGCTGATGGCCATTTTCGGCGGGATGGGGAATATTTACGGGCCGGTTATCGGCGCGGTGCTATTTGCCTATCTCCAGGAAGTGTTAACTACGGGCGAGTGGAGCAACTACTATATGCTCATCTTCGGTGCGGTATTAATAGCCGCTATAGTATTCATGCCTAACGGACTGATGGGGTTGATACAAAAACTGGTAGGACTGGTACGGAAGTGGAGGAAAGGAGGTTCGGAGGTACAGAATGCGAATACTTGAAGGTGAAAAGGTTACCAAGTATTTTGGCGGGCTGGCGGCGGTATCCAATGTCGACTTCCACGTGGAGGAAGGCGAGATTTTCGGCCTGATCGGCCCTAACGGCGCGGGTAAGACAACGCTGTTCAACCTGATATCGGGGGCGTTTACCCCGAAGCCTGGGGAAATAAAATTTAAGGGTAAAAAAATCAGCGGCTTAAAACCGTATAAGATATGCCGGATGGGGATGGCCCGGACCTTTCAAGAGGTCAAGATTTTCCCCGGTGTGCCGGCTATAGAGAATGTGTCGTTGGGCGCTCTGTTCGGGACACCGAAGAGTGTGTCACCAGCGAAGGCTACCAAGGAAGCTGGGGAGTTATTGGATTTTGTCGGTTTTTCGGTACCTAAAACTATCCCGGCCGGGGGCTTGACCCTGGCTAACCAGAAGCGGGTTGAGATAGCCCGGGCTTTAGCCACCAAGGCGGACATGTTGTTGCTTGACGAGGTGATGGCGGGGCTAACGCCCACCGAGACCGCCGAGGCTATGGAGCTGGTGACCAAGATTCGGGATAGAGGGGTTACCGTTTTTATGATTGAGCATGTTATGAAGGCGATTATGGGCGTTTGCGACCGAATTATGGTCCTTCATCACGGCGAGAAGATTGCCGATGGAACGCCCCAGGAGGTTGCTGGCAGCAAGAAAGTTATTGAGGTATACTTGGGAGAGTAGGCTTATGCTGAAAATTAACAAGGTGGATGTCTTTTACGGCAAGATACAGGCCTTGTGGGATATTTCCATGACGGTTGGCGAAGCCGAGATAGTGGCTCTGGTCGGGGCTAATGGCGCTGGTAAGACTACGCTGCTCAATACTATATCGGGTTTGCTGCAACCGGCTTCGGGTACTATAGAGCTTGATGGCCAGAGAATAGATGGCTTGCCGCCTCATAAAATCGTTGACCTGGGTCTTTCACATATACCTGAGGGGAGGAAGCTTTTTACCGATATGTCGGTGCATGAGAACCTGGAGATGGGGGCTTATACCTCCCGGGCCTGGAAGAGCCGACGCGAGACCTTTGAGCGGGTCTATGAGTCTTTTCCCGTTTTGAAGGAGAGAGCGGGGCAGCTGGCCAGGACGTTGAGCGGCGGCGAGCAGCAGATGGTGGCTATGGGGAGGGGTCTGATGCCCAAGCCGAAGCTTTGCATGTTTGATGAGCCGTCGTTTGGTCTGGCACCGATAGTTATGAACGAGGTTTTCGATGTTATCAAGGCCCTGCGTGAGCAGGGGATTACCATACTGCTTATCGAGCAGAATGTTCCACGCACCCTGGAGATAGCTGACCGTGCCTACGTGCTTGAGAACGGGCGTATTGTCCTCGAGGGAGGCTGCCAACAGCTCCTTGAAGAGGAGATGGTCAAGAAAGCCTATCTGGGGCTTTGAGCCCGATTTATAGTGTTGTTGTGGTGGTGGAGTTATTAATACTATATCCGTGAGGAGTTTAAGCAATAAGGGGGTATTTTTCTCCAACAAGGGCTGGCTCAGCCAGAGGCACTTTGAGAAAATCGGATATGTTCCCGGAAGACCGTGAGATGCCCTGAGCTAGTCCAGCCAGGGCACATAATTTCCCTGGGCGGGCTAGATTGAGGGAGGTGAAAAATGGGGTTAATATATTAAGGCTTTTCGACGGAAGAGCCAAATAAGTCTTTAAGGAGGTAGAAAGAAAATGGCTGGAGATTTAGTTAACCTGTTAGCTGATTTGAAGGAACAAGAGGCTCTTAAGGTTGTTAAGGATAGGTTGGCGAAGGGGGAGGATGCCTTTAAGATCCTGGACGATGCCCGCTCCGGCATGGAAATCGTGGGCAAGCGCTTTGCCGAGAGCCAGTATTTTATCCCCGACCTGGTTTACTCCGGGGAAATCTTGAAGGCGGTAAGCGAGTTGGTTAAGCCCAAGTTGACCAAGGGGGCAGATGCCAAGAAGCTGGGTAAGGTCGTTTTCGGCACCGTTGCCGGCGATATACACGACATCGGTAAGGATATCGTCGTCTTTATGCTCGATGTTAACGGCTTTGAGGTACACGACCTGGGCGTTGATGTACCGGTGCAGAAGTTCGTTGACAAGATTAAGGAGACGGGGGCTCCCGTCGTCGGCTTAAGCGGTTTCCTCACCCTGGCCTTTGATTCCATGAAGCAGACCATCGAAGCTATATCCGGCGCTGGTTTAAGAGATAAGGTCAAAATTATGATCGGCGGCGGCCAGATGAGCGAAGAGGTCAGGAAGTACACCGGCGCCGATGCTTACGGTAAGGATGCCATGGCCGGCGTATCCCTGGCCCAGAAGTGGATCGCTAGTTGATAACCCTTTAAGGGAAGGTCAGGAGGTAATAAAATGGCAAAAGAATGGGTAGATATGACACCGGATGAGAGGCAGGAAGCGCTGATTGCCCGCTGGATGGCACCGAAGGACCCCCAGGGGAATGACATTAAGTTCCAGAACCCCCAGGCCGAGAAAGATTATAAAGATAGAATAACCCGGATAAAAGACGCTCTCCAGATGAAGAAACTGCCGGACAGGGTGCCGGTTTTTTTGGCGCCTAGCTTCTACCCCGCTTATTATGCCGGCATAACCCCCTATGAAGCCATGTATGACTACGAAAAATGCAACATGGCATTCAAGAAATTCGTCTTGGACTTTAAACCGGATGGAAATCTGGGCGCGGCTGTGCCCGGCCCCGGAAAATTCTTTGAAATCCTTGACTACAAGCTGTATTCCTGGCCCGGTCACGGTGTGGCCAAGGAGCAGTCCTACCAGGCCAACGAAGGCGAATATATGACGGCCGATGAGTATGACGCCTTCATCGAGGACCCATCTAATTACTTCACCCACAGCTACCTGCCTCGTGTCTTCGGCAAATTAGAGGGTTTCCCGATGCTCCCCGTCCTCACCGGCATAGTTGAAATGTACGGCGTTGCCGGTAACTTCATACCCTTTGGCCTGCCCCCGGTGCAGGCCACCTATCAGGCCCTCTTTGAGGCCGGTGCCGAAGCCCTGAAATGGGGGATGGCCATGGGCGCCTTTAGTGCCGAGGTAAACGGCGCCGGATTCCCGGTGATAGCCTCCGGGTTTACCAAGGCACCCTTCGACTTCGTCGGCGATACCCTCAGGGGCACCCGGGGGGTAATGCTGGACATGTACCGCTGCCCCGACAAGCTCCATGAAGCCATGGAGAGGCTGGTCCCCATCATGATTAAGATGGGGGTAGACACGGCTATGATGAACGGACACCCCATAATATTCATACCGCTGCACAAAGGTGCCGACGGCTTCCTCTCCGACGCGCAGTTCAAGGAGTTCTACTGGCCCACCTTCAGAAAAGTCCTGCTGGGCTTAATCGAGCAGGGGGTCGTACCAATGCCGGCGGCTGAAGGCAGCTGGACCACCCGCCTGGAGGTTATGAGCGACCTGCCCAAGGGTAAGACCCTGTGGATGATCGACAATAGCGACATATTTAAAGCCAAGAAGACCCTTGGCAAGGTTAGCTGCATGTTCGGCAACGTGCAATCCGATTTGTTAGTCCTGGGCACACCACAGCAGGTGAAGGACTACGTCAAGAAACTCGTCGACGAATGTGCTCCGGGCGGCGGTTTTATCGTGAGCAATGGGGCGTTCTTCGACCAGGCCAAGGCGGAAAACGTTCACGCCTTGGTTGACGCCGCTATGGAATACGGCAGCAAAGTCTGCAAATAGACGCTAAAGTGGCTAAAGCAGTAGCATCCCTGGGGCAAGCCCTTTGTCTCAGGGGTCGCTCTTTTGTGGCTCTCCGTGGCTAAAAGACCCCGAGGGAGAAGGATATGCCCGTAATCCGCGATATTCCCCTGAGCTTAGAGTATAACGATGAAGTGCTGCGCCGTCAGGGGTTGGGAGAGTCTTCCCGGGTAAGGCCAGAGATAAAGAAGGTAATTACCGAGCTGCTGGCTGAAGTCGAGCAGGACAGCCTCCTGGAACCCGCGGTTGCTTATGAATACTACCCGATAACCGCTATGGACTCCGACCGAATATCCCTGGAAGGTGATAGGGCGATAGAAGCCCCGCTACTACCCGCGACTTTCCCCGAGGCCAAGGAGCTTGTCGTCCTCATCGCCACCATCGGGCCCAGGCTGGAAAAACAGGTGACCGAATACACTAAAGGCGGTGGGGCTCTACGCGGGATGGTCTTGGACGGCATCGGCACCGCCGCCGTGGACAGGCTGATTCCCGAAGCCCTGGAGCTTATCGCCGTTGAGGTTTCGGGGCGGGGCTATGAGATAAGCAGCCCGGTTAATCCGGGTATGCCCGGTTTCCCGATGACCGAGCAGTGGAGTCTGCTGGAATTAGCCCCGGTTAAGGAAATCGGCGTGAGCCTGTCTTCTTCCGGAGTATTGATTCCCCGCAAGTCTACCTCTATGGTTATCGGCATCGGACCCAAGATGACCCGGTGGACACAGGCCGAGGTCTGCGGGCGGTGCAGCCTGAGGCAAAGCTGCCCCTACAAGATTGTGTCCTGAAGCTTTGTGCGAAAGGCTACTTTATTTCGAGACGGCTTGATGTGGCCGACTCGATGATCGTGCAGAAGAGCTCTACCAGCTCGGGGTCGAACTGGGTTCCGGCACAGCGCTTCAGCTCTTCGAGCGCGCTCTGGGATGATAGCTGCTCGCGGTAGGGGCGGGGGGAGGTCATGGCGTCGTAGGCATCAGCTATCGCCAGTATCCTGCCTTCTAAGGGTATACTGTCACCTTTTAGACCGGAGGGGTAGCCACGTCCATCGTAGTGCTCGTGGTGGTGAAGTATGGCGGGGAGGCAGTTGACCAGGTCGATAATATGCCTGAGTATCTCAACACCGAGCTTGGGGTGGGTTTTCACCGGTTCCCATTCTTCATCGGTCAGGGGACCTTCTTTGCTGAGTATGGAATCGGGGATGCCGACCTTGCCGATATCGTGGAGCAGGCTGGCGGCGCGAATAGTGGAGATTCTGTCCTGAGGCAGGTCGAGCGCCTCAGCTATGGCTACCGAGTAGTCGCTGACTTTCCGGGAGTGACCGTAGGTGTAGTGGTCTTTGGCATCAACCGTAGCCGCCAGGGCGTAGATGATGCTTAAAGCCCTCGGTCTTGCCTCGAGCTCGGCGCTGATTTGGGGCGTTTCCGCCTTGTCCAGGTCTGAGGATAGACAGGTTCGGTTTCTGCCCGCCTGTTTCGCCCGATAGAGAGCGGCATCGGCACGGGCGATTATTTCTTCTTTCATCACGCCGTCGGTGGGCCAACTGGCGATGCCGATGCTGACCGTTATGGGCATGGTGCGGGAGCTTGTTTTCGACTCTATCATTTTGCGCATGCGCTCGGCTACCTTAGCCGCGGCGTCTATCCGCGTCTCGGGTAGGATAATGGCGAATTCCTCGCCGCCGTAGCGGAAGGAGAGGTCTATGTTCCGGATTGAGCCTTCGATATAACGCCCGATTTTGCGCAGCACCTCATCCCCGGCCAGGTGCCCGTAGATATCGTTGTAAGCCTTGAAGAGGTCTATATCCAGCATTATCAGGGAGAACATGCTGCCGAAGCGGGAACCGCGGGCGATTTCCTGCTCCAGGCGCTCGTGGAAGTGGCGGTGATTATAGAGACCGGTCAGCCCGTCGGTGTTAGCCCTTATTGTCGCCTGGGCGTAGAGGCGGGCGTTTTCAATCAGGATGCTGGCCTGGCTGGACATGCCCACTACCAGCTCTATGTCTTCATGGGAGTAGAGTTTGCCCTGCTTCTTTTTGCCCAGGGCTAGGATGCCGATAAGCCTGCCCTCGCTCTTAATCGGGCACAGGATTTCCATGTCAGCCAGCTTTTCCTTCTCTGTCTGCCACAGCCCTTTGAGTTCGGGGTGGTTATCCATCTGCCTCAGGTCGATGGGGCCGGCTTCTTTCTCCATGAGGGCGATTATCGGGCTATCGACATTAAGCCTGAGTTCGTCGTCTGAATCCTCTTCCGCTTCGGGGTAGGTGAACTGGGTGGTGAAGTCACCGCTGTTAACGTCTTCGAAGAGCAATTTGGCGCGCTCGATATTTAGAGCCTTGGTTACGGAGGGGAGCATTTCGCTAGCCAGTTCGCCCAGGTTGATGATATTACCCATCTTCTTGCTGAAGGTGAGTAGCGCATGACGGTAGTTGTAGGTTCCCCCATAGAAGATGCGGTCTATCACTTCTTGAAAGAAACGCCTCAGGGGTCCGGCCAGCAGTAGAAGCAGGAGGGCGAAACCGGAGGCAATCAGCAAGATAAGGTAAATCGGCTGGTCGGGGAGGAGCTTTTGCCCTACCAGTACGGCGGCGCCGTAAACGCCGGCCAGGCAGGCTATTACCAGTAAGTAAGTCAGCCCCCTCCGCGCCACCAGCCTGATGTTGAGCAGATGGTATCTCTGGATGACGTAGGCGATGATCAGGGCGTTAGCCAGGTTGCCGATGTGGTCGGTGGGTAAGCCCGCCAGGGCCGGGGTGAGGGGGGTGATGTAGCCGATGACCACGTTTATGCTCCAGCCGGCTATTAAGTACATCGTTCTATTACGGTCGGTGGGGTCGGCTGAACTGCGGTACCTCTTAGCTAGCATAACTAGGGCAAGAATGAGGAAGGGCAGGAGGATAGCCATTAGAATGTAAGCCCAAGGCCCGATGTCGTGATGGAGGAAGCCATCAACCATGTTAGCGCTCTGGACCACGTATCCGCTGAAGCCGAGCACCAGGACGATGCCAACCAGGGCGTAACCGATGTATAAACCTATACCACCCGGCTTGTTGTTATAAGCCCTGACGAAGTGATAGTAGCAGACCGCCACCGCGGGTATAGCCGCGATGACTATTATATTCCAGAAGATTAGTGGTTGGGAGACCGAGGTCTGGACGTCGGTGTTGGTGGTACGGGTGAGCATGAAAGAGGCGAAGCTCCAGACAGCGGAGACGGAGAGGAATATAGCGAATACTCTATCTACCCATCTTTTAGCCTGTTGCAGGACCAGCACCACCAGGACGGCAAAGACCAGCGAACTGATGAGCGGTATTATAGCCCATACGTTCATTAGTTAAATATCCCCTCCAGTACTTTACGTAGCTAATAAAGCCGGCAGAAACAGCTGCTGCCTATTAGTATAGTCAATTATAGTCATTATGTCTTATGGCTATATCGTTGTCAATAGGAATATGGTAGCCCCACCGCTGTATTTTACATAAAGTAGTAGCCAGGGAAAACCTGGCTAACCTCTTTAAATAACCAGGTCCCCTTCCGTGGGGGGAGGGGGACCTGGAGTGAGCGGATGTAATAACCGTTCTACTTACTGCGGACAGCTTCCAGTGGGCTTGGCTCTCTTACTGCCTCTCGGCGGGAGCCTCTAAGCAGGCTGTCTATCATGCTCTCTGAGGGGTTGATATGGGGCATCTGCACCTGGCTGCTCCTGACACCAGCCTTCTTTCTCGCCTGTTCGTAGTTACGGAAGGCGTTTTCGGGCACCAGGGTGACCTTGAGCGGTTGCAGCTTGATGAACGCTTCCATTTCGGCGTAGGGCGTGTTCAGCTTTTTGAGTTGCTCGTGCACCGCCGCCGCTACCTGCTTACCGGTGAGATGGCTGTTTTCGCTTATTTCCAGGTATAGATGCAGCATCGGCTTTTCCTTGATTTCCTTGCGCGCCGTCCAGCCCTTGTAGTTTACCCCGGTGTTCTCGATAGCCTGCCAGATGGTTTTCTCGGACAGGCGGGTGAAGCCGGCGATGTCAATCATATCATCCATGCGGGAGATGAACGACATCTGGGGGATATCAATATCGAGTTTTTCGTTGCGCAGCGAGTGTATTTTAACCAGGTGACCCAGCCGGTACCTGATAAAGGGGCCACCGTGGAAGTTGGTGATGACCAGCTCGTAGTTGCCGGGCCTGACCTCGTCGAGCAGGACGGGGTGTGGTTCGTAGAGGGGGTCTTCCATCGACCTGAGGCATTCTTCCTCGGGGATAAATTCGAATAAGTTGAGGTTGGGGATAAAGGTCATGCCCTGGTGGTCCCAGGTCTGGGTGGCTATCATCACGGCTTCGGTGCAGCCGTGGAAGTCCAGGGGGTAGCGGCCCCACATTTCCTTTATCTTTTCCTTATATACCTCGCCGTCGATGCCGAAGGTGATTAGCCCTTTGAGCGACCATATGTCTTTGGGCAGCATGGGGCGGCGGGCCAGCTTGCTCTTAATCAGCCCCTTGCCCAGCCGGAATAGAGTCCCGGGCTTGGAGAGCAGGGGCTTGAGGTTGGTTTTACCGTTGCTCTGGCTAAAGCGGTCGCCGATGGCCATGGTCAGGCTGGACAGAGCAAAGCACAGGTCCATGCCCTCGGTTACGGCCATATTGAGGCCCTTTTGCATCCTGTCCTCGAACGACATATCTTCCGCCTCGTCTATGGGCGGCAGGAAGTTGAACAGTTCGTGGGGGAAGGCGCGGGTCATCGAACCAGTGGCGTAGGGGGGCGGCGCCATGCCGTAGAAAATCTTGTCATGTTCCCTTAAGGTAATTTCCTTTCTCTGGGTGCCGCTGGCGAAGAATAAAAGGGCGAATAATAGGGGCTGTATCTCCTCGAGCTGGCGGGCCGTTACCGGAGCCCACATGTAGGGGTATTCCCCCGACTTGCCCGAGGTGTATTGCCACATGATCGGCTTCCGGGGCAGGACGTCCATCCTCCGCTTTAATAGGTAAGGGGCGTAATCGGCGTAGGTGGTCAGCGGCACCTGTTCCCGGAATTCATTCAGGGTGCTGGGCGTGGCGCCATCCATGATTACTCTGCCCAGTTCGCACTTTTTGAGCAGTTCCAGCTGCTCCAGGAGTAGTCGCCGCTGAATCCTCATGAATTCCGCTAGGCTCAGGTCGATAAACCCGCAGCATCTCTGCCACAGATCGTCCAGTCTGCCTTGCTTAAATAGTTCCGACTCATTAGCCATTTCCTTCTCTCCTTTGGGGATTTTTAGGCCCCGGTCTGCTTTAACGAGTTTATGAAGGCGTTTATGCTCCGTCGATTGGGGATGAACATCGGAGTCTCCCGCCTGTAGTTGTCGTAGCCGGCAAACATCCTGCCGAAGAAGAACCTGTCCTGAATAGATACTAAAACGATATCGAGCAGGACCCATATCGGGGCGGCGATGAGCATGAGGCTCGACTTGGAGACCAGTATCAGAGCCAGCAGGGCCAGGGTAAGCCAGTGCACCCAGGGGTGGCGGACGAGGGCATAGAGCCCGCTGGTTATCAGCTTGTCCCCGACGCCGGTAGCGACATAGGTCTTGCCGAAGGGGAGGTTGACGAATAGGGAGTAAACCAGCATAAAGACGGATATGGGTAGCACCACCCAGCCCAGCCAGGTCGACCAGGTGGCTAGTGCCAGCTTGTCCGAAGACAGGCATACCATTATAGCGGCGTAGACCACTAGACCGTTGCCGGTTAGCCAGATGAGGGGTTTTATGCCCGGTATCCTTTTTATAGAAACGATGTCGAGGAGGTGGATTATCAGGAAACCGAGTCCGCCTAGAACTATATAAATCATGCTGGCGCTTTCCTCTGTCGGTATTTCGCGTTCTTCAAATAGCGAATTGATTACTCCGACTATGGCAGATTGCGCCCGCGAAGGGAAGGTATAATGTTCTAGTATAATGTTCTACGCCTGTGGGGCGATAAAAAAAGACCCCTTCTCCAGGTGAGAAGAGGTTAAAAACGAGGGGAAAGATTTAATTCGTGTGGGCTATTTCCACTTAATCTTGGCTTCTTTGCTTTCGCCTTCCGGGCTGAGGGTATTTTCCAGCTCTTCCAACTTGCTGGAGAGTTCTTGGAATTCCTCTTGCGGCGAGTTTTTGCCCAGCTCGAGTCCGTAGCTGAGGAAGAAATCGAGGCAGCTTTTAAGCAGGACCTTCATATCCTGCTCAAAGGCTTGGATCTCTTCCCTAGTGACATAGCTTTCTTTCTTGGCAGCCTCTTTTAGCTGACTGTCAATGAGGGTAAGAATCTCCTCCCGGCTGGCCGCCTGTTTCTCGGTGCCATTGGCTTTGAGCTGGTTATCCATAAGGAAGTTGATGAATTCAGCTTGGCTCAGGTCGCCGCGGTTCTCGTCAATCTTCTTAATGATTTCCGCAGGCATTATCATCATTCTTTTGTCGGCCATATTTTTCTCCCTTGCGGTCATTCCTCTCCAGTTAGCTCTAGTGTCTCCAGGATGCCCTCTATATTGCGTAGAAGCCTGAGGCCCTTTCTGGTAACTCTGTAGGTCACCACGGGGTTGCCCACCGTTACCTTGGTGATAAGCCCCAGCTGCAGCATGAAAGTGAGGTATTTTTGTAGCTGGTGATAGCTCATGTTGGCGCTGTACATTATCTCGGTCTTGCCAGCTTCACCGAGCCTTAACATGTCAGCTATAACTTCGATACTTGATCTGCGGTGTTCTAGCTTCATTGTGCCTACTACCCCATACTATCGGGCTATATCCTATCCTACGTCAAGGGGGGTTGTCAAGAGGCAAGCTGTCTGATGAGGCTAAAATAGCCCCTGATACCAGCTTAGGATGCTATTTCCCCAGAGAAGGGTAGCTATGGCGGCTATAGCCAGGAAAGGGCCGAAGGGGATAGCTTCCTTGCGCCTCTTTACCTTGAATAGGAGCAGTAGCGCTGCCACCACCCCGCCCAGAACTACCCCTAAGAGCAGGGCGATAAAGACGAGGGGGAAGCCGGTAACCAGGCCGACGAGAGCCGCCAGCTTGACATCACCCCAGCCCATACCCCCTCTGGAGACGATAACTATGAGTAAAAACAGCGCCAGCCCGATGCCCCCGCCCGCAGTCGCCCTTCCGATGAAGGGGACTATCTCTACATCGGGGAGGAAGAGGCTAAAGGAGGCGCTGATAACTATCGCCGCGCCTATGGCTGGCAGGACTATCTTGTTGAGGATAAGCCCTTTCTCCCAGTCGATAACCATGAGTACCATAAAGATGCAGATATAGAAGAGGGCAATAGCCAGCTCAACGCTTACCCCGAATCGCCAGCAGGCCAGGCTGAAGAGGACGGCGGTCCCCAGTTCCACCCAGAGTATGCGCCGGGGGATAGCCGCCCCGCAGTATCGGCAGCGGCCGCGCAGCCAGAGGTAGCTGAAGATGGGGATGAGGTCTTTTGCCGCCAGGCGTCGGTTACAGGCAGTGCAGTGGGAGGGGGGGAAAACGAGTGACTGGTGGGCGGGGAGGCGGTCGATACAGACATTGAGGAAGCTGGCTATGCTCATACCGAGCAGGAAGAAGATAATAATAAGGATAGCTTCCATTCTGTCCTCTATTTTGTCTGCTTCTAACGATAAAGTCAATAAGGCTTTCCGCAATAAAGCCTATGACATCGGCTTAGCCCTTTTGGGCTCAATAGTTCTCGCTTTCCCTGACCACGTTTCACGTCTGATAACCCCTACTAATTGGCTATCGGTGCCCACCCCCTCCCAAACTATCCTTATATTACTGTACGTTACTATTGCTACAATGCTAAATTGCCCGCTATTACCAATGGACTATTGACCCCCCAAAGGTGCTAATCTTATTATGATTATAGCTGACAATAGTTAGGTTGAGTTGAATCTAAATAAGAAGTAGGTGAAAAGGGAAGATGAAGAGACTAACCAAGGTTTTGCATAAGAACGAGAAGGGGTTTACTCTTATTGAGCTTCTGGTAGTAATTGCCATCCTGGGTATTTTGGCAGCTGTCGTGGTGCCTGATTTCGGTAACTTCTTCGGCAGAGGCCAGACCGAGGCGTGTGAGATTGAAGGGCGCATGGTAGCCACAATTACCATAGCTTATGCTTCTGACAACGAAGCATGTCCGACCGAAATCGCTGACCTGTCCGCTTACTTTGAGGACGCGGGCGCCATACAGGGCGCTTACACCTTTGCTGGCACTTTTCCGAACTGCACGGTAGAACAGACCGGCTGTCCGGCTTCGGTAGAGTTGCCCGGGGGCTCGGACCCAGAGCCAGACCCCGACCCCGACCCTGAGCCAGACCCCGACCCCGACCCTGAGCCAGAACCGTGGCCGTGGGGGCCGTGGGGACCCTGGGGGCCGTGGGGACCGTGGGGGCCGCATCACTAGCCCTGTGAGCTGAATGATGGTTATTTATCCTGACTATAGCCCTGGTGCCAGTATCCCCCTACTAAAGGACTATAGGAGCCAAAACCTCTTAAAACTAGCCCCATATGACTACGTATTACCATTGCTAAGTGTTACCAATGGACTATTGACCCTAAAAGGTAGGGGCACTATCATTATTATACCTGACAATAGTTAGGTTAAGTTGAGTCTAGATAACAAAAAGGAGGTGAAATGATGAGGAGATTGTTCAAGGGCTTTCGCAAGGGCGAGAAGGGCTTCACTCTCATTGAGCTGCTGGTAGTAATTGCTATCTTGGGTATCATTGCTGCTATAGTGGTGCCTAACTTTGGCAGCTTCTTCGGCAGGGGCCAGACCGAGGCGTGTGAGATTGAAGAGCGAATGGTATCTACTATTACCATAGCTTTTGCTTCCGACACCGGAGCATGCCCCACGGCAATCGGTGACCTGTCCGCTTACTTTGAGGACGCCACCGCCGTACAGGGCACCTACACCTTTGCCGGCACTTATCCGGCCTGCACAGTAACGCAGACAGTTTGTCCAACCCCAGCCCCATAATAACTGAGAAGCCCAAGCTCATAGCGAAGCACAAGGAAGGAGCTTTATTGGTAAGTTTATCTTACCAATGGGCTTCTTTCTTTATGCTCGGCGTTAGGGTGTAATAAATAAGAGCAGGGTGGGTGGAAGCGTTAACCCTACAGGAGGATAGAAAAGGGGTGCCACCCTTATAGGGGGGGCTTTAAAAAAGTGGGAGTCTGGATTCCCGCCTTCGCGGGAATGACATCTAGGGGCAGGGCAACATGCCCCCAGGTTAAGGAGTTTAACTCGTTGGGGTGGGCTGGGGGGGGAATAAGACCTTCGCACAACAAGTTGGAGTGGGGAGAGAAGTATACAGAGGTGACACCTCTGTAGGGTGGGTATTGGGTGGGAAATTTTACCTGGGTTGGTGGGGTTTAAGCGTGGTTGTTTACGTTGTTTACGTTTATCTTGCCGATGAGTTTTTCTACTTCCGGGCGTTCGTTGCAGAAAGCGAGCAGGGTCTCACCGGTGATGAGCTGCTTGAGGTAGAGGTTGACCAGGGCTTCATCCAGCGATATCATGCCTATTTCCCGGTGGGTGCGGATTACGTTGGGGAGTTGGTATAGTTTGCCTTCACGAATGAGGTTCCTCACCGGCGGGTTAGCCAGCATAATCTCGACCGCCACCACCCGGCCGGTGCCGTCAGCCCGGGGGACGAGCACCTGGCAGAGCACGCCGATCAGTAGTGAAGCCAGCCGTGCCTGGGCGAGGTGGCGTTCCTCGGGGGGGAACAGGTCTATTATTCTTTCCATAGCCTGGGTGGTGCTGGGGGCGTGGCCGGTGCTTAAGACCAGGTGGCCGGTTTCGGCTATAGTTAGCACCGCCGCCGCTGTGTCCATGTCCCGCATCTCGCCGACTAGAATGACATCGGGGTCTTGCCTCAAAACGTGCTTGAGGGCGGTGGCGAAGGACGTGGTATCGTTGCCCAGCTGGCGCTGAGTTATGGCGCATTTTATGCTGGGATAGACGTATTCGATGGGGTCTTCGATGGTGATCACGTGGCGGCTTTCGTTGATGTTGAGGTGGTTAATCATCGCCGCCAGGGTGGTGCTTTTACCGCTGCCGGTGGGGCCGGTGACGATTATCAGACCTCTCGGCCTGACGGCGAGATGCTCGCATATCTCGGGCAGTTCGAGTTCTTCCATGGTGGGGATTTTGGCTGGTAATATCCTTATAGCTAGGCTGATAGCCCCGCGTTGCTGGGCGGCATTGCCCCGCAGGTTGCCGACGTCAGGCATCCTGTAGCTGAAGTCGAGCTCCAGGTTCTTGCCGAATTCGGCCTGTTGCTCGGGGGTGGTCAGCTGATTGAAAGCCTGGTTTATCTCCTCGCCAGTCAGCGGCGCGGCGGTATCGTCGATTGCTTGCAGCGAGCCGTCTATGCGCAGCAGCGGCGGGCTGGAGGCGACCAGGTGAACATCGGAGGCCGCCTTATTTTTAGCAGTGCGTAATAATGCCAGAATATCCATCTCTACCCTTTTATCTCAGAAGAAACGTAAATTCATAGTTTGCTATCTCATCATCCTCCTCTATGGCTTCTATAGATGAGATAACCACCGTGGAGAACCTGCCGCTGTTTCTTAGCGCCCGAGCATAGCTGAAAATAGCGTCCTCATTCGAGGATAGTCCGATGACCGTTATCAGGTCATCGGTGTGATTGACCGTAGTCAACAGATTACCCGGCTGCAGGCTTACAATCTGGCTCATATCTCCGTCAATCCTGGTGCGGGTCTCTTCCAGAATGGCAAAGGTGCTATCAAAGATAGCGGTGGTGGCTTCCAGCTCGGCAATCTGCGGAGTTATCAGCGTAATCTCCTCCTCCAGCGACGCCATGTTAAGGTTCTCCAGGGCGATACGGTCCTCCAGAGGGGTTAGTTCAGATTCTAATACGCCGATGTAACTAGACTTATTGTAAACGAGAATTCCCAGATAGACAAGTATGCCCAGGCCGATGGTGATGGCAATTGGGGCCAGGATGTTGGGTAGACGGACTGGCTTGGACAGGTAGACCTCGGGCAGGGTGTTGATATTGACCAGAGAGAAGTTAGACTCTCCCTTCTCGGGCAGCAGCTCCTTCAAGCCCAGCCCGATGTTGACCATGAATTCGTTAGCATCAAAGCCTTCAGGGGACTCCACCGGTGCGGGCAGTATTGATACCGGATGCGCTGACTTATCCGCCAGCGCTTGCCAGCTCTTTTCTGTCCTGGCCAGGTCGCCGCAGACAAGCAAAGGCACCGTTGTATTCAGCGGCTCTTCCTGGTGGCTGGAATTATAGAAGGCGACGGTTCTATCAATCTCTTCAGTGATGGTGGCCAGCCTTTCTGATGCCGATTCCGCCTCGCTGGGTAAAGATAGCCTGCGGATTAGCTGGGGCACCCTGTCAACCATCATCATGATGTCGAGGTGGTCTCCCCTGTCGTTTACAATGATAGACCGCGGTTGATTCACGGTTCGGCACAGGGCCAGGGGGGCTAGGTCCATAATATGGGGCTGGAGACCGGCCCGGTGCAGCGTTTTGTAGAGGTTGTCGGCTGTATTGCGAGGGAAAGCGGCTATGAATACGAGCGTTTCTCCCTTGGTGCCAGGAAGGGACTGGTAGGAAAGGTAGACCTCTTCTGGAGGCACCGGTATCACCCTTCTCGCCTCGCGTTTTACCGCTTCGGGCAGCACCGCCTCGGGCAGCTCGGGGAGGGTTATGATACGATACACCGAGTTGTGCCCGCTTATGCCGGCGATGACCTTGCCCATGCCTACGCCTTGCTCCTTAAATAGCTCCTTGAGCTTTTCGGCTACCTGGGCTTCGTCAGCGACCAGCCCCTGGCTAACCAGACCTGGCTCTAGGGGTGAGCTAGCCCACTTTTCCACTCGCTCGCCCCGCATTACCAGCAGGTTAATGGCGTCGTCTCTAATAAATAGGGTAGTAACTTTCTTTGCCATAGCTATTCACCTTCATAACTGTAAATAATTATTCTGATTACCGCGGAGGGTGACTCGCCCTCTCCTGGTTCGGGAACCTCCAAATTTACCATCTCCACGGTGGCAGTGGTGAAATACCCTCCCATGACTATGTCGTTTATAAAGGATAGTATATCCGCCACATTACCCCGCACCTCCGCCTCAAAACGGGTGGTATCGTAGATAATCTCCGCTATCGCTACGTCGCGGGGCTCTGAGGCAGTTAGGCTCATTATTTCCAGGTTGCAGTCGTTAGCAATCGAGAATATTTCCTCGTCGTATTCAATGCTCATCACTGCCTTGGAGAAGTTCGCCTTACTGATGATAGACAATGACTCAGCTTCATCCAGCTGGTTTTCCAGCAGGGCGAACTGGCTGTCCAGGTCTTCCTTTTCCGAAATGAGCTTGGTAAGCAGGTTCTGGGTTACCGACAGGTTGTCTTCCAGCTGCCTGGCGTCGCCAGACTGACGGGAAAGGAACATAACCAGGACCGCCGAGGCAATAATGAAGAAGCCGATCCCCAGAATCCACCAGGCTGTCTTACTTAATTTCATTTTTCCTCGTTCCATTTTTCCTCACTCCATTAAAAATAGTGCCCGAAGGCTTTTATCCTTCTATGAGTCTATAATGTAGGAAATAGTGCCCCCGGTGACCGCTCTACTGCGGAAGGAGATAATGATATATATGAAGTTAATCAGCTCCGCATAATCGTCGTTCGGGTCGGCAAAGTTGAGTACTATCGTGGCCGAAGAGTCCCCCGGCTTGAGCAGCCCGTCGCTGGGCGGGTCTCCCCAGGGGACGTAAAAGGTATCAATATCCACGCCATCTATGAAACTGCCGCCGAACCCTTCCGAACGGCCGTTCCAGACGTTGTTGGGACTGCTGGAGTTATTGGGCATGTACGGGGGGTAGGAGGGTGCCGGGAGCGTAACGCCGTCCCAGAGCTTGTATGAGTTGGTTATCTGGTGACCCTCAAGTCCTTCGGGCGCGTTTATGGCGATGAAGTCACCGGAGTAGAAGTCGTCGCCATCACCGACGAAGCAGGTAATCTTAGCGGCATTGACCTCGCCGGGAATCGGGTCGGGGACGAGGAAGCCGCTAATGGGGAAACTCAATCCACCGCTGTGAGGTGCAATGTAAAGAAAGTTGTCGAAGCTGAAGAGCTGGTATCTCTGGGTCTCGGGGCTGGAGTAGATTATTATCAGCGACCAGCCGGCATAGGACCACTGGCTGCCGATATCGCCGTCTACATCGCCCACGGTGTAGGTGGCGTTGCCGTGTTCGGTGAACTCCTGCACCAGGGCGGTTACGTCTGCCTTGCAGGAATAGGAGAAATCATTGGGACCGTTCTCCAGGACCTTCGGGTTTTTGGCATATATGCTTCCGATACCTTCTGTCGGCACGGTGAGGTCGCCGTCTTCATCTTCGGCGAGGTAGACCGGTTCGCCGTCTATCTCGAAGGTGACTTCAGTATCGGCTAATTTCTCCGCCTCGGCGGCGACTTCAATATTATCGATATAGCAGACCTCGGTCCCACCCCATGTACCATCAAAGCTGGTTATCTGGAACTTTATCCTGAAGTTATCAGTCAGGTATTCGTCGTCGACGGAGACCTCGAAGTTTTGCGACCACGTGCTGGCACCATCAGGCCAGCCGTCACCGCAAAAGACGTTCTCCCAGCCACTCCAGCCGCTACCATCATGGAAGGCGTACTGCAGGCAGTCACCCGATTCTATATTGCCCGATATCCAGTAATCCCAGGAGGCGGTGACCGTTCCTGACTCGTAGATGCTTAATTCTATCGGGGCTACCATTTCCAGTTCCCTGTCTCCAGAGCTATGATAGGAAGAGTGGTGCGCTTGAAACGCATATACACCGCTCCACCAGTTATAGTATTGACTCCAATCGCTTCCAATGTACCAGTTTCCGTTGTCGATGGCATCGCAGGTGTCGGAGAATATCGTAGTCTGCTGGCCGCCTCCCAGCATCCAGGCCGACCAGTAAAGGAGGGCGGATGTTACCTGGGCGTTGGCGGGAATGTCATCGGTTGTGGCATCGCTTTCTTGAAGCAGGTAATCTCGGACGGGCCCGTACGGATCGTAGTGCAGGTTTAGCATCAGGGTGTTACCTATGGCACGGTAGTCTCCGCTTGTGCCGGAGACCAGTTGCCGTAAATCGCTCTTGATGGCATAGGCGTTGATGGTGGTGCCGCCCGCCTGGGAATTAATGCGAAATACCCTGACATCGGCATCCCAGGTAAAGCGAATGTCGTCAACGCCGGTGGTAGTTATCCAGGAGACCGCTTCGGGGATCCGCTCCGATGCGGGGTCGTCGGGAAGGAAGCGGAAGGTGAAGGAGCACGTCATCGGAGTGTCTATCTCGTTGACCCCGGGGAGGCTGCTAAAGGGAAGGAGTTCGGTAAAAGTCCAGACGATAGCTTCGCCACCTTTGTGGGGGGTGGATTCCCGGGTGTAGTCCGCGTCAGGGTCGGCATCGAGCCAGGTTTCCAGGGTACACTCACCTGCCGGATTATAGCTGACGCCAGGCGGCAGCCATATTCCGATTTCATTGACAAGGAGGGTGGCGTCGCCATCATCTTTATAATAGTATATCTTGACCTCTTGGGTCAGCTCGGCGGAGACACCGCCGGTAATTATCAGTTTGCCGGCTCCGATAAGGTCCTCGGCGTCATCAAATTCGGGGGCGGGTATATCCTTGGGAATCCAGATATTTTTTATCTTAACGGTTACCTCTGTGTCATTTACCTCAATAGGATAGGATGGGGGGTACGTGTATTCGGTACCGTATTCATAGCGTTGGTAAGTGTCGATAACGTCGTTTAGATGGTTATAGTTTATATGCCATAAGCCATCTTCGATTCCGGCGTCGGCGGCATAGAATTCGTCGGCTATCCTCTCGTAGGTCTGGCCGACTTTAAGCCCCGAGCTGGCATAGGAGAGGAGGGGGGCCAGAATAAGACCACCCACCGCTATCAAAATCAAGACCATCGGCAGTGACTGCCCTTTCTCGGTTCTTAATAGTTTTTTCAGTATCTTTTTCATCATCTTACTACTATCCGTCTATTAAATGCTGGGTCTGGGAGTGACAATATATACCTTTGTTTCGCTTATCTGCTGCGTGCCGACTCCGACGGTTGCGATCAGCTTAAAACCAAGCCCGGTAGCGCTAGGGTAACGTTCGCAATTAACGTGTTCAAAGATATAGGAGTCGCTCAGGAGGCTATCAATATAATGGTCTCGCTTGAGTTCATTAGCTTCTATGCTGTAAACAACCTGGTGGGTCGTGTCGTCTTCCCAGTTGGTCCAGGTCAGAGTGAGGGGGAAGTCTCCTTCGGTCCACACCGTAGTTTGAGTCATGCCGGCATCCCGACTGATCTCGCGCCCGGCATTTTGCACCATGCTTATGGCGTCCATGTGGTTGTTGGCGCGGGCTTCCCCATCAAACACCTGGAAGGTAATCATAGTGGCGGTGCCCGTGATGATGCCAGTGATAGCCAGGGCTATCATCAGCTCGATGAGGGTGAGCCCCACCTGGCCTTTTATTATCGATTTTATCCGTTTCATCATCAACCTGTCTTGTAGCCCTCCAGTATGATTACCGTTTTCTCTTCAGGAACGAAGGTTACGGTTATGGTTATCTTTTGCAATCCATCGTCGTTGTTGCTGCCATCACCCACGGGGTCGAGCCACTCAACTTCGGCGGTGGCGGTGTAGTTTTCATAGCCGGGGGGGAGGGCGTGGTCGGGGTCCCACCATTCAGGGAGCTGCCCGGTAGGCGATGTCCCGGAAGGCAGCTCGTAAGACCAGGGAGTGCTGCTGTATTCCTGACTCTTAACATATTCCATTTCGCTTCGGGCCAGGCTTTCGGCGGTTGCCCGCTCGTCGGATATGATGACAGCGCTGGATGAAGTGGCCAGCGCGCCCAGAAAGGCGATGCCGATTATACCCAGCAAGCCTAAGGCTATTATCACCTCGACCAAGCCGAAGCCTCTTTGCTTTCTTAGCTGCTTTATCATCTAGAAGTTCACCTGCCCGTAGATAGAATACATGGCTGAAACCAGCGATATGGCGATGAAGGCGATGACTACGCCTATGATGACGGTTATGGCGGGCTGGATGAGCGCCACCGCTGAGGAGGTCCTGTCGTCAGCCTCGACTTCATAGGTCTGAGCTACCGTGGCCAGCGTGGTATCAAGGTGGCCGGTTTCTTCGCCGACGCCGACCATCTGTACCATGAGGGGTAGGAATATATTTCTCTTAGCCATAGGTTTGGATAAGCCTTCGCCTCTAATCAGCTCCTGTTGGACCTCGGTTAGTGCTTTTTGGAGGACCTTGTTGTTGGTGCCGTGGATAGCCTGCGACATTACCTCGGGTAGAGGTAAGCCGACCTTAAAGAGCAGGGATATGGTGCGGCAACAGCGCGCCAGCTCGGCCAGGAGGTTAATCCGTCCGATTACGGGTACGGTGAGCATTAGCTTATCGAGCTGGTATTTGCCGGTGGGTGTTTTGATATAGAAAAAGGCGACAACAGCCAGGGCTACTACCCCCAGCAGGAGAAAGACCCCGTAATCGATAAGAAATTCCGATAAGCTGATGAGTAGTTGCGTTGTTGCCGGCAGGTCGGCGCCGAGGGCGCGGTAGAGGCCGGTGAAGGCGGGGAGGACAAAGGTGATGAGTACGGTTATGACGACAAAGGCGACGATGGCGACGATAACGGGGTAGGTGAGGGCGCTTTTAATCTTCTTCTCGGTGGTCGCCCCTCTCTCCAGGTAGTCGGCCATCTGTCGGAGCACTACCTCCAGGTTGCCCGCTTGTTCGCCCGCAGCCAGTGTGCGGGAGTATAGTTCGGGGAATGCCCGCGGGTGTTTGCCTAAAGCGGCCGATAGCGAGCTGCCCCCGCGAATGTCGGAGGCGACTTCACCCAACACTACCTTCAAGGTGCGATTGGTTACCTGGCTTTGTAAGAGCTCCAGAGAGGTGACGATATCAGTGCCCGATTCAAGGAGCAGAGCTAGCTGGCGGGAGAACATTATTATTTCTCTCGGCTTTACCCGACTGAAGCGAGCCGCCATCTTCTGCAGGTTGAAGAAGGGGACTATTTCCTTAAGGCTAACTGTCTGGTAGCCGCCGTAGCTGAGCAGGTTGATCGCGGCTTCTTCGTTGGTAGCCGAAAGCTTGCCTTTGACCAGTCTTTTGTCTTCGGTATAGGCTACGTATTGAAATTCCATTTATGCCCCCCTGCTAGCCTGTGGAGTAGGCATTACGTAGCACCTCGGAGGGAGTGGTAATACCCGCTTTCACCTTACGCATGCCGTCGTTCATCATGGTTACCATACCTTCTTTAAGCGCCTGCGCCCGAATTTGGCTGCTGCTGGCGCGGTTGACGATCATCGTTCTGATGGTATCGCTCATGGTTAGAATCTCGAAGATACCGATTCTGCCCCGATAGCCGGTGTAAGCACATGACTTGCAGCCGGTACCGTAGTTGAATTCGGTTCTTTTCTCCCCCGTTTCTTTTTCGTAGGATATCTGCTCTATCATCGGAGCCTCTATCATGTGGCTGCAATCGGGGCAGATGCGGCGCACCATGCGCTGGGCGACGACGCCGATAACCGCCGAGGCTGTCAGGAAGGGTTCTATGCCCAGGTCAGTGAGCCGGGATAGAACGCCGGTGGAGTCGCTGGCATGGAGTGAAGATAGCATCAGGTGGCCGGTCAGGGCGGCCTGGACCGCTATGTTGGCGGTTTCGGCATCGCGTATCTCGCCGACCATGATTACATCGGGGTCGAGACGGAGTATGCTTCTCAAGCCGGTGGCAAAGGTGATTCCGGCCTGGGGATTGACCTGAATCTGGTTGATATCCTTAAAGCGGTATTCCGCGGGGTCTTCAATAGTAATAATGTTCCTTTCCAGGCAATCAAGGGAGTTGATTGAAGCATACATGGTGGTGGTTTTACCAGCGCCGGTGGGGCCGCTGGTTATAATCATGCCGTAGGGAACCTTGAGCATATTCTCGTATGTTTCCAGACTATCGGGTAACATGCCGAGCTCGGCCAGTCCCAGCGTAGCTACCGATTTGTCCAGGAGTCGCAGCTCAGCCATCTCCCCGTGAACGGTGGGAGCGGTGGCTACCCTGATATCTATCTCCCGCCCTTTAGCCTGGGCGGTGAACTGTCCGTCCTGGGGGCGGTGGCGGTCGGCAATGTTCAGGTCGGAAAGGATTTTTATTCGGGAAACGAGGGCTAGATGTATGTTAAGCGGTAGGGACATCATATCTTGAAGGGTGCCGTCAATGCGGTAGCGCACCCTTAATCTATCTTCTTCAGGCTCTATATGGATATCGGAGGCGCGGGCTTTGACCGCTTCTTCGACGATAAGGTTGAGGGCTTGCGCCAGGGGTGCGTCGGTATCGGCGGTAATAGCCAGCCTTTCCTCGGTCACATCACTGGGGATGGTGACGCGGGAAATCTGTTTTTCAATCTCGCCGTAGCCTTTGTAGTTGAAGTCTATAGCTTCCCTGATTTCTCTGGCGTCGGCGGCTACGGGTTTAATCCTCATCCGGCATAGGGTAGAGAAGGCTTCGAGGGCAAAGATGTCGGTGGGGTCCGCCATGGCTATTTCCAGCGTGTTGCCCGATATAGCCACGGGTATGGCATTGTACCTTCTCGCCATCACCTCGGGGATTGATTGCATGGCTTCGGGTTGAACAGTTTGACTTAATGGTTGTTTATCGGACTTGGTTTGGGGAGCCTTGGGCTTTTCTTTACCCAGCACAGCCTTGAGGGCGTCTTTCTTAGCGTCGTCGATAACCTTTATCCCTTGCTGCTGGGCGAATTCCTGCGCTTGGGGGCTGATTCCCGGCGATACCACGATGACCTTGTCGTCGATGCCGGTTTCGTAGGCTTTGCTATCGAAGACAACGACCTGTTCCATACTTATCTCTTTTTCGCCGCTCATAAAGTCTATGCCCAGTGAGCGCTTAACTCCGTCGGTTTCGGTATAAGCCAGTATGTCGAAGGAGTGCTCTGCCCCCGATTTTCCCGTGAGTTTAGCTTCCTCGCTTAGTTTATAGCCCCGCTTTGCCAGATATGCTTTGAGCTGGGACTTCGATGTTGGACTGATAGTTGACTGCTGCATTTTGTCTCCCCCTTGATTTTAGAAACGGCTACGACTTGTCCTCGGCCAGGAGCCAGCCGTTGCGCATGGCCAGGGCAACCGCGTGAGCTCTATCGTTGGCATTTAGTTTGCGCAGGATGGAGCTGACGTGGTTCTTTATGGTCTGCTCACTGATGTCGAGTATGTAAGCGATTTGCTTGTTGGAGTTGCCCTGGGCGATGTAGTTCAGAATCTGTGCCTCCCTTTTGGTGAGGGGGGCGGCTACAGCTTCCATAGCCTTGCCTATCGAGGCTATGTCCTGGAATTGTTTTAGTACTTGCTTGGCGACCGTGGGGCGACCCAGGCTTTCATTAATAGGGTATTCACCGTTCTTGGCGCGGCGTATTGTGCCCACCAGGTCTTCGGCAGAGGCCTTTTTGTTGAGGCAAGCCACGGCGGCGGTTTTGATAACCTCGAAGAGCTCCTCGTCATTGGGGTTGGGGCTCAACATTATTACCTTGGTGTTGGGGTAGAGCCGGGTGATTTTCCGGCCCAGTTCCAGCCCGCTGAGGGATGCCAGGTCGGAGCCCAATAGGGCGACATCGGGGAGATTGGCTTCGATTAGCTCGAACGGGTCTTTAGAGGGGTCGTATTCGATTACTTCCATGTCGGGTTGCTTAGAAAGCAACTGGCGCACGCCAGCCCGAAAGAACTCTTGCTCGTCGATTACCATTACCTTGGTCTTATCCACTCGCTCACCTCCTAATTAAGCCTTGCGTTTAGTAGTTAGCTAATACTTTGTTGCTGTTTATGGAGCTCGGTTTTTCGGTGGAGGTGCTCTCCCCATTTCCCCCTACGCTCGCTTCTGGTGAGAGAAAGCTGGCAATATCCTCCCGCCGGAACCTGCGGTCACCCCTGGCCCCGATGCGGTAGGTCTTTAGCGTTCCCTGATTGCTCCAGCGTCTCACGGTGTTGATATGTACGTTGAGCATACGAGCGACGTCGCTTGTCGTCAGCATAGGTTCTATTCGCCTAGAGTTAGCCATAGTTTATCCTCCTCCCTCAGGTTTCCCTCCCAATCATCCTCTCTTAGACTACCTTAACCTTACACCAACTACTATATCTTATCATACTTGGTCGCACAATCACCCAAATGGGTTAATTGGGGGAGCGAATAGTCATAGGAAGAAAGTCCTAGATTGACCAGATTTTTGCCCGTCTCTTATACTGTGGGGGCAGCCAGGTTGCCGTCTCCACCGAAGAGCCGCTACCCTTGCTTGATATCCTGGAGAAGATGCCCGTTGTGGAGGGGGTGGTTGAAGAAGGCGACGAGATTCAGGTCAGGTTGAAGGTGCAAGGCGGCTGTCTGGTTCAGATGGTTCTTTTGCCTTTGACTCTCTTTTTCAGCAGCCAGTAGCCGAGTATGACGAGCACCGTGGCGGCGACAACGCCGAGGACATAAAACGCCCAGGCCGGCACTGAAGACAAGGAAAAGCCGACGTAGAACAGTCCGGGATGTGTCCAGCTGCTCTCATTGGAGGCGCCGTCTACCGTTTTAACCCTCCAGTAGTAGGCGTCTTCTTTCTCAATCGGTTCCAGTTTTTCCTCTTCGGTTAGCGTATATTCTGACGCGACTAAACCTACTTTTTCCAGAAAGACGGCGTTGAAATCGACGTCGACGGCAAGTTGAAGGGTGTAGCTGACACCGCTGTCGTCGCTGACATCGCTCCAATCAAAGTAGGCGGCTGCCCCAGTGGTGCCGGCGACCTTTGGTGTTAGTGGCGTGGGTGTGGGTGGGGCTTTCGATTCCATAAGAAAGGCGGCGGTTGCTGTGCTGGTGCCATCGGTGGCGGTTATATCATGGCTTTCTGCCAGGCTGGGTGGAACGATAAATTCCAGCAAGATAGTGCCGCCGTCGGCGGCGACAGTTGCTACCGGTATGGTCTCGTCATCATTACTGTAGGTTACGGTCACCATAGCCCCATCGGTGAAACCAGCGCCAAGGATGATAAGCTCCATACCAGCATGGCCGGGCGAGGCGGGATTGGTGGTGGGGCTTACCGTTATGCCGCCCTGGATAGCCAGTTGCGCCTCGGCTTCGTTAGAGCTGTCGTCACTGGCTTTTACTGTCCTGGTGCCATAGCTGCCACTAAAGGGTACCAGGAAGATGCCCTCAAAGTTGCCATCATGGTCGGTATTCGGGAGGGGGGGGGTGGTTTCGACCTCTTCGCCGTCAATGGTGATGGTTATGGCTCCCCTCTTGGCGAAGCCCATGCCGCTGATCTGCACATTGCCACCGGTTATCTGCTCGGTCGGGTTGATGGTTATGAGGGGGGTTACGGTGAACTCGGCCTCGGGGGTATTGCCCGATTCGTCAAGGGCGCTTATGATGTGGCTGCCAGCCGAGCTCTCGGGAATAATAATGGTACAGGTGAAATCGCCGTTTTTATCGGTCTGGATATCGCCAGCGGCTATGTCGATATCATCCCCGTCGTAGTTGATGGTGATTTGCTGATTGGAGCGTAGACTCTGGCCGCTAATCTCAACCTCGGTGCCGACGGTGCCTTCTTCAGTGTCCAGGCTGATTTCACCACCAATTACGTTAAATGTGGCAATGGCTACTATATAGGAGCTGCGGTAATAGGTGGCGTAGATATAATAAGCGCCCCCATGCACGTCTTCTATATCTTCGCCGTCGTTAAGGGCATCGGGCAAAAAGAAGGCGTAAGTGCGGTCGAAGAAACCTTCCGCGTCGGTATAGGCTATTAATATCTGTTCGTAGGCGGTGACTTTGTCGCCGATTTCATCACCCTTTTCGGCTCTAGTGCTGGAGATGTAGATATTGACTATGTCGTTGCCATTGTAGTTGGAGCCAAGGACCTCAAAGTGGTCGCCGATTTTGCCTTCGTTGGGGTAGATGAAGATATACTCACCAGTGGCGTGGACGGGGGTGGCCGATAGGGGCACCAGCAGGGTAAGGATAACGATTAACGCCAGGATAGGGCCGATTTTACTAAGTTTCATTTTTAGTGTCCGGGGCTTTTGCCCCAAGATTTATTTCTAATAATAGGCTTCGGTATGCCTACTGTCAATCGCCTGTTTGGGGGGGGTATAGACCAGCGGTTAGAGGTGCATTCTTTTCAGGTTATCGACCCGCTTGAATTTTATGGCTTCCTTGAAGGTGGTCAGCGAGACCTGTTCCGCCATCTTGCTCAGCGTGGTGACGTCGTTCTGGTAGTCGTTTCGTGAGGTGTGCACCTTTGTTCCCAGATAGACCTCAGCGATAAGGTAGTCGTTCATGGCTGATTCGATGAGCAGCCAGATATCCACCCCCCAGCCGCCGGGCCAGTCGCGGCTCTTAGCCAGCTTGCGGAAGAGTTCGGCGGTGGCGCATATTTCGCCGGAGAGGGGCTGGTTAAAGTGGGCAATCTCGGGGAAGAAGACCCGGGAAAGCGGTTTAGCCACCAGCTTGGTAACGGCGCCGTCGTAGTAGGCTCTCTGGTAGTAACCGCGGGACATATCGCAGGCTTTTTCCATCACCGGCTTGGCCAGGAGGTCAATCCACTTGGGCGTCAGGTTGGTAATATCGGCATCCAGGAACATGATGCAGTCCGCCCCCCGGCTTAATGCTTCCTTGACCCCGTCCTTCATCGCCACGCCTTTAGCCGGGAAGAGGTTGCGGCTCTGTTTGACCACGGTGGCACCGGCGCTCTTGGCCTCGGCCCTGGTTTTATCCGAGGAGTTGCCGTCGACGACCAGTATTTCCGGTTCATATTGACTTTTTTGGGCGGTTGCGACGCACCGGGCTATCGTCTCCGCCTCGTTGCGGGCGGGGAAGATGACGCAGAGCTTGGTCTTGGCCTTCCTGGAGGGAGGGGCGGTTTGTTTTGCCTCTGATTTAACGGTCACGGGACGAGCCTACCTTGTTTGCTTATTAGCTGGTTGGGGGGCACATCGAGCGCCTGAGCCAGTTTCCTAACCGTGCTCGGCCTCAGTTTGGTCTGTCCGTGCTCCGCCCGATAGATGGTGCTTTCGTCAACATTAGACTGTCGCGCCAGCTCCTTGCGGGATAGGACCCTGGTTTGCCTGATTTGCTGTAGGTTTCCGTTCATCTCTTGCCTGAACTATTTGGGCTATTATATCATTGATGCATTAAGTATGCAATAGCTATGCACTAACTATGCATATAAATACGAAAAACTTTTGTTAATGGCATAAAGCTGATTGCTATGATGGCTGTGTTTACAAAGCCGATTTTTGGGGTTAAAATAGACAGGTTCGGGGCGGTTAGCTCAGTGGTTAGAGCGCTTGCTTCACACGCAAGAGGTCACAGGTTCAAGTCCTGTACCGCCCACCACCCATCCCCGCCACAGTCCTTGCCTCTACCGCCTTTACCCTCAACCCCGCCGAGGATGCAAGTCCTGTACCGCCCACCATAGTGTACGGTAGGTAGAACTTCCTCTTTTTCAATAGCTATCTTCTCAGGTAGGATAGGTATTGAGTAACCGGGGGCTCTATGACAATGAGGAAGGGGGGGCGGTAAAAACTAAGTGCTTTCTGAGGCAAACGAAGAACCGCCCCACCCCGATTATCCCTTTTCTTTATTTACCCTTTGCGGGCCAGAACCGTATCGACAAATGTCTTTAGGGTGGACTCAATCTCGGCGGGGGGCAGATTCGTCGGGTCGTAGAGGCGGCCGCTCATCACCAGGGTCGGTAACCCCAGCTTCTTCTCCACCGTGTCGGCGACCATCCTGATGGGGGCGCCGATATGCAAACAGCCGACGAGCTGGTAGTAGACGATGGCGTCGCAACTCAGCTCTTTACACATCCAGGCAACCTCGTCCGCCCACTCCTGAGTCCCGTAGATATCGCCGAACATAAACCTGGCTTCTTCCTCTAGCGGCGTGAGCTTCCGCCCGAATTCCTTTTCATCCCCCCAGTTGGCCCTCCAGCCGTTAAACGGCGCCAGCGGCGGTATCCAGGTAAGCATTGACACTCCCAGGCGGTCGAGCAGGGAAAAGATGTCCATGTATAAAGGAATGGGGTTCAGCCAGAGAATGCGCAGTTTCTCTTCCCTGTCCGTGCCCTTGGCTACCCGCTTCTCGACATCCTCCACGCGCTGGCGCCAGAACTCCAGCACCTTTTCCCGCTTGCCGTAGAGGGAGGGGTCGAAGTGAAGGGGTAGCAGGGCGTTTTCCATGTTGCTCAGCGGCATGGGGACATTCTTCTTAAGCTCCCAGTCCTTGAGGCAATAGCTAACCCAGGTGCGGTTGGCTTCTATGATTTTAGCGTGCTCTGCCTCGTTGTATTTTAGGCCCGGCACGTGCTTTTCCACGAACTTGGTAAGCTCGGCCAGCTGGTCGGCCATATATTTTATGCTCTCTTCGCTGTAGTCATGCGGCGTGTCTATGTCGAAAACCGGTGTACCGGAATGCTCGGCAAAATATTGGGCGAAGGCTTTCATGTGGTACGTCCAGACGCGGCAGGCGCCACCGGTGCCCGATGTAGCCACGAGCGGGGGAGGGAACTCCCCGGCCTTGACCGCGGCCGCGGGCAGGGTGAATACATCGCACATGTAGTCGGGCATACCCATGTCGCGGGCGACCTGGTAGAGCTTGAAGCCTTCCTCAGGGGTGGGGGTGCAAAGCAGAATATCCTGGTACAGGGCATGTAGGGCGCCCATGGCTCTGGCCATACCCGAGGAGGGGAAATGCGTCAGGATGGGCTTACCCTGCCGCCAGGCTTCCAGCAACTCGCTATAGCCGTCGAGCTCCAGCTCCAGCGCCAATCGCTGGGAAGGCATCTGTTTCGGGTCGGGGTGTGCCTCCATCTCCTTGAGGAGCTTCGTGTTTCTATCTATCAATGTTTCCAGTATTTTCATCGTATACTCCTCTTTTCGCTTTTATAGCGCATTAGAGATTTAGCCCGTGGCTTTAGTCCGCAGTATCTCTATAAAGGCGCCTATTCTCGTCTTTAGCTGGCTTACATTGGCCAGGCAGTAATCGCGGTCAAAACTCATCGAGGGGATGCCCTCTTCCTTCAGCCAGAGTTCCAGATAGGGACGGCGGAAGCCGCGCGGGTAATCGAACATATCGGCCAGTTCCAGCACCCCGTCGATATTGTATTCTCTAGTCCATTTCACCAGCTGCTCTATCTGCCCGCGCCAGTCGAACATGCGGGGTGAGCCGTTCTGGAGATAGCGTCGGGCCAGGTCGTAGGCGGGGTCGTCGCTGCCGTCGTCGGTTGTCTTCCAGAAGTAGTGGCTGCCGTTGTCCAGGTCGTCCATAGCCACCAGGCAGCCCGCCTGCTCTACCAGCTCTATATAAGCGGGGTTGTCCAGCATATCGCTGGACAACAGCACGCGGGGCCGGGTATGGCTGACATTGGCTTTCCGTTGCACCAGGTAAGGCAGCAACTCCTCCAGCTCCTTGTTGAACTCATCCCGGGGCATAACCATAGCCGCCGTAGTTATGGCCAGGGCTTCGCTGCCCGATATAGGTGGCTCTTCCCTCTTTCTCAGTTCGTAAACCTTTCTCAGCAGGCTATACCCTTGGTCATATACGGCTATGGCATCGCGTAGCGAACTGTCGTTGATCTTCACCTTGCCCGCCTCTTCGATAGCGCCGATAAAATCCCGTATCTTGGCGGTGAACCGCTGACGGGTTTTCTCGGTGTCCATGGTCGGGACTTCAATAATATAGGCAAGGCGTTTCTTGCCCAGCCACTCCCAGTAATCACGGAAACGTCTGAAGTCCTCGTCGCGGTTGCTGCAAACCATGCCATCAAGAAAATCAAATTCGCCCGCCAGTAAAGACTCCAAGACATGATTAAGAAAGGTGTTGCCTTGAGGATGCCGATAGGTCATCGCCTTGGAAACATCTTCTTCCCAGGTGCCCTGGATCCGCCAGGGCAGCATTCCCGCAGCGTAAATAACCTCCTCGGGTACCAGGCTGTCTAAGACCCCGATGACCTTCTTACCCTGCTTCTGCCACGCATGTGCCCATTTGGTTCTGTTTTTCGGTTGGCCAGCGCTCATCAGCCTCTTAAAATTATCTTCCATGTGCTCCAGGCCATCCTTTCCGCATGTAGTTCTGAACTTTGGCAAGCCGATTGCTTTCAGACGCTAACTAGTAAATCAGGCTGGGCTCAGCAGATCACTGTACCTAATCTCATATTTTGACTACTCTCTATCCAATTTACAAGTATGGAAAGTACCCCATCTTTGGACAAAAAACGAACTTTAGGACGTGGTCAATAGGCCGTTGTAACTGTAGAACAGGACATGTATTATTGTGGCACAAATTCGTAATAAATAGTCGCAGCGGGTAGAAATACAACTAACCAAATAAAAAGGAGGAGAAAAGTGAAAAAGTTAGTTATCTGCTTGAGCCTGTTACTGGTCTTGTCATTTACTATTTTGGGTGCTGTATCTTGTGAAAAGGGGCCAACTGAGCCCGTGGTCTTAAGAGTAGCCATGGATCGGCCTCCCGGGTCGTTCGACACGGTGCTCCTTGAGGAATGGGCTACGAATTTCAATGAGCGTGCCGCGGGCAGCAACTATTCAATGGTGGTTTATCCTGCGTCGGAGCTTTGTACAATGGATGAAAGCCTTGATATGGTGAGAACTGGGGCGGTTGACATGGCTTTCTTCGACCTACAATACTCCTCCAGCCGCGACGCCAGGTTCGGAGCCATGGGTTTGCCCTTCATGCTTGATGACCCTGAAGCGCTGAGTGCATTCTCAAAAATCATAAAGGACTCGCTGTTTAACGATATTACGGAGGAAGGATTTAACCAGCGCCTGCTGGCTTTCCAGGGGCAGGACTTTCACACCTATTGCGGGAATGAGTCTATAGAGACCCTCGCCGACTGGGAAGGTCTGATAATACAAACGGCCAGCCCCCTGGAGACGGATTGCGTGGAGGCACTGGGTGGTTCACCCATAGCCATGCCCTTTATGGATGTGGTACCTGCGTTGGAAAAAGGAGCGATAGATGGAGGCGTGGGGTGGAACGCAGCCGCCATATATCTTATGAACTGCTATGACGCTGTCCAATACATTACCGTCGCCCCTGTGTCCGGCATATTTGCTACCGTAAGCATAAACCGGGATGTTTTTGAGGCCATGCCGGATGACGTCCAGGAAATAATGATTGACGAAGCCAACCAGTTTGAGGACAAGATTTTTGCCGCCTTCCAGGATCTTATGGTTACGTCATATGCAGATTGTGAGAGCGCTGGCATTGAAATCTATCAGCTGCCTGCGTCAGAGCTGGAGATATGGCGTCAGGCGACAGCGTCAGTCATTGGTGACTTTTATGCCCAGCTTGAGTCGGGGGATGCTGAGACGATTCAAGACGCTTTCGACGAGGCTAACCAGTAAAAATCTTCTACTCCTTGCCCCTCGTAGAGAGGAGGCGGAAGTGGATAATGTAATTGTAGTGTATCGGTGGGCAGATTTGAAATCTGATAATCGCTAAAGGAACGAATAGAGGAGCCGCGGCGGCTCCTCTATTCGTTTAAGCAGCGGCTAGGTTTAAGATGCAGAGGGTCGAAAGAATACTTCAATTTTTGGGTTCGCAGCTTGATCGTATCACCCGTCTATGTTGGCTATTTACCGGAGCGCTGATAGTCCTGATGGCCTTTGTTACTGGTTACGGGGTAGTGATGAGGTACATATTCAGGAACCCGGACCCTTACGCATATGAGATTACCTATATTTTGATGCTAGCCTGTGTCGTTTTCAGCATAGCTCATACACAAAGGCTCGGCCGTCACCTCAGGATTGATATACTGGACCGTTATTTCCCCGAGGTGGTACGAGGCGTTATACTGAATATTGTCGGCCCTATTGTGGGTTTGATTTTCTGTATTCCTCTCGTTTGGAAAACCTGGGAACAGGCGCTGTTCGCGTTGCAAAGCGGGCAGACCACTGGTACTACAGGCATACCTGCATTCCCGATGATGATAGCCATTCCTGTTGGCGTAGGCCTGCTTTGCCTGGTGCTTATAGCTCAAATCTTGCGTTACCTTGCTTCGTTGAAAATTAAAGACGTAACCGTGAAGAAATAGATGAGGTATAGTGTGGCCTTTCAGCATATTCGCGTTGGTCAGTTGCGAGAGAGACTATAATGGATATTTTGACCATAACTGTGATATGTATCGTTGGGTCGGTTGCCTTGATGCTAATAGGGGTACCCATTGCCTATTCTCTAGGGTTTTGCACTGTTATCGGTGTCCTCTGGGGCTTGGGAGGACCGGCCCTCACGAGGCTGGGATTAACCCCCTTTACCGTGTTTTACGGCTTAAATTGGACGCCGCTTCCGCTCTTCATACTGATGGCCTATATCATCGGTGAAACCGAAATAGGCGCCGATATTTTCGACACAGCTAATAACTGGCTATCGCGCGTCCCTGGAGGGCTAGCTGTCGCCGCCATCTGGGCTGAGGCAGGTATGGCAGCTACGATGGGCGCGAGCGGAACAACCATACTTACGGTGGGCAGAGTAGCTCTACCAGAAATGGAGAGGCTTGGCTATAACAAGAGATTTAGCATGGGTGCGCTGTTATCAGGGGGGGTCCTTGGCCCGTTGATCCCACCCAGTATCCCCTTCATTGTCTATGCTATTATGGCACAGCAGTCTATAAGCGAGCTCTTCATGGCTGGTGTAATACCCGGCATCATCTTAGCTATCATGCTTTCAACTTATGCCGTAATAGCTTGCTTGAGAAATCCTGAATTAGCTCCTCATCCAGCCAAGGTTAGGTGGACAGATAGGATAGTTTCTCTAAGAAAGGTCTGGCCTGTAGTTGTCCTTATGCTTGGCATACTGGGCGGGATTTACCTGGGGGTGATAACTGCTACTGAGGCAGGAGGAATAGGAGTTCTTATTGTCCTGCTTATAGCTGTTGCGTTTTATCGGTTCCGTCTCGCCAATTTAGTCCGGGCAATAAAGGAGGCGGCAACGCTGACTGGCATGGTTGGCCTTATGATTATTGCGGCTACGATCTTCTCCTATCTAGTGGGAAGTTCCAGGCTGGCACAGGACCTAGTCAATTTTATCTCGTCTTCAGGGTTATCCCCATGGATGGTAATCATCATCATGAATCTCATTCTTCTTGTTCTAGGATTTATTATGGACGGGCTTGCCATCATGTTGGTGACCGTGCCTCTCTTTATCCCATTGATTGTCGCCCTAGATTTCAATCCTGTGTGGTTTGGGGTACTGATGGCAGTTAACATAGAGATAGGGCTAATCACACCGCCAGTGGCGATGAATCTTTTGTTGATGAAGGGAGTTTTTAATGTGCCTGTTGCCGAGGTCATCCGCGGCGTGTTTCCCTTCCTGGTGGTGCTGGTGGTGTTCCTGGCTATCCTGATAGCTTTCCCGGAGTTGAGCCTCTGGTTGCCGGGTATGATGAGGGGGGGATAAAGAGCGCAGTCGCTTTTCGTGCGGTGATAAACTAGCACATGGCTTCGATGAGGAGCGATGTGCCTCCACCGACCCGGGAACGTATCTGGAACTTGCCGCCGAGAAGGTCTATTCTCTGCCGCATCCCGATTAACCCCAGTTTGCCCTTGGCGGCAAGTCTGTCGAATTTTCGAGGTGGACGGAATCCATTGCCGTCGTCTTTTATCATCATCTTAAGGCTGTTTGTGTCGAATTCCAGGTTGACGACGGCCTTTTTGGCATTTGAATGGCGTTTGATATTGTTCAGCGCCTCCTGCACCACACGGAATATGCTGACCTCAGCCTGCGGGAGCAGCTTGCGCTTGTTGCCTTTTATGATGATACGAGTATTAATGCCCGATTCCTCGTTCATATTGGTTACCAGCCACCTCAGTGCCGGTACCAGCCCGAGGTCATCCAGCACGCTCGGTCTCAGGTCGAGGCTCGTACGGCGCAGCTCTTCGATGGCCTGGAGCGTGGCGTCCCTTATCCATTCCGCTTTCTTTTTCACCCCTTCCAGGTCGTCCTTGCCAGGAGTAATCATGTCCTGGGCGCGATTGGCGATGACCAGTAATGCCTGCATGGTATCGTCGTGAATTTCTTGGGCGATGCGCAACCTTTCATTCTCCTGGGACTCAAGTATTTTCGAGATGTATACTTGTCGCTCCGTTTCCCGTTCAGCAAAATGCTTCCTTTCCCGACGCCGCCGTGCCAGTTCAAAGGCGACCAAGGAGGCGACAAACAAAGGCAATAACAACAGGGTCAAGTTGGTTATTAAGGAACTCACCGACCAGATATCCAGCGTTATCGGCAGCACTCCGGTAAGCGCTAGAAGGAAAATGACCAAGGCACCCTGCCACGAGAAGACGATAGCCGCATAGATAATCGGCACCAGGAAGAGGATGCCGACAATACGGTTTATCAGCTCAATTATGGCCAGGTCGTACAGCGGATGGAGCCAGGAGAACCATTGCCAGAAACCCTCTTCGAACTTCCAGGTTCGCCAAGGCCAGGCCTGATAGATGAGTAATAGAAACAGGGTAATAACGATAATGGCCCAGAAGTGAGGGCTCTTGTAAATCTTCCCCTTGGTTTTAAACAGCACGCTACTTAACACTTGTTCCTCAATGGCTGTTTTATTCGAGGTCTTCTAGGGTAAGAATGCCTTGCCTCAGACCGAGGACGACAGCTTCGGTGCGTGATGCCACATTAAGTTTAAGGAAGAGGTCGGCTAGGTAACCCTTCACCGTGCGCAGGCTCAAGCCGAGCCTCTGGGCAATATCTCTATTGGATATGCCTCTGGCGGCCAGGTTAAGTACCTCTAGTTCTCGTGCGGAAAGCGTGTTACCCATACCCAATTTCTTGGGTTTGGTGCTGTGTTGAAAAGCGTATTTGAAAATCTGTTGCGAAATTGTCGGTGACAATACCGTTTCTCCGGAGACGAGAGCCCTTATGGCGTGGGTGACCTCGTCGCCGTAGACGCTTTTGGTCAAATAGCCACCAGCACCGGCTCGGAGTATGCTCATTATGTGCTCGCTATCGCTGTGGACGGTCAGTACCAGTACCGCTATTGAAGGGTTGCTCGCCTTAATTTGCTTGGTCGCTTCCAGTCCGTTGAGGTTGGGCATGCTTATATCCATAATCACAACGTCAGGAATCAGCTCGATGGCGAGCTTGACCGCTTCTTTGCCATCGCTAGCTTCGGCAATAACTTCAAAGTCGGCATGTTTTTCTAGCACATTCCTTAGTGCCTGACGCAGCAAGGGATGGTCATCAGCTAGCATTATCCTGGTCTTTTGGGGCTGGCGGCGTTCGGAACCGGTTGGCAGTATTTTTTCGGTCAAACCTCACCTCACGGAGATTTTAGCATAACTGAGGGTCGCCTGCAACGAAAATACCCTGTCTTTTGACCCCCCAAACGAACTTTAGGACGTGGTCAATGGTTCGTTGTAACCTGGAACAGAACGGGGTATATTGTGTCTACCTGATACAAAAAGGAATACTTCCTAGGAGGGAACTTAAAGAGAGAAAAGGTCGATAAAAACTGGCACTATGTTTTTATGGGGAAACAGCGAAACATATTAAAATTGAGAAAGGAGTACAAGAGCAAGTGGCTACAGGGAAGTACGCTAAATACGTAAACAAACTAAAACCCAAGGGAATTGTAAACCCCGAGTACAAGAAGAAGATAAGGCCGCCCGTCTTTTTTGACAAGACCGTCTACCCCGAGTCCCCCATCGATTTGCGCTTTTTGCTGATATACAAGTCGGGATGCGGCTTCGGCTGCGGCGCCCCCTTACAGGGCGAAGCCGGCGGTCTGCAAATGCCCAAGGATACCCCTCACTCGCACGGCTGCGACGAGATTTTTCTTTTCGTGGGCGCTGACCCTGAAAACGCCAGCGACCTGGGAGGGGATGTCGAATTCTGGATAGGTGAAGGGGAGGAGGCGGAAAAATTCACCTTTAGCGAACCGACAGGTATCTTTGTTCCCAAGGATGTGGTGCACCTGCCGGTATACTTCACCAATGTCCGGAAACCGTTCTTCATGATACCCATGCTTCTCGGCGTCGGGGAGTGGAAGGCTGACTTGATCGACATATACCCATCAGGCTTTAAAAACAAGTGGACCGGTAAATAGTAAGACTGCGGCGTTGTCCCCGGGCGGTTAGTCCGTGAAAGAAAGCAACCATTGTGTTGGGGCTGGCTTTTCCGTTTGAATTCAACGGTAAGGAAAGCCTAATATACAGGTGTGCGACTGACCACCTTATAGACCGGCTAATTTGTCAACCCATCATTGAGAAGAACGTTTAGTCTGATGTAATCCTTTCGTTGTCATTTGCGTCCAACTAGAGTTTATATCTGTTTTACCATAGTAAATCTTAGTATTGCCAAACCTGACTATTTGTAGTAACATTTGGGTCAGTTAGGCGCGTCTCCTTAAAAGCAAAAACTCGAGATAAGGACGTCAAAATGGCCAAAGAGATTCTCCTCTACAACCTGGCCGAACACGTGACCGACGAACAGTACCTGGCTTTTGTTACAATGAGAAAGGCCCTATACTGGAGAGTCTGCCCTCGGTCAGGAAGTACGAACTGGTTAGAATAAAGGGAGCTTTGACAGGAAAAGCTCCCTTTAATTATATAGGCATAGTGCATGTGGACGATATGGATGAATTCAACCGGAAGGGTAAAACGACACAGGAATTCCAGGACTTAATGGCCAAGCTGGCGCCGATGCTAAAGGACTCCCACATCCTTTACGGAGAAGAGATATATTAATCTGGAATTAATATAGATAAAGGAGGGAAAATGTTAGACCAGTCCAGTCAATGGTACAAATTGCAGTACCCGGAGTGCTTCGTCAACGAGGAACTGCGGATGATGCAGAAGACCCTGGCCGACTTCGTCGACAAGGAGATTATGCCCGTCCGCGACAAGATTGACGATGACGTCACCCACGAAAAGGTGATTACCCCCATACTGAAAAAGCTACAGGTAGGCTTGGGCTACCAGAAGAACAAGATACCCGCCGACTACGGCGGCAACCAGCAGCTTTCCATGGTCGGGGACGCCCTGATACAGGAGCAGCTGTCCCGCGCCGACTACGGCATAAGCCTCCACAGCGCCTGCACCGACTGGGGGTTGGTACCAGCTCTGCTGGCCTATTTATCACCCTCGCCGACGGGGAAGGCCTGGGGCAAGGCCGTCTTCGATAAATTCGCCCCCAAGTTCACCAGCAAGGAGCTGACCGTCGCCTGCATGAATTTCAGTGAAGACGATTCCGCCTGCGACATCGAGAACCCGATGAACGAGGGCCGGACGGTAAAGGTCAAGGCCGAGCTTAAAGGCAACGAGTGGGTGATAAACGGCAACAAGCTGTGGGCCTCCAACGCCGGCATCGCCGACCTCAACTGCGTTGTATGTAACATGGACCCCAAGAAGGGCGTAGACGGCTTTACCCTGGTCTATGTCCCTGAGCCCTGGGAGGGGGTCACCCACGGAGAGTTCGAGGTCAAGTGCGGGGCAAACGCCGACCGGAATACCCCCACCTATTTCGATAACGTCAGGGTGCCCAAGGAGTGGGGGATACAGGGGCCCGAGGCCTGGTTCCTTTTCACCAGTGCCGTGTCCGCCCCCATGTCCCTGAATGCCGCCAACGCCGTCGGTACTCTGCAGGGAGCTTTCGATGTCCTGATTGACTATACCAAGGGCAGGGTGGCCGGGGGTAAACCCATCAACCAGCACACGCACGCGGCCATGATACTGGGCGAAATGGCCGCCTTTTTATCCGTGGCCAGAGCCGCCGTTCTGGAGACGGCCCACCAGTACGACAACATGGATATCTACGGTATGTGGAACACGGAGAGCATGTTTGCTAAAGGGCACGCCATCCACGCCTATATCACCCGCACCGCACCCGACCTGGTCTCCAAGGGACTGGAGCTGATGGGCTCCTTTGGTGTGGTTCGGGAGAACGGCTACGAAAAGTATTACCGCGATGCCGTAGTGGTCAAGATAGTCCTGGGTGGCTCGCACCTGGGTTATTTCGAGACCTGCAATCAGTTCTACGACCTGAACTACTCCGCGTTTGGCCCGGGAAAGCTTCAAAAGTAGGCTTGAGCCAAAGGACGGTACGGGAGTCTCACTCAGAAAATCCTTAAACAGGAGGTACCGATATGAACCTTAAAGGAAAGGTAGCCCTGGTCACCGGTGGGGGTACTGGTATAGGCACTGCCATAGCCGAGCGTTTTGTCGCCGATGGTGCCAAGGTCTGCATCACCGGCCGCCGTAAAGAAATGCTGGAAGAGGTGGCTAAATCACTCCCCTCGGGGACGGCAGTCATATGTCAGGGAGATGTGGCCAAGGAGGCGGATGTAAAGCGCATGGTGGATACGACGGTGAAGTTCGGCGGCAAAATCGATGTGCTGGTGAACAACGCCGCCATAAACGCACCAGCGCCTATTGCCGAGCTTGACCCCGAGAAGTGGCGGGCGGTTATCGGGGTGAACCTGACCGGTCCTTTCCTGCTCATGCAGGCGGTAATACCGCTTATGATTAAAGAGGGTGGGGGGTCTATCATCAATATCTCCTCGCTCGGCGGCCTGCGCTGCCTGCCCGGTATGCCGGCCTACTGCAGCTCCAAAGCCGGCCTGATTATGCTCACTCAGCAGGCGGCGCTGGAATACGGACGGGCTAACATCCGTTGTAATGCCGTTTGCCCGGGCGGCGTCAAAACGGATATGACCAAGAAGGACTTCGGTCAGTTCGGGGAAATGCTCGGCATAGACCCCGACACTTTTATCAATCAGATATCAGTGGAGATACCCCTGCACCGCTTCGCTGATTCATCCGAGATGGGCGGCCTTTGCAGCTACCTGGCCAGCGACGAATCATCGTTTATGACCGGGGCCGTCCTCACCATCGACGGCGGTACGGCCGTGGTCGATGTGGTTGGAGCCTCAATAACGGCAGCGCTCAGGAGGGGTGGTCTTGTCGATTAAACTTGTAGAAAATCTAAAAAAGGAGTGTCTGGACAATGGCTGACTATTACAAAAACCTGGTGACAAAACCGAAGTACGAGGTGGGTACGGTATATGGCGAAATCAAAGGTCGGCAGTATCCCACCATGACCTTTATGAATAAAGAGCTTGTGCCCGGTAGCAACGTCTATATCGAGATGGGCTGGGTTTATGACATGCCCGACCCCAACCCCCATATCCCCGAACATACTCACGCCAACTCCGATGAGTACGTTCTGCACATCGGCTCCGACTATAAAAACCCCGAAGACCTCGGCGGGGAAATAGAGTTCGTGGTGGGGGGCGAGCCGCTTAAAATCAATAAGACCTCAGCCCTCTACGTGCCGGCGGGGGTAGTGCACGGCCCCCTGACCTGGAAGAGCGTTACCCGGCCGCATCTGCAGATGACGATAATAATGGGCGCGGGCACCCTCGCCGAAGCGGCGCCAGCCGGATACAAGGGCGATAAATAGAATAATCGGGCTATCCCCGTATCAAAAACTGTATGTTGAGCCTCCTGACAAGGGGGCGAGGGGAACTGTGGCCATAGACAATAATGCTCATAATAAGGAGGGTCTATGTAAATGAAGTGAACTGGCTAATGACTGGAAAAGCCTGAAATCTTAAAGAAGGGGGAGAGTAGTAGTGAAAAGATTATATATAATCCCATTACTGATTGCGCTGGTGGCAATGATGGCAGTTGCCGCCTGCGACGGTAACGGTGACGGGAACGGTAACGGTAACGGTAACGGGGGGCCCGAAGTCCCCGACGAGATTCTTATCGGCGATACCGTATCTTATACGGGCCCCTATGCCGTATTCGGCGGTGTTGCCAGCTGGGGGACGGAAGCGGCTGTTGAGGATATCAACGCGCAGGGTGGAATATATGTGGAAGAGTATGGAACTAAAATACCCGTCAGGTGGCTAACCGTCGATTGCGAGAGCGATCCCCTCAAGGTGGCAACTCTTACCGAGGACATGATTCTTAACGACGAGGTAGACTTCCTCGGCGGGCATTTTGAGGTGCCCACCATGCGCCGGGGTACGGCCATGATGGCCCAGAAGTATGGAATCCCGGCCGTTTTCGGCGTCGGCACCTATGAAGCCTGGGTAGGCATCCGCGATGCCGCCGCAGAGCCATGGACGTACAGCTGGGCGTTCGGTTTTTCCATAGGCACTCCCGCCGCGGAGGGAGACTTCCGGGCGGATGACCCCGGATATCTGATGATGCCCACCTGGTTTGGCGCCCTCGATGCCTTCGCCTCAGAGACCAACAAGAAAGCGGCTGTCTTTGCCTTTGACGACGCGGATGGCCGGGGTTGGTACCTGGGATTCACCGCGGCTGTTGCCGACCAGGGCTATGAGTGTTACCGTGCCGAAGACCAATTCGGCATATACCCTCCGGGGACCAACGACTTCACCTCCCTGATACAGGAATGGAAAGACAACGACTGCGAGATACTGTGGGGCAACTGTCCCGCGCCCGATATGGGCACCGTATTGAAGCAATGCCAATCGCAGGGGTTTGAACCCAAGGTAGTCTTCGCCACCAGGGGAGCCATGTTCTATCAGGAGATTGTATCCTGGGGCGGCGACCTGCCCGATAGCGTTGGGATGGAGGTCTACTGGACGCCTGATATGCTAAATGCCGTCGGTATCGGTGGCGAAACTGCACAGGGACTGGTCGAAAGATGGTACGAATATTCAGGAAACGAACCGGTGCCCCAGGGTATAGGTTGGGACTATGCCGTGGCGCAAACGCTGTTTGACGCCATTGAGAGAGCCGGCACCCTGGATGCGGATGCGGTCTGCGCTGCCTTAGCTGAAACTGACTTGATGACGATGTGGGGCCGCGTCGTATTTGAAGCAGGCACGCAGTTCCAGAGAGTACCCTGCCAGTTCGGACAGTGGCAGAAGACCGATAATCCTTGGGTATGGGAATCGCCCACCGTCTTTTCCTATAACGACTTCATGCCGGCGACGGCTGAGTTAATCTTCCCCAAACCCTGGGACTAAGTTAATATCGATAGAGGTTTGTATGCGGATATACCTGTCCCGGCCGGGTGTAGCTTAAAGACACCCGGTCGGCGATAGGCATTCGTTTTTGGTCTGCGCGTGCGTACTATAGATAACTAAATTAATGGTGTTGACATGGAACCAGCGATTCTTTCCGTAACCGGAGTAAGCAAGCATTTCGGGGGGGTGGCGGCGGTCCGGGACATCAGTTTCGATGTTCAGGCTGGTGAAGTTGTGGGCCTGATGGGCCCTAACGGTGCCGGCAAGTCAACACTATTGAATCTCATCGCCGGTGAACACAAGCCGGGCTCGGGAACGGTGCATCTAAAAGGACACGGTATCACCGGTCTGTCCACACACCGAATTTGCCACCTCGGCGTTGCTCGAACCTATCAGATTCCTCAGCCCTTCGTCAATCTAACGGCTCTGCAGAATACCACGGTGGCGGCAGAATACGGAAGAGGCCTGAGCAAAGATGACGCCGAGAGCGAGGCTCTCCGGATACTGGATATGGTGGACCTCTTGGAAAAGAGGAACGTTTTGGCTAGATATTTGACGGCGATAACCCTGAAGAGGCTGGAATTAGCCAGGGCTCTAGCCACCGGTCCCACGCTGCTGCTGCTCGACGAAGTGGCGGCGGGCTTAAACGAAGAGGAAATCCCGCGGATACTAGAGATACTGCAACAGGTACGTGAAATGGGTATAGCCTATATCTTGGTCGAGCATGTTATGAGAGTAATGACCAGGGTAGTTGACCGGATTATAGTAATGGATAAGGGAGCCAAAATCGCCGAAGGCCCCCCCGGTGAGGTAATGGAAAACAGAAGGGTAATCGAAGCCTACCTGGGTAAGTCGGCATAGACAGGATGTCATTTAGTCACAGGAAATGCCTGAAGAAACATTGCTGAAAATCAGTCATATAGATGTATTTCACGGGAGCTTTCAAGCCCTCTGGGATGTATCTCTGGAGATAAAACCGGGAGAAATTGTCGCCATCATCGGCGCCAATGGCTCCGGTAAATCCACCCTGCTGGACGTAATATCGGGCCTGGTTCATCCGGCTAAGGGCAGCATCGAATTCGAGGGGAAGGATATCTCCACACTGGAACCCTTCCAGGTAGTTAGCCTCGGTATCTCTCAGGTACCGGAAGGAAGAAGGGTTTTCCCCGACCTGACCGTTTTAGAAAATCTAGTAATAGGTTCCTACAATCGTAAGGCAAGGCCTAAGAGGGAAGAAAATCTGCAAAAGGCTTACCAGCTCTTCCCGGTACTAAAAGAGAGAAGGTCTCAGCTGGCGAAAACACTGAGTGGGGGGGAGCAACAGATGTTAGCCCTGGGACGGGGCTTAATGTCGGACCCCAAGCTTATACTTCTTGATGAAATGTCTCTGGGACTGGCCCCCATATTGGTTGATGAACTATACAAGATTTTGCGGGAAATTAGGGATAGGGGCATTACTATCCTGTTTGTCGAACAGAATGTAAGGCGCAGCCTTACCGAAGCCGATAGAGCCTATATTATGGAGGTGGGGCGGGTTGTTTTAAGCGGCGATGTAGCCAAACTCCGTGAAGAAGAAAGGGTTAAAAAAGCCTACTTTGGCACCTGATTTTGATTAGGACAGCTTACTGATGGACTTATTATCTGATTTAGCCACGCCCGTAGTGATGGGGATTATGCTGGGCGGGTTATACGCGGTAATCGCCCTGGGCCTTTCGCTGGTTTTCGGCGTTATCAAAGAGATAAATATCGCCCACGGCGACTTGGTCATCCTGGGCAGCTACTTCGGCTATGTGGCTATGACCGTTTTCGGTATCGACCCCATCCTGAGCTTAGTTATAGGCATGCCCATACTGTTCGGCATCGGTTTTGTCATTCAAAAATATCTGCTCAACCGGGCTTTTAAGATATCAATGGACGCCACCCTGATAATCGCCTTCGGGCTCTCTTTAATCCTGCAAAACGTCTACCAGCTTATCTGGACGCCCATGGCCCGGGGTCTAACCACTCCCTACGCCCTGGAGAGTTTCAGCGCCGGACCGATTCACGTGCCGCTGGTCTATCTGCTCGATTTCGCAGCGGCTATACTGGTCATGCTTTTCCTACACCAGTTCCTGAAGAGGACATATCTGGGCAGGGCGATAAGGGCTGCCGCCCAGGATAGGAAAACGGCCCACCTCATGGGGATAAATACCGACCGGGTGTATGCCTACACCTTTGCCATCTCCATGGCGCTGGCGGCCATCGCCGGTATTTTCCTGGGGTTGACCTTTTCCTTTACGCCGATATCGGGGATGTCTTTCCTCATAATCGCCCTCGGCGTTGTCGTCTTGGGCGGTATGGGCAGTATCGTGGGGACGCTTGTGGGGGGGTTAGCCTTTGGCCTGGCCCAGACTCTCGGCGGCTATTTCTTCGGCGTTGCCGCCCAGATGCTGGTGGCTTACGTTATGGTGCTGGTCGTATTGGCCGTGATACCAAGAGGTATATTCGGACGTTAGGAGAAACATGAAGGTTAAGATTCCTAGACCACGAGGGTTATTAACACCGTTAATAGCGGTCATGGTGGTGCTGGCCCTCTTTCCGGTTATAGGGGTCTCCCGCTCCTGGATGCTTTATCTCTTCCTCTTCTTTATATACCTGAGCATGGCCAATATGTGGAACCTGCTGGCGGGCTATAGCGGCCTGGTATCCCTGTGCCCGGCGGCCTTTATCGGGCTGGCCGGCTACACCCTGGCCATAGGTACCTGGTTCGGCCTGCCCTGGTATCTGGGGGTAATCGCCGGCGGTTTAGTGGCGGCGGTATTTGCCGCGCTCGTCTCCTTCCCCGTCTTCAGGCTGAAAGGCATATATTTCGCTATCGGCACGCTGGTTTTACCCGAGGTACTGAGGTATGTCTTTACCATCTGGGCACCCATCGGCGAGCCGGTCTACGGCGGGGGGGCGGGCTATACGGTGAAGGGGATAGCCGACGTTTCCGGGTCGCATACTTATTGGCTGGCTCTGGCTATCGCGGCTGCCTCGATTTTCCTGATGCGCTATGTCCTGCGCTCCAAACTGGGTTCGGGGTTGGCGGCAATTCGTGATAACGAAAGCACCGCGGCCAGTAGCGGGGTAAACGTTTTCAACCTGAAGTTGAGCTCCTTCGTCATTGCCGCCTTCATCACCGGCATAGCCGGCGCCATTTTTTACGTTTACCAGGGCTTTATCGAGCCGGTCAGCGCTTTCAGCGTACGCTGGCTGGTCATAGTAATGCTGGCTACCGTTATCGGGGGGGAGGGCACCGAAGAAGGGCCGGTTTTGGGCTCGATTGTCGTCGTCGTTTTGTACTTCCTGCTGGCCAGATATGCTGAAATCAGCCTGATTATACAAGGCTCAATACTGGTGGGCATAATGTTGCTGGCGCCGCAGGGTATTATGGGCTTTATACGCAAGACCCGGCCTTACCGTTACCTGTTGGAATTAGCTACCAGGCGCCGAGGCAAGTCTTCCTGAGCCTTAGCTTACTGCCCGTGCTCTTGAGCAAAGATAGCCGCGCCCAGCGCCGCCGTTATCTGGGGTTCCGGGGGGATTATCACTTTCTTGCCCAGTTCCTCTTCAATCGCCTTGACCACGCCCACATTCCGGGCTACCCCTCCGGAGAAGACTATGGGCTCTTTATAATCAACCTGTCCCCCCGCGCCCATACCGACCACCCGCCTGGCGATGGCCTTGCTTATGCCGTAGGCGATATCCTCCCTGGGTTTATGCTCCGACAGCAGGGATAGCACCTCCGATTCGGCGAAGACGGTGCAGACACTGCTCAAAGTAGCGGGGTTTTGGGACTTTAAGGCCAGGGGGCCGAGCTCTTCGATGGGGAGGTTCAATATCCTCTCGGTTAAGACCTCTAAAAATCGGCCCGTGCCCGCGGCGCACTTATCGTTCATCTCGAACCTGACCACCATGCCCGCTTCGTCCAGCTGTATTACCTTGCTGTCCTGCCCGCCGATGTCGATAATAGTCCTGGCTTCGGGGAATAGCGCCCTGGTGCCCCGCGCGTGGCAGATTATCTCGGGCAGCGCCTTATCCGATTCAAAAGCGCGGCGGCCGTAGCCGGTGGAAACGGTATACTCGATGTCTTTTTTCGACTGGCCGCTCTTGTCCAGCGCCAGCTTGAGGACCTCGGCGCCGCTTTGCTGGCGGTCATAGCCAGTGGCTATCAGGGAGAAGGCCAGGATTTCTCCCTTTTGATTTATTAGCACCGCCTTGGTGCTGACCGAGCCTATATCGATACCGACAAACATCTTTGCTTTAAGCCTTCCGCATCTTCATTATTTCGCATATGCTCTCGATTCTCGTCCTCAGGGCTTCCAGGCTGTAGTCCCGGTCGTCCCAGTTGTCTCCCTCGATATAAAACACGGGCAGGCCGGTCTTGTCCTCCACCATTCTGGCCAGCAGGCGGTGGCTGCTGCCCAGCCAGCGGTCGAAGTCCATCATGCCGAAGACCATGCCGTCGAACTTATGGGTTTCCAGCTTTTCACAGATTTGCTCCGCCTGGTAGCCGGGGTTGACCATGCCCGAGGTCCGCAGCCAGCCCTCCGCCGCCGCCATGTAGGGGTCGTCGAAGCTGGGCGGCTGGAGCTGCTTTTTGGTCTGGATAAAGAACTCGCTTAAGGGTATGCCCACGCCGTTTTCCTCGAAGGTCTTAGCCACCCAAGGGACGGTGGGGTGGAGGCTGTAGATGAGCAGCTTGGGGGCGCCCGCGGGCAGTATGCCCTCTTTTTTAGCTACCCTCTGCTTGACCTCTTTGAGGGTGATGTCCAGCGCCTGCTCCATGCTCTCGATGCCAGTGTTAAAGGGCGTGAACAGACCCTCCCAGAAGAGGCGGCCGCTGACGGCGCCCAGGGGTTGGGGGTCGGCGGTCATCAGCTTGCCCAGCTCGTCCAGCTTGGCGCCGTACCTCTGCCAGAAGGTCATGACCTCCTTTATCTTCTCTTCGGGGACCTTGATGCCGATTTCCTTCTGGGCGAACTCGAAACCGTCCTTCATCTGGGCAGCCAGGTATTTAACGCGGTCGATGACCTCGTCCTCAACCGTGCCCAGGGGTTGGTCGTGGGGGAGGCGGGTGATATAAGTCTTCCACTCGGGGTCGTGGTAGAGGCTGATAAACTCGTCGGTCTTGGGGGCTTCGTCGCAGATAAAGCCCCATATCCAGTTTATGTCGGGGGAGGGGATGATATTGAGGCGGCGGGCGGCATAGCGTGCCTTGTTCAGGGCGCAGTGGCGGCAGCCGTAGGGGATGCCCGTCTTTTCGGCTTCCTCCAGGTAGGGGGCGAGCTTGTGGAAAAAGCCGTTCATGACCATGGTCAAAAATATGTCGGGGAAGGAGACGAACACCTTCTGCGGAACCGTCAGCTTTAGGGCGTAATAAAAGTGCAGCATGGCGGGCAGGATGCCGTAGACTATCTTTACTCCTTGCTCCTTATACTCGCCGGCCCTGGTTAAATCAATAGTTTCCTTGACGAAGCAGCCCAGCAGTTTCCTGATACCCTCCAACTCTACGGCGAAGTAGGTGGGGAGCTGCTCTTCAGTGGCGAACTTTATATCCTCTTCGGTTAAGCCCAGCTTTGCCGACGCCTTACGCCATTCGGGCAGGTATTTCGGCATCTCGGCTTCTTCGAAGCCGGTTAATCTCAAAAAGTCTTCATATACATTCTTAGCCATCTTAAGTCAACTCCTCCTCTGCCGGACGGTTTCGATAAAGCTTTCAATCCGCGTCGTCAGGGGGCCTACCGCCTCCCGCGAATACTCGTAGGAGGATTCGAGTTTCAACAGGGGAACGTTTATCTCGTCCATTGCCTTGGAGATGACGGAGCACTCCAGGTCGTAGACCTCCTCGAAGGATAGCTGGTACCAGATTACGCCATCGATGTTAAAGTCTTTTACCAGCTTCTTGATAACCGCTGTCCTTTCTTCCCAGGCGGGCTGGAAGAGGGAGGGGGGTGTCCTTTCCAGGTAGTAGCTTTTCCCCAAGCCGGCCATTAAATCGCCGTTGCTCTTTACCGGCCATTCGTGGTGGCGCATCCCTTCGTCCAGAAAATCGGCGACTACCACCCCGCCCGAATCCTCAATCAGCCTGGGGACGACATAGTCGCCGACGCCGACGACATGGCCGGCCATAAGCAGGCGGGGGGCGTCGGGGGAGAAGGGGCTCTTGCCTTTTTGCAGCTCTCCATAAAGGTCATTGAGCTTGGATAACGTCGGCTCCGGGTCGCCGTAGAATGAATAATGATTTAAGCGGATGAAGTCGTCGCCGCCGAGGGGTGGGGGCTGCTTTTTCCTTAACAGGTTAATCTTAGCTAAAATGTCCCTTATCTTATTAAGAGAGTCGGTAGAAGCTTTAAGCTTCGGGTCGGTTATCTCGTTGCCGGTGAGGGCTTCCAGTTTCTCTTTGAGGCGAGCCAGTTCCTTGTAGTAGTAGTCGCGGGAGAGCGATTTTTCCCAGTCCTGGGGCACGCCCAGCCGCATCGTCGGCAGTTTAAAGTACTCGAACAGGTCGGCCAGCCTCGACTCGTGGCAGTCGCTGCACTGCACCACTACCAAATCGAGCATGGGCATCACCGGGTCGATGCCCAGGAGGTGATAGCCGATTTGCGAGCGGCCGTAGGGGCTCATAAATCTCAGCATGTAGGGTATGACCGCATCGGGAGGCTCGGGCTGTCCCCCTCTACAGAGCAGGTAGGGTATGGCTCCTGAGGCGTAGATTAGTTCTTCGGGGACGAAGCGGCCGATGTAGCCGACCACCTTGATCCCCTTCGCCTTCCGTTCCTTCAGTGTCTCCGGTCGAGTGCGAGCAATCTGCGCCAGCTCTGCCAGTGTATCCAATGCCTTCACCCCCATCTTTAGTATATTGCTACCGACTAAGGTAATACTTTTAAGCGAGCCTTGTCAAAGTTCTGGAGACAACATTGATAATCGGGGCGTCTTACGCTATCATCTTCATAGCAAACTTTAGGGAGGCGATATGGAAGCGTTTACCTGGTGGAGTGACGAGCATAAGGCGCTGGCGGGTGAGGTAGGCAAATTCGTCGATAGCATTATGCCCCAGGCTGAAGAAGCATTCTGGGAGCGGGAATTCCCCAAAGACATCCTTGCCAGCATAGCCGAGGAGGGATACTTCGGTGCTGGCGTTCCCAAAGAGTACGGGGGGATGGGGCTGGGTGCCACGGGAGCCTGCATAGCCATCGAGGAAATCAGCCGCATGCCCGGCGTGGGCTGGATATTCGGCGCCGCCATGCTGGGAGGCTGGCACCAGGTGATAGACTTCGGCAACGAGGAGCAGAAAAAGAGATTCCTGCCCCGGATGGTGAAGGGCGAGCTGGGGGCGGTAGCCATGACGGAGCCTTCCGTGGGCACCGACGTCGCTGGTATCGAGACCTCTGCCCGACGCGAGGGCGATAAATACATAATCAACGGCAAGAAGAGGTTCGCCACCGGCACCGGGGTGGCGGACAGATACATGCTCTACGCCCGTACCAGCGACGACCCCGAAGCGGTGCGCCGTCACCGTCACCTCACCGGTTTCATTGTCGAGAAGGGGGTGCCCGGTTTCAGCATCGAGAAGATTAACGAAGTGATGGGCTTCGATAACGTGCCCAACGGCTATCTGAGCCTCGTCGATGTGCCCGTGCCGCTGGCTAACCGTATCGGGGAAGAAGGGGAGGGGTGGCGGGTGATGGTTTTAGCCCTTAACTACGAAAGGGCGCTGATCTCGGCGCAGGTGCTCGGTTCGATGCGGGAGGCGCTGAGAGCCGTCATATCCTACGGGCAGAGGCGCATCCAGTTTGGCAAGCCCACCATCAATATCCCCACCAACCAGTTCAAGGTGGCCGACATGATGAGCAAACTAAAGCTATCCCGATTAGCCACCTACTACGCCGCTCAGCGTTTGGACGAAGGTGAGAGTAAGGCCGCCGCCGTTGACTGCTCCATAGCCAAGGTCTTCGGTACCGACATGGCGGTGGAGGTGGGGGTCGAAGCCATCCAGGTGATGGGAGGTGACGGCGCCACCAAATTCTACCCGCTGCTGAGAATCCTGAACGAGTCCAAAGTAGCCCAGATAGCGGGGGGCACCAACGAGGCCATTAAGATTACCATCTATCGTATGGGCCTTAAGGCGATGGCCGACGATTTCAAGATGCCGCGCCGTGTTTGCCACAGTAAATTAGGGGTGCCGATAACCAGCGCCGGCAAGCCGAAGAAGCTCTCCAAGATAGACGAAGATAGTTTACTCGCCGTCCTCGCCGAGGACTACCGGGTTAACCCCGGTTTATACATGAGCCTCGATGACTTCAAGGAGACGTTCGATGCCAATGACGCTGGGTTAGAGCGAACGCTGTTATCACTGGAAGAAAAGCAATTAGTCCGATTACAACGCAAGGGTGAAGCGATTACGTTAGCCAAGGCGACCTACGAGGGGCTGAAAAAGGCTAACCCACCCGAGTACTATCGCTGGTTCCCTTCGTGGGTCAAAGATGAGGATATATTCTAGATAGACTTTCGTCTGCAAAAAGCTGGTTTTACATCTCGGGGGAGGTAGAAAATGGAAGAACGTATTAAGAAGCTTCGCGAGGCTAAAGAGCTGGCCGCTCTGGGGGGTGGCCAGGATAAAATAGCCCGCGAACACGAGAAGGGCAAGCTGACGGCGCGCGAGCGCATAGACTTGCTCCTCGACGAGGGTAGCTTCAACGAGTTCGGTATGCTGGTAAAATACCGGGTCGGCGCCCCCGGAGACGGCGTCGTCGTCGGTCACGGCACGATAGAGGGGCGGAGGGTCTGCGTCTTTTCCCATGACGCCACCGTGTTCGGCGGTTCCCAGGGATATATTCACGGGCGGAAGCTCTATAAAATCCACGAGATGGCGTTGGATATGGGCGTGCCCCTTATCGGCCTCAACGATTCGCCGGGAGCCAGGGTGGTGAGGCCGGAGAAGGCGGGCAGCGACGACCCCTACCGCGTGAGCGACGAGAAGCACGCTGGCGTTGTCTTCTTTATCAACAGCCGCTGTTCGGGGGCGATACCCCAAATTTCGGCTATACTGGGCAACTGCACCGGTGGCTCGGTCTATTCGCCGGCGCTGACCGACTTCATCTTTATGGTGGACGGGCTGTCGCATATGTGCATCACCGGTCCACGGGTCATCAAGTCGGTGATGGGCGAGGACGTCACCCTCGAGGAGCTGGGGGGGGCTAAAGTCCACTGCCAGCTTACCGGAGTCGCCGACTTCAGGGTCAATAACGAAAAGGAGTGCATGCAGGGTGTAAGGCGGTTACTCTCCTTTTTACCCTCGAACTGGCGGGAGCGCCCGCCGAGAATAGACGGCGGCGATGACCCGGAAAGGTTCACCGATGCCTTGGGCGAGATTGTGCCCGCCCAGCCGACCCAGGGCTACGACATGCACAAAGTCATAAACAAAATCGTGGATAACGGCGACTTCATCGAGGTTAAGGAAGAGTTCGCCAGCGAGATAATCGTCGGCTTTGCCCGATTGGAGGGCAGTACCGTGGGCGTCATCGCCAATCAGCCCATGGTGCGCGCCGGCTGCATGACGGTGGACAGCTCCCGCAAACAGGCGCGCTTTATCCGCTTCTGCGACGCTTTTAATATCCCCCTCGTCCTGCTGGTGGACACGCCCGGCTACCTGCCCGGTAAGGCGCAGGAGCATGACGGCATTATTCACCACGGCGCCAAGGTGCTCTACGCGCTGTCCGAGGCGACCGTGCCCAAGCTGGCTGTGCTGATGCGCAAGGTCTACGGCGGCGCCGCCCTGGGTATGGGCATACTCCCTGGCTTCGGCACCGACCTTGTCTTTGCCTGGCCCACGGCCGAGGTCGGCGCCATGGGGGCGGAGCAGGCCGTGGAATTATTCTATGCCGATGACATCAAGAATGCCGAAAAACCCGAGGCGTTTCGCGCCCAAAAGGTAAAGGAGTATAACGAGCTCTATGCCGACAGCCTGGCTTTAGCCTCGCAGGTGACCTATGTCCAGGATATTATCGAGCCGAGGGAGACGAGGCGCTGCCTGGCTCGCTCGCTGCGATTAATTCAGGATAAGAAGAGAGAGCCTTACCCCAAGCGGCACGGCAACATGCCTCTCTAGGTGCCCAGGACTCCTATCGAACAGCGGACGGAGGTATAAAATGAACTTCGAGCTATCCGAGGAGCAGATGATGCTCCGTGACATGGCCCGCAAATTTGCCGAGCAGGAGATGGCGCCCACGCTCCAGGAGTACGAGCGACAGCGCAAAATAAACTACGATGTCATCAAGAAGATGGCCGAACTGGGGCTGCTGGCGGTGCACCTGCCCCAGGAATACGGGGGGGCGGGGCTCGACTATGTTTCGGCGGCTATTATCTGGGAGCAGCTCAGCCAGACCAGCTGGACGCAGACCCTGACCTCGGTGGGGCAGTGCGTGCTGGCGGGGACAATCCTGGCCAAAGCCGCCAGCGAGGAGCAAAAACAGAAATACCTGCCGCCGCTTTGCCGGGGGGAGATGATTATCGCCATGGCCGCCGTCGAGCCCGATGCCGGCAGTGACGCCACCGCCATCGAGACTTCAGCCGTGCTCGACGGCGATGAGTGGGTGATTAACGGCAATAAGAACTTCATCTGCCACGGCGGCATCGCCGACGTCGTCCTCGTCTTAGTCCAGACGGATAGGGCCAAGGGCATTAAAGGGATGGCGCTTGTTGCCGTGGACAAGGGCACAGCGGGCTTTTCCAGCCGTGAGGTCGAGATGGTGGGGGACTGGGCGGGCGATGTGTCTAACCTGGCTTTCAGCGACTGCCGCGTGCCCAAAGAGAACCTAATCGGGGAGGTGGGGCGGGGGCTACAGAACAGCCTGGCCGGCATCGATACGGCGCGCCTGTTTATCGCCGCGGGCGGTGTCGGTATGGCGCAAGGTTGCCTCGATGCCTGCATCAACTACGCTAAGGAGAGGCACCAATTCGGCAAGCCTATTGCCAGCTTCCAGCTGGTGCAGGAGACGATAGCCCGGATGCAGGCCGAGACTTCCGCCGTCAGGTGGCAGGTCTATTATGCCGCCGAGCTTAAGAGCCGGGGAGTTCCACACGCCAAAGAGTTATCCGCCGCCAAGTGGCTGGCTACCGAGCTGGCGGTGTGGGTATCGAACGATGCGGTGAGGCTGCACGGCGCCTACGGGTGCACCGACGACTTCCCGGTGGAGCATCACTACCGTGATTCGGTCTTGAGCACTATCCTCGGTGGCACTACCGAGATGCACAAGTTGCTTGTCGGGCGGGAGCTGCTTGACATAAACGCCATGGTCTGACTTTCGCGGGTATTCCTCACCATCTCCGCTAAAAATAACTACTTCTTCTCGCCGCTACTTTCTCCGTTAGGGGAGATGTGGGGCTGCTAAAGGCTGGTTCGTCGTTATCACCCTTTCCTCTTTCAAACTCCGAATAAGAGCCTTCTTTGGTTGCAATTCTCATATCTATATTTAGAAAATTTTTATAATTCTTCTAGCTGTGTTTAGGCTCTATTAACTATTGCTGTGCTAGCATACTTGTCAAATATTGAGACGGAGTGAGAATAGTTACTGCGGCAGATAGCCTGTTCCGCAGAGCGAACGTCTTTATTACAGTTGACCTAGGGAGAGGGAATGAACAAGGAGGCAATCAAAGGAAAACCGGCTAAGAATGGTGTAAGGCTGTTCTTAGCTCAGGTTTTGCGGTGGTTGGTAGAGCCGACGGCGGGCGCGGACGAAAAAGACCGCCAGAAGCTGAAGCTGCTGTCGGCTTTCTTGCTGCTTATGACCATCAACTCCTTAATAGGCGTGATAGTCACAAGAGGTATGGATGGTGATTTTTGGATTAGCCTGCTGTTTGTTACCGCTATCTCCGCCGTCGGTTACGGCTTGAGCCGTACACGATACTATAAACCAGCGCTTATAATCGCCTTAGGCGTTCCTGCTCTCAGTGTTATCGGCGCGGTAATAATCGGGACTGAGCCAACTAGTATCATACAGTCGTTAGCCTGGCTGGTGCTGCCCTTCCTCCTCGCCAGCATATTTCTGTCCCGGCTCACTACCTTAATAGTTGCCACCAGCTACCTTGTTTTCCTGGCGGTTATTTTGCCATTTACCGCGGTAGCCCCCGAAGCCACAGGTGAAATGGTTGCCTTTTTCTTCGTGGTATTTTTCCTGGTAATAGCCATTGCCGCCATTCGCAAGCGGGATCAGTCCCGCGTTGAGAATGAATTAGTCAAGCGGGTGAAAGCGGAAGAAGAGTTAAGAGTTAACGAAGAGCGCTTCCGCCTCCTTGCCGATAACGCCAGTGACATGATAATACGTCTTCAGCTCTCGCCGACTTTCAAGACGGACTACGTTAGCCCCTCTTCCCGGCGCATTACCGGATACGCGCCCGAGGAGTTTTATGCCGACCCCGAACTGGTAATGAAGATAGTTCATCCCGAGGACCGACAGTTCTTCACGGATTACGCCGACCTTGAAAAGTCGGAACACCGTCCTATCGCTCTGCGCCTGGTCCGCAAAGACGGCGCTGTCATCTGGGCCGAGCAGGTATTCACGCCTATCTACGACAAGAGCGACCAGCCCGTTGCCGTCCACGCCATTTCCCGCGATGTTACCGAACGCAAACTGATGGAGAAAGCATTGCGGGAGTCGGAAGAGAAGTTCTCTAAGACTTTCCACTCCAGCCCTAGCGCTACTGCCCTGTCCACATTAAAAGAAGGGATATTCCTGGAGGTTAATGATAGTTTCCTGCGCTTAAACGGCTATACCCGTGAGGAGGTAATTGGCCATGGTTCCAAAGAACTGAGGACGTGGGCCGACAGGAAGGAGCGCGATCGGATAATGAAGATATTGCGTGAAAAGGGCTGGGTCGTCGACGAGGAGTTTACCGCCCGCACCAAGTCGGGCGAGCTGCGCACCATGCTTTTCTCCGCCGAGCCCATAGAAATTGCCGGTGAGCGCTGTATCATATCTTCGGCTAACGATATTACCGAGCGTAAGCGGATGGAGGAGGAGATTCGGAAATCGGAGGAAAGATACCGCATGATTTTCAAGTCCGCCAATGACGTCATCATTTTGCTGGATAACAAGGGTGACATAGTCGATGTCAACCCGAGGATAGACGATATCGGCGGCTACAGCCGAGGCCAGTTGCTGGGCAAGAATTTCAGGACGCTGGCCAAACTCATGTCCAAGAAGAGCGCGGCTGTTATTGCCAAGAATTTCATGCTCAGGATGCTGGGCATCGATGTACCTCCTTATGAAGTCGAGATGTACCGAGGGGACGGCAAAAAGCTGAACGTCGAGATTAGCGCGGTAGCCGTTGAAGATAAAGATAAGGTAATAGGCACCTTAGCCACGTTGCGGGATGTTACCGAGCGTAAGAAAGCGGAATCGGCGCTGAGGTATCAACGGGAATTGATTGACCAGATTATCGCCACCACGCCCAACGCCGTCATGGTGATAGATAGAGAGATGAAGGTGCTGCTGGCTAACGCTACGTTTTATAAGAACTTCGGATTAAAGAAGGCTGGGGTGGAGAATAAGCCGATACATGAAATCATCGAGGGGGAAGAGTTGAAGCAGGCTCTATCGAGCACGATTAAAAACAATAAGAAGAACCTGTCTTTCGAGCTCAGGTATCAGTTAAAGGGTGTGCCCAGAATCTTTATCACCAGCATTGCTAAGATGCAGAATAATAGATATCTGATATTACTTAACGATGTTACCGAGGAACGGGAGAAGCAAGAACGGCTATACCTCACTGACCGGCTGGCTTCGGTAGGGGAGATGGCGTCGGGCGTTGCCCACGAGTTGAACAATCCGTTGACCAGCATTATCGGCCTTTCTAGCCTGATGACCAGGGAGAATAGTATTCCGGCTGAAACCAAAGAGGACCTGGAGAACATCAATGCCGAAGCCCAGAGGTGCGCCGTCATTGTTAAGAACCTACTGGCTTTTGCCAGGAAGCATGTGCCTAAGAGGGAACCGCTGCAGGTTGCCAAAATCGTGGAAGACGTCTTGCAGCTGCGCGCTTATGAGCACCGCGCCCAGAATATTATCGTGGAAACCGACCTGCCTGACGACCTTCCCGAAGTCCTGGCCGACTATTTTCAGCTGCAGCAGGTGTTTCTTAATATCATCCTAAATGCAGAGACGGCGATGGTTGATGCCAACGGTAAAGGGATATTGAGAATAACCAGCGAGGAGACAGACGGGCACATCCGTATTCCGTTCGCGGATGACGGGCCGGGTATAGCCAAGGAGAATATGGGGCTTATCTTTAACCCGTTCTTTACCACCAAAGAGGTTGGTAGGGGGACCGGTCTGGGGCTGAGTATATGCTACGGTATTGTCGCCTCGCACGGAGGCAAAATATACGCTAGGAATAACAATGATGAGGGAGCGACATTTGTTGTCGAGCTACCCGTTGCCGGTAATTGAAGGGGAGATTTAAGGAGAAAAACGATGACTAAGTCAGAAAGTAGCAAGAAGAGGATACTAGTAATTGAAGACGAGCCCGTTCTTGGCCTTTTATGCAAGCGGGTGCTTACCTCAAGTGGTTTTGACGTCGACGTAGTTAATAATGGACTGGACGCTAAAAAAGTCGCTGAGGAAAGGGGTTACGATCTTTGCGTGTCCGATATCAGGCTGCCGGGAATGACCGGCATCGAGCTTTACGAGCACTGGATAGCCACCAAAAACCCCATCGCCGAGAGATTGATTTTTATCACCGGTGATACTATGAATAATTACGTTCGGGATTTCCTGAAAAAAACCGACCAACTGTGTGTCATGAAGCCTTTTGAGCCCGAAGACTTGGTGGCGGCGGTCCGGAGAGCGCTTTTGTAAAGATAGCGTTATTTAAGAATGCTAGCGTAATTTCAGTGGCATAAGCGGCTTATCGGCTTATGCCATTTCTTCAAAGCGATAGCCGACCCCGGATACAGTGGTAATGTAGCGGGGATTTTTGGGGTCGGGTTCGAGCTTAGCCCGCAGGCGGCTGACAAAGACGTGCAAATACTCCCTTTCGTCAGCGTAATCGGTTCCCCAAACCTTTTGCAGGAGGTGGGTATAGGTGAGCACCTTGCCCGCATTGAGGGCGATTTCCTGGAGGAGGGCGTATTCGGTTGAGGTCAACGCGACCTCTTTGCCTTTGACGGTCACCTTTCTCTGGCTGAAATTGATTTCGAGTTTACCGCTTTTAACGGAGGGGGTGGTGGGGGTGGGGCTAGCTACTTCGGCACGGCGCATTACCGCCCTGACCCTGGCGATGAATTCGGCTTTGCCGAAGGGCTTGGTGATGTAGTCGTCGGCACCGAGGTCGAGGCATTGCACCTTGTCGCTTTCATCGTCAAGGGCGCTGAGCATGATAATCGGCAGCTGCGACCACTCGCGCAGGCGGCGGCAGACCTCAAAGCCGTCCATCTCGGGCATCATAATATCCAGGACGATGAGGTCGGGCAGTTCGGCTTCGAGCGTCTGCAGAGCCTGAACGCCGTTCATAGCCGCCAGCACTTCGTAGCCCTCGACTTCAAGGTTAGCCCGGAGGTACTTTAGTATGCTGAGCTCGTCGTCCACTACCAGTATGCGCGTCTTCTTCATTGGTTCAGCTTTCTAGTACCGTGCGGCTAGTGCCTTTAGTCTTAGCTACCTAACTCGTTACTACGGAAGTCAGGCTGGTAATTATAGCCTTTATGCGTAGCTGTTGTCAACATAACTCGACTATTCTCCATATAGCGCCGCTTTTGCAAAGCGGACGCCTAAATACCGTCGGGATGGGGCTTTTTCCAGTTTTCGGCTTTATGCATAAGCTCGCGGGCATTGGTCAGGGCGGTTTCGGTGTATTGGGCGCCGCCCAGCATGATAGCCAGTTCCTTAAGGCGGGCTTCGTCTTCAAGGGACTCGAGCAGGCTCAAAGTCCGCGCCCCCGCCAGCTCTTTGTGAACGCTGAAGTGGGCGTCGGCGAAGGCGGCGATTTGGGGGAGGTGGGTAACGCAGACTACCTGGTGGTTCCGTGCCAGGCTGCTGAGCTTTTTACCTATTATCTCCCCGCTCCTGCCCCCGACGCCGATATCGATTTCGTCGAAGATGAGCACGGGGATGTGGTCGGCTTCGGAAAGCGCTCCTTTGAGAGCCAGGGTGAAGCGGGAAAGCTCCCCGGTGGAGGCGATTTTAGCCAGGGGTTTTAGAGGTTCTCCGGGGTTGGTCGAGGCCATGAACTCCACCGTGTCGACGCCTTCGTTGCCGAAGGCGTAGCTCTGGCCGTCGGGGAGGGGGATTCCACCTTCGTCTTTTTCCTGGCTTAGCGATACACTGAATTCGACCTGGGGCATATTCAGGTCGTTGAGCTCTTTTTTAACCTCGGCCATCAGTTTTTCGGCGGCTTTGGCGCGTTCTGCGGAAAGCCGAGCCGCTGTTTGCCCCATTGCCGGCTTGAGGGAAGCGGCGGTCTCTTTAAGCCGGGCGCTTCTTTCCGCGGAGTTGGAGGCCTCGTCCAGCTCCTTTTGCGCCTTTGTCAGGTAGGCTAAAACCTCGCTAATGCTCTGGCCGTATTTTCTTTTAAGACCCCTGATTAGCTCCAGCCGCGATTCTATTTCTTCGAGGCGGTTGGGGTCGTATTCTAAGCCGTCGCTGTAAGCCCGCAGGCTCCTGGCTGTTTCGGTAAGCCCATCTATAGTTTCTTCGAGAAAGCCCAGTTGCTCTTTGAGGGAGGGGTCGATTTCGACCAGCTTTTTTATCGCCAGGGCGGCTTCGTTGAGCTTCTCCAGCGCCGGCGTTGCCTGGCCCGAGGCGTCTTCCTCATAGAGGGCGCGGTAGGCTTCGTAAGAGACGGCTTTCAGCTTCTCGGCGGAAGCGAGAATATCCCGCTCCCTTTCCAGTTCCGGCTCCTCGCCTTCTTTGAGCTGGGCGCGGCTTATCTCCTCAAGTTGAAAGCGCAGGAATTCCTCGCGGCGGGCGCGCTCCTGCTCGTCTTTTTCCAGGGCTTTGAGCTCCTGTTCCACCTTGTTGAGTTCTTTGGCTTTGGCGTTAAAGTCCCCGCGCAGCTCCGTCGTGTGGGCATAAGAATCCAGAAAGTCGAGGTGGGAGCTGCTGTCGAAGAGGGAAAGGTGATCGCTCTGGCCGTGGATATCGACTAATAAACTCCCTATCTGGCGCAAAAACGCCTTGGGGACGGCATGGCCGTTCACCCTTATAATGTCGGGGCTTTTTCGGCGGAGTTGGCAGTCTATGACCAGGGTGTCTTCGTCAGCCGCCAACTCTTTTTCCGCCAGCAGTTCTTGGAGAGAGGCGAGATTTTCCTTAGGGGGGAGGCTAAAGACCCCTTCGATTTGAGCCCGGTCGGCGCCGTGGCGGATGACTTCCTCGTCGGCTTTGCCGGCCAATAGAAGCTCTACGGCGTCAATGACCAGGGACTTGCCGGCTCCGGTTTCACCGGTAATTATATTTAGTCCGTCATCGAGCCTCCAGTTTATGTCCTCGATGATGCCCATGTTTTTGACTCTCAGTTCTACTAACAAAAAACTCTTCCCTAAAGCCAAAGAAACGCTCTTTCCATTTTACCACGTGCGCTAGAAAATGGCTCGGCAGTGCTCACCGCATATCGAATGCTGACTTAAGAAAACGGACGATTTTGCCGCGGATGAGGGGATACCACAGCCAGATGGTGGGGTGGGTGGCGAGTAGCCAGGAGATAGGCGGTTTCCCCGCCGCCTTCCAGAAGTCAACGGTGGCTTCTTTGGGGATAGCCAGGTCCCAGAGGGCGTTAATCATCAGCACCGGACGCTGCCGCAGGAGATGGGCGAAGGTCATGGGGTCTATCCAGAAGCTTTCCTGGGGGGGCGTAACCTTTTCCAGACCTTTTTCTTCCACCTCGGCCAGATATTTCATATAAGAATTCAGGGTTGTCTGGTATCCATCCTTGGTCTGCTTGCGCCCCTTGTTGTAATCGCTGGCCCTGGTTTCCCAGCCGATCTTGGTGCTGTTGCCCCCGGTGACGATAAGCCCCGCCGCCTTGATGCGCTCGTCTATCCCCATGGCTATGGCTGAGATGAAGCCCCCGAAGCTTATGCCGACGGCGGCTATCTTGTCGGCGTTTATCTCAGCGCGGCTTTCCGCCCAGTCAATCACCTGGAACAGGTCAATCGCCGATATCACGTGGCTTTCGAACCATTCCTGGGAGGTGAGGTGGGGGAAGCGCTTCATGACGTCGGCGGGCATACGTTTGGAGTGCATCACCGAGTAGAGGACGAAGGCGGCTATACCTTTCTTGGCCAGGACCTTGGCCAGCATTCGGCAGGGCTTCACGCTCAGGTCGCCGACGCCGTGCAGCAGGACGACCAGCGGGGCGTTATCGGCGCCACGCGGCTGGAAGTATTCGCCCAGGACAGTGTTATTCAACTCGATGGGGGGGGGGGGGGGGGGGGGGAAGTCCACCAGGTAGTGCAACCAGTGCCTGGTCGTTTTTTTGAGTTGCAGGTTGGGCTGTAGTTCAGCTTTAGAGTAGCTATATGGGTTCATCGCTTCAAATAGGCAGGCCGGACACCTGAAAAAGGAGGCAGGAAGGAAAGGTCTTTATTTCTGCATGCTGTCGATGATAATTTCTGCGGCCAGCCTGACGCCTATACCCGGGGGCAGGCCACATTTCTCAAAACCCTTCTCTTGGGCAAAGGTCGCCATAGCCTCGTCACTCTCCCCGGGGTTTAGCTTATGTCCAATGGTCACATTTTCTATTATTTTAGCGCAATGTCTATAACCCACTGCCTCTTCGAAAAGGGCTATAAATTTTTGGGCAGCCATCATAGTTACACCCTTCGCTTCATGATTCAGCGGGTCATCACTGCTGAAAAAGAGCCCGAAGTTAATAAGACTCCCGGATATGCCCCCGCATATCTCGCCAGTCCCGCCGATGCCGGGAAATGGGGTCAGGGCTTTAATAATCTCCATGTTGCCCAGGCCGAATTCTTCCATCAGGGTAAGCGCTGTGGACTGGGCACAATTCTTAAGCATAAAGTTATATTCCTCAGCCCGCCGTTGAACGCGGTCGAGGATTTCTTTCTTATTAGCCAATAGCTCTTCCGGGACCAGCTTCTTCTTGGGGATACCTTCCTTAGCCAGCTTCCTGACTCTGGCTTCGATTCCCGGCGCATCCCACTCCCTAGTCGCCAGTTCGTCCACCTTCTTCTTTAAGGCTGCATAGTCCGGCATAGGTTGCTTACCTCCTCCTTGCGCTTTATCCAGCTAGTATGCTGAGTATAGCACGATATGGCTCCGTTTTAAAAGTTGGGGGAGGGGAGTTGACAAACCGTTGCCGCCTGTTTTAGTGTATTGACAGACAGTCCCCACTGTGGTAGTATATTGAAGCGGCAAGCGGTTGCCGCTTGCCGTAAATTAAGAGGTGTAAATGAAGAAGGTTTACGTTAAGGAAGAGGTCTGTATCGGCTGTCGGCTCTGTGAAGTTTACTGCCAGCTGCAGCATGCCCGCTCGTCAGACCTGGTAAAGGCGTTCAAGAAAGAGTCGCCGCCGCCCTTGCCCCGCCTGCGGGTGGATGAGTCGGGGGTGGTGTCGCTTTCGGTTCACTGTCAGCAGTGCCAAGACGCGCCCTGCATTCAAGCCTGTCTTACCGGTGCCCTCAGTCGCGACCCGGAAAGCCGTCTGGTGACGGTGGACGAGGATAAATGTATCGGCTGCTGGACCTGCGTGCTGGTCTGTCCGCTGGCGGCGATAAGGCAGGACAAGGAGCAAAAGAAGGCGCTGAAGTGCGACCTTTGCCAGGGAGAGGAAATTCCCGTTTGCGTGGCTAATTGTCCTAACGAAGCTCTGGTCTACGTCGAGGAGCCGGAAACTACTGCGGTAAAGCAATAAATATAGGGGGTGTATCATGTCAGAGAATTGGGGACCGCACTATATTGTGCCTTCGGAAGTACTTAAGAAGTATTCGGGCAGCGTTCTATTGCGGGAGGAGTTCGACGAGGAGCTGCTGGCCAAGGAGTTAAAGGCACTGGGCCTGACGGGGCCTATCCTGCGGGTGGTCAACCCCTGGTACTACCGCCAGAAGGACACGGGCACCTGGATTAAAATCGGCGAGTCCATGGACAAGCAGGCGAACTTCCCGGTGAGGTGGGACACCACCGCTCTAGCCAACGGACAGTACGAGATACTGGGACTGATGCACGTCTTTGTGCGCCAGAATGGCGATGAGGTAGCTATCGCCCGTGAAAACGTGGTGGAAGTTACCGTGACCAACTGACTCGTCAGGGTGTAAATAAGAGGAGACTGGATGATTACTATAATCGATTATGGCGCGGGCAATCTGCGCAGCGTGGTTAATGCCGTCAGCCGTTTGGGCTACGAAGCTAATGTAACCGCCAGCCCGGCCGAGGTGCTCGAAGCACGGGCGGTTATACTGCCGGGGGTGGGGGCGGCGGCTGATACCATGGCTAACCTGCGGCAGCAGGGGCTGGACAGCCCCATCCGGCAGGTTATCGCCGACGGCAAGCCTTTTCTCGGCGTCTGTATCGGCATGCAGGTCTTGTTCAGCGACACCGAAGAAGGCGGCAATCACCGGTGCCTGGGCGTAATCCCCGGCGCGGTGCGCAAGTTTGCCCCGGGACTGAAAGTCCCGCACATGGGCTGGAACCAGCTCAAGCAGAAGATAGCGCACCCCGTTTTCGAGGGTATAGCCGACGGCGCCGACTTCTACTTTGTGCACAGCTATTACGTCGAGCCCGAAGATAAAGCGCTGGTGGCGGGCGAAACCGAGTACGGCCTACCCTTTTGCAGCGTTGTCGCCAGAGACAACCTGATAGCCACCCAGTTTCACCCGGAGAAAAGCGGCGAGGTCGGGTTGAAAGTATACGATAATTTCATCAGGATGGCGTTGAGATAATGGCTAAGACAGGTAAGATAAAGTATCTGATAATCGGCAACTCGGCGGGGGGCATTGGTGCCGCCGAAGCCATCCGCGAGCTGGATAAAGCGGGGACGATGGCTATAGTCTCCGACGAGCCTTATCCCGCCTACTCGCGCCCGCTTATATCGGAGCATTTGTTCGAGGGGCGACCTTTGGAAAGAATGCTCTATCGCCCCGCCGATTTCTATGAGAAGAATAATGTCCAGACGCTCTTCGGCGAGAAGGTGGCGCGGGTCGATTTCGGCGGGCATAGCCTTAAACTGAAAAGCGGACGAGAGCTGGAGTGGCAAAAGCTGCTGCTGGCTACAGGCGGCTCGCCTATAGTGCCCAAAATGGACGGCGGCGATGCCAAAAACGTCTTCACCTTCACCAAGCTCGACGACGCCAAGGCCATCGACAAGTTCCTCAATAAGCGTAAGGCAAAGACGCAGGCGCTGGTTATCGGCGGTGGGCTTATCGGGGTGAGCGCCAGCGAAGCGCTGGTGAAGCGGGAAGTGAAGGTCGCCATCGTCGAGATGAAGGGCTGGATATTGAACACCATCCTCGACGAAGAGGCGGCGTCATTGGAAGCCAGGGCTTTAGCCGCCGCCGATGTCGAGATAATAACCGGCCATACCGTAGCCAAAATCAACAAGGATAAATCGGGGGTTGTCGCTGGTGTTACTCTTGACGATGGACGCTCGCTTACCTGCGACATGATTGTTGTCGCCATCGGCGTTACGCCGCGATTAGAGTTGGCCGATGGCCTTAAGACCAACCGTGGCATTGTCGTTGATAGACGTATGGCTACGTCCCAGCCCGATGTCTATGCCTGCGGGGATGTCGCCGAGGCCTACGACTTCGTCTACGATGAGAACCGCGTCACGCCGGTCTGGCCCAATGCCTATGTCGGGGGCAGGGTTGCCGGGCAGAATATGGCGGGTACAAAAGCGGAATACCAGGGCGGAACGGCCATGAATTCCCTGAAGTATTTCGGGGTGAATATCGTTTCGGCGGGCATGGTAAATGCGCCCGATAAGAGCTATGAGGTTGTTCTCCAGCGAGGCGATGGCATCTACAGGAAGGTGATACTAAAGGGCGGGCTGATTACGGGGCTGGTGTTTGCCGGCGATATCGAGAAGTCGGGCATTATCTACAACCTGATGAAGGATAAAGTCAAAGTCGACGGCTTTAAAGACGAGCTGGTCAGCGACGACTTCGGGCTGGCTTCGCTGCCCGAGGAAATCTGGCGTGCCCGACTGGCGACGCCAGAGGTAAGCGTTGGAGAATAGTAATGAGAGACATCCGAGAGATAAATAACCCCAACAACGATAGTAAGGTAATCGACGCCTGTTCCATATTCGGCGCCATGGATATCTCAGGACGCCGCTTTTCCGGGGAGGGCGTTATCCGGGCTACGGCCAACATGCGCGACCGCGGTAACGGGCTAGGCGGCGGTTATGCCGTCTATGGGCTTTATCCCGAATACACCGACCAGTACGCCTTCCATGTCATGTACCTGAGCCCGCAGGGGCAGCGGGATACCGAGGCGTTTATCAAGGAGAACTTCAGTCTGGTCGTTGAGGAAGACGTGCCGACGCAATCGGTTCCCCGGATTACCAATCCCCCGGTAGTGCGGCGCTACTTTCTTGACATAAACCCGGACAAGCTCGGCGAGCTGGCCGAGGACGACTATATCGTGGACCGGGTGATGACCATCAATACCAAATTGGGCGACAGCTTCGTCTTCTCCGGCGGCAAGGACATGGCCGTCTTCAAGGGCGTGGGCTACCCCAAGGACATCGCCGATTACTTCTGCCTGGAGCAATACCAGGGTTATCTCTGGACGGCGCACGGGCGTTTCCCGACCAATACACCGGGCTGGTGGGGTGGGGCGCACCCCTTTTCTATCCTGGACTGGACGGTTATTCACAACGGCGAGATTTCTTCCTACGGGATAAACCGCCGCTACCTGGAGCAGTTCGGCTATCACTGCACCATGCAGACCGACACCGAGGTGGTGGCTTACGCCGTCGACCTTCTCATGCGCAAGCACCATCTGCCCTGGGAGATAACGGCTAAAATTCTGGCGCCGCCTTTCTGGGATAGTATCGAGCGTATGTCCAGCGACGAACAGGAGTTAATGCGGGCGCTGCGCCAGGTATACGGTAGCCTGCTCCTGAACGGGCCCTTTGCCGTCATTATCGCCCATCACGGCGAGATGGTCGGGCTTACTGACCGCATCCGTTTGCGGCCGCTCACGGTGGGGGAGAAGGGCGATATGCTCTACATCTCCTCCGAGGAATCGGCCATCCGCCTGATTTCCCCCGAGCTGGACAAAGCCTGGATACCCATGGGCGGCGAGCCGGTTATCGGTAGACTCAAGACTGCGGACAGACTAACCGCCGCGGAGGCGAAATAAGATGCTGACCAAGAGGATTATACCCTGCCTGGACGTTAAAGGCGGGCGGGTGGTCAAGGGCAAGAGCTTCGTCCAGCTGCGCGACGCCGGCGACCCGGTGGAGCGGGCCGACTTCTACTATAGAGAGGGCGCCGACGAGTTGGTCTTCCTCGACATCACGGCCACACCCGAAGGACGCGACACCATGGTCGATGTTGTCGAGCGCATTTCGGAGAAGGTTTTTATGCCGCTGACGGTGGGAGGCGGGCTGCGCAACATCACCAATATGCGGCGCATGCTGCTGGCGGGGGCGGACAAGGTCTCCATAAACACCGAGGCGGTGCTTAACCCCGATCTAATCAGTGAGGGCGCCGAGAAGTTCGGCAGCCAGTGCATCGTGGTGGCGATAGACGCTAAACGTACGAATGCCAATCAACCCAAGTGGGAGGTCTATGTCAACAGCGGGCAAAAAGCCACGGGCAACGATGCCATCGAGTGGGCAAAGGAGGCGGTTGAGCTCGGCGCTGGCGAGCTATTGCTTACCAGCATGGACGCCGACGGGCACCAGACGGGCTACGATAACGAGCTGAACCGCGCTATCTCGGAGGCGGTGAGCGTGCCCGTGATTGCCAGCGGCGGCGCCGGTGCTCCCGAAGACCTTTACCGGGCGCTGGTCGAGGGCAAGGCGGACGCCGTCCTCGCCGCCAGCATCTTTCACTACGGGACATATTCTATCAATGATATCAAGCAATACCTCTCCCAGAGGGGCATTCCGATAAGGATGCCGGGAGGATGAGAAGATGAAGACATATATCGCACCCAAGTTTTTAATAAAGCAAGACCCCGACCTTTGTATTAATTGCAAGGTCTGCGTCAACCAGTGCACCTTCGACGCGCGGTACTACGACGCCGAAGACGACGAGGTGAAGAGCCGACCCGAAAACTGCGTCGGCTGTCACCGCTGCGAGCTCTTTTGCCCGACAAAGGCGCTGACCATCATCCGCAACCCGCAGGAATACCGCGAGAACTATAACTGGCGTCCCGAGGTGGTCGAGGACATCTTAAAGCAGGCCGAGACGGGTGGGGTATTGCTCACGGGTATGGGCGATGACAAGGAGCAGCGCGTCTACTGGGACCACCTGCTGCTCAACGCCAGCCAGGTGACTAACCCCTCTATAGACCCCCTGCGCGAGCCGATGGAGCTGACCACCTGGTTGGGCAGGAAGCCCGACCGGCTGGAACTCGACGATAAGAATCAAAAACTAAAGACGAAGTTCGCCCCCCAGGTAAGACTGGAGGTGCCAATAATGTTCGCCGCCATGTCTTACGGGGCGGTGAGCCTTAACGTGCATACGTCATTAGCCAGAGCCGCCACCGAGATGGGCACACTGTGGAATACTGGGGAGGGGGGACTTCATCCCACCCTCTATAGATACGGCAAGAACACCATCGTCCAGGTGGCTTCGGGGCGCTTCGGCGTCCAGGCCGACTACCTGAACGCGGGCAGTGTGGTCGAGATTAAAATCGGGCAGGGCGCCAAGCCGGGCATCGGCGGGCATTTGCCGGGAGAGAAAGTAAGCGCCGAGGTATCCTTAACCCGTATGATTCCCGAAGGTACGGACGCTCTGTCGCCGGCGCCGCAGCACGATATCTATTCCATCGAAGACCTGGCGCAGCTTATCCACGCCTTGAAGGAGGCGACAAACTACACCAAGCCGATTTCAGTTAAGATTGCCGCCGTCCACAACTCGGCGGCTATTGCCAGCGGCATGGTGCGGGGTGGCGCCGATATTATCGTCCTCGACGGGTTGAGGGGCTCGACAGGGGCGGCGCCCAAGATTATCAGGGATAATGTGGGCATTCCCATTGAGCTGGCGCTGGCGGCGGTGGACACGCGCCTGCGCGAGGAAGGCATCCGCAACCAGGCTTCCGTCGTTGTTTCCGGCGGCATCAGAAACAGCGGGGACGTGGCTAAAGCCATTGCCCTCGGTGCCGACGCCGTCTATATCGGCACGGCGGCGCTCATCGCCCTGGGCTGCCACGTTTGCCAGCAGTGCCACACCGGCAAGTGTGCCTGGGGGCTCTGCACCACCGACCTGCGCCTGACCAAGCGGGTCAACCCGGATATCGGCGCGCGGAGGCTGGCCAACTTACTAAGGGGTTGGAGCCTCGAGCTTAAGGACATACTGGGGGGGTTGGGGGTCAATGCTATCGAGAGCCTGCGCGGCAACCGACTGCACCTGAGGGGCGTGGGCTTAACCGATACCGAGCTGGAAATACTGGGAGTAAGGATGGCCGGGAGCTAATGGCGAATAGAAAGAACTCCATAGTCAAGATAGACGCCAGCGGCGTTTACTACCGCGACCTCAACGACGTCTTGCGGGAAGCCATCGGCAACGGCACCCGCCGCATCGAGCTGCGCAACGTCTACGGGCAGCGCTATATCGGCACCGACCTCAATGTGCCCGTGGAAATTGAGATATTCGGCACTCCGGGCAACGACCTGGGGGCTTTTATGAACGGGCCCAGGATTACCGTCCGCGGTAACGCCCAGGACGGTTGCGGCAACACCATGAACGAGGGCGAGATAATAATTCATGGGCACGCCGGTGATATTATTGGGCTGGCAGCGCGGGGTGGTAAAATCTTCGTCCGCGAGGACGTGGGCTACCGGGCGGGCATCCACATGAAGGAATACCAGGACCGGAAGCCGGCGCTGGTTATCGGCGGCACTGCCCAGGACTTTGCCGGAGAGTATATGGCGGGGGGCGTTATGATTCTGCTCGGCCTGACCCTGGACAAGGGCGAGCCGCATAAAGCCCGCTTTATCGGCACCGGCATGCACGGCGGCGTCATCTACCTGAGGGGAAGCGTTGAGGAGCATCAGCTGGGCAAAGAAGTCGGCGTCGCCGAGCTGGAAGGTAACGACCGCCAGCTCTTGAAGCAGTATGTCGGCGAGTTCGCCAGCCACTTCGATTATGATGCCGACGATATAATGCAACGTAAGTTCGTGAAGCTTTTCCCGCGCTGGCTTAGGCCTTACGGTAGGCTTTATGCCTATTGATGGGGTGGATTATGTGGCGCGTACTGATTATAGCTCAAGAAAGCGAGGCAGTGACCGGGCTGCGTTCCGAGATTGCCCGTGACGGCCTGGCCTGCTCCATCGTGCCCCACGGCGATGAGCTGGAAGAAGAGATAGTCGCCTACCGCCCCGATTTAGTCCTGGTCGAGATGAACGACGACTTCACCTCCCCCCGCACCCTGGGGCTTATCGGTGAGTTTAAAGAGAAAAGAAAGCTGCCGGTTATCGTCTTGGTGGTCAGGGAGGCGCTGGACGAGATTGACGCTATCGCTGCCGATGATTTTCTGCCCAGCCCTTATGACGGCCGTGAGCTGGTCTTGAGGATAAAGAGGCAGCTCAACATAGCCAAGAACGGCGCCAGCGGTGAGCTGATTAAATGCGACGGTTTGCTCATCGACCTTGCCCGCTGCGAGGTGACCCTGGAGGGCAGGATAGTGGAGCTGACCTTTAAGGAGTACGAGCTGCTGAAACTACTGGCGGCTAACAGCGGGCGCGTCTATAGCCGCGAGGCGCTGCTCGACCAGGTCTGGGGCTATGACTACTACGGCGGCGACAGGACGGTGGATGTGCACGTGCGGAGACTGAGGAGCAAAATCGAAGACCCGACGCACACCTTCATCGAGACGGTGCGAAACATCGGCTACCGCTTTAAGGCGTAAATTAGGGTTATTGAATTAGCCAAGAGGAGTGATATTTATATGTGTGGAATTGCTGGTTGTTACGGAGCTAAGGATGTTGAGACGGTAAACCGTATGCTCGATGCTATGGAGCACCGGGGGCCCGATGACCGTGGCGTCTATACCTTCGGCGGTGCTGTTTTAGGCCATACCAGGCTGTCCATAGTCGATGTGGCTGGCGGTCACCAGCCGATAATGACTAACGACGGCCAGACAGGCATAATCTGCAACGGCGAAATCTATAACTTTCGCCAGCTTAGAGAGGGACTTACCCCCAACTATGAGTTTGCTACCGACTCCGACACCGAGGTTATACTGCACCTTTATCAAGAGAGGGGGTTGGAGTGTGTTAAAGAGCTGGATGGTATGTTTGCCTTCGCTATAATGGACGGCGGCAAATTGCTGCTGGCCCGCGACCCAATCGGCATAAAGCCCCTCTACTACGGCTATGCCGACGGCCGGTTTTACTTCTCCTCCGAGCTGGGGGCGATGACTCTGGCCGGCGTGGATGAGGTCCGTGAGTTTCCGGCTGGTAGTTACTACACGCCGGAGAGCGGCTTCGTCGAGTATTATAAGCTACCGCAGATCCGGGAGCACCTGCTGACCGATGTTGATGAGGCCAGCCGCCTGATCCGGGAGACCTTTATCGGGGCGGTTAAGAAGCGGCTCCTTTCCGATAAGCAGATTCACGTTGGCTCCTTCTGCAGCGGTGGCTTGGATAGCAGCCTGGTGGCGGCTATAGCCGCCGAGGAAATTCCCAACCTGCATACCTTTGTCGTGGGCATGATAGACGAGGATGGCAATGAGAGTGACGACCTTAAGGCGTCCCGGATTGCCGCCGAGCATATCGGCTCAACGCACCATGAGCTTATTTTTACCGAGGACGAGTACTACCGGGCACTACCAATAGTTATCAAGAAGCTGGAGAGCTATGACCCGTCACTGGTACGCTGCGCTGTCCCTTGCTACTTTACCTGTAAGCTAGCCGCCGACTATGTCACCGTAGTGCTCACCGGTGAGGGCGCCGACGAAATTTTCACAGGCTATCACTATATGAAGCACTATCCAACCGATGAGCTTAATAAGGAGGCGATGCGCTGTATCAGCAACCTGCATAACATCAACCTACAGCGTGCCGACCGCATGGGCATGCTCTTTAGCCTGGAGCTGAGAGTGCCTTTCCTGGATACGGCCATGATTGACCTGGCCGCCAAGATTCCACCCGAGCTTAAGATAAGGCAGTCCGAGGACGGCGAGGGCATGATTGAGAAGTGGATTCTGCGCAAAGCCTTCGAGGGGACGGGCTATCTGCCCGAAGAAATACTCTGGCGCTACAAGGTCCAGTACACCCAGGGGGCTGGCTGCGAGAGCCTGGGGGAGAAGCTGGCCGAGTCGGAAATAAGCGAGGATGAGTATCAGCATATCAAAGCGGAGAACCCCGACGCCGTAATCAACAGCCGTGAGGCGGCTTACTACTTTAAAATCTTCCGCGAGTTTCACCCTCAGGATTCGGTGCTCGGTTCCATCGGCATCTGGACCGGTTTTGACTTTGCCGAGGAAAGGGAGCAGGTGCAGGGAACGGTCGACGGTGACCTCAAACACGTGCGGTAGCCCAACCGCTCTCCACCTCTATTGACGTAACCAGAATTTAACACGTTTGTAATCTGTTGGAAACATTTACGGGCTATGATGGAGGAAAAGGTAGGGAGGTTGCTTATGCCCGTAAGTTCCGGTGATACCGCCTGGCTCTTGCTCTCTTCGGCGCTGGTTATGCTGATGACGCCGGGCCTGGCGCTGTTCTACGGCGGTATGGTGAGGCGGAAGAACATCCTTTCCACCCTCATGATGAGCTTCGTCGCCCTGGGGCTGGTAGGCGTGCTCTGGGTGCTCTACGGCTACAGCCTGAGCTTCGGTACGGATAGCGGTGGTTTCATCGGAGGGCTCAACTTCCTGGGGCTGATGGGTGTGGGGCAGGAGCCGTCAACGGTTTATGCCACCACCGTGCCCCACCTGGCTTTCATGATATTTCAGGCGATGTTTGCCATCATCACGGTCGCCCTGATTACGGGCGCCGTGGTGGAGAGGATAAAGTTCAGCTCCCTGCTCGTCTTTTCGGCCTTGTGGCTGACCGTGGTATATTGCCCGGTGGCGCACTGGGTGTGGGGAGACGGGGGCTGGCTGCTTAATCTGGGCGCTCTCGACTTCGCCGGCGGTACCGTCGTCCACATCAATGCCGGCGTCTCGGCCCTGGCCCTGGTGTTGCTCTTGGGGCGGCGGCGGGGTTTCCCCGGGCAGGCTATGGAGCCGAGCAATATCCCTTTGGTCGTGCTCGGCGCGGGGCTGCTCTGGTTCGGCTGGTTCGGCTTTAATGCCGGCAGCGCCCTGACCGCAGGAGGACTGGCTTCGAGCGCCTTTGTTGCCACCAATATTTCGGCGGCGATGGCGGCTTTCACCTGGATGGTGATTAGCTGGCTGCACCGCCGCCCCACCGTTCTGGGCACGGTCACCGGGGCGGTGGTAGGACTGGTGGCTATCACCCCGGCCGCTGGTTTCGTCGAGCCCTTGGCGGCTATACCCATAGGCGGCATCGCCGCTATCATCTCTTACTACGGTATGCTATTATTGAAGATGAAACTCGGCATGGACGATTCCCTGGATGTCTTTGCCTGCCACGGGCTGGGCGGCATCTGGGGCGCCCTGGCCACAGGCATTTTCGCCACGGTGGCGGTCAATGCCGGCGGGGCCGACGGGCTGCTTCTGGGCAACGGAATGCAGCTCTTAAAGCAGTTGGTCGGTGTTGTCTCTGTCGGCGGCTTTGCCTTCGTTGCCACCTGGGTGTTGGGCAAGCTGGTCGATGTTACCATCGGGTTGAGAGTGGGGGAGACGGAGGAGATGGTGGGGCTGGATATCTCGCAGCACGGCGAGAGGGCTTACGGAGGTCTGCTGCGATGAAGAAGATAGAGGCTATTATCCGCGAGGAAAAGCTGGAGGCGGTCAAGAAGGCACTGGAAGAAAACAGCTATTTCGGCATGACCGTCAGTGAGGTGAGCGGGCGGGGTAAGCAGATGGGGATACCGCTACAGTGGCGGGCGGGGGAGTACCGGGTGGATTTGCTGCCCAAGCTCAAGATAGAGCTGGTGGTGCTGGATGAGGACGTTTCTGTGGCGGTAGACGCCATTATCCGTAATGCCCGGACGGGCGAGACCGGCGACGGTAAGATTTTTATCCTGCCCGTTGAGTCGGTGGTGCGCGTCCGCACCGGAGATAGGGATGAGGGGGCAATCTAGACCGAGGTAATAACTATCCTTAAAGATAACAAAAGGAGGAGTAAAATGGCTAAGAGAACCAGAGAAGAAGGCAAGGAATACGTCCTTAAGATGGCTAAGGAGCACGACGTTAAGTTTATCCGGTTGTGGTTTACCGATATCCTGGGCATGCTCAAGAGTTTTGCCATTACCGTGGAGGAGCTAGATACAGCAATGGAGGAGGGGATGGGCTTTGACGGCTCGTCAATCGAGGGGTTTGCCCGTATCGACGAGAGTGACATGGTGGCTATGCCCGACCCCGATACCTTTCAGCTGCTGCCCTGGAGGCCGCGTGAACACCGCGCCGTGGCTCGAATGTTCTGCGACATCCTGAGGCCGGGCGGTCAGCCCTTTGAGGGCGACCCTAGATATGTCCTGAAACAGAACCTGAAGCGCGCCGCTGACCTCGGCTACACCTTTTACGTGGGGCCGGAGCTGGAATACTTCTACTTTAAGGATTCCGAAGGTACCGAACAGCTCGACTACGGCGGCTATTTCGACCTCATCCCGCTGGATATGGCCACCGACCTGCGTCGGGAGACCGTGCTTGCCCTGGAGGAGCTTGGTATCGGCGTCGAGTATTCTCACCATGAGGTGGCTGGTAGCCAGCACGAGATAGATATGCGCTATACCGACGCCCTGACCATGGCCGATAACGTGATGACCTATCGGCTGGTGGTGAAGCAGATTGCCGTCAACAGCGGTATCTACGCTACCTTTATGCCCAAGCCCATTTTCGGAATTAACGGCAGCGGTATGCACGTGCACCAGTCGCTCTTTAAGGGCGATAAAAACGCCTTTTTCGATGCCAAAGATTCCTATAACCTATCCAAGATAGCCAAAGGTTACATCGCGGGCTTGCTGAAGCACGCCCCCGAAATCACGGCGGTCACCAACCAGTGGATCAATTCCTACAAGCGGCTGGTGCCCGGTTACGAGGCTCCGGTCTATCTTTCCTGGGCGCGGCGCAACCGCTCCGACCTTGTCCGCGTCCCCGAATACCGGCCGGGTAGGGAAAAAGCAACCCGAATCGAGTTCAGGTCGCCCGACCCCGCCTGCAACCCCTATCTCGCCTTCAGCGCTATGCTGGCGGCGGGACTGGAGGGAATCGAGAAGGGGATGGAACCGCCGGCGCCGGTGGAAGAGAACGTCTACGAGATGAGCGAGGCGGAGAGGAAAAAGAGGGGTATCGACATCTTGCCCGCCAGCCTGCTGCAGGCTATAATGTTGGCGGAGAAGAGCGAGGTAGTTCGTAAAGCACTGGGCGAGCATGTCTTTAATGCTTTTATCCAGAACAAGAAAATAGAGTGGAACCAGTACAAAGCCCAGGTAACCGAGTACGAGCTGAAGAAATACCTGCCCATATTATAAGCCTAGAGGGGGGCCACTATGCCGCAGAAGGTTGATGCGCGTCGGCTGCGCATTGGAATGGCCCAGCTCAACGCCACGGTAGGTGATTTCGAGGGCAACCTGCGTAAAATGCTTAAGGTTGTTGAGCGGGCGAAGGCTTTGGGCGTAGACCTGCTTGCCTTCCCCGAGCTGGCTGTCTGCGGCTATCCGCCCGAAGACCTTCTCTTTAAGCCCCACTTTATCGCCGAAAACCGGCGCTACCTGCAGAAGCTGGTCAAGGCTTCGGTGGGGATGACCATCATCGCCGGTTTTGCCGATGGCGACGGGGCTATCTACAATGCCGCCGCCGTCATCCACGACGGTAGGCTGGTGGATGTTTACCACAAGATATTCCTGCCCAACTACGGCGTCTTCGACGAAAACCGCTATTTCCGCCCCGGTAACAGCTGCCCCGTCTATACCGTCGCCGGCGTCAGCGTCGGCGTCAATATTTGCGAGGATATCTGGTACGAAGTCGGACCCGCCAGCGTCCAGGCTTACGCGGGGGCGGAGGTTATCGTCAATATCAGCGCCTCGCCCTATTACTTCGGCAAGAGAGACGCCCGGGAGGAGATGATAGCCGAGCGGGCTAAGGATAATATCGCCATTTTTGCCTATAACAACCTGGTGGGGGGGCAGGACGAGTTGGTCTTTGACGGCGGCGGCCTGGTGCTGGATGAGAAGGGGCGGTTGCTAGCCAGGGGTAAGCAGTTTGAGGAAGACATGATATTAGCCGACCTGGATGTCGCCGCCGTGGCTCAAGCGCGCCTCAAAGACCCGGAGTGGCAAAAGGGGACGATGCCCTGGAAAGAAGCGCCCTGGAAGGTCACCCGGGAACAGGTATCCCAAAAACCCTTTAAGACGAAAAAGCCCCCCGTATCTCCCCACAAGGTCAAGCCCGAGAGCCTCTACGCCGAAATATACAATGCCCTGGTACTGGGCACGGGCGACTATGTTACCAAGAACGGCTTTAAAAAGGTCTTAATCGGGCTTTCGGGGGGCATAGATTCCAGCCTGGTAGCCGCTATTGCCGTTGACGCCCTGGGTAAGTCGAACGTGGTGGGGGTGGCTATGCCTTCGAAGTATTCTTCTCCGGGCAGTATCTCAGACGCTGAACTTCTAACCAGGAATCTGGGCATTAAGCTGCTGACCGTCCCCATCGAGAAGGTCTTTCAGGCCTACCATGATACGCTCGCCGAGGCTTTTAAGGGGAAGAAGCCCGATATCACCGAAGAGAATATTCAAGCCCGTATCAGGGGCAACATCCTGATGGCGCTGTCCAATAAGTTCGGCTGGCTGGTGCTGACCACGGGTAACAAGAGCGAGATGGCCACCGGCTACACCACGCTCTACGGGGATATGGCGGGTGGTTTTGCCGTTATAAAGGATGTGCCCAAGACCATGGTTTACGAGCTGGCCCGATACCGAAACTATCTGGGTGATAAGGAGTTGATACCGTCTTCGGTTATTGATAAACCACCTTCGGCGGAACTGAGGCCCGAGCAGAAAGACAGCGATACCCTGCCTGCCTACGAATTGCTCGACCCGGTGCTCAAAGCCTATGTCGAAGAGGACAAGAGCGTTGAGCAGATTATAGCGCTGGGCATCGATGAAGAGGCGGTCAAGAGAGCCGCCCGACTGGTGGATGGCAGCGAGTATAAGCGACGGCAGGCGCCGCCGGGGATAAAGATAACCACCCGGGCTTTCGGGCGGGACCGCAGGCTGCCGATTACCAACCGCTACCAAGGGTGGTAGGAAAAGGGCTTAAAGCTATTGGCAAGGCGTGGTATAATAGCCCAGAACCATAACGTTGAGCAGTGAGGTTTGCCATGGAACAGGTCGTCGGTTCTGACGCCGAAGGTAAGCTGATAGCCATCCTCAAAATCCTGAGCGAGTCCTCGGATCCGCTGGGCTCCATCACTATCGCCCGCCGCCTGGAAGGGGAGGGGGTTTTCCTGAGCGAGCGGGCGGTCAGGTATCACCTGAGGATAGCCGACGAGCGCGGCTACACCCAGCCGGGGGGTCGGGATGGGCGGATGATTACCCCCGAGGGACGGCGGGAAGTCAAAGAAGCACTGGCTTCGCAGCAGCTCGGTTTCGTCAAGGAGAAGCTGGAGTTGCTGGCTTACCAGACCACCTTCGACCCCGAAAAGCGCACCGGGCAGCTGCCGATAAACACCTCGTTTGTGGCTAAAGATAAGTTTAAGAAGGCGCTTGCCGCCATGAAAGATACCTTTAAGGCGAAAATCTGCGTCAGCGACCTGGTGGCTGTGGCGGAGGCAGGCGAGCACCTCGGGGCCGTGGTTGTGCCCGACGGTAAGGTCGGCTTCGCCACCGTTTGCGGCGCGGCCATAAACGGCG
>Ga0315553_10000025_pt1:107500-115565 | contig 115565 bp, 97 predicted proteins | sample SalMarSW160140MG_FD_203099 | JGI IMG/M metagenome (GOLD analysis project Ga0315553, IMG submission 203099) | Salt marsh sediment microbial communities from the Plum Island Ecosystem LTER, Massachusetts, United States - Salt Marsh Sediment SW1601-40 ... | reverse complement strand
CGGCTGCGGCTACATCACGCGCCCCGACAACGCGCATGCCAAGGCAGGCAACATCAACAACGCGCTGCGTCATCTGGCGAGCCTGCCGGAGCAGCCGGAGTTCATCTCGATCCTCGACGCCGATTTCCTGCCGAAGGCGCCGTTCCTCACGCGCACCCTGGCGCTGATGCGCGATGCGGACGTGGCGCTGGTGCAGACGCCGCAGCATTTCTTCAACGCCGATCCGATCCAGAGCAGTCTCTCGCTCGCCCGCGTCTGGCCCGACGAGCAGCGCTACTTCTTCGACATCGTGTTGGCGGCGAAGGACGCCTGGGGCTGCGCCTTCTGCTGCGGCACGTCCTCGCTCATCCGCTTTACACCCCTGATGGCGATCGGCGGCTTCCCGACCGACTCGGTCACCGAGGATTACCTCCTCACCTTGCGCCTGAAAGAGCGCGGCTACCGTACGGTCTATCTCAACGAGATCCTTTCGGTCGGCCTCGCGCCGGAGGGCTTGCGCGAATATAACGGCCAGCGCAGCCGCTGGGCGCTCGGCTTCATGCAGATTTGCACCGGCGCGAGCAGCCCCTTGCGGTTCGGCAACGGGCTCAGCTTCATGGACCGCTTAAGCCTGATCGAGACCTTCCTGCACTGGACCATGAGTTTTAGTTTTCGGTTCCTGGCGCTCATCATTCCGGCCATCTACCTTCTGTTCGGCATCCAGGCCGTGCATGCGAATGTGGGCGATGCGGTCTCCTACTTCGCACCCTATTTCGTCGCACAGGTGGCCATCGCCATCTGGATCTCGCGGGGGCGCCTCCTGCCGATCATGTCGGATCTGAGCCAGCTGCTATGCGCCGGCGCCATACTGAAATCGGTGGCGGTCGGCCTGACCAAGCGGCAAGGCCACGCCTTCAAGGTGACGGCCAAGGGCCGCGCCCGCGCCGCGACGTCCGGCGAATGGCGGCTGCTTGCGAGCTTCCTGTTCTTTCTCACCCTGACGTCGGCCGGGATCTTGTGGGCCTATGTGCTCGACGATACGCGCCCGCTTGCCGACGCCGGCGCGCTGGCGCTGTTCTGGAGCTGGTACAATATCGCACTCCTCGTGCTCGCCTGCCTCGTCGCCGTCGAGGTATCTGGGGTCCGCGACGATCGCTTCTCCGTCAACCGCGTGGGCGGCGTCTCCTGGGAGGGCGGATCGAGCCTGTCGCGGGTCGCCGAGATTTCGGAGAGCGGGATGCGCCTGATGGGGCCAGCGCCGGTTCCGGTCGGCACGCCGGTCCGCGCGCAGTGCGGGACTTTGCGCATCGACGCGACCGTGATCCGCGCCGGGACGGAGGACTTCGCGCTGCACTTCGCCGAGACGGAGGAAGCGCGCACCGCGCTTATCCGCCATATCTATGCGGGGCCCTACCACGCGAGCGTCGGACAGGTCCGGCCGACGAAGGTCGCCGCTGCCGTTCTCGATCGCGTCTTCCGGTAGCCACTCGACAAGATCGCCTATGAGCCGGCGGTCTGCTTTGGGGCTCGTCCTGTGGGCCTGACAGCCCGATCGAGGGTGTATTCCAACCGGAAACATCCCGGTATCATCGGCGCATTATGAGGCGCACGATCCCGCTGCTAGCCGCTATCTGCCTTGTGGCCGCGCTCGCGACGTCGCCTCCGGCCTTCGCGGAGGACGGCGGGCCGGGGCGGAGAGTCGCGCTGGTGATCGGGAATTCCGATTACGAACATGTCTCGCCGCTTACCAACCCGAAGAACGACGCCACGGCCATGGCCCAGAGGCTCATCGACCTGGGCTTCTCCGTCACGCTCGTGCTGGACGCGGACAAGGCGGATTTCGAGGAGCATATTCGAAAATTTGCCGACTCGTTGAACGGAGCCGAAGCCGCGGTCTTCTTCTATGCCGGTCATGGCCTGCAGATCGACGGACGCAATTATCTCGTCCCAGTCGATGCCGACATCTCAAACGAGGCCGATTTGCCCTTTCAGTTGGTTGCCGTCGACATTGCTTTGCAGCGCTTGGCGAGTCAGCGCATTACCAGCATCGTGATGCTCGACGCATGCCGGAACAATCCCTTCAGCAAGAGGCTCGCCAAGCAGCTCGGCAGGCGTGCAGATGCCGTTGGTAAGGGCCTCGCCAGCATCTATGCGAGCAAAGACACGCTCATCTCCTTCTCGACGCAGCCGGGCAATGTTGCGCTGGATGGCGATGGGCCGAACAGCCCCTTCACCGAGGCGCTGATACATCACATCGACGCGCCGAACGAAGACGTGCTCGACGTCATGCGGGATGTCAGGCGGGACGTCGTCAAGAGTACGAACGACCGTCAAGTTCCGTGGGACACGTCCTCGCTGGTGAATGACTTTGTGTTTAACCGGCTTGCCCCGACGGTCGTGGCGAGCGCCGATATCAACACGCAGAAGGCCCAGGGCGCTTCGCTGGATATCAAGCGCATGATGCCGCCCGAGGAGACGCCTGGGCTTGACGTGACACCGGTGCTCACGGGCAAGCCCCCCATCGGGCTGTGCGATCAGATCGCGGCAAGCCCGACCGATCCGGAGCGCGTCACCGAAGGCGCTGTGTTCGGCGATTTGGACGGGGCGGCTGGGGTCACCGCGTGCCGCGCCGCGCTGGCCAAATATCCCAACACCCCGAGATTCGAGTTTCAGCTCGCACGGTCGCTACAGAAGACGAAGGCCTACGACGAGGCCGCTGAACTCTATCGCAGTCTCGTGAAGCGCGGCTATTTCGCCGCCCTCGTCAACTATGGATGGCTGCTCAGCAACGGCGAAGGCGTCGAGCGGGATGAGAAGGCAGGCGTGCGCCTTTATCTGCTTGCCGCGCAGCAAGGCGACAAGTTCGGCATGTTCAACGTGGCAATGGCCTATGACAGCGGTCAGGGCTTGCCATTCAATCCGGCGCAGGCCGCGGCGTGGATGTACGCCGCCTTGCGCCTTGGCCATGACTATTCCATCAAGCAGATGAGTGGCGCGGCGGCCGGTTGGACGAAAGACTTCCGCATCGAGCTCCAGCGGCTCTTGCAGCGCGCCGGGGTCTACAAGGGCCCGCTCGACGGAACCTTCGGGCCTGAGGTTTGGAGTGCCGTCCGACGCGTCCAAGATCTGCCGTTTGCGCCTAACCCTGGCGGCTCCACGCCGCAGCACAGGTGGGATCCTTCTTCAATCCCCATCAATGCGCCGCTCTAGAGGTCACCGGCGACAGGATCGCTAATTCGGCGCCATCCCGTTGACGGGTTCGCCACCCTCGTAGCGCTTCGTCTGGGGTGGGGGCGCGGCATTGATCGAAATATTCTTAGGGTCGTAGCGCGGTACAGATGCGGATGGCGCAGGAGAATTGGCCGGGATGTTCTCGGGATCGTAACGCGGCTGAGACGTGCCGGCAGGACAGAGGCTCGCGGTCAGCTTGCACGTGCCGCCGCTCTTTTGACTGTTGCAGTAATCCAGCGCCTTCGACTTCGCATCGGGCTCGGAAGACCCCCGGATTGCAAACGTCTCGCCATACGTCGTCCTGCGATGCTTATAGCTCGTCGAGGAAAGTGCGAGACAGTCGGGATAGGCCGCCGAAAGAACCTTGTATTCACCCTTTGACTTTCGTCTCAGAGCGTCCGCAGCCTTCTCTTCGGCGACGCGTCGCGTGTCTGCCTCCAGCATGACGTTCTTCCCGAAAGCGTCGTAGGCCGCGGCGATCCAAGACTGGGGCGCGTTGGTCGAATCGATTTTCTCCACGGTCAGCTGCGTGAGCTGGCCCGTGGGCTGAAGCCCCGCCCATTTCTGAAAGAGTATCAGCGCTTGGGTCGTCTCCTGATTCAAGGTCCCATCGATGTGGGGCATGTAAAGTCCGAAATCGTAGAGCCGCTCCTGAATGCGTTGAACAAGATCCGGCGTCGGGTCGAGCGTGGCGTCGGCTACCGTCTGTTTCCCGCACCATTTCTTGTTGGCTTCCTGCGCATCGGCATCGCTGTCGTCGCCGCCGGCGATGTTGGCGTACGTCCAGGCGTAGAAAGGCTGCTCTCCGGCCGAAACATCCGAGTGGAGAAGGGCGCTTACCTTGACGAGCGAGATGGCACTCTTGCCGATCTGCCGCCGCTCGAGATTGCAGCGCAAGATGACGATGTCGTCTTTGGTCGGGCGCAGGCAGATTTCGTCTTGAAGTTTGGCCGCAAGCGCGAAGAGACGCTTCGCCTTTTCATCGTCGGACGCCGCCTGGGCCGCGATCGCGTGGGCAAGGACGGCCACGACGAGCTCGACGCTGTTCGTGTCCTTGCAGAGGGATGGCGTGGAGTCGCCCTCCAATCTGGTGTGCAGGGTCCACGCTGGATCGGCGCGCGCGGCCGCCACGAAAGTCGCGGCAACGAAAAGAAGCAAAACGGTTGCCCGTCCGATCATTCCGCACGACCTCAAACCGCACGAGAGCAAGCCCAATATTAAAAGCGAAAACCAGAGTTCAGCAAACCGAAAAGCTTTGCCTGGCACAAAACCGCGCTATTATTGGGCTACCGGATTGATGTCTTGAGCCAAGACTCCGCTAAGCAGAATTATCTGACGCCGATGTCTGTGGTTTTTGTCAAATACGTCAACGATGACCGCAAGACGGGCGATGCGATCGCGGCCGCCCTGAAGAAGGCGGGTATCGAGGTGGTCGGGCCGGACGGAGAGCGCGCGCTCGATCTAGCCAGCGCCCCCTGCCTGATCCTCTTATGGTCGGAAGCGGCCGCCAAGGCTCCAACCGCCCAACAAGACGTTCAAGAGGCCGTACAGGCGTGGTCGGGCGGAAGGCTGATCCTGGTGCGCGCGGACGACGCCGAATTGCCGGTCGGCCTGCGGGATCTCTCGGCGATCGGCGTTCCCTCGGACTTGTCCGGCTGGACGGACCTGATCGAACAGGTCCAGACGATCACGGCGCAGCCCGCATCGCCCGACCGGAAAGACTCGGCCTCCGCCGGCACCACGAACCGCAAAGCTTTCGTCCGGCCGGTGCTTTGGATATCGGCTTGCCTCGCCGTGGCATTGGGCGCGGTCCTGGGCTGGCGCAGCTACACGGCACCGCAAAGCCGGGACCTCACCGCATCGTCAAGCGACATCACCTATGTTTTGGCCTTCGCTATTCTTGGGATCGTCATTGGTGCGGCGGCGATGTGGGCATGGTCGAGATGGCCGCCGCGCCCTCTGCGGAGCGAGCCTTTGCAGGCCGGACCCTTGGGCCCAGAGACGACCACGATCGCGCCGCGAATCTTCGTGTCCTATAGCCGGCAGGACACGGCGGCCGTCGAGAAGCTCGTCAAGGATATCGAGCGGGCCGGGCACGAGGTCTGGATCGACCGCGACGTCGAGGGGGCGCAGCGTTACGCCGCTGCTATCGTGAGTGCGATCAAGAGCGCGGAGCTCGTCGCCCTGATGGGGTCGCGTAACGCCTTCGCATCCGATCACGTCATTCGAGAAGTCTACGTGGCCGGCGATCACAAGAAGCGGTTCGTCGTCTTCCAGCTCGATCAGTCGGAGTTTCCGGACGAAGTGCTGTATTTCACCACGGGCTTTCCGCGCATCAGCGTCGCGGCGTTGGACCACCAGCGGCTGCGCAACGAGCTGTCGCGGCTTCTCCTCGCCGGCAACGGTGCGTAACGAGTACCGAACGGGCGCGAACCTGCGGCACCGCGGACTTCGCGTTGCGCTTAGCCGAGAGTGCGGAGGTGCGCACCGTGCTCGTCCGCCACGTCTAGAATTGCGGTGCGCCTTTTCAGGGCTCTTAGTATCGCAAAAAGAATCAGCGACAGGGCGAACATCCAAATCCAGACGCGATCCTCCCGCTGCCAATGCATGAAGCTTTCCCGCCTGATCGCCAGATCGAGCACCAACTCCAACGCTAGATATGACGCTGCTACGGCAAGAACGCCGCTGTACTCCCTGCGGAGTACGGTGCGGAGGCAGAACGGCTGCGCCGGAGGACACCAAAGGGAGAACGTTGGTATGAATGCGGGGACTCTGCGTGCCCATTCGTCATACGCGGCACCAAATTTTTTGGAGAGAAACTGCTCTTCTGTTGCGATGATCCGCTCGATGTAGAGCCAGTAGGCGAAACTCGCCAATAGAACGAACCACCAAGCTTTCGTCGAGAGAGCGAGCCCCAGGATCACGACGAAGTTGCCGAGGTAGAGCGGGTTGCGAACAACCGAATACGCGCCTGTCGTATTAAGGACGTGCGCGCGCTGCGCCTGGGTATTGCGTCCCGACGTTCCCGGCGAGACAAACCCGACGGTTATCCATCGGATTGCCAATCCAATGAAGGAAAGCGACATGCAGGCGTAAGCCCACGCGTGGTCAGCAGTCTCTCCCCAAAGCGTCTTAATTCTGGAGCCATCTTCGAGCGCGAGGAGCGCAAATGGCAGTATCACTAATGGCAGATAGCTCCGCCATCTGAAGAGAAAGCGGCCTTCACGTTCAAACTCTTCGATAAGTCGCATGTCCACATCCCCCGCCCAATTATGACTCGCGCCGCCGAGGGGCTACAGAGGAGCCGAAGAAAGGTATGCTCGATCTGTGACTTACGCAGCCTAGAAAAGCTGCACTGACTTAGCACCAAAACCCACGCCCGTGTGCAAATAAAATCTGCGCTCTGGCAGCGCCTGGCCTCCTCCCGGGTTCACTAAGAGCCCGCGTGCCTACCGTTGCTTGCAATCGCCCGGCTTGACCGGGCGATCCAGTAAACGCAGGCGGAGGTTTTCGCGCGACGGAGAGGCGGCCGGTTGCCCAATGCCCGCCTTCGCGAGCATGACAATGAAGGAAAATTGTCGGGGAGGGGAGGGGAGGTCTATTCGGCCGGGGTGGCTTGGGCGACACGGGCCGTGACCGGGTCGAGTTGCATCAGAGCCTCGATGCGGCGGCGCTCTTTCTCGAACGCGGCAAGCTCGCGGCCAGCGAGTTGGAGGCCGCGCGGTACGGCGATGGTCATCGGGTTGACGAACTTGTTGTTGACCAGGACCTCGAAGTGACAATGCGGTCCGGTGGAGCGGCCGGTTGAGCCGACGAAGCCGATGACCTGGCCTTGCTTCACGTGGACGCCGGGCTCCATGCCGGGCGCGAAGCGCAGCATATGGCCGTAGCCGGTGGAGAAGCCGTTGGCGTGACGGATGCGGACGAAGTTGCCGTAGCCGCCTTCGCGCTGGGCCATTTCCACGACGCCGTCGCCGGCGGCGAGGATCGGTGTGCCGAGCGGTGCGGCCCAGTCGACGCCGGTATGCATGCGCATCCGGTGCAGCAGGGGATGCATGCGCATGCCGTATCCGCTCGTGTAGCGGCCGCCTTTGACGGGATTGCGCATCAGGAATTTCTTCGCGCTGTCGCCGTTCTCGTCATAGTAGTCGACCGTGTCGTCGGGGGTGCGGAAGCGGTAGAACTTGCGGGTCTCGCCGGCGACGGTCATCGAGGTGTAGAGCAGTTCGCCCATCTCGTCGTCGCCATCGCCATCGGCGTCGTCAAAGAACACTTCAAACGAGTCGCCGGGATGAACCTTCTGCTTGAAGTCCACATCGTAGGAATGGACGCGGAGGAGCTTGAGGATGGTGGCGGGGGGAATGTGCTGCTCAAGGGCCGTGTGGTAGAAGGCCTGATAGAGCGTGGCGCGGTTTGAGGCTTGTTGCAGCTTGGCTTCATCGGGGGCGCCTTGGGTGGAGGCGACGAAGTCGCCGTCGCGGTCGCGCGAGGCGGAGACGATGTGGCTGCCGTCCTTGTCGAAAATGCTGACGCGGACCGGCTCCACCTGACCCGTATCCGACGGTACCGGGACGACTCGGAATTGCACGTGCTGGCCGGGCTTGAGGTCGTCCGCCGAGAACACCGGCGCGATGGAGTCGAGAATGGTTGCGGCGAGGGTCTTGTCGGTGCCGGCCTTGAGGAAAAGGCCTATCAAGGTGTCGCCCTTGTCGACCTCGTAGTCCTTGGTCTCGGCGCTGGCGATCATCTCGTCGCTCACATCGTCATCGTCGTCCTCCGCCGATTTCTGGATAACCGTGGTGTTCGGCAGGAGACGCGGACGCTCAACCTCGTCGGGACGATACGAGGCGAGCTG
>Ga0315553_10000025_pt1:0-102500 | contig 115565 bp, 97 predicted proteins | sample SalMarSW160140MG_FD_203099 | JGI IMG/M metagenome (GOLD analysis project Ga0315553, IMG submission 203099) | Salt marsh sediment microbial communities from the Plum Island Ecosystem LTER, Massachusetts, United States - Salt Marsh Sediment SW1601-40 ... | reverse complement strand
GTAAGCCTGCGAAGGGTACCCGCGAGGGTGCCTGGAGGTATCGGAAGAGCGAATGCTGACATGAGTAACGATAAGGAGTGTGAGAGACACTCCCGCCGAAAGTCCAAGGGTTCCTGCGCAATGCTAATCAGCGCAGGGTTAGCCGGCTCCTAAGGCGAGGGCGAAAGCCGTAGTCGATGGGAATGAGGTCAATATTCCTCAGCCAGTGGGTGTGTGACGAATTCCAAAAGTTGTCAGGTCTTATCGGATTGATCTGGCCGCGAAGGAGTTCCAGGAAATAGCCCCCACATCAGACCGTACCCTAAACCGACACAGGTGGACTGGTAGAGCATACCAAGGCGCTTGAGAGAACTGCGTTGAAGGAACTCGGCAAAATACCCCCGTAACTTCGGGAGAAGGGGGCCCCATGTCTGGGCAACCAGGTGTGGGGGGCACAAGCCAGGGGGTGGCGACTGTTTATTAAAAACACAGGGCTCTGCGAAGCCGCAAGGCGACGTATAGGGTCTGACGCCTGCCCGGTGCCGGAAGGTTAAGAGGAGGAGTGCAAGCTCTGAATCGAAGCCCCGGTAAACGGCGGCCGTAACTATAACGGTCCTAAGGTAGCGAAATTCCTTGTCGGGTAAGTTCCGACCTGCACGAATGGCGTAACGACTTCCCCACTGTCTCCAACGCAGACTCAGTGAAATTGAATTCCCCGTGAAGATGCGGGGTTCCTGCGGTTAGACGGAAAGACCCCGTGAACCTTTACTATAGCTTTGCACTGGTATTCGTGACTGCATGTGTAGGATAGGTGGGAGGCTTTGAACCGGGGGCGCCAGTTCCCGGGGAGCCAACCTTGAAATACCACCCTTGTGATCATGGATATCTAACTGCGGCCCGTCATCCGGGTCCAGGACAGTGCATGGTGGGTAGTTTGACTGGGGCGGTCGCCTCCCAAAGAGTAACGGAGGCGCGCGATGGTGGGCTCAAGCTGGTCGGAAATCAGCTGTCGAGTGCAATGGCATAAGCCTGCCTGACTGCGAGACTGACAAGTCGAGCAGAGACGAAAGTCGGTCTTAGTGATCCGGTGGTCCCGCGTGGAAGGGCCATCGCTCAACGGATAAAAGGTACTCCGGGGATAACAGGCTGATGATGCCCAAGAGTCCATATCGACGGCATCGTTTGGCACCTCGATGTCGGCTCATCACATCCTGGGGCTGGAGCAGGTCCCAAGGGTTCGGCTGTTCGCCGATTAAAGTGGTACGTGAGCTGGGTTTAGAACGTCGTGAGACAGTTCGGTCCCTATCTGCCGTGGGTGTAGGAGAATTGAGAGGATCTGTCCCTAGTACGAGAGGACCGGGATGGACGCACCTCTGGTGGACCTGTTGTCGCGCCAGCGGCACAGCAGGGTAGCTAAGTGCGGACGGGATAACCGCTGAAGGCATCTAAGCGGGAAGCCTCCCTCGAAACTAGTTCTCCCTTGAGAGCCGTGGAAGACCACCACGTTGATAGGCTGGGTGTGGAAGCGCAGCAATGCGTGAAGCTAACCAGTACTAATAGCTCGATCGGCTTGATTGCTTTCATTGTCAGTGCCCATTCTTGATGCGCTATCGCGCTTCGCGCTACTTGAGCGCAAGCAGAGGGCAGCGCAAACGGATGAGCATGTTGAGACCAGATTTGAAACCGCCCTTCGCTGGCCTGGTGATTTTGGCGGAGTGTCCACACCCGATCCCATCCCGAACTCGGCCGTGAAAAGCTCCAGCGCCGATGGTACTAAGTCTCAAGACTTGGGAGAGTAGGTCGTCGCCAGGCTTGCCAAGGGCGGTTTCAATCTTCTTCGCGCTACCGGCCTCTGGCCTGCTTGAGCGCAAGAAGTATGTCGCGCCGCCTGCGTTAATCGCGTTTGCGTGTCGCGACAGACGGGCTGCCAGAGCCCTCATCGAGAATGCGCGCTGAAGAAGCGCGTTCCCCTCTTCCGATAGTCGGTTTCACGCGCTCAAGTCGCGCGTCTTTCAAAGCCACGAAGCAAAGAACCGCCGTGAGATTCGTCTCGCGGCGGTTTTTTCGTTTTGGGCCGGCGCTAATCGGTTCCAGCCGCGCTTGAGTGCGGCCTATCGCCTTTGGAGCATTGCGATGCGGGACGCCCGCGGCCATAGTCCGCGCACATCCATCGCAAACAGCAGGGGGACAGACACGCAAATGGCCGATCGCATTGTCTTGAGAGTGGGCGAGAGCCTCGTCGCCGGCGGACCGCCGGGCACGGCCGCGGAACCGGAAGTGGCGATCGGCGAGATGGACGGGCCTTTCGGCTCAGCGTTCGCGAATCTGCTCGGCGACCAGGTCAAAGGTCACTCACGCGTGCTGGCGCTGCTCAACACCGACGTCATGGTGCGGCCGCCGACCCTGTGCGTCAGCAAGGTCACCGTCAAGGACACCCGCTACACCAATATCCTCATGGGCACCGTGCAATATGCGACCGCCATGGGTGTGCTCGACAGCGTGCGCGCGGGCGACATCCCCAAGGGCAAGGTGGATGCGCTCGGCGTCATCGTCTCGGTGTGGCTCAATCCCGGCATCGTCGACGTCAAGGATCTCGACCATCAAGTCCTGTTCGACATCCATCGGAAGGCGACGGCGCTGGCGATCCATAAGGCAATGACGTTCCAGCCCTCGATCGACTGGCTGCTCGAGAACCAGGACAAGGTCGTGCACAAATATTTCGAGAAGGGCCTGAAAGGCGAGGGCTAGCGCCCGGCGGCCTCGTCCTCGCAGGCAAGCGAGGTCCCGCCGAAGCCAGCCGATACGGTCGCGCAGCCGGCGGCGGCGGGCTGTGAGGTCGAGGCCAAGCTATAGAGCTTTTGCAGGACCCCGCCTTCCGGCGCCGCTGTGTCGGCGGCCGTCACTGCGGAACTTCCGGTGGCGGGGCTCGCGGCGGAGGCAGTGATGACGGCCGGCGCCTTGCTGGCGATGGCCTGCTCGCGGAAGAGCCGGTGCTTCTTGAGATAGAAGGCATTGCCACCGGCGACTGCCACGTATTGGGCCGGGTAGGGGTTCTGGAAACTCGCCATGTGGAAATGCATGGCCTTGCCGACCGGCGCGTAGCGCTCGCCTCTGAGGACGGCGTCGGCGGCCTGCTGGGCCGGCTGGGCCTGCCGCGGATCGAGAGGTCGCGTCATGACGCCGGGGGCAAACTGGTGGTCCTGGCTCACCACCCCGCAGATCGTATTGGGGAAGCGGCGCGAGTCGACGCGGTTCATGACTACGGTGCCCACCGCCATGAGCCCGTCACGGCTCGACCGGTTGGACTCGAAATACATCGCGCGGACGAGGCAATCCCGTTCGGCCGCCTTGCCCGTGTAGGCGGCGGTCTCCGGCTGCTCGGTGGAGGGGCCGAGGCAGCCGCTTAGCGCCGGCGCAAGCGCCACCGCGCAAGATGCAGTTAGGAAGCCCCTCAGCCTGGTCCGCCTCATGTCCCCTCGTCGGCGAAACGCGCTTTCTCTTGATACGGGAAAGCTAGAGCAGATTTAGGGCATCGCCCCTATCTCTGTCAGTCGGCAAATTTGCGCTTCCCGCCTTAATTCTGTCTAAGCTTCCGGCATGCCCAAAAGGAGCGCCGGCATTCTGATGTATCGGGGGGCCGGGCCGGCGCTCGACATGCTCCTCGTGCATCCGGGCGGGCCCTTCTGGGCCAGGAAGGACGACGGCGCCTGGTCGATCCCCAAGGGCGAGTATGAGGCGGACGAGAATCCGATGCGGGCCGCCATCCGGGAATTCGAGGAGGAGCTCGGCAGCGCGCCGCCTGGAAGCGGCCATCGCGATCTCGGGGAGATCGTCCAGCCGAGCGGCAAGCGGCTCATCGCCTTCGCTATCGAAGGCGATTTCGATCCGGCGACGCTCACGTCCAACCTCTTCGAGATGGAGTGGCCGCCGAAAAGCGGGCGCCTCCAATCGTTTCCGGAAGTGGACCGCGCGGCGTGGTTCGGCGTGGAGGATGCCCGCAGGAAGATCTTGCCAGGGCAGGCACCATTCATCGACCGGCTCATCGACTGTCTTCGGGCCGGCAGCTGACCCTCGCAAATGTGCCTATAGAGTAGGCACTTCAAATTTCTGCTTCGGCTCGTGCACAACTCTATTCCGGGCAGCGCGCTTCCTTGCAATACTTGAAGCCGTGACTTTTGGGGGCAGGGTGGCCGGCCGATCTTCCGCGATGGACAATCTCTTCGCTTTTCCGTCGCGCAATCTGATCCGCGTTACGCTGTTCATGTTGGTCGTGTCGGCTTTGGCCACGGCCGGCTACATGGAGGCCGGATGGAACATCCAAGACTCGCTCTACATGGTGACGCTTACCGTGTTCACCGTGGGCTACGGCGAAGTCCATCCGATCGACACGCCATATCTTCATGCGCTGACCATGGCGACCATGGTGTTCGGCTGCACGGGCATCATCTTCTTCACCGGCGCGCTCGTTCAGTTCTTCACCTTGAGTCCGCTGCAGCAGATCCTGGGCGTCCGGCGCGTGCACACCGAAATCGATAAACTTGCCGGCCACGTCATCATCTGCGGATTTGGCCGGATCGGCGTGGCGCTTGCCAAAGCCCTCAAAGATGGGGGCGCCGCATTCGTCGTTTTGGAACAGGACGAGAGGCGGATGGCGGAAGCACGGGATGCAGGCTTTCTTTGCCTCCAGGCGGATGCCACAAGCGAGGAGGCGCTGCAGGACGCGGGCATCGACCGCGCCCGCATCCTGGCGACCGTGCTTCCCAACGACGCAGCCAACGTCTTCATCACCTTGAGCGCGCGCAATCTCAATTCCTCTATCGAGATCATCGCCAGGGGTGACGCCGTCTCGACGGAGCGCAAGCTGCTGCACGCAGGGGCTGACAGGGTGGTATTGCCCACCCATATCGGCGCCGAGCGCATCGCCGAGATCATCCTGTTTCCCGAGACCTCGCGATTCATCCGGGACTCCGACCGCATGCAGGAGCTCGAGCGGACCTTGCGGAATCTGGGGCTCGCCATCGAGGTCGTGGTGGTTCCGGAAAGCGGGGCCCTCACGGGTCTGACGATCGAGGACATAGAGATGCGGGCGCGCGGCGCCTTTTTCGTCGTGCAGCTGAACCCACGCGACCGAGATCCCATCACCGCGCCGGACAAGGAGCTGCGTGTCGAGGCGGGAGACGGTCTGGTGGTCGTCGGGCGCAGTGGCCAGTCAATCAGCGCCATGTTCGCCGTGCCGCGGGAGCGCATACGCGCCGGACGCATGACGTATTGAGGGGCGTGTGCTCAGCACCCTCTCGACCCGCTCTGGTTGCAGGGGTCCACACCTTTCCTCCGGCGCCGCCCCGCGTTAGCATGGCCTCTCGTCCAATTCGGACGCGGCATGTGGGGGGAAGCCCATTCAACGAAAGGCAAAAGAAGTGCTGGGAGGCCCCTTTCGGCCTCCACGTTTGCGCCACGGAATCATGTGCTTCTTGCCGACGGGGACCCGTGCCGCGCGATCGGCAGAAATCCGGAACTTTGCTGACACATGACTTTTGACACGTTTCATCGTCGGCCGAAGCCTTGCGTTGCGGCACGCGGCCTGGCGCTCGTGGGCGCGGCCGTCGCGCTTGTCGGCTGGGGCTGTTCGACTTCGTCCTACGCCGACCCGCTCAATCCCTATCGGGTGTTCACCGATAGCGGACCGGTCACGCAGGCGGAAAAGGACCGCCGCCAAGCGGAACGCGATGCGCTCTACGACCGGCTCAGCCCCCGATACCGGATGGATGTGCCGTTCGTGAGCGAGGCGGCCATTGCCGGGCTCGAGCAGGCCATCGACCGCTACCGGCAGATCGTTGCCGCCGGCGGCTGGCCGAGCGTGCCCGGCGACGTGACGCTGCGCCCCGGCGACTCCGGCGTGGAGATCGCCACGATCCGGAAACATCTCATGATCGAGGGCGACTTGCCGCCGGGCTCGGGCTCGAACGGAAAGTTCGACAGCGAGTTCCGGGATGGCCTCGCCCGGTTCCAGATTCGCAACGGCCTCTCCGTGACCGGCTTTGTCGATCGGCGCACGCTGAAGGCGCTCAACGTTTCCGCGGCCGAGCGCCTGCAGCAACTCCAGACCAACGTGCCGCGAATTCAGCGGTTGATGAAGATCAACAAGGCGCCACGCTATGTGCTGGTCAATGTCCCGGCCTACACGGCACAAGCCGTAAAGAACGGTCAGCTCGCGCTCGACAGCGCGGTGGTGGTTGGCAAACCCTCGCGCGCTACGCCGCAAGTGGATGCACGGATCGTGGAAGTGAATTTCTACCCGACCTGGAGCGTGCCCGACAGTATTGCGCGCAAGGATCTGATCCCCGCCATCCGCAAGGATCCTTCGTATTTCTACGAGGAGAAGTTCAGCGTGATGCAGAGCTGGGGCTCGTCGCCCCTCGATCCGTCCGCGGTCGATTGGAACTCGCCGCAAGTGGTGAGCTACAAGTTCCGCCAGGATCCGGGCCCGCAAAATGCGCTCGGTGTCGTGCGCATCAACATGCCGAACAAGTACTCGGTCTATATGCACGACACGCCGCTGAAGCGGCTGTTCAATCAAAGCGCGCGCGCCTTCAGCTCAGGCTGCGTCCGGGTCGAGAGCGTGTTCCAGCTGGTGGCGTGGCTTCTGAGTGATCAAGGATGGACGCTGGCCAAGGTCCAGTCCCAGATCGATAGCGGCAAGTCGCTCAATGTGAAGCTGAAGCGATCGGTGCCGGTGCACTTCGTCTATTTGACGGCCTTCGCCAACGCGAATGGCGTGGCTCAGTTCCGGCCGGACATCTACGGCCGCGACGCTTCCGACAACGGCTTCGACGACCAGCAGGACGCCTTGGTCGTCTCCGAAAGCCGCGCCGTCACTCCGTAAGAATCCTCAAAATCCGCCAAACTTTCCATGAGTTGCCGCGCCCGGTGGGTAGTGGCGACCGAGCGCCGCACGTGACACCAGGGCGCAAGACGAAAGAGGCGCGCCGCCATAAACAGGGAGTAGTTGGTTTTGCGGCAAAGGATCGAAACGGTGAGAACACCCTATCGTGAGGAGGCAATGGTTCGGCTGTCCAGGCCACGCTGGATCGAGATCGGTGTGGCTCTTGTACTCACCTTGGCGGCGCTCCTATTCGTCGTCTGGAAGGTGTGGGCAGCGGAACCGGGCGGAGTCGGCATGACGATGGCGCCGTCCGGCGACCACGCTTACGCCCTTTACACCGGCCACTAGGTCAATGGGTTGGCGTCGGTGGGCCCTTATATCCGGCTAGACGGCAGAAATAGACGGTCCGCGCCTCGTCCTTGACGAGCGGGATGCGTACTGGATCGAACTCGGTGACCTCGCTGAAGCTTTGCGTGAGGTTTTCTCGGCACGGCCTGAACGAGGCAAACAGGATCGGTTCCTCCGTGCTCGCCGTGAAGGGACGCGTCATCTCGAAGTGATTGTGAGGCGTGTCGCCGAGCGGCCAGACGTAGAGCGGGACGTCGGAATCGCGCAGGTAGTACAGCATCTCCGCGGCCATATCGCGCGTATGGACGAGGAGGGAGCCGTAGTGGTCCTCCGCCAGCCTCTTGCGAACCTCGCTTGCCACCTCTTTCCAGCCGAGAGTCTGATTCAGGAACTTGAGCTGCTCGAACACCGGCCAGTCCCGCGCGAAGGCTGGCGCTGCGGCGATCATCACGGCAACAATGAGATGCAGGCCGAGCGAGACAGCAAAGAGGACGCGCCGGTTGAGCTCGAGCATGACCGCGGTGACGAAGATCGTGGCCGCCGGATAAGCGGTGGCCGACCAGTTGCCATTGGCGCGCGAGAGCAGAGCTTGAACCAAGAGAAGCGCGAGTACCGGCAGCGAGAAGGAGAGCAGAAGAATCTTGCGCGGGTCGCGCGGCGCGCGGATCTCGCGGTAGCCCGCGCGCAACAGCACGACGAGCAGGATCGGGCCGAACACGCCGAACTGAGCAATCACGTAGGAGAGCAGGCTAATCGGGTGAACGTAAGGATCTTTCCAGCTGATATTGTCGCCGGTGTGCTTTGCGGTGGGGAAGTCGTTCTGGGCGTTCCATACGATGTTGGGCGAGAACAGCGCGAGCGCGACAAGCACGGCGACAATCCCGCGGCCACCCTTCAGAGCTTCGCGCGCATCGCGTGAGACCGCGGCGTGGCACAAGGCGCATAGAACGGCGTAGATCATCGCTTGCTTGGCGAGGAGACCGATGCCGATGGCGACCCCCAGCAGAATGGCGAAGCCCATGCTTTTGCGCTTCACCAGCATCACCCAGAAATAGAGCATGACCGTCCACATCAAGATCAGTGGCACGTCGGTGGTGATGAGCTGCGACGAATAGGAAGTGCCGGGCACGGTGTCGAAGACGATCGCCGACCAGAAGCCGATGCGCGTGTCGTAGAGCGCGCGGCCGGTGGCGAAGATCACCAGCGAAGCGACCGTATAGAGAACCGGCGAGGCGGAGCGGATGCACGCTTCGGACTGTCCGCAGATGTCGCCCGTCGCGCGGATGATCCAGGCGATCAGAGGGGGCTTGGAGAAATAGCCGAAGGCCAGGTCGCGCGACCACGTCCAGTACTGGGCCTCGTCCGTGACGAAGTCGATGGCCGAGGCGTGGACGGCGATGAGCCGCATGGCGAGAATGGCCCCGAGACAGGCGGCAAGCGCCAGGATATAGCGGGTGTCGGAAACCGCGGGCGAACCGGGTTGGGCCGTGCTAACCTGTTGGGAAGTGGGCAGAACTGGGCCGGTGGACATCTCGGTTTCTTAGGGAAAAGCGGCCCTTTGCGGCGCCTTCGGAGCCGCTTGTTTGCCACGGTTTGTTGTCATAGACGTGTGTCATCCACACCTTAATGGGCCCGTCAAGAGAGGGCGTCACATTCGGGGCTTCGGAGACTAGGATCATTGTCAAAGCGTGTCCCCATACGCCTGTCTGTTGTCATTCCAGCCTTTAACGAGGAGGGCAATATCGGGCCTCTGGTCGAGGAGACGTTCGCCGCCGTGCCTGAAACGGCGCTTGGCGAGGTGATCGTGGTCGATGACGCCAGCGACGACCAGACGGGGCCGGAGACCAAGGCGCTCATCCGAAAATACAAGATCCTGCGCTATGTCCGGCACGCGCAGCGCGCCGGGCAGAGCGCAGCCTTGAGGAGCGGGGTCTTGGCCGCCCGATTCCCGGTGATTGCCACCATGGACGGCGACGGCCAGAACGATCCCAACGACATCATGAGACTTTTTGACCGCCTCGGCACGCCGGGCGAGGAGCCGGCGCTGGTTGGAGGTTTGCGGGCGAAGCGCAAGGATACCGGATCGAAGAGGCTGGCGTCCCGCTCCGCCAACTGGATCCGGGACAAAGTCCTTGCCGATGGCTGTCCCGATACGGGTTGCGGAATCAAGGTCTACCACCGGGACGCCTATCTGAAGCTCCCCTTCTTCACCAGCATGCACCGCTACTTGCCGGCCTTTTTCATCACCTACGGTCACGAAGTCGCCTACGAGCCCGTGAATGATCGGCCACGCCTGAGGGGGACTTCCAAATACACAAATCTTGGCCGGGCGCTGATCGGGCTTTACGATCTGGTGGGGGTCAGCTGGCTCCGGAAGCGGACGCAGATCCCGCCCTTGGCGGAAGACGTGATGGGCACGAATGCGCAAGTCTCACCGGATGTCGAAGCCCGGAGCTTGCGCGAAATGCAGGTTTAAAGCAGTCAGCGTGAGGGGATGAAGGTATGAGCTGGGGAGGTCTCGTCCATTGGTGGGAAACGACGCCCACGATCGAGCTCGTGTGGCTCACTGTCGGCCTCGTGGCGCAACTCATGTTCTCGATGCGCTTTCTCATCCAGTGGATCGCCACGGAGCGTGCGCGGGCCAGCATCATCCCGGAGACGTTTTGGTATTTCAGCTTCTTCGGCGGCATCCTTCTGCTCGCCTACGCGATATACAGGCTCGACCCGGTGTTCATCCTTGGCCAGGCCACTGGGCTCATCATATACTCGCGGAACATTTACTTCATTTGGCTCGGAAAACGACTGCCCGACACAGCTCGGGTGGCGTAGCGGGGATCGGGGCCTCCAGGAAGTCAGACTTCGGGGGGAGACTCGGTCGTGCGGTTTCGGTACTTCACGCTCTGCGAGCGGGGCGTACTCGTGGTTTCGCTGCTCGCTGTCGGGTTCCTTCTTCTGGACCCGTTCATGTTGGAGCGTGCGCGGACGCTTTCGCCGCACACGCGGGCCTTCTTCGGCGCGATCACCGATGTCGGCCGCTCCAACTGGATGTTGATCCCCACGGCTGCGGTCATCGCCTTCGCCATCGTGCTTCGGCGGAATCATTTGGGCTTTCGGAACTCGGCAGGCTATGGGCTGATCATCAGCACCGCCGGGTATGTGTTCGTCAGCGTCGCCGGCGCCGGGCTGGTCGCCACCCTCTTGAAGAACATCTTGGGCAGGGCACGGCCCAAACTCTATGACGTGGTAGGTCACTTCGATTTCCATTTCTTCTCCTTCAACTCTGACTACGTCTCTATCCCTTCGGGCCACGCCACCAGCATCTTTGCCTTCGCCACGGTGATTGCCATCCTGTGGCCGCGGGGCCGGCTGTTGCTCTACACGCTGGCGACGTGGATCGCGGCGAGCCGCGATTCGTCGGCGCCCACTACTTCACGGACGCGGTGCTCGGCGCCGTTTTGGGCATCGCCTTCCCATATTTCGTGCGCGACCGGTTCGCGGCCCGGAGATGGTTGTTCGAATACGCGCCGGATGGGGGCTACCGGCTTCGCGGGCCCCGGACACAGGCCTGGCTCGGCTGGCCGGAGCCGATCCGGACGTCTCACGACCCCGCGGCGCGCCGAAACACCGCGCGGCGGCAACGGCCTTGGGCAGAGCGGCTGCGCGGCGCTTGAACGGCCGCATCCGGGCCTTACGCTTTACAAACCTTGGGAAAATCCCCATATACAAGGCAGAGGCGCGGGGCCCTGGAGCCCATGGACGTCGCGCTTCACATCTTCCTCGAACCTGCTATAGGTTCCCCCCTTTCGCGGCCGGCCGCTCAAAGCCAATCCGCTGCGGAGGGTCTTGGCCACATCTCTCGAAGGCCAGTGAATTGACGCGGGGTGGAGCAGCCCGGTAGCTCGTCAGGCTCATAACCTGAAGGTCGTAGGTTCAAATCCTACCCCCGCAACCAACGTTACTTGCACCCCCGCTCCTTTGGAGCGGGGGTGTTTGTTTGCAAGGCTGAGGAGGGCTGCCAGCTCACCGTAAAGCTCGACCTGGAGCTTCCCATTTTTCGGCACGAGCCGGATCTCTTCAATCAGTTCGCGGAGGCATTCCGCGGCCTCCAGGCGGGTATTCTCCTCGTTGAGGGCCTCGGCCAGGTTCACGACTTTTTGGCGGTAGCGTTCGGCGAGGTTCGGGTGAAGGCGCGGCAGGGGAGGTGGTGCTGCTTCAAGCTGAGCGCGGAGTTCGACGCGCCGAGCTTCCAGGGCGATCATCTCGTCCTTTACAGCGGCGCCCGGGACACCTGATTTGATGGCATCGATAAGCTTGCGAATGTCCCGCTGGGCTTTCTCGAGATCGCGTATTGCGCGGTCGCGGCCTTGATCTTGTTCCGCTCTCTGCTGATCCCTGGCATATCGGGCGCCAATCACCCCAAACGCGCTTGGCTTCCGTGCCGCTCGCAATCGCTAGAAGAGCAGGAATGCCACTCCGAACAAAATCACAATGAGCCCAAAATAGGAGAGCGGAAAAATCCATCGGCAAAGGTGATCGACACGATGCGAGATGTCGTGCCTTCCATGCTTATCAAGCCCACCCACCACAAGGTTGACGATGACAGTTCCGACCATCAGTAGGAAGCTGACATTCAAAAAGCCGTTTATCCACGTCGGGTAGGCAATCCGGGGCAATATATCGTTCATCACGACTTGGTACGCCACGGCGGTTAGAATCCCAATGAATGAGACGCTGATACGATCGCCCAGCGAGGCCCGGTCCATCCAAAACACCGAGAAAGAGAGCAATACGATTACGACGAGAGGGATAATGACCAAGCGGCTCACGTAAAAAGGCTTTCGTTGCACGTCGATGCTCGCGACAAACGCGGACTCGACATCCCGACCGCCTGCAAAGGATGCGGCGTGATTCCGAGTAGACATGCTGATTCCGGTGATGGTCCATTGAGGTACCCACACTCTTCCCGCCGACACAGGGGCCTGTGAGTCCACCTCCAGCACGACCTCGCTATCGTCGAAACCAAGCACTTCGAAAACAGCCTCCAACCGTTGTTTGTCGAAGGGGTAACGCCTCAAGTTGAATTCCGTCTTGGCAACGGCGGTTAACTTCATCACCAGGGTCTGGGTGCCGTCCGGCTGCACTCGGAGCACGACCCCTTGTTGTTCGATTGAATCGGAACTGTTGACGAGAACAACTTGAGGAAACCAGCTCGGAGAGAGCTCGTTGAACTGATAGTCGCCCTGGTAAATTTTTTCGCCTACCCCAACCGCCGCAGGATCGAAGGCTTGTCTTTTGTCATGCCACCTGAGCGTAAGAACGCCTGTGAACTCGAAAGTCTCGTCCTCTTCGCTGATTTCGTCGATGTCGTGAAACTCGAAGCTGGCCCGAACCACTACGGGGCCGTCCTCCTTCGGAGGACCCAGGACAAAGGCCGCGCTCGGTGCCGCTTGAGGGAGGACGTTCGTAGGCTCGGCGGCGGGCTGCGCGACAGCGATCCCTAGGCCACATATAGAAACCACCGTTAGGGCCACGGCGAGTGAAACGAGATCATTCATTCTTCGTCACTTCTTTCTTGGACGGCGGGGGGATTCCTGAGACGAGCAAGTCGGAGCGACATCGCACGCGGACTGCCGCCAATCGCCTAAAGCAAGTCCAAATGTGCCCGGAGCGGGTCCTGCCAACGATCTCGTAGATCCCGTAGGCGTTGAGCCACTGTAACTCTCTCTGGTGGAAGCTCTGAGGCTACACTAGGGGCATGCCCAATCGAAAGACGCAAAAGGCTTTGCTTTTGGGCAGGAAATCATGAGGAGGGCATCGCCGGAGACGAACGATGGGGTCGACCTTCGAGCGTTACCAGCCTCGCCAGCAGGGTTGCTGGATAGAGTTGCCCCAACATCGACTCCACGTTGGTCAGGCTGCGCGCGATGGGATGAAGGGCGGCGATGTTGCCTGCGTCCGTGCAGTCAGCGTGGCAAGCTGAAATAAATCATGGAGGTCGCGTGGTCAGACGTGTCCTTTACGGATTCAGCACGAAGTCCACGTCCCTGGCCACTCGGCATCACAACAAGGATTCCGCAAGATCGTTGAGGTCGCCTATCGCAAAAAAAGAACGGGGCGCACGCACTGTCTTCCCTCAACACGACGCGACCAACATAGGACCCCCGCTTGGCGGGGATCCTATGTTGGCCCGAGTTGGGCCAGAACGCTATTCAAGAGCTTCCGAACCCAGTTCCAGGCATTTCAAAGCCCTTAGTAGGGGTAGCAAGGTGGGTAGGGATAGTACCCGCAAGCCGGCCGGCCGTAGTAGGGCGGCGGCGCGTAGTACGATGCTGCCGCGGCTGCAGCGGCCCCCGCTGCTACTGCCGCACCTGCGGCGGCTGCTCCATACCAAGCCCCGCGCACAGCGGTGCGGCGTGCAACACCAGCAAACGACAGCGGCGTACGCGGCAAACCGATGATGTCGATGAAAACGGCTGCGGGACCTTCTGCCCCTGCCAGATCCCCCTCCAGAACTTGCACGGCGAAGGTCAATCGATCGCCCTCCAGCTTGGGCGACTTCAGAACCACCACAGCATCGCTGACCTTCGAACCATCCTTGTTGAACACCGAAACCGTCGCATTGGGAGGATTCTTGGCGAAGCTGTCACTGCCATCGCTGGTCGGTGTCCATTCCTCCAGAAGGTGCGTCGTCAGAGCATGGCCCGCTGCCCTCACCGGGCGGTCGGCGAAAACGATGGAGTTGGCCGCAACGCCGTTCAGCGTGAGCGTGTCGCCTTGGAGACTGGCTCCTTGAGCATTCAACACAATCAGAGACGGGACCATCTCAGTCTTGGCCGCGCCTATGGCCTTTTCTGCCGGTTTGCTAATCGCGTCTTGAGCGAGCGCCACTCTGGGCCCAACGAACAAACCGGCCACCAACAAACTTAGGCAACAGACGCGAGTCACGGACGACACAACCGCCATAGGATCATTCCTTCCATCAAAAAAGGGGGCATTCGGAAACCTGAAACGAAGCGCCCGCGTGACAAAATCGGCCCAATCTTCTGAACTAACTGGCCCTTCGGTACGTGATTTATAATGCCTTACAAAGCTACTCGTCCTGCCATTTGGCGCCAAAAAGGGGGGGGTCGGCTGTTCTACATGTTGTCTTGTCTGCTTCTTACCCCCAGGAGCCGTTCTTCTATGGGCCTGATCAATAGGGAGGGTAGGTGGCATATCGCCGGGGCGACATGCCGGTCAGCGCGTGAAAGCGCGCGTGAAATGAGCCTGATCGGAATAGCCAACCACGAATGCTATTTCCGTTGCCGTATGTTCACCGGCCAGCACCAGTCGGATGGCTGCAGATCGACGGATGTCGTCTACAAGTCCATTGAACGAAAGACCACGATCCCTCAAGCGCCGCTGTAGGGTTCTGACGCTCATTCGGAACTGTGCCGCAACGGAGGCGACGGTAACGCGCCCATGTGGAAGCACTTCCTTGAGCATCTCCTAGGGGGCGTGGCTCTTTCGTGATTTTGCCCAGCCGGTAAGTGAGTGTCCCATTCGCGGCTGGCAAGTCCCCTCGCTTGAAGGCAAAGCACCGTCTTCGGAGGACGCTGGGGCTCTCCCGTAACATACCTGCTCCATATTTGGCGCCAAATGGCAAGATTCGCGGTACTTGGTCGGACTACGCTCCCACCACTCCCCCACTTCCCCAACCAGAGAGAAACAATATGAGAACGTTGGTTCTTATTGCCCAACTGCTGGTTGGCACCTCCCTCGTTACGCCGGCCGCAGCGGAAACCTACAAGATGACAACGCCTATCGCGCCGGGCATCGCGACACCGGACGAGGTCGAGACCTCGATCGGCACACTTAAGCTGCACGATGGCGTTCCGTCGGCCGAGACCACAGAAGCCATCTACGACAACCTCGACCGGTCGCGGGCGCTCCAGGCCTATCTGCTGGGTATTCCCATCGTGAACCAGGTTGCCATGCGCAACGCCCTGCGCGAATACGGTCCGGTCAACACGACCGACGTGATCTGGGAGAACCTCGTCGATTCGAAGACCGTCGAGCTGACCGCCAACGACAACACGGTCTACAGCTTCATCTGGCTCGATACGAGCAAAGGGCCGCTGGTCGTCGAGATTCCGCCCAAGGTGCTCGGGCTGATCGACGACATGTGGTATCGCTGGGTAGCCGATGTCGGCATCACCGGCGCTGATAAAGGCAAGGGCGGTAAGTATCTCATCCTACCACCCGGTTATAAGGGCGAAGTGCCGGACGGATACTTCGTGGTGCGGCCCAGCACCTTTGGCAACTGGATGCCGTTCCGCTCATTCCTGGTGGACGGGTCACCCAAACCCGGTGTCGACCTCGTCAAGAAGACGCTGAAGATCTATCCGCTCGGCGACGAGCCCCAGCCAATCAAGTACGTCAACTTATCCGGCGTCCCCTCGACGTTCGTGGCTCCGGCCGACTACGCGTTCTGGGAATTGCTGAACGAAGCGATCCAGAGCGAACCGGCGGAGGGGTCCAACTCCACGACACTCGGTCTGTTCGCCTCCATCGGCATCGAAAAAGGCAAGCCCTTCGCTCCCGATGAACGGATGAAGAAGATCCTCACAGATGCGGCGAATATTGGCGCCGTCACCGCGCGTACCCTCGGCTACAAGATGCGCGATAAGAACGGCTACATCTATCCGGACGGCTATTGGCGCAAGCCCTTCTTCGGTGGCTACAAGTTCGAGGTGTCGCCGGGAGTCAGCAATCTCGATGGCGCGACCTTCTTCTACTTCCTCGCCACCGGTGTCACGCCGGCGATGGCCGAGAAGATGGTGGGCGAAGGCTCTCAGTACCCTTGGACGGCACTCGATGCCGACGGCAATCCCTTCGACGGGTCGAAGACCTACAAGCTGCATTTGCCGCCGCATGTCCCCGCCAAGGATTTCTGGTCGGTCATCGTCTACGACACCCAGACCCGTTCCATGCTGCAGACGGACCAACAGTTTCCGAGCGTGTCCAGTCAGGACAAGGACGTGAAGGTCAATGCCGACGGGTCGGTCGACGTATGGTTCGCCCCCAAGGCGCCGGAGGGTATGGAGCACAACTGGGTGCAGACCATTCCCGGCAAAGGCTGGTTCATGATCCTGCGCCTCTATGGCCCGCTCGAACCCTGGTTCGATCAGACGTGGCGCCCTGGAGAGATCGAGCCACAAGGCTGACTTGAGCTAAGCTGTCTTTGAAGGGAAGCGCACCGGGCCCCGATCATTCGGCATCTCGGTCAACACGGGAGCATCGATGGCATGACGAGCATATCGCGAAAGTTCAGGAAACTAGTCGTAGCCGGGCTATCGGCACTAGTGCTGACGCTGGTTGCTGGGATACCGACATCACCAGGTGCGGTGGCCGGCCAGGAAGAGGCCAAAGCCCTGCTGAAGGCAATGACTGACTACATGACAGCGCAAAAGGCCATTTCGTTTGACTTCGATGCAATCCTCGAGGTCGTCACAAAAGACGAGCAGAAACTCGCGCTAGCGAGCTCAGGCACTGTCATACTTAACCGGCCTGATAAAATTCGGGCTTCCCGGTCAGGCGGCTTTGCCGACATCGAGACCGTCTTTAACGGAAAGACCCTGACGGTGCTGGGCAAGAACGCGAATGTCTATACACAGGTCGAAATTCCGGGCTCCATCGATCATCTGGTCGACGAGCTGAAGGACAAATACAACAGGCCCCTTCCAGCTGCGGACTTGCTTCTCACGAATGCTTACGATGAGTTGATGGCCAATGTGACTGACGTGAAGGATCTTGGCAGCGGCGTAATCGGCGGCACCGAATGCGATCACCTGGCTTTTCGAGAAAAAGAGGTTGATTGGCAAATCTGGATTGCCCAGGGGAATCGTCCCTACCCTTGTCGGTATACTATCACGTCCAAGCTCATTACCGGCGACCCGCAATATAGCGTCGAGGTCAGGAACTGGAAGACCGGCGACGAGGTCGCGGCCGATAGCTTCAGCTTCGAGGCTCCGGCTGGCGCCAAGCAGGTGGACATAGCAGACCTGAAGAAGATGAAGGACATGGGTGAACTGCCGAGTAACTTCGTCATCGTTGGAGGTGAACAATGAGCGTGTCAAAGACAATTGGCTTGCTACTGCTGGTCGGCATCGTCGGATTTAGCGGACTCGCTCTTAGCGAGCGTTTCTTGCTTCCCGGTGTTCAAAGTCTCGTCTCGACGGCCGACGCTCGAATTGGTCGTCCCCTAACGCCGGTCAGCGTCGCCGGCGTGGCCCGGCGGACCGTGCGTCGGTGCGCGGTCGGCGTGTATCGCTGCTAGAAGATTGTTTTCCGACCAGTCCGGTTGGTCCGCCCCTTCAAAAGTTTACAGCTGTACGTCGGAAGTCAATCTCTCAGTGAAAATCTATACTGCCCGGGAACTTGGTCGCAAAATCGAAGTGGTGCCTAGCGGACATCCACATTAAGATCGATCGTTTGCTCGAACAGTCCCTGTAGAGATGAGGAAAATGTAGCAATGTCGCAATCTCTAGATGCCAAGTCGCTACTGGAGCGGTTTGATATCTCGCCTGAAGATCTTGCTTTGCTGAAGCGGTGTGGCGAAGCTTTTGGCTCATCCGACAAGATTCAGGGCGTTATCAATCAGTTTTATGAATGGCTGGGCGAGCAGCCCGAGTTCTCGATCTTTTTCAATAGCCAAGACACTGTCGACCGCGTCAAGAAACTTCAGAAGAACTATTGGGAGGAGTTCTTCAGCGGTGTCGTGGATCAGAAATATATCGATTATCGCGTTCGAATCGGCGAGATCCACGCGCAACGCGACATGCCCAATCTGATCTATTTTGCCGCCATGGCTCACTTCAACCAACTCTTCTCCGATGCCATCGTGGCGTGCGATTTTTCTCATGACGACACCAGTCGCGCTTTCACTGCTTTTGACAAACTCAGGTTGCTGGACATGCTTGTGACCAGCGATCAGATCGCCCAGTTTGCGCGGCGCCGCCTTATTGAGAGCGGCAAGACCATGCTGGAGATGTCGACGCCGGTTACATCGATCTGGGATGGCATCTTGCTCTTACCTTTGGTCGGCATCGTGGATTCGCAGCGCACGCAGGACATCATGGAGAAGAGTCTGTCGCGAATCGCCGAAGCGCGTGCTCGCGTGTTTGTCATGGATATTAGTGGTGTCGTCACCGTCGACACTGCGGTGGCGAACAACTTCATCCGGATCACCCAGGCCACCAGGCTTATGGGATGCGACTGCATTATTTCGGGCATTTCGCCCAATGTCGCGCGGACCTTGGTCGAACTGGGCGCCAATGTGGGCGAAGTGCGGACCACGGCAACGTTGCGAGATGCCTTGCAGCTTGCGCTGGCGACAATTGATTCGACATTGCGTGACGGTCGCGCGCGTTCGCAAGGTTAGGCGTGTCCCCCTAAGCGCGTGCGGCCGAGGAGTCCATGGGAGACAGACATTTCGTCATTACCCGGTTGAACCGAACCATGGTTGCGACCCTGGAGGGCGAGGTCGATGCCGGAGAGCTTGGAGACTTGGTAAACTCCTTGTCGGAGGCGCAGGCGCGGCAGAACGTCAACAGTGTCGTGCTTGATGTGTCCGCATGTGAGGTGATGGATCTCGATGAATTTGCAGAATTGCAGAAGGCAGTCCGAACGGTCGAATGGCTTGGCTTGCGATGTATCGTGGCCGGACTCGGGCCGGGGATCGTTGCCTATATCGTTTCGACTGGGGTGGCATTGGGAGCGTTACGCACGGCTCTGGACTTGGAGCTCGCGCTGGAGGAGCTAAGCGCTGATTGCGATGAAGAGCCGGAACAGCAACCTGAACCAGAACAAGACGACGAGTCTGAACTCGAACCGGACAGTGTTAGGCCGCTTTGATATTCATGCGGAGGCCGACCTCCACATTGCTGTGCTGCACGTCCAACGGAATGAGCGACTTGTGCAAACGTTTGGAGCGGCCGATATCGCGATGCTCGCAACTGTGGCTTCAGAGCTTGGCCGCAATATCCTGAAGTACGGCGACGCTAAGGGCTACCTTCTGGTGACCTGGATTGACGATGTGCCAAACCATAGAAGCGGCATCGAAATCAAGGCCGTCGACCGTGGGCCCGGCTTCGTCGACAAGAAGAGTGCGCTGTCTGATCACTATTCCACTTCTGGAACTCTCGGCCTCGGGCTTCCGGGTGTTGCGCGTATCATGGATACGCTCGAGATTGAATCTGAGCTTGGAGAAGGGGCCGAGGTAACGGCGACAATGTGGGTCCATCAGCGTGACCGGAAGTATTGAGTTGGGCGAATACGTGCGACCTCAGAACGGAGAGACATTGTCGGGGGATGTCGTCCTCACGCAGCATGAGGACGCCGGCGTGCTCGCTGCGGTCATAGACGTGCTCGGACACGGGCCGGAAGCACATGGTATTGGGGTTCACCTTCGCGGTGCGTTGTCGCAATGGGTGCGCACGACAACCCGTCCCGAGCCCGAAGGGGCGATGGAACTGCTCCATGAAAGCGCTCAAGGCACCCGAGGAGCGGTTGCCGCCGTCGCTTGGCTCGATGCGACGTCGCTTGAAGGCTGGGTCGCCGGCGTTGGCAACGTACGCTGCCGAATATTCGGAGAAGTGACGAAAACAATAGAATTCGGCGATGGCGTGCTTGGCCAAAGAGTGCGCTCGCCGAGACCTCAAGCTTTGCGCTTGAAGCCTGCGGACGTCCTCGTGCTGTTCTCCGATGGCGTCACTGGCCGTTTTGGACCGGAGAACTACCCAAGCCTGGGTCTTGATCCCGCTTCAACAATAGCCCTCAACGTTGTCCGCAGGTTCGGCAAAGGATTGGACGACGCGTCGTGCGCGATAATACGGTGCAAATGACTGAGATCGGTACACTGTCGATCAAAGGTGAGGCCGCGGTTCTGGCGATGCGCCGGAAACTATTCGCCATCGCAAATGCACTTGGCATAGGCCACATCCGCGCTGTGCGACTGGCATCCTCTGTTTCGGATCATGTTAAGGCATTGGTGAAGGCGGGACCGGTCGAGATAGACGTCGGACTTAGCGGTTCGGGCGCGGATGAGGATTTATATGTGGACGTGATTGGTGCGCGGCGAAGCGAAAGCCGATTGATTGGTGTAGGGTTCGAGCGCACAGATGCTTTCGAAAAAGGTGGCCGCCATGGTTGGCGCAGCTATTGCCGAACGGGGTTGGGAGCTGAACGTCTAGACTCAAAGCTCGACAAATGCCGAGCGATAATCGCCGAGCAGAGTGTCGATGAACTTATCGAGGCTCTCGAAATCAGTAACGAGGAAGCGCAGGCGGCCAAAGAGGTTGCCGAAGAAGCGACGCGGCTCAAGTCTGATTTTCTGGCCAACATGAGCCACGAAATTCGCACGCCGATGAACGCCATCATCGGCTTATCCCAGCTTGCGTTGAAGACAGATTTGCCGCCACGTCAGCGTGACCACCTGATCAAGATCAAGAACTCGGGGCAACATCTGCTCGGCATTATCAATGACATTCTCGACTTCTCAAAGATCGAGGCCGGAAAGCTTTCCATCGAAAAAATCGCGTTCGATCTGGATACCGTCCTAGAGAATGTTGGCAATGTGATTTCTGAAAGGGCCGCAACCAAAGGCCTCGAGTTGATTTTTGACGTCGATCCTTCGGTCTCGATTGGACTTGAGGGCGACCCGCTGCGGTTGGGACAGGTCCTAATCAATTTCTGCAACAACGCCGTTAAATTTACCGATGAGGGCGAGATCGTGGTCCGGGTGCAGGTCGTGGAGGACCGCGGAGACAACCAGCTCATCCAATTCTCTGTAACCGATACGGGGATTGGACTGTCTGAGGTGCAAATGTCTCGTCTCTTCCAGGCTTTTGAACAGGCAGACACCTCAACGACCAGGAAGTATGGCGGAACTGGCCTTGGGCTCGCTATCTCCAAGAAACTCGCCGAGGCGATGGGCGGCCGGATCGGCGCGAGCAGCGAGTTCGGTCAAGGTAGCAGCTTCTGGTTCACCTCTCGCCTTAAGAAAATCACCGCGCGCCGCCGAATGTTGCGCAGAGATCTCGAAGGGCGACGTGCATTGGTTATCGACGACAACTCGTCGGCTCGAACAGTGCTCTCCAACCTATTGGACAGCATGTCGATTGCCGCCGACGAGGCGCCTTCAGGCCGGGAAGGCATTGAGATGATTCACCAGGCCGCCGCTAGGGGCGCGCCGTACGATATCGTATACGTCGATTGGCAGATGCCGACGCTGGATGGAATCGAGACCTCTAAGCAGATTATGGCACTGGAAAATGTCTCAGTGCCACGCCTTGTCATGGTCACGGCCTACGGTCGAGAAGAAGTTCTCAAGACTGCCGAGGACTCAGGCTTGGATAGCGTCCTCGTAAAGCCTGTCACCTCTTCGACCTTGTTGGACACGACGTTGTCCGTGCTTAAAGGCGACGACGGCCGCAGTGGTATTGAAGATGAGCAGGCAGAAGCGCAATACGACGTCTCTCATTTGCGCGGCGCTCGCGTGCTTTTGGTCGAGGACAACGAAATCAATCAAGAAGTCGCTCTCGGCCAGCTTGAGGATGCGAAAGTGCAGGTCGATGTTGCCGACAATGGTGAGGTCGCGGTGAATATGGTTCGGTCGAAGGACTACGACATCGTCCTCATGGACATGCAAATGCCTGTCATGGATGGACTCGAAGCAACCCGGATTATCCGGGCAGACTCTCGTTTCGATCAACTGCCGATCATTGCCATGACTGCCAATGCCATGGCGGTTGATCGTGACAGGTGTCTTGAAGCCGGCATGAACGATCATATCGCGAAGCCCATTGATCCAGATCAGCTATTTGGAGCGCTGAACCGCTGGATTGGTCAATCGGGGTGACATGAAGAAGTAGGTGGGACATAGACTAATGAACTTAGACTGTGGGGTGCTCGATGGCGCTGGCTTTGATAGCGCGGCCGGGCTGAAGATTGTCGGGGGGAAGGCCGACCGCTACGCCGAACTCCTCCAGAAGTTTGCCGATCGCCAATCTGGCACTGTGAGCGAGATTCGTGCGGCACTCGATTCCGGCGACGGTGCTACCGCAGAGCGAGCCGCTCACTCGCTCAAGGGATCCGCAAGTACGCTTGGCGCCAATGCACTTGCTGAAAGCGCGGGGAAAGTGGAAACGGCAATCAGGTCCGGGCATGGCGTAGAGGAAGCGCTCGAAGAACTGTCAGGCTCTCTGCGCACCGCTTTGTCGGCAATTCAGCATGCCGTAACTGGGTGATGTCCAAAAAGCTCATCCTGATTGTCGACGACACGCCGACAAATGTCGCGGTGGTCTCCGGTGTGCTGAAGGACTCATTTAGAACGAAAGTGGCGACTAATGGCGAAAAAGCTCTGGCCATCGCCATGGGGCCTGAGAAACCCGATCTGATCCTGCTCGACGTTATGATGCCGGGTATGGACGGCTACGAGGTTTGCGGCCGGCTCAAGGACAATCCGGCGACGCGCGACATCCCGATCATCTTCCTCACCGCCAAGACTGACGAGGTCGACGAGAAAAAGGGCTTTGACGTCGGCGCCGTTGATTATATCCACAAGCCGTTTTCGGCCCCGATCGTGATGGCGCGGGTGAGGACGCAGCTCGCCCTTCAGGAAGCGCTGACCGAAGCCCGTGAGGCGCGTACTCAGGCGGACCAGTTGCTGCATGCGCTCCTGCCAAAGAAAGCTGCCGACGAGATCCGTAGCTTTGGCACCGTGATTCCGCGCCGCTACGAGAATGTTGCGGTGCTGTTCTGCGACGTCACCAATTTCACCGCCTATTGCGATAAGCACGAGCCTGAGGACGTGGTGTCGCGCCTCGATGCGCTGTTCGTCATCTTCGAGCGGGTCGCGGCGAAGCATAGTCTGGAAAAAATCAAGACCATCGGCGATGGGTTCATGGCGGTGGCGGGTCTGCTGCACAAGGTGGAGGATCCGATAGGATCGGCGGTGCGCTGCGGACTGGAAATGGCCTCGACCCTGATAGACGCGCATCTTGGGTGGGAAGTGAGAGTCGGCGTCCATTCGGGCCCTGTGGTCGCGGGCGTCGTCGGCCAGGAGCGCTATCAATTCGACATCTGGGGAGATGCCGTCAATGTCGCCGCCCGCATGGTGGGCATGAGCACGCCGGGAAGCGTGGCCGTCACCAAGGAGATCTTCGAGCAAGTCGACTCGGCCTTTGATGGTGAATCGCTCGGCGAACTCAACGTCAAAGGCAAGGGCGAGATCTCCATCTTCGGACTGCGTAGTCAAAAAGAATGACCAGTCGCACCATGCCGTGCGCGGCTGAACGCCCGCTGATGGCACACAGCGGACTTTCATTCAGAGGCATGTCTGCTTTCAGGCTTAAAGCGGACAGTTTAAGGAGGAAGTCCGCTACTTCCCAAACTGACCTAGAGGATCGCATGGTCAAGGTACAAACAACGCTGGTTGCGGGCCCCGCAACCAATTTTCCCGAACGGGCATAGCTTTCATTGAGAGCAGGACCCGACCAATCGCCCAGCCGGATCTCCTTCGCCCGCGTCCCTTCGAAGTACCGTCAAGACTTGCGGCGCAGCGTAAGTCCGGAGAAGGCTTTGCGGAAGTTCTGGCCGCTCTCGGTCAAAAGTCTCTCGGCCTCGCCGCGTTCATACCCCTTCAGCACGAGAGCCGCGACCTTGAGATTGCCCTCCGCAAGCTTCAGGGCCTCGCGAGCGTCACCGGCATTGCATCCGGTCAGCCGGTTCAAGATGCGCTCGCTGCGTTTCAGTAGCTTTTCGTTCGTCGCCCGAACGTCGACCATCAGGCCGGCGTGTACCTTGCCTAGCCGAATCATGAGCAGCGACGACAATGCATTGAGCGTGACCTTCTGCGCGGTGCCGGCTTTCAGCCGCGTCGAACCGGCAATCACCTCGCTTCCAGTGTCGAGCCAGACGGGGCAGTCCGATTCCGTCAGGACCGGCGTGTCCCCATTATTGGCAATGCCGATCGTCAAAGCCCCACGCCGCTTCCCCTCGCGCAACGCCTCCACGGCGAAGGGTGTCGTGCCGCTCGCCGCGACCACGACCACGACATCGTCCGAGCCGACATCGCGAGCATCCATGAACTGCGCCACTTGCGTTACGTCATCTTCCGCGCCTTCGATCGAGCGTGACAGGGCCTCGTATCCGCCCGCGATAAGCAACAACAATCGCTCCTCCGGCCAGCCGAAGGTCGGCGCAAGCTCCGCTCCGTCCTGGACGGCGAGGCGGCCGGAAGTGCCGGCGCCCGCGTAGATGAGACGGCCCCCACGCGCCAGACGCTCCTCCATGGCCCGCGCGGCACCCTCGATCGCCGGACGCGCGGCACGCACAGCCGCCAGGGCGGCAAATTGCGCCTCGATCATGCAATCCAGGATGTCCGCAGGATCCCAGAGGTCGATATCGGTAAAGCGGGGGCTAGCGCGTTCGGTTTCCATGCGAGAGGACATTTTCCGGCTGCTGGACCAAGCCTATAAGGGACGGCAACCTTCTGTCGGTCTATGCCCTATCGGTACTTCTAGGAGGGCGGTCGGAGTTTGGAGCAGATCACAAATCGCGGCAATGCCAGGATGATGGCCGAGGCTCGGGAGGCCCCCGATGTGGTGCGCCGCCAGGCGGATGTGCTTGATCGGCCCATCCGGGACCTGGTGGGGCGTCTGAGGCGGGCCCCGCCGCGCCTGATGGTGACCTGTGCGCGCGGCAGCTCGGGGCATGCGGCCTTGTTTGGAAAGGGGCTCATCGAGCGGCATCTCGCCATTCCCGTGGCCGATGCGGCCCCCAGCGTGGCCAGCGTTTACCGTCGAGGATTGCGCATGGACGGACAGGTTTTTATGGCGATCTCACAGTCCGGTCGCAGCGACGATCTGGTCGAATCCACTGTCTCGGCAAAGCAGTGCGGCGCGCTCACCGTCGCCATCGTCAACGACACGGAAAGCCCATTGGCATCGGCGTGCGATGTTGTCTTGCCTCTGGCGGCGGGCGAGGAATCCAGTGTCGCCGCGACGAAAACCTTCATTGCATCGGTTGCCGCCTTGCTGAGGCTTGTCGCCTGCTGGTCAGGCGATACGACTATGACGGCGGCGGTCGAGACCTTGCCGCAGCGGCTTTCCGGCGCGGCGCAACTGGACTGGTCGAACGCTCTCGATGCGCTGTCTCAAGCGAAGAGCCTTGCCATTCTGGGTCGAGGTCCAACACTGGCGATCGCCGAGGAAGCCAGCCTCAAACTCAAAGAGGTCTGCCACATTCATGCAGAGGGCTACAGTGGCTCGGAGTTTCAGCATGGCCCCATCGCGCTTGTGTCTCAAGAGTATCCCGTGTTGATCCTGATGCCGAACGACGAGGCACGCCATGAGCTCTCGAGATTGGCGGCCGATCTTTGCCAGAAGAGCCGGCTTGTGTTCGTCGCGGGAGATGCGATTGGGGATGCCGAGCGCTTGCCGGCTCTGACCCCTGAGCAGTCAGACGCGGACGCCATTTGCCTGATCCAGACCTTCTATGGCTTCGCCGCCCGTCTTGCAGACCGGCTCGGTCTCGACGCCGATCAGCCGCGCCACTTGCAAAAAATCACGCGAACACGATGAAACCATCCACCAGGTACGCCCTCGCCGCCGATACCGTATTTGACGGCTCGGCAACGCATCGAAACGCGGCTGTCGTGGTCGAAGGGATGCAAATCGCCGGCGTCTTGCCCAGGTCAGATTTGCCGAGCGACTTGGACGTGGAAACCCTCGCCGCAGGCGATTGGCTGGCGCCCGGCTTCATAGACATTCAGGTGAACGGGGGCGGCGACGTTCTGTTCAATGATGCGCCGACACCCGAGACGATCGCGACGCTGGTTTCTGCCCATCGACGGTTTGGGACGACGTCGCTTCTTCCCACGTTCATCACCGACTCCGAAGAGAAGATGCGCGCCGCTATCCTCGCGGCAGAAGAGATGGTGAGTATTCAGCCGGGTGTGCTGGGTATCCATCTGGAGGGGCCGTTTCTATCGCTCGAGAAGCGCGGTGTTCACGATGCCAGCTTCATTCGAGAGCCAACCCCAACAGACATGGACCTTCTGTGTCGTGAGCGCGAAGGCGTAATGCTCGTCACGCTCGCGCCGGAACGCGTGCCTGACGGATTTATCCGGCGCCTTGCCCAATCCGGCGCACGTATCGCCTTGGGCCACTCGATGGCGACCTACGAGGAGACTCGCGCCGCGATGGCGGAGGGCCTGAGCGGCTTCACGCACCTCTTCAACGCCATGCGCCCGATCACAAGCCGTGATCCGGGCCCGATCGTTGCCGCTCTGGAATCGGATCAGGCCTGGGTGGGCATGATCGTCGACGGTTTCCATGTTCATCCTGCTGTGCTGCGGCTCGCTCTGCGCGGTCGGAGCCACCCAATGCTGGTGACCGACGCGATGCCGCCCGTCGGCGGACGACAGGCGAGCTTTCCGCTCTACGGTCAGGAAATCCGGGCCGTGGAGGGACGATGCCTGAGATCCGATGGGACGCTATCCGGCGCGCTCCTCGACATGGCCTGGGCCGTCCGCAATTGCGTTCGCCTCCTCGGGACCTCTCTGGAAGACGCCCTGGGCTTCGCAGCCAGGAATCAGGCGGAATTTCTGGGTCTCGGGCACAGGCTGGGGAGGCTCGCCCCGAGCTGCCGCGCGGACATGGTGGCTTTCGACCCCGAAACGCTCGCCGTCCACGCCACGTGGGTCGCAGGGTCGGGCGTTTACAATGAACATGAGGAACCTAAGTAGAGCCCGCCGGTTTCTTCCCGTGTGACTTACTTCAGCCATTTTTCACTTGTTTTTGTTATTTGGTTTCAATGATCCCCCGGTTTGAGACCTAATGTCGAAGCATCTGTTCCTTGGCGTCGACGGCGGCGCCACGTCTTGCCGCGCACGGCTTTGCGATTTCGACGGTAATTTGATTGGTGAAGGCTCGAGTGGGCCGGCCAACATCCATTCAGATTTGGAAGGTTCGCTGAAGTCGATCCGAGTCGCCTGCAGGAGTGCTTTCGCGGCAGCAGGCTTGAACTCCCTGAATACTTACCAAACCCACGCTGGGCTTGGGCTGGCAGGAGCCGGCGTGAGTTCGGCCCGCGAGGGTGCCCGTCGCGGCTTGAGCGCCTTTGCCTCGATGGCCGTCGAAACGGACGCCTACATCGCTTGGCTTGGCGCCCATCAAGGGACCAATGGGGCAATTGTCATTCTTGGAACCGGATCGTGCGGACTGGCCGTGGTCGACGGCCGGCGCATCTCGGTTGGCGGTTGGGGGCCTGAGATCTCTGACGAGGCCGGAGGCCAGAGAATGGGCCGCGAGGCGCTGCGCCGGTCGCTATGGGCGTTCGACGGCCGGGCTGAGAAAACGCGGCTTGCTGAGAGAGTCCTGGAGCGCTTCGCGTGGGACCCCACAAAGATCGTAGGTTTTGCTGCGAACGCAACCCCGGCAGAGTTTGCGGCATTCGCACCCCTCGTGCTGGAACACGCCTCGGCGGGCGACCGCTTGGCTGTGACGCTGGTCGAGGAGGCGGCGGAGGCGGCGGCGCGCATCATCACGCGTCTCGTGGATTCGGGTGCGCCGGCGGTCACGCTGATCGGCGGACTTGCCGAACCTCTCGCCGCATGGCTGCCAGCAAATGTCCGCGGATGTCTCTGCGAACCGAAGAGTGATCCTCTCGCTGGAGCCCTCCTCATGGCGCGCCAAGCGTTCTTCGGATTGGAATCCGTTCAGTCGCTCGCCAGTTAGTCCGAAAGCCGCTCGATCTGTGCGCCGCAGTTGCGTAATTTCTCCTCGAGCCGGTCGAACCCACGGTCGAGATGGTAAACGCGGCCGATCGTGGTCTCGCCTTGCGCGGCGAGGCCGGCGATGATGAGCGACACGGAGGCGCGCAGGTCGGTCGCCATGACCGGCGCGCCGCGGAGCATCCGGGAATCCGTCACGCTCGGCGCCCATCTCGCGCAACCGGGCGACGCCGTCCTGGTCAACGGGCTTCTTGGTGATCACGGCGCGGCCATCCTCGGCGCGCGGGGCGACATGGCCCTTGAGACGCCGATTGAAAGCGATTGTGCCGCTCTGCATGGCCTGATCGATGCCCTGCTCGCGGCGGCGCCCAATACGCGCGCTCTGCGCGATGCCACCCGCGGCGGACTTGCCACGGTGCTGAACGAAATCGCCGCCGCCTCGGAAACGGCGATTGAGATCGACGAGACGCGCACGCCCATCCGCGAGGAGGTCAAGGGCTTCTGCGAGATTCTCGGCCTCGACCCGCTCTATCTCGCCAATGAAGGCAAGATCGTCGCTATCGTTCCGGCCGGGGAGGCCAGCGCCGCGCTTGCCGCCATGCAGGCGCATCCGCTTGGGGCCGGTTCGAGCATCATCGGCACCGTCCACGAAGGCGAGGCGGGCCGCGTCTCCATGAAGACGGTGTTCGGCGGCAAACGCATCGTCGACATGCTGGTCGGCGAGCAACTCCCGCGGATTTGTTGAGGCTGGCATGCACGAGCTCGGCATCACCCGCAATATCGTCGCGATCGTCGCCGACGCGGCCCAAGGGCGAAGCGTCCGCCGGGTTACGCTCGAGGTCGGTGCGCTTTCTGGCGTGATGACCGACGCCATCGCCTTTTGCTTCGACGTGGTGGCGCAAGGCACCGTGCTCGAAGGGGCGGCGCTCGACATTCGGGTGATCCCCGGCCGGGCGCGCTGCGGGTCCTGTGGAACCGAGTTCGCCGCGGCCACGCTCTACACCCCTTGCGCTTGTGGCTCGCGCAATCTCGAGTTGCTGCAAGGCGAGGAATTGAACATCAAGACCATGGAATTAGAGGAGGCAGCCTGATGTGCGGGCACTGCGGATGCGGAAGCGAAGCGAAGGCGACCGTGATCGATATGCAGAACGGCGCCGCCCACCATGATAGCCACGAGCACGTGCATGCCGACGGCACGCGCCATAGTCATCCCCATGGGCACGAGCATAACCACGATCATGGTCACGATCACGACCACGACCACGATCATGACCACCACCACTTTCACCATCATGCTCACGACCATGACCATGACCACCACCACGCGCACGAGCACGTGCATGCCGACGGCGACGTGGTGACGCTGGAGGCGCGCATCCTCGCCAAGAACGATGCCGCCGCGGCTCAAAACCGAGACTGGTTCGCGGAGCGGGCGATCCTGGCGCTGAACCTCGTAAGTTCGCCGGGTGCAGGCAAGACCACGCTGCTTGAGCGCACCATCAAAGACCTCAAGGACAAGCTTCCGTTGTTCGTGCTGGAGGGCGATCAGGCGACAACCAATGATGGCAGACGCATCCGCGAGGCGGGCGCGCCCGCGGTGCAGGTGAACACCGGCACTGGCTGCCATCTCGAAGCCGACATGGTGGCGCGGGGCCTCCAGCAGCTCAATCCGACCCCGGGTTCGGTGGTGATGATCGAGAATGTGGGCAACCTCGTGTGCCCTGCCATGTTCGATCTCGGCGAGCATGCCAAGGTTGCGATTCTTTCTGTCACCGAGGGCGACGACAAGCCGCTCAAGTATGCGCATATGTTCCGCGCGGCCGATCTCGTTCTGATCAACAAGATCGACTTGTTGCCGTATGTGGATTTCAGCGTCGCGACCGCGGTGCGCCATGCGCTCGAAGTCAATCCCCGCGTCAACGTGATGACGGTGTCGGCGCGCACGGGCGAGGGTCTCGACGACTGGTACGCTTGGCTCGCGACACGGCGCCTGGCGGCCGGCGCGAGGGTAGGGTCGAGACCTGCTGCAGAGATGTCCGCGCCAATGGAGAGTTGAGCCAAGCGCGGCGCCGCGCGGACTGCGTCAATAGGGGGCAACCTCGCGGGCTCGATTGGTGATACGGCGTGCGGGGAGCGCGGCCTTGGTTTGCTCTTCGAGCGGGCGATGCGCGGGAGGCTCGGGATACCTTCTTTCAAACCGAGTTGGGACATTGAGACCGATTTCTCCAGGTCAACGTCCGAAACGCGTTGGCGCGCTTGCCGGGGTTGCATGTTTGACCGCGAGCAGCGCCGCGTGGGCCCAAGTCGGCGAAGCGGCTTTCGACCCTGAGGCGTGGAATGTCTGGACATTGACGCCAGGCGTCGTGATTGCCATCGTCTTGATCTGCCTCGTCTATTTCGCCGGCGTGATCCGCCTGCGCGCATTCAAGGAGAGCAGTCAGCTGTGGCGCCACGCGGCTTTCCTGGGCGGTGTGCTTGCGGTCTTTTTCTCTCTGGAATCGCCGATCGCCTACATGGCCGGGCACGCATTTTTCATGCGCCAGATTCAGCATCTGTTGCTGTACATGGTCGGGCCGATGCTGATCATGCTCGCCGCGCCGCAGGTGCTGTTGATCAGCGGCCTCTCGCGTAAGGCCTCACCGCCAAGTGGGAGCGATGGCGCGCCGCGGCGCTTTGCGTGGCTGGCCAACCCGGTCGTGGTGACGGCGCTCTACATCGCCGCGCTCTACGTATGGCAATACCCGCCCTATCACGACGCAGTCCTCCTGAGCGAGCCGATCCGCTATCTGATGTATGCAAGCATGCTCGGCGCCGGACTCCTGTTCTGGTGGCGCGTTTTCGACATGCGAGCAGCGCCGGCCGGCCCGACCTACGGCGCGCGCCTGACGATGCTGTGGATCGTGATCCTTTCCGTTCTCGTCCTCGGCTCTTTCACGACCCTCAAGAGCGAAGTTCTGTACCCGGCCTACGATACCGTCGGGCGCCTATTCGCGCTTCGCCCGGTCTTCGATGAGATGCTTGGCGGCATCGTCATCCTGATCCTGAGCAGCATGATGTGCTTGGCCGGGATGATCGTCGTGATCCATATGTGGGGGCACGACGGGATCGCGCTGGGCGGGAAAGGCATGTCTTCGTTGTTCTCGGGCGCAGCCGTGCCAAGTCGTCCGACAACAGGAGACGCACTCCTCCATCGCGCACGAACAAAGAACCATACCTTAGCCGTCGGCTTTGCCGCATTCGCCATCGTGCTCTTCGCGACGGTGCTGGCGATCGGCGTCTTGGACCACCTGGAGGGCGCGAATCCGCATGGGACGTTCGCCACAGGTCCCGGCTCTGCGAACCGGTCAGTCCAATAGACGGCGGATCGCTTAGGCCTCTTCCGGCCAGGAGCCGATCCCAGCGGATTTCTCAGGGCGCTAAGGTCCGGCCTTAAGCTATTTTTGTCGCTTTGGGCTGAAACTGCGGCGTTTCGCGGCGGAACAGGCCTTCCATGATCCGATCCTACACCGACCACGCAGCCAATGAGCGGACCTTCCTCGCCTGGCTTCGCACGGGCATTGCGATCATTGCCTTCGGGTTCCTGATCGAGAAATTCAACCTGTTCGTCGCCACGATGGCGGACGCCGTCTCCGCGGAGGGTAGGCATCTGCCGGACGTCGCCGATATGGGCGGTTACGGCCGGGGCATTGGACACAGTTTCATCGTGGTCGGGATCGTCTTCATACTGGTCGCCACTGGCCGGTTCGTGCGGACGGGATGGATGCTCGACGATCAGAAGATTCATTCGCCGGGAATCGTGGCCGACCTCAGCCTGTCGGTGATCCTCGCCATACTCCTCATCGGCGCGAGCATCCTTCTCTTCTTCGCCTGACCGGGCCCCGCGACTTCGGAGGCCGCCGCGGGCGACCTGCTTCCAGCAGTTCGATCGTATGGCTAGGGTTGGTGCGCCTGCTTCGCGCAGAGCCGGTGATGATAGTAGCAGTCTCCGAAAGAGAATCCGGTGCTCTCCTGAGTCATCTCCGCCTTGGCCCCCAAGTTGAAGCGATACTCGACGGACGCATCGGGCGCCCATCCACTGCAGGACACGCGAATAACGCCCTCATAGGACTCGTCGCAGCGGTTCCGGATCCTGAGCGTCTTACCGTCCTGGGCGACGAAGATGCTCAGGCACTGAGGGGGTGACGTGGATTGGTCGCATGGAGACCCGTCATCCTGGGGCGCATCGGCGAGGGTGGCGTTCCACTGCTCGGAGACTTTCTTCCAGTTTCGCAGGTGATCGAGCACGTCCGCCTCGACGATGTCCGGAACCTCCAGCATCAGCTGATGGCCCGCATTCACGGCGTGAAAGCGGTACGGTCCATCCATGTAGTTCGCGGTCTTATTCGCGGCGACACGACCGAATGCGCCATCCAAGCGACCCCAGATAAACAGCGTGGGCGGCCTGATCTTGCCGAGGGGATCGAGCGAACGAAACTCGAAAGCCCGGTACCAATTCAGCGCGGCGCGAAGCGTGCCTGGCTCACCGAACACACGCTCGTACTCTCTCACCTGGTCGGGCGGGTTTCTTTGCCATTTGAGATGCTCGAGTAATGCCGCCCGGTCGAATCCCAAGATCAGCTCGGGCAGCACCGGCAACCGGTAGAACAGGACGTAGCTGCTGAGGCGCAATTGGGAGTCGGGGGCTTCCAAAGATTCGGCGAGGGCCGAGGGGTGGGGCATCGACAGCGACGTGAGGCTCAAGACCCGTTGCGGATAGCGGTCGGCGACGATCCAGGCGATAGCTCCGCCGAAATCGTGGCCGATCACGTGGAACCGGTCGAAGCCCACGGCGTCCGCAATCGCGAGCACGTCCGTGGCGATCTTTCCCTTGGTGTAGGCATTCTCGTTGTAGGGTCTGGCGCCCGGGCTATAGCCTCTCTGGTCGAAGGCGACGACGCGGTAGCCGGCCTTGCTCAAGGTTTCCAGCAGCGGCTCCCACATGATGGATGTCTCGGGAAATCCATGGAGCAGGATCACGCCTTCGCCGTGCGTATTGCCGAAGCCGGCCACGCGGGCACGGAACTCCATGCTGTTTGCTCTGATCCGCACCAGGCCGTCTTGGGATCCGTCGAATAGGGGAAGCCGCTCCGTCATCTCCGCGTTGCAGTCGGGACAAGCCGGCGCCAACAACAGCCGATTGATGGCAAAGGCGGTTGTCACGGGAAGCAGACACACCGCCACCACGAGCCAGATCTGCCTGAGACGTTTCACGATGTTCGTGCCCCGAAACCCCCTGCCCAGGGGCTTGCTTTTGGAGACGGAAAAAGAGCCGCCGAGCAGTATCAGAAAAGGGGGGTGCCCCGCCACCGGGGCGCGAATTGGCGACGCACTAAGGCTCGGCCTGGCACCTAAATTTGTGCCATTACCGCATTAAGGGCCCGTTAAGGAGCCGAGATGGCGACCTCGTAGTTCTGTCCTTCCCAGTTTCCGCTCTCGGGCCAGAAGAAGGTGAACTGGATGCTGTCCCCGGCTTTCAGCATTTCGGTCGGCAGCTTGGCGACATGGATGCCAAGCCCCGTGTCCTTGGTGTTGATATCTTGGATGCCCTGCCAGCCATTGGTGCCGAAATGGACGACGGCCGGCGCTTTCACCGCCACATAGAGCGCATTGCCGGCGTCGATGTGGCGCGGTTTAAAGCTCGGCCCCCAGATGTCGTAGTCGATCTTGGGGCGAATGCCGCGATAACGCGCCCAGGTGGCCGCGGGCCGGTCCACCGGGCGTCCCGCCGCGAGGCTATGGCAGAGCTTGGCAAACTCCGCATGGGCCCAGACGAGCGGCATGGCGGAGCCGCTCGGCTTGCCCGGCTCGAGGTGCTTCTCCGGAATGGCGGTGGTGTCCCAGACCTGCTCGGGGATCAGTCCCAAGGGGCTCGACATGGCCATCATGGCGTCGACATAAGGCGTGACATCCTCGCCCGCACACAGCGCGTAGTGGCCGCGCTCGCCGGTCAGGAGCGGCCAGCCGCGGCCGCGGCCCGTGCCGTCGAAGCCGGAGCCGTCGTCGTGCTCGCCATAGCCGTCGTCGTTATAGCGATGCCACACCGGGCCGGACGGCGTGTCGGTCTTCAGAAGATGATCGATAACCTTGATGCTGTCGGTGATGGCGCGGTCGTCCGCGGCGCGTAAGCCATAGCGCACGAGCTGCAAGCAGTCGGTGGAGACCTGTCCGCTCGCCGGGAGATCTGGATTGAAGGCAAGATTCTTGATGATCACCGTCTCGGTGAACGCGCGCTTGTCGCCCAGTGAGTCGAGCGGGACGGTGCGGATGTAGTAGCCGCTCACGTTCAGCTGCTCGGCAAGCGGCGTGCCTTCGACGAAGGACCAATCCTCGATCCGCGCGTTCCAGTAGTCGGCCACAAGGAGGGCATACGCTTTCGCTTCTCCCTCGAGATATTCGCTGCCCTCCACCAGCGCGGCGATGGCGACAGCGAGGGTGAAGGTGTTGAGGCCGGAGTCCTCCTCCCAGCGGTCCTGGTCGGTGGTCGGACCTTCGCGGCAGACAAAGCCCACGGCGCGCGCGATCATGTCCTTGACGGGGATCTCGTCGAGCGCCTCGCGCTCTTTGAGGAGCGAGGCGAGAAGCACGGGAAAGGCCGCTTCGTCGAGCTGGATGCCCTGCCAGAAAGGGCGCCCACCAAGCCATTGGTTCTGGAACCAGTGGCCGTCCTCGTGCTGGGTGGCGATGAGGTAGCGCAGCACGTCGCGGGCGTCGCGATACGATTCCATGGCGACGAGCGCGCCGGCGGTCTCAACGAGATCGCGCGGCCAGACGAGATGATAGCCGCCACGGCTCGTGCTCGTGTCGCCCCAGGGCACAGAAAGGCTGGCGACGGCGGCCCCGCGATAGGTGCGGTCCTGGTGCACCTTCAAGACTGTGGCGGACAAAGCGAGCCGGGCGTCGATCTCGCCGCCGAAGGCCGCGCGGCGGCATTCGCCGAGCCATTCCCGCCAGGCCTGGCAGTGGGCATTCCATTCTTCGTCGAAATCGTCGAGGAGCGCGGACACCGACAGCGTCGACGCGGCTTCTTTGCTGGAAGCCAGGCCAAGGCCCAGGACGCCTTGCCGGGAAAGCTCCCCCATCAGCGAGACGGCCGCCGGACCCGCGGTGTCATATTCCCAGGTCATGCGGCCATTGCGGTTGAAGTCTTGCCAGCCGTCGCTCACTTCAAGGCAGCCGACCGAGCGGCGGCCCAACGCGTCGGCGCCGTTCTGGTCGATGGCCGAAAGGGCGAGCGCAAACGGCCCTTGCTCGGCCCACAGCACGCGGCGCCCATCATGGGTGGCGGTCGAAGCCACATTCTTCTCCGCATCGTCGCCGAGCCGGGCGGCGAGGAGAGCATAAGGCCGCAGGCTCGCGTCGCCGTCGAGCCGATAGCGCATGAGAAGCGTGTCGCGACGCTCCGAAGGGCAGACCTCGAGGGTGAAGGTGAAGCGCGGGTGGCGATGTACGATCGTGGCGGCAGGCACCCCGGGCCCCGGCAGGCTCACGGTGTAGTCTTCGAGGCGGCGCAGCTCGACCCAGAAGCCCTGATCGTCGGCAATGATGAAACCGAGATCCTTGATCTGCGGAATGTCGACGCGCGGGTAATAGACCTCGGTCACGATGCCTTGGGCGACCGTGTACCACAGCCTCGATGAGCCTAGGCTTGCACCCACGATGTCCTTGCGGGCCGGAGCCCAAGTCGGGGTGCAATTGCCGGAAGGTGCCTGCATGGTGTTGCCGCCGTTTCGGGTCCGCTGATTTGATGTCGCGCGGATCGTGATCGAAGCGGCGGATATTGGCAACAAAGTCCTGCGTTAGGATGACGAAATTGTATGCGGGCCGCGGCAAGACTGCAGCGACCGTCTTCGATCACGCGCGAACGTCACGTGACCTTGGTCGCGCTTGGCGCCGCCGCCTTGTCCGATGGCTTGTGCGGGACGGGTGCCTCGTTCTCGCAGTCGAGGCGTTGCTCGACGGGTCTGCCGTCGCGGCCGAGATTGCAGGCGCTATTGACCAAAGCGAGATGCGAGAAGGCTTGCGGGAAGTTGCCGCAGAGCCGCTTCGTTTTCGGGTCGTATTCCTCGCTCAAGAGACCGAGATCATTGCGCAGGCTGAGCAGCCGTTCGAACAGCGTCACCGCATCTTGCTTGCGGCCCATCATCAAATAGGCGTCGACGAGCCAGAAACTGCACGCCAGGAACATGCCCTCGCCGGGGGGCAACCCATCACTGGCCTTGGACGTATCGTAGCGGAGCACGAGGCCGTCCTTCATCAAGGTCTTCTCGATCTGAGCGACCGTCCCAACGAACCGCGGGTCTTCGGCCGGTAGAAAGCCCATTGCCGGGATCAGCAGCAGGCTTGCATCGACCTCTTTCGCTCCATACGAGCGCACGAAGCTGTTGAGCTCCTTGTCGTAGCCCTTCTCACAAACTTCGGCGTGGATGGCCTCTCTAATGCCGTGCCAGCGCTTCAGCGGACAGGTCATACCGAAGCGCTCGGCGCTCTTGATGGAGCGGTCGAAGGCGACCCAGGCCATGACCTTGGAATAGACGAAATGCTCCGGGCCGCTCCGGACCTCCCAAATCCCTTCGTCCGGCTTTTGCCACACCTCCTCGAGGTGGCCGAGGATCGCGAGCTGAAGTTCCCAGCCGGATTCTTCGGGGGCCAGGCCGCCTTTGCGCGCCTGGTGCAGCGCGTCGGTCAGCTCGCCGTAAACGTCGAGCTGTGTTTGCCGGTGCGCGGCGTTGCCGACGCGCACCGGCGCCGATTTTTCGTAGCCCGACAGCCACGGAAGCTCGACTTCATAGAGTCTACGCTCACCGGCGATGCCGTACATGATCTGCATCTGATGCGGGCTGCCGGCGACGGCGCGCAGGAGCCATTGGCGCCAGGCGCGTGCCTCGTCGAAATAGCCGGTGTTCATGAGGGCGAGCAGGGTGAGCGTCGCGTCACGCACCCAGCAATAGCGGTAGTCCCAGTTGCGCGGGCCGCCGAATTGCTCGGGCAGGGAGGTCGTCGCCGCAGCCACCACGCCGCCTGTCGGCGCATAAGTCATCGCCTTCAGCGTGATGAGCGAGCGCTTGACGATGTCGGCATATGGGCCGGCCATGTTGCATCTGGAGGTCCAGCCCAGCCAATACTTCTCCGTGTCTTCCAGCAGAGTCTCGACGTCCACCACCGGAGGATCGGGAAAATAGGATTCGCCATAGGACAGGGCAAACGAGTGGGTCTCGCCGGCCTTCACGGTGAAATCGCCCTTGGTCCGGAAATCCTCGCCGCGCAGCCCGATCGTGGATTGGAGAATGAGCTTGTTGGGGCCCGCCACTGCGCGCAGGCGCTTGTCGGGCAGCATGGTCACCCACGGCACCTCCTCGCCGTAGCCGAAGCGCACTACGAACTCGGTCTCAAACTCTATTGTTCCTTTTTCGCCGACCACGAGTCGAACGAGGTGCGGATGCTTTTCGCACGGATACATGAAGTCGGTCAGGGTGGCGGCGCCGCTGTTGGTCTCGAACCGTGTCTCGAGAATGAGCGTGTCGGGCCGGTAGCGCCGCGTGACCTTCGCGTTCGGATCCGCCGGTGCGATCAGCCAGCGGCCATTGTCATGGTCCCCGAGAATCGCGGCGAAACAGGCTTCGGAATCGAAGCGCGGCACGCAAAGCCAATCGATCGAGCCGTCGCGACCGACGAGCGCCGCGGTCTCGAAGTCGCCAATCAGAGCGTAGTCTTCGATGGGGAGCGCCATCGTGCTAGAGGCCGGGGCTGCTTTGCATGAGGCCACCGTCGGCAATGATGGTCATGGCGGTGAGGTAGCTCGCGCCGGCGCCGGCGAGGAAGCCGACGACGCTGGCGATTTCCTGCGGCTGCGCCATGCGACCAAGCGGGATGGCGGCGTCCAGCTTCTTGAGAAGGGTCGGGTCGTCCATGGTGCTCGTGTTGATCGGCGTTGCCACGGCGCCGGGGCCGACGCCGACGACCAGGACGTCGTGCGGCGCGAGCTCGACGCCGGCGGTGCGCGTCAGCATCCGCATGCCGCCCTTGGAGAGGCAGTAGGGAGTGTTGCCGGGCATTGGCCAATCCTCGTGGACCGACGTGATGTTGATGATGCGCCCGCCGCCGCCTTGCTTGATCATCTGCTTGGCCGCGAGCTGGGTGCCGAAGAACGCGCTCTTCAGGTTGATCTTCAGGACGGCGTCGTACTGTTCCTCGGTGGTGTTGAGCACCGACGTGCGCGTCTCGATGCCCGCGTTGTTCACCATGATGTCGAGCCGCCCCAGCTTGGCCACGGCCGTGTCGACGAGCTTCTGAAGATCGGCGACCTGGCTCACGTCGGCATCGACGCCAGTGCACTGATCACCGAGAGCGGCGACCTTACGCTCCAGCTCCTCAGTCGCCTCAGGGTGAGCGACATAATCGATGACGATATTCGCGCCTTGCCGTGCCAGCTCCAGAACGATTGCCTGGCCAATTCCGCTATTGCCGCCGGTCACGATCGCGACCTTGTTCTTCAGGGACATGCGCGCTTCTCCTTCAGCGGAGGATTTTCATATTCCACTAACACTGCAAGTGTAACGACTCACCTCGACGGCTACTGGCGACGGATAAGCCTAGACATTGGCAATAGCATCGGCAACCTTGCCAACGTCCTAACTTTTCGTGCTCTCATCGCGTGAGCACTGGACCCCGATTGCCACTCGTAGGGAGGACATCATGGCGGCGCAGTATGACGTCATCGTTATCGGCAGCGGCGCGGGTGGAGGCAGTGTCGCCTACAAGCTCGCCAATGCAGGCAAGCGGGTTCTAATGATCGAGAAGGGGCCGTTTCTGCCGCGCGATTCCTCCACGCTGGAGGTGAGGCAAGTCTTCGTCGACGGCGTGTTCAAGAACCACGTGGTTTGGCTCGACAGCAAGGGGCAGGATTTCGTTCCGGGCGAATTCTACAATGTGGGCGGCAAGACCAAGTGGTACGGGGCGGCGCTGTTTCGCTTCCGGCCCGTGGAGTTCGAGGCGGAGCCCGACTACGGCCTGCTCGGTTGGCCGTTCGGTTATGAGGAGCTCAAGCCGTATTATGATGAGGCGACCGACCTCTTAAGAATCACCACGTTTGAGAACGAGCCGCAGCTCCAGGCGCTGCTCGACAAGATCACGACGTCCGATCCCGCTTGGGAGCTTCATCAGCTGCCGCTCGGCCTGTCCCACGACATCGTCAATCATCCCGAGGAGGCGAAGCATTTCGACGGCTTCGCTTCGCCCTCCGGATTGAAGTCGGACTCCGAGCGCAATCTGATCGATCATATTCTCGACAAGCCGAACTTCACGCTGCTTGCCGGAAATCCCGTGACCGAGCTGGTGTCGAAGCCGGGCGATCCGCGTACCATCATCGGCGTCAAATGCGCTGACGGCTCGACCTACGAAGCGAACACGGTCGTGCTCGCGGCCGGCGCCATGTCCAGCCCGCGCCTTCTTGAGGATCACATTCGCGGGAGCGGCGCCCCGCTACCATGTGGCGATCTGGTCGGCGCCAATTTCAAGATGCACATCAACTCGGCCGTGCTCGGCTTCTCGCCGTTCAAGGACCATGACGTGCTGCGCAAGACGGCGGTGCTCTACAACGACAAGTATCCGCACTCGTCGATGCAGTGTCTGGGCTGGATCGATCCCGAGCTGCTTGCCGTGCAGGCGCCGTCCTGGACGCCAGAGCTGGTCGACAAGTTCCTCGGTACGCGGGCGATCGGCTTCTGGGCAACCACGGAAGACGCCTCGACGCCGCAAAACCGCATCATCTCCGGAGGTCCTGGCGGTAAGCCGATCATGGATTACAGCCTCGAGCGCATTCCGCAGGCGGTGAAGGAGCATCACGCCATGATCGACGACTGGCTCGAGCGCTTGCTCTTCGCGGGGCTCGCGGGCGCGGACAAATATATGGGCATGGCCGGCACCGCGCATGCGGTCGGCAGCATGGTGACCGGCACCGACCCCAAGTCGTCGGTGGTCGATCCGCACGGCAAGGTGCATGGCATGGAGAATCTTTATGTCGGTGACGGCAGCCCATTGCCGCGCGTGAGCCGCGTGAACCCCTCACTCACGATCTACGCGTGGGGTCTTCGCCTCGGCGACTACCTCGCCTCCGCCGCCTGAAGCCACGCGGGGCAAGACCTCCGGATCGCGCTCTCTCAGCGGAAATAGATCTGGATGGAGTAAGCGAGCGCGCCACCGTTCAGATTGCCTGGCGGCTGTGGGAAGGGAGCTGCGGCACGCACGGTTGCGAGCGCGCGGCGATCGAGGCCCGCATTGCCGCTCGACCGGCTGACACGCGCGGAGCGCAGATTGCCGTTTGTGCCGATGGCGAAGGTGACGGTCGCGCTGCCGGGCCTGCCGAGCCGCGGCTTGTGGCGCGCGAGCGCCGCCCAGACTTTGGCGCGGTAAGAGCCTGCGGACATCTTCGGAGCCGTGGACCGCGCGGCCGGCTTCGCGTCGGAGACGGCGGGCTCGGCCGGAGTCCCTACCGTCATCGGCTGCCAGTGCGGCTTCGCGGCCGGCTTCCGTTGAGGGATGTCCGCGGCCACGACGGTTTGTTGCGCCGTTGCCTTTGACGGGGCTCTCTCTGGAAGGGGCGGGGCCTGTGGCGCTTGCTCAGCTTCCGCTGCAACCACTGGCTCTTGCGGCGCTTCTGCGTCGGCGGAGGGGGACGCGATCTCGCCGCTTGGTTCGTCCGAATCCGCCGCGACGGACGCGGGTTCGCTCGCTTTCGTGCCGGCGATGGGTGACGTGTCCTCGTCGGTCGCCGCGTTGGCTGATTCGTATTGTGTGCTCACCGTCGCCTCTGGCGCTGCCGTTCCAGGCACAGTCGAGGCAGTGATGGAGGCGGTGAAAATGGAATCGCTCTCGGCGGGCGCCTGTGCAGACGTCTCGGCCAGAGACTCGGCCTCGCGCCCTTGCTCCGCTTCCGTGATCGAGCCCGTTCGCTCCTGCAAATCGGCGGATGCGGGCGCCGCAGCCTCGGGGGACGGGTCGGAGAGCGTAGTAAGAAGAAGGAGCGTGCCGCAAACGAGGATGGCGGCTACCGAGAGCGAGCAAATCTTGAAGAGGAAGCGATTTTCCGACACGGGGTTGGGTGCCTCTGGTTGTCCCCGATACAACCTCGATATGGTTAACAAAGGGTTACGCAACCCCACCTCGCGCCGACGAATGCATTGAATCTGTTGCAGATTCATCACCAAATCCGCGGAGGAACATGGTGAGATCGCTTCAGTCTGTAGAGTTCGTAGCGTTGCGTCTGAGGGGGCTGTAATGCGTATTTTCGCCGTTGTGGCGGCCCTTGCCACCTTTGTGGCCTTGGGTGGCTGTTTCTTCCATCACAATCAGGCCGTGGCTGTTGAGCCGGTAGCATTGCCGCCGCTGAAGTAGGCGAGCGACGCGTGCTGCATTTGGTCTGGCGGAGTCTCGGCGGGGTCAACCCGTCGCTGACCGTCTACGCCTGGGGGCTTAGGCTCGGCGACCACCTCGCATCGGCAGCCTGAAGCCGGGCGCTATCGCTTGGACGATTGCCGTGGCCAGCAATCCTGTCTGTTCACCTGTCGCGGATTGCGATCGACGCAGACCCACTGGTTGTCGAGCAGGATAAAGAAAGGAATATCGCGGTTTTCATTGACCGCGAGGTGCTTGATGCCGGGCTGGACCGCCACAAGGGTGAACAGCCCAATCGAAAGGATTGCGGTACGCATGCTAGTCCCTCTGCCCCAGTCGTGAGGCAGAGTTTTCCATTCCTTGCGGCCTTGGGCAAGACCTCCAGACCGGGCGGTCTGGGCAGTACGAGGAGGGGGCTCCAGAGGAATGATCTTGGAGTTATTGCGTCGGAAGGCTGCGGCACCGCGCGAGTTGTGTTCGGGCCGCCGCCATGCATACTGGCCCCGCCTTTCCAGGGATCCCGCCGCATGTCCGCCACCTCAGAACTGTTCGAGAATGTCGCGTGCCCATTTTGCGGGATGATCTGCGACGACCTCGAGGTCGAGCGCACCGATAAGGGGCTCAAGGTCCGCAAGGCCGGCTGCGGCCGCGCGGTGGCGGGTTTCGAGCGCAAGCTGCCCCCTTCGAGCCCCCAGATTCGCGGCAAGAACGTGCCCCTGGCCGAGGCCGTGGCCGAGGCGGCTAAGCTGATCGGCAAGTCGTCGCTTCCGCTCTATGGCGGGCTCGCGACCGACGTCGAAGGCATGCGTGCGGTGATGGCGCTTGCCGAGCGCTCCGGCGGCGTGGTCGATCACGCTGCGAGCGAGGCGCAATATCGCAACTTCAAAGTTCTTCAGTCCGTCGGCTGGACCATGTCGACGCTGACCGAGGCGCGTAACCGCGCCGATCTCATCATCATCGCTGGCACGGACGTGCAGGCCCTGCATCACCGCTTCTTCGAGCGGATCGCCGCGCCACGCCAATCGATGTTCGGCGTGAATGCGAAAAAGCGCACCGTCGTGGTCATCGGCAAGGGGCTCGACAAAGCGGCCAAGGAAGCTGGCGTCGGTGAGGTGGTGATGCTCCCTTGCAAACCCGAACGAGTTGGGGAGGTCATCGGCGCGTTGCGCGCGCGGCTGCGAGGCTTCACGCTGAACAAGCTCGATATCGATGGGCTGAAGCTCGCCGATATCGACGCGCTCGCCGATCGCTGCCGCAAGGCGGAGTACGGTGTCGTGGTATGGGCGCCGCCCGCTTTCGATTTCCCGCACGCCGAACTCACGGTCGATCAGCTCGCAGGACTCATCAAGGATCTCGCGCCCACCCAGAGGTTCGCGGGACTGACGCTCGGCGGCGCCGAGGGCGCCACCACGGCCGCGTCCGTCGCGACCTGGCAGAGCGGCTATCCCATGCGGGTCAGCTACGCCTCCGGCGCGCCGGAGTTCGATCCGGATCGGTATGCGATCGCGCGCATGCTACGCGAAGGAGAGGGTGATCTGCTGGTGTGGATCGCCTCCTATTCGCCGGACCTTGCGCCGCCGGCGATCGATATCCCGATCATCGTGGTCGGCACGCCGGGCATGAAGCTGCCCAAATCGACCGCTGTGTTCATCCCTATCGGCACGCCGGGCGTCGATCACGCCGGACGGCTCATCCGGGTCGACAGCGTCGTGTCCCTGCCGCTGAAAAATCTCGGCCGCGCCGACCTTCCGCCAGCGGAGGACGTGCTCTCGGCGATCGAAGCCGCGCTTTAGGTCTGGAGTTTTTTCATGCTGATCAAATTGACGGGCGGCAAGGTCTACGATCCCGCAAACAAGGTGTCCGGCGAGGTCCGCGACATCTATGTGGAGGACGGCAAGATCGTCGCGCCGCGGCCCGACGCCAAGCCCGATCAGACTTACGACGTCAAAGGCAAGGTGGTGATGGCCGGCGCCATCGATCCGCACACGCATATCGGCGGCGGCAAAATGACGATCGCCCGTATGCTCCTGCCTGAAGACCATCAGGGCGATTCGGTCGCCCGCACGGATGTGACGCGCGCAGGCTGCGGCCACGCGGTGCCCTCCACCCATCTCGCCGGCTACCGCTACGCCGAGATGGGCTACACCGCCTGCTTCGAGCCCGCGATGCTGCCGGCCAATGCCCGTCAGGCGCATATGGAACTCGGCGACACGCCCATGGTCGACAAAGGCGCCTTCGCCATGCTCGGCTCCGACGACTATTTCCTGCGCCAGCTTTCGGAGAAGCAGGATTTCGAGGCCATCAAGGACTATGTCGCCTGGACCATGCACGCCTCCCAGGCGATTGCCGTCAAGGTGGTCAATCCCGGCGGCATCAGCGCCTTCAAGTTCAATCAGCGCAAGCTCGATCTCGACGAGGAGCACGTCTACTACAAGGTGACGCCGCGGCAGATCGTGCTCAACCTGGCCCGCGCGCTGCAAGAGCTCGGCGTCACACATCCCTTACATATTCACGGCTGCAATCTCGGCGTGCCCGGCAATATCGAATCCACGCTCGATACGATCCGCGCCACCGAGGGCTTGCGCGTTCACATGACGCACACGCAGTTCCTGAGCTACGGCACGGAAGGGGATCGGAAGTTTTCTTCCGGCGCGGCCCGCCTTGCCGAGCTCGTCAACAAGAGCCCGAATATCTCGATCGATGTCGGCCAGGTCATGTTCGGTCAGACCTGCACCGCATCGGGCGATAGCATGCGCCAATACGCCATCGCCAAGAGCGCGCATCCGAAGAAGCCCGTCGTCATGGATATCGAATGCGACGCGGGCTGCGGCGTGGTGCCCATGCGCTATCGCGACAAGAGCTTCGTCAATGCCCTGCAATGGGCGATTGGCCTCGAGACCTTTCTCCTGGTTGACGATCCGTGGCGGATGTTCCTCACGACCGACCATCCCAATGGCGCGCCGTTCTATACCTATCCGCACCTGATCCGGCTGCTCATGGACAAGAGCTTCCGCGACGATACGTTCCAGAGGATCAACGCGGACGCGCAAGGCGCCAGCATTCTCCCCACGATCACCCGCGAATATACGCTCGACGACATCGCCATCATGACGCGGGCCGGGCCCGCACGCAGCCTTGGGCTCAAGGACCGCGGACATCTCGGCGCGGGCGCCGCGGGCGACATCACCGTCTATAAGGACAGTCCCGACCGCGAGGCGATGTTTGCGACGCCCACCATGGTGTTCAAGAACGGTGAGCTTGTCGTGCGCGACGGCAAGGTGGTGAAGGTGGTGCAGGGCGCCACGCATGTTGCTCGGCCGGAATACGACAAGGGGATCGAAAAGCCGCTCAAAGACTATTTCGACCGCTTTCACACCGTGCGCATGGAGAATTTCAAGGTCGCCGACGAGGAGATCGTCAAAGGCGACAAGGGGGCTGTCATCGTCCAACCGACAAAGGCGCGCGCGGCGGCATAATCTGCGCGGGGGCGTAGGGGGGAGTCATGCAAGAAGGTGTCGTCGATCAGGGCGAGGCGCAGCGTGCCGAGCCGAGTTGGTATTTGACCCGGGATGGCCAACAGTTCGGTCCTCTGACGGACCGCGAGCTCTCTCTGTTCGCGAAGGGCGGTAACTTCAAGGACGGCGATCTCCTGTGGACCGCGGGGCTCGATTCGTGGAAGCCCGCTAACGCAGTCTTCGGCCTCGCATCTTCGCCCGACGCCTCCATGGACGAAGCTGAAGAGGCGGTCGGCGAGGCGGCCGAAACGCCCGTCTTTGTCTCTGAGGCGACGCCGCCCGAGACCGAGGCGGCACTGTCTTTCGCGCCGGACAGCGAAGCCGGCGACGCCAGCTTCGGCCTCGCACACGAATCCGATGACACGGCGCATCCCGCGTCCGAGCCGCCCGGCGAGGCTGTCGATGCGCTCGTTCAGGCGCTGACGTCCAGTGGGGAGCAGCCCAAGCCAACTCTGAAAGAGAGAGTGATCGCGGAGGCCAAGAAGTTCGTCGCGATCTTTATCTATCTCTGGGTGGTTTTTACCGTACTCCTCATGCACGAGTGGGTCGTGCTCTCCGCGAACCACATCGGCTTCACGTTCTACGGGCTTGCGGCGATCAATGCTGTGATCCTCGCCAAGATTATGTTGATTGCCGACAACACGAGGTTTGCCGAGCGGTTCAAGGGAATGCCGTTGGTCTATCCGATCGTCTACAAGGCTGCCGCCTTCACCACGCTCCTCTTCGCAGCCTATGTGCTGGAAGAGATGCTGGTCGGGGGCATCGCCGGACGAGGCTTCCTCGCCAGCGTTCCCCACATCGGCGGCGGTCTCCTGGGCGCGCTGGCACTATGGTCGGTCTTCTGCGTCGCGCTCGTTCCCTATTTCGCGTTCAGGGAGATCGAGCGCGCTGTCGGCCCAGAGATGTTCCGGCGCTTGCTGTTCGGAAACGTGCCGGCTCGCCGTTGACGAGGGATACTCGGCTCTCCCCACGCAATCCCCGCGGCTCGAAGCTCGCATATCATCGCATCACCTCGTCCGCTTAAGGGGCGTTCTCGCGAGGCGTTGCGATGAGCGGGATGGGGTGCGGCGCCCGCGGGTCTTGTCGCAACAAGGCACTCGGGCGGCATCGGAGCCACCCCCCGGGGCCACTAGGAGTCCCCGCCAGAAGCTGGCTAATCGACCGGCGTATCACCGGCAACGAGAAGCGGGGCCCGACGCCGGCAAGACGCCGCGATTGGCGCGCCGTGAGGCGCCCGCGTGCCGAAAGGCACGAGCCATTAGGACTTTGCGCTTTGCGGCGCGCCATTCCCCCTAACCTTGCGGGCGCGGCCCGGCGGGCGATATCTGCTTGAGCACATCAGGCCGACATGGAAATGTCATTTGACGAGCGCCCACGAGATCGGCGTTTGTCTTGGCTTCGATAGGAGGCGACAAGCTGATGTCCACGCAAGACTTGGAAAGCCTGAAGGCGAAGCGTGCACACCTGGAGGGTCTCCTTCGCGAGCTGACTGCGAGACGGAATGACCTCTATTTTCCCGGCGTGAGTTTGATATCCGGCGAGGCGCCGTCGCCACCGGAGCAAATCGAGCTGGAGATCGAAGAGTTGCAGGCCGCGATCGCCGAAATTGATGAGGCGTTGCAGAAATCGGCGGGGTAGCCGCGTAGTCTGTCCGGGGACCGGTGTCTTTCCGCCTTCGCCATATTCTGCAAGCATGCAAAGGCTGATTCTGTTTTTCTGTTATGGGAGGCCCCGTCCGAAGAAGGACGGCTCAAGAGGATGAACCGGACGAGGGGAAACTGAGATGCCGATCATTGTTATTCTGTTGCTTGCCGCGATGGTGGCCACGTTCGGATTCTGGGGCACGCTGAAAGGGATCCTCGGGGCCATCGGCGTGGTCGTCCTGCTCTGCTTCTTGGCGGTGCTGACCTTCTCGTTCCTCGCGGCCTGGCTGCTCCGGCGGTAGTGGCCCGCGAAAGGACGCCGCTCAGAATCCGTGGTGGGTGCCGGTGACGGCGAGGTCGACTTTCTGAAATTGGTATTTCTCATCGCCTGGCGGATATCGCCGTCTCGAGTTGACGCCGGCGTGGCCACAGAAGCCCGGCCGAGGGAAGCCGGCCGCTTTCGGCCGGCTTCCCTCGGAGTCTAGGCTGCGGCGTCCGCCGGCTCTTGCACCACACGCGCTGACGGCTTGCCGAGGCACGCCTCGGCGATACGTGCCACATGCCGATGGTCGGTTCCGCAACAGCCGCCGAGCACGTTGATGTGAGGCAGGCGCCGCAAGAATTCGGCATATTGCTGGCCAAGCTCGACGGGGTTGCCGGTGTCGAGTTCTGGCGCGTTGTCGAGCTCGGCGTGGCTGCGGCACGATGAGTTCGCCCGCACGCCTCGCAGACGCATGATCCATGGCGTCCCCGGTTCGAGCGCTTCGGTAAAGTGAGTCGGGTGAGCGCAGTTGATCATGTAGTAGGCCGGACCTCTCTCCGTCGCTTGGTCCACAGCTTCGATGGCCTCGGCGAGCGTCTCGCCCGTCGGTAGCCGGCCGTCTGTCTCAAGCGTGAAGGAGATGATGCTTGGAATGCGCGCAGCCTTCGCCGCGCGCGCCACGCCGATTGCCTCGTTGACATTCGTCATGGTCATGGCGGCCACACAGTCGGCGCCGGCGCCCGCGAGAATGTTCACCTGCCAGGCGTGATAGAACTCCGCCTGCTCCACGCTCATCAGCGTGCCGGGATCGTAGCCATCGCCACGCGGGCCAATGCAACCGCTGACGACGATTGGAGTCTTCTCCGCTTCGTATGCGTCTCGGATGTCCTGCATTACCGCAATTGCATTGCGGTTCGCGTCGGCGAGGCGGTCCAGATCATATCCGGCCTTGGCGCCCCAGTCTGGATTCGCGCGCCAGGTTGGGCTTTCGAGGATGAAGCCGGTGCCGTGCTTGATCGCAAGGGGCAGGTAACGATTGAAATAGTCGTGCAAGGCTGCGCGGCCGCGTTCCGTCTCGCAAAGAACGAATGCCTCGCCGATAGGCAGGTCCCAACCTTCGTGGAAGATGAGCGTCGTCTCAAGCCCGCCATCCGTCAGGAACAGCCGACTGTCGAGTTGCGGGAGCTGATGGCGATATTTCGCAAGTCTGGATGTCATCGATCCTCTCCAATCGTTAGGGGGTAGGGGATGCCCGGAACATGTGATCCCGCCGCCTGGCGATCTAGAAGACTCGTGGTACGGCTGTGCCGGCCAATAAAAGTGTTGAGCAGCAAGCGGTTACGCTGCGAGTTGGGCCGCTTTCCCGCTTGGTGAGGCCGTCAAGTAGACCCGTGGTACAGTTCTCTTGAGGTAAGGCGGATGCAAAAGCAGCAGCGAAAGGGCGAAAACACGCGCGAGCGAATCCTCGACGCTGCGGAAATGTCCGTTTTGGAAAAGGGGTTCGCAGGCACGTCGATCGACGAGCTGATCGCCGCCGTCGGCCTTACCAAGAGTGGCTTCTTCTACCACTTCAAGGACAAGGGCGAATTGGCGAAGGCGTTGCTCGTCCGTTACGTCGAGCGCGAGAACGACCTCTTCGGTGACCTCTTCCAGCGCGCCGACGCGTTGAACGAGGATCCGTTACACGGATTTCTCGTCGCCCTGAAGATGATGGCTGAGATGATGGCCGATCTCCCGGGCGGCCATCCGGGCTGTCTCGTGGCCGCCTATTGCTACCAAGACAGGCTGTTCGACAAAGAGGTGCGGGATCTCAATGCGGCTGCGTTGTTGGGCTGGCGGGATCGGTTCAAGGAGCGCTTGGATTTGATCGCGGCCAGCTATCCTCCGCGGATCCCTATCGACCTCGGCGATGTCGCCGACATGCTGTCGGTCATCGCCGATGGCGGGATCATCCTGTCGAAGGTCTTGCACGACAAAGACGCGTTGCCGCGGCAGGTCATGCTCTACCGCGACTTCGTGCGGACCATCTTTCTTGGTGCTTGACGTCTACTCGGCGGCGAGGCGGACGTACTGGCCGTTGGCGACGGGGCAGGCGGCCCACAGCTCTTTCAGCGCATTGATGAGATAGGCCATCTGCTCGTCGGTGTGGACAGGCGAGGGCGTGAAGCGCATGCGCTCGGTGCCGCGCGGCACGGTCGGATAGTTGATCGGCTGCACGTAGACTCCGTAGTGGGTGAGCAGCGTGTCAGTCACCGCCTTGCAGTGAACCGGATCGCCGACCATCACGGGCACGATATGGCTCGGATTGTCCATGACCGGAAGGCCCGCGTCGGCCATCAGGCCTTTCAGCGTCCGGACCCGCTCGCGATGTCGCGCCCGCTCCAACTCGCTCACCTTCAAGTGGCGAATCGAAGCAAGGGCGCCCGCGGCGATGGCCGGAGCAAGCGAGGTGGTGAAGATAAAGCCCGGCGCATAGGAGCGGATGGCGTCGCAGCAGGCTTTGCTCGCCGCGATATAACCGCCCATGACGCCAAAGCCCTTGGCCAGCGTGCCGTTGATGATGTCGACGCGGTCCATGACGCCGTCCCGCTCGGCGATGCCGCCGCCACGCGGGCCATAGAGGCCGACCGCGTGCACCTCATCGAGATAGGTCAGCGCGTTGTACCTCTCCGCGAGATCGCAGATCGCACCGATCGGGGCGATATTGCCGTCCATGGAGTAGACGCTCTCGAAGGCGATGATCTTGGGCGTCTCCAGCGGGATCTTCTTCAACAGATCTTCGAGGTGGCCGAGATCGTTGTTGCGGAAGATGTATTTCGGGCCCCCGCCATGGCGGATGCCTTCGATCATCGAGGCATGGTTCTTCTCGTCGGAGAAGATCACGAGGCCCGGCATCAGGCGGGCGAGCGTGGAAAGCGTCGCGTCGTTGGCGATATACGCGCTCGTGAACAGCAGCGCCGCCTCCTTGCCGTGGAGGTCGGCGAGCTCGGCCTCGAGCTCGACGTGGTAGTGAGTCGTGCCGGAGATGTTGCGGGTGCCGCCGGAGCCGGCGCCAACCGTGTCGATCGCCTCATGCATGGCGGCGCGCACCTTGGGATGCTGGCTCATGCCGAGATAATCGTTGGAGCACCAGACCGTGACGCCGCGGACGCCGCTTTCCGTGAAGTGATCGGCCGTCGGATAGGCTCCGCAGCGCCGCTTCAGGTCGGCAAATACGCGATACCGGCCTTCGCTGTGCAGCGACTCAAGATGCCGACGGAAGCGATCCTCGTAATCCATCTGTCTCCGTTCCCCTAGACCATTGGCGTCCGCCAACGGCACCCAGCTATTGGCTGAACAGGATGGATATGGCTCTTCATACCCGGATTGCGCAAGTTCTTGTGCCGCTTGCTTAAAAGTTCACACCGTACCGGGTCCTACCCAGCTAGTTAGCCCAAGAGAGCGGCGGTCACAAGGACTGGTGGGCAATCTTGGGCCAGTTCTATTGTCGCATACCGCTCATCTGGCCGTCCGAACCTTGACCTGGCTCAATGGTGACCGCTTCTCGATCGGCTGTGGCGGGCCTGAGGGCATTTTACGAAACCAAAAGGAGTCTTTGGTAGTTATTGCTCTGCCGGCCGTTAGAGCCGGTACAAGAACAGTAATGGGGAAAAGGTGTCCATGTTCCCGAACCGATCCCACGATTCTGCCCGGAGTTCTGCTTCGTGCTTTCTACTCGGCGCCGGTTGCGCCGCACTCTTGGTACTGTCTTTTGCCGGGGCGAGTCTCACCCTGTCGCAAGGCAGTGGTGGGGCTTGGAAGCCTGGCTTGAACGAACTGCGTCTGGGCCGCGTGCCGCAGCCTGCGCCGACTTTAGGCGGCTTGGCCTAGGCTCGCCGGCGCTCCTATTGCTCCCGCAGAGTGTCGAGAATCGCCCGCAGGAGCTCGCGCCGGGCAAAGGGCTTCTCCAGGACCGGGCGCCTGCGATAAGGCTCGGTTAGGCCCGATGCGCCGTATCCGGTGACGAAAATATAAGGCAAACCACGGTTCTTGAGCGCATCGGCGACGGGATAGACCAGCTCGCCGGCGATATTGACGTCGAGCACCGCGGCCTCCACTGGCTCCCCGTCGAGAAGTTCGAGCGCCTGGCCCACGCGGCTGGCTGGGCCGATAACGGCACAGCCCAATTCCGTCAGCATGTCCTCGAGCTGGAGCGCGATAAGCGCCTCGTCCTCGACGACGAGGACCCGAAGGTCCTTGAGCCGTGGGTTGTGCTCAGAATCGTTCACCGTCTGTTCGCTCCGGCGGCAATTCGCGACTCACGTGTCTCGGCCGAAAACGCCGACCCGCCCGAAGACAAACCCGACCGTGGGCGGCGCTTTTTAGACCAGGATAGGGGTCTCCGCGAGCCCCAATTCGTATGGGAACGCTCTAACGCGCTAGGGCACAAGGGAGAATCGGAACTTTGCATGATTAATGCGCGCGGCCCTGTTTACGGATTGGGCAGGAAGGGGGCGAAGGGAAGGACGTATGCCTCTTATCGAGGCTGAAACAGCGTCGTCTGCCAGGCGCCGGGCGTTCCCGCTAATCCATTGACAATGCGCTGCTTTTTGGCATTGTAGCCGTCGGGATCGAGGGCCTTTCGGGGGCGCAAAGTTCGTGGCGGAAATGTCACAAGAAGGCCAAAAACGTCCACGCCCGCTTTGATAGCAATTTACCTTCCTGCGGGAACGCGTATAAGCAGAACTAGAACTCTCTGTCGGGGGATTTCTGACCGCTTTCGATGGGATTTCACCGATGCAGGGCCGAAAGGCGAATTCGAAGCGAGAGTTTGGTTTAGGCAATTTATCAGGGAAGGTGGAGATGGAAATGTTTGGGGGACTGACAAAAACATCCAGCCGCATCGCCATCGCAGCCGCACTTGGCATGACTTTCTGGGGCTATGCGATGAGCACCCCGGTCAAGGCTGCTGATTTGGGTGGGGACTGCTGCGCGGATCTTGAAGAGCGGGTGGCCGAGCTTGAGGCGACGACCGTCCGTAAGGGCAACAAGAAGGTGTCGGTGACGATCTCCGGTTGGGTCGTCAAGACCATGAACTGGTACGACAGCGGTGCGGGCAACGGCTTTGCCGTTGGCGACAAGGACTATGACCTTGGCTCGCGCTTCGCCATCACCGGTTCGGCGACGATCGCTCCCGGGTGGACCGGCGGTTACAACATCACCGTCACGATCCCTGGCAGCACGTATGGCATCAACAGCAACGCCACCGACGAGTACGCGGGTGTGAATCAGCGGCTCTACGGCAGCTCCTACGGCACGATCAACACGCTCTACTCGTACATGTACATCAAGAGCGACAAGTACGGCACGTTGAACTGGGGTCATCTGAGCCCGGCTTCTGACAACCCCGCCGTTCTGGCCGACATCTCCGGCAGCGTGATCGAGTCGAACTCGGTGCTCTTCGAAGGCGGCGGGTTGGGCCTGAAGGCTAAGGGTGGTGGACTTGCCGGCGCCTACAACGACCTCCTGCTTTGCTCGTCGGCTGTCGCACCTGGTGCCGACTGCTTCGGCGCGGCAGAGCCTGCGGTTCGCTACGACTCGCCGACGTGGGGCGGCTTCCGCTTCGAGACGTCATACGGCACGGCGGACGTTGTTCCGGCCATCCTGAATGACGACTTTGCTCGGACGGGTATTGGGGCGTTACTGATCCATCCGAACACGTCGGACTCCAACTTCTGGGATATCGCCGCGTTCTACAACAAGGATTGGGGCAACTTCAAAGTGTCGTTGGCCTATGCCTACACCTATCTCGAGTCCAACCCGCTGAACGGCAATCAAGAGAGCTACCATCAGGCTGGCGGCACGATCATGCATGTGCCCTCAGGTTTGGGTATCTACGCCACGGGTAACTGGGAAGATGTCAGCGCGAATGCTGCGAACTGCCCCGGTGCCGGCGGTAATCTCTGCCTGAGCCAGCTGACTGGCGCTGCTCTGCCGGATACCAACAGCTGGGGCCTGAAGCCCTTCATCAAGCGGACCTGGAACCCGCTCGGTGCGACCGTGCTGTACGGCGAGTTCTATGAGTACAACGACATGTACGGCCTTGGGAATATCGACGGTGTCGCCAGCTTTACTCCGGCCTGCCCGGGCGGCAACTGCTCGATCTACAACTCTCAGGTTCAGCGTTGGGGTCTCGGTGCTGTGCAGGAAATCGACTCCGCTGCGATGCATGTGTTCGCCCGCTGGCAGCACATGAACGTGACCGAGTTCGACTTCGTGAACAACGACAACGGCACGAGAAATCATAGCGCTGGCTTTGACGACAACGATATCTTCCAGCTTGGTGGCATCATCTTCTTCTAATCCACACTCTGGAAGTTCGAAGACAACGGAAGCCGCCCTTCGGGGCGGCTTCTTTTTTTGCCAAGCCTCTCGCCTTGCTTAGTTAAGCAAACAGTGTTGCCAAGGTTGGTACCCCTGAGGCTTGTGAAAGGGGCGGAGCGGCGCTATCTGTGGGGCGAGGAAACGAGCCTTCAAGGAGCGGAGCGTCAGCTCCCATTTGTCCTAAAGACCCATGCAAAAAGAAGCTCCCAGCGATGGATCCGACCGCGTTCCGGTCCTGTCGGTCAAGGACGTGTCCTACTGGTACGGCTCAAAGCACGCGCTCGATGACGTGAGCTTCGATGTCTATCCGGGCAAAGTCACCGCCTTGCTCGGCCCGAACGGTGCCGGCAAGACCACTCTCTTTTCGCTGATTACCCGGCTCTTCGATGCGCCGACGGGCCGTATCGAGATCGATGGCCGTTCTGCTTCAGAGTCGGGCTTCAAGGCGCTTGGACCGCTCGGTGTTGTGTTCCAGCAGCCGACCCTCGATCTCGACCTCACGGTTAGGCAGAACTTGCGCTACTTCGCGGCGCTCAGAGGCTTGAAGCGTAAAGAGGCGGATGAGCGCATGAACCGTGCCCTGGACGCGCTCGATATGAAGGAGCGGATCGCGGAGAAGGTGCGATCGCTCAATGGCGGGCATCGTCGGCGGGTCGAGATCGCCCGCGCGCTCCTGCATGGCCCGAAGCTCCTTCTTCTGGACGAGCCCACGATCGGTCTTGACGACCCAACGCGGTCGGCGATCGTGAGGCACATCCATGCGCTGGCGCGCAGTGACAATATCGGCGTGTTGTGGGCGACCCATCTCTTCGACGAGATCGAGCCAGACGACGATCTGCTCGTGCTCGATCGCGGGCGGATCGTGGCGCGTGGCGAGGCGAAGGAGGTGGTGGCGGAAACCGGCGCCAAGACCCTCGGCGGCGCGTTTAAGCTTCTCATCGGGGGCGACGCCGAGGAGGATGTCGCCGCGTGAGCTTCATGCACTACCTGCGCGCCTTCTACGGCATCGTGTGGCGGGAACTCTTGCGCTTCCTGCAGCAGCGGGAGCGGCTCCTGGCCGCGCTAGTCCGGCCGCTGATCTGGCTTATTATCTTCGCTGCTGGCTTCCGTGCGGCGCTTGGCATCTCGATTATCCCGCCCTACGAGACGTACATCACTTACGACGTCTACATCACGCCTGGCCTACTCGCCATGATCCAGCTCTTTCAGGGCATGCAGAGTTCGCTCTCCATGGTTTACGACCGCGAGATGGGATCGATGCGCGTGCTGCTGACCACGCCCTTGCCGCGCTGGTTCCTGCTGGTGTCGCGCCTCTTCGCCGGCGTGCTGGTGTCGTTGGCCCAGGTCTATACTTTCCTTCTTGTCGCGTGGCTGTGCGGCGTTGAGCTGCCGGTCTGGGGCTATCTGGTGGCGCTGCCGGCGCTCGTGCTGACCGGCATGATGTTCGGCGCGCTCGGCATGCTGCTGTCATCGACCATCAAGCAACTCGAGAACTTCGCCGGTATCATGAACTTCGTGATCTTTCCGATGTTCTTCGCCTCGTCGGCGCTCTATCCGCTGTGGAAGATGCGTGAGGGCAGCCTGACCCTCTATTATGTGTGCCTCTACAACCCCTTCACCTGGGCTGTCGAGCTGATCCGCTTCGCGTTCTATATGAAGATGAATTGGGAAGCGCTCGGCATCGTGGCTGGCTGCACGCTGGTGTTCCTCGCGCTGTCCGTCTGGGCCTACGACCCCTCACGCGGCATCCAGCAGCGGAAGGTCGCGGCGCCGGCCTAAGGGTGCGGGCGGCCGCTGCCGTCAGACGTTCGAGAAGTTCGCCGGGTAGCGCTCCAACAGGTCGTCATGGATCTTGTCGACGGTCTTGTGGTCTCGCTTGGCTTGCGGGATCTCGATGGTCTCGACGGCGATCACGTGAGTGGGCCGCGGCGCGAGCAGCACGAGCTGATCGGCAAGCTGGATGGCCTCGCGCGCGTTATGTGTCACGAGGACCGCCGTGGTCGGCCGTGCTGACCAGACGTCGAGCAGGAGACGCCGCAAGCGGTCGGCGGTCTTCTCGTCGAGCGAGACGAAAGGCTCGTCCAGAAGAAGAAGATCTGGCCTGGTGGAAAAGGCGCGGGCGAGTGCCACACGCCGCGCTAGGCCGAGCGACAGCTCCTGCGGATAGCGCGGCAACATGTCGGCGATGCCGACACCGTGCGCGAGCCTGTCGAGGTCCTCCTCGGTGAAACCCAGTGCCGCGACGAGCTCGATATTCTGCCTCACCGTGCGCCAGGGCAGTAGCCGCGGCTCCTGGAACATGAAGCCGAGGCGCGCGCTGGCGGGCATCTGAATCTCACCATCGAACTGGTCGTCGAGCTGAGCGACGATCCTGAGCAGCGTGGTCTTGCCGCAGCCCGACGGCCCCATGAGCACGGTCATGCTCTCAGGCTCGAGATCGAGGACGAAATCGCGGATCGCTGTCAGCCTGGTGCCGTCAGCCCCGATATGCGTCTTCTCCGCGATGCGGATCTTAAACTGGCTTGTTACGCCAGCGTGTTGAATATCGTTCAAGGGGCTGCACCAACAGGTATTCGATCGCGAGCATGACGGCCACAAAGGCCAGCGTATAGCCGAGGATCGCGGTCACATTGAAAAGTTGAAAGTTGAGATGAAGCTCAAAGCCGACGCCGTTCGGCCGGCCAAGCAGCTCGACCACCAGCACGATCTTCCAGATCAGCGAAATGCCGGTGCGTGAGGCGGCGGCGAAGTAGGGTTGAAGCTGCGGCAGCGTGACATTGCGGAACTTGCTCCAGGGCGTCATCCGGTAAGCCCGGGCCATCTCGTTCAAGCCCGGATCGAGGGAGCGCGCGCCTTCGCGCAAGGTCACGATCACGTTCGGAATCTTGTTCAGCGCAACCGCGCCGATCGCGGCGGCCTCGTTCAGGCCGAACCACACATAAGCGAGAATGATGATGACAAGGGCCGGCAAGTTCAGGAGCACGATCAACCAAGGATCGAGCGCCCGGTTGAGCGCCGGCATCTGGCCCATGGCCAGGCCGAAGGCGCTGCCGATGATCATGGCGACGACGAAAGAGGCGACCACTCGCCACAGTGTGATGCCGAGTTCGGCTAGGAGCACGCCCTGCACCGTCTCCTCGTAGATGTATTGCACGACAGCAACGGGGCCCGGCAGCAGGCGGCTCTGAGCGATCTCGGCGGCGACGTACCACACGAGCAGGAAGCCCAAGACCGAAATGATCGAGACCCAAGGGCCGCGCAGCAGGCGCATGCCTGGACCAGTTTCGGCGCGGGCGAAGGTAATGCTCACTGCTCGGCCCCGTGCCAGAAGGTTCCGGGCGCGAGCTCGGTACCCGAGCCCACCAGCTTCTTGCCGCCAAGCTCGCGCAGGAACTGATAGAGGACCTTCGCATCGGCCTCATCGGCAGCACTGGCGCGTTCGGGAATGCCTTCGCGATAACGCCGCCGCAACGCTTCGAAGGTCGCCTCGGTGAAGGCGGGATCGTTGGCCGACATTAGCGGCTTCAGCCTGTCCCACTCCGCATTCGAGGTGGCGAGCAACTCGTCGGCCTTAGCCGCGGCGCGTAGAAAGCCTTGAACTGCCTCGCGATTTTCGTTCGCCCAATGGTCGCTGAAGACGAAGCCGACCATGGAGACCTCGCCTTTGGCGCCGAGTTCGCGCGCGACATCCTCAAGGCTGATCAGCTGCTTGAAGCCCTCCGCTTCCAGGCGCGCCGCGTAAGGCCAGAAGTTGAGCACGGCATCGATCTCGCCCTGCTTGGCCCTTTCGTTGAGGAGAGGGGGCGCGCCGTACTCTTGGGTCGTCTCGGTGCGGAGATCGAGATTGGCGGTCCGCAGCGCGTAGGCGACGATCAATAGCCAGCTCTTGTCGAGCGGTCCGCCGGCGATGCCAAGCGTCTTCCCCTTGAGATCGGCGAGCGTCTTGATGGGAGAATCGGGAGGCACCATGATCGCGCCGAGCGCGGTGGTGAAGGGAACGAAGGAGAAATCAGCGCCATTGGTGCGCTCGCGCGACACCCACAGCCAATCGGTGGCCACGATGTCGAGCGAGCCAGCCTGCAGCCCCACGGTGGTGGCTTGCGTGCTCGCCAGGGGCACGATGTCGAGCTCGATCCCTTCCGCCTTGTCGAGGCCGTTGGCTTGGATGGTGTCGAGCAGCCAGCTGACCGTTCCAAACTTCAGAACGCCTATCTTGATCTTGTTCGCAGCTTGCGCGCCATGCACGACGGCCAGGCTCGCCACAGCGAAGAGCACAAAAGCTAACAGACGTGACCGCAACGGGGCTCCTCCACGTTGGTTATGTTTCTAATCCAAGCTCTTTGGGACTTGCCACCCGGCGCGCCTTCGGAGTCCTGTCGCCGCGGACGGGCAAGCGCAACCGTGGCCCTGTGGCGAGGCCCGGATGGGTTATGGCGCGCAATCGGCGAGAGTGGCGGAGCATAATCTACCGATCTGACTCCACATAGCAAGTTTCCATTCCGTGGCTGCCCGGTTTGCGCCGGCCGTCCTTGAACGTATGAGGCGAGGCCGATCTGCATCAGGTCGGCGCCTTAAGCCGGTATCCGTGGCCACGCACCGTCTCGATCAAGTGCTCGCGGCCTTCGGTGTCGATCTTGCGCCGGAGCCGCGCGATATAGACGTCGACGACGTTCGTCAGCGGGTCCTCGCTGTAGCCCCAGACCTGGTTGAGGATTCTGGTGCGCGAGAACACCCGGCCAGGCGCTCCCATGAGAAGCTCCAGGATGGCTAGCTCCTTGGCCGTGAGCTTGATGGGCTCGCCGCCACGGGTCACCTCGAGGAGATCTCGGTCGAGCTCGAGATCGGCCACTTTGAGGACGTTCGAGCTCTGGGCAAAATGGTGTGAGCGGCGCACCAGCGCCTCGATGCGGACGAGGAGCTCGTCGAAGTCGAAGGGCTTGGTAAGGTAGTCGTCGGCGCCGAGCTTGATGCCCTTGATCTTGTCCTCCAGCGCATCCATGGCGGTCAGCATGAGGATTGGCGTGTGCTGGCCATCCTGGCGGAGGCGCTGGCACACGTCGTAGCCATGCATGTCCGGGAGCATCAGATCGAGGACGATGACATCGAACTCGCCTGTCTTGGCCAGACCGACGCCTTCGGCACCTGTCGAGGCCACGGTGACCCCGTGGTTCTCGGCCCGAAGCCCGCGATCGATGAAATCGGCGACGCGCGGTTCGTCTTCGACCAGAAGCACGTTCACGCCTGTCCCCCCTCGGCTTTGGCCGGCAAGGCGACGGTCACGGTTGTCCCTTCGCCCACCCGGCTCTCCATTCTTATCCGGCCTTTGTGCGCCTCTACGATCGCCTTGGCCAGGGGCAGGCCGAGCCCAAGGCCCTCCTCGTTCATATCCGAGGCATTGCCGCCGCGGCGGAATCGCTCGAAGACGCCATCGAGCTCTTCGGGAGGAATGCCCACGCCGTGGTCGGCGACACTGACCGTGACCTCACCATTGGACCTGCCGACCTTAACCTCGATGTCGCCCTTGGACTTGGAATAGCGCACCGCATTGTCGAGCAGAACCATCAATAACTGCCTGAGTCTTGCCGGATCGCCCTGGACCGTTTCATGCCCCGCCGAACCGTTGGCCAGGGAGATGCCGATGGCCTTGTCGTGGGCGATGACCTTGGCGTCGCCGCACACCTTCTCCACGAGGTTCCCAAGGTCGATGGTCTGCAGGTGGAGCCGCGCGGCGCCGGCGCCCTGACGGGCAATAAACAAGAGGTCGTTGACGAGAACCGAGAGGTGCTTGGCCTGCTCGACGATGCGCTCGATGGAGCGCTTGTATTCGGCGATGCGCTTGTTCTTGCCGCGCAGCGAAATCTCGCCTTCGCCGCGAATGACTGTCAGCGGTGTGCGCAGCTCATGGCTGATATCGGCAAAGAAGGCGCGGCGGGTCTCGTCGATCTTGCGCAAGGATTCATTTGCCTGGCGGAGCTCCTCGGTGCGCTCCGCGACAATGGTCTCGAGATTGGCATGGGCATCCTGCAACGCCTTCTGGTGCGCCTGAAGATCGGCGGCCATGCCGTTGAAGCTCCGCCCGAGCTCGGCGAACTCGTCGCGACCGGAGACGGTGATGCGATGAGAGAGGTCACCCTCGGCGAGCTTTCGCGTGCCCTGTAGCAGCGCGGCGAGCGGGGCGCGCAAGCCCTGCACCAGGAGGATCACGAGCGCGAGCGTGGTCAGAATCGCGAGTGCTGCATGGATCTGGCTGATCTGCTCAAGCCGCGTGAGAAGGTTGGATGCGTCGGCGTCGATCCGCAGCACTTCGGCGCTCTCGTCAGCGACGGCGACCTCGATCAGCTCGTTGAGCTTCTGGTCGATGCCGCCCTTCAGCAAGTCGATCAGCTTTTGCCAAGCGATATCGGGCCGACCTCGGCTGCGGAGCTGCTCGACCTCGGCCAGCTGATCCAGCGTGTGCTGGTACTCGTGCCGGATGGCGCTGAGGCGGTCGACCTCGGCCGATTCGACCCGCTGCTCGTCTCCCTTGACGATGCTCAGCTCCTTCTTGGAGAGGTCCTGAAGCGTCGAGAGATCCGATTCGATGACCTTGTTCAGATAAGCCGCGCCCAAGGGCCGGTCGGTCAGGCCGGTCAAAAGCGTATCCGTCCAGGCTTTGAACAGTTGCTGGCTGTGGCGGGAGAGTTGGAGCTGCCGCTCGAGCTGCTCATGGGCGATGCGCGACCGCGTGAGGTAGTAGTTCGACTGAGCCACCCCCCAATAGGCCAAAGCTGCCGCCGAGAGCGACATGGCGAGCAGCAAGCCGGCCGCGATCAATAGCTTCGTGCGATATCGCATCAGATGCCTACAACCCCTTATCTGCCGCGCTGGCGGTGCGGGGTGGCCCAATCTCCCTAGCTTTGCGAACAAGGCGCATGGGACGCCTTGTGTCCTCCAGAAGCCCGTCTAGCTATACTGTATTTTGGTGCCCGCTACCCAGGCTTCCCGAGGTCCCGATCTCCGTTTTTCTCGGTCCGTAACTATAGGGCGAAAGCGGCCCGCCGCGCCGTGGCACTCAAGTTGCCAAATCTTCCTGAAATTCTTACCCCCAACATGTAGTGATACCGCCTATTCAATTCACCCCATGGGTGTTCTAGGGTGTTCGTGGTCGTAAACGTTGGTTGTCGGCCACAGGGGACAAACAGAACCCTTAAATGGGGCGGTTGGGGCAGGGGGACAGTGTCGTTCAGGACGCTTTTGCGTCGCACCGAGTTCGAGGTGCCTCTCACCTTGCGTTTGCCAGCCTTCCCGGCAGAGCGAATGGCATGAGCCAGAGCCTGCTTTGAGGGTTTGACATGAGCAGGACTCAACTCGGGGGGCGACTCTTGCGATACACTTCCAGTTCACTGTGCGGTCTCGTGTGGACGGCCGCGCTGTCCGTCATTGCGGCCGCCGGCCTGACGGTAGCCGTTTCGCGGCCCGCTTTTGCCGAATACGAGATTCAGGAAACGGAGGTCGAAAAGGGCGAGGTCGAAGTCGAATATCGCGGCGCCGTTCACTCGGGCTTCACGAAGGGTGAGGAAAAGGCGACCGCGACCGAAGGCACCGCAGTCGACACTGACGAAGAGCAAGGCGAATTCCTCCGCCAAAGCCATGACCTTGAGTTCCAATACGGCCTCACCGATCGATTCATGTTCTCGACAGCGATCAGCGCCGATGAGCCGCTGGATCAGGACTTCAATCTCAGCTCGGTCGAGCTCGAGGCCCAGTACGAGTTGATCGAGCGCGAGGGGGACGGGATCGGCTTTGCGCTTGCAACGAGTTATGGCTTTGCAACCCGCGGCGGCGAGGCCGACGAGTTTGCATTCGCCCCTCTCGTCGAGTGGGGCAGGGGCCCGTTGTTGTTGACGATCAACCCGTATTTCGGTTTTCAGGTTGGAAACAATCGCGACACCAACGGCCTCGGCTTCGAATATGGCTGGCGCGCCGAGTACAAGGTCGCGCCGCGCTGGGGCCTGGGTGTGGAGATGTTCGGCGAGGTCGATGATCTCTCGCACACCGGTCCTTTCAATGACCAGACCCATAGCATCGGCCCGACGCTGTTCTTTGATCCTGTCGGCGATGACGACGATATCAAGGACGAAGGGGATGAGGATGGAGATGATGTGGGACCTGCAGAAATGGCGTTCTCTGTGAATGTCGGCCTGCAGTTCGGTTTGACCGATGCTACGTCTGATACTGCACTCAAATTCCAGGGCTCACTCTCTTTCTAGACGTGCGCTCCTTCAAAGCCTCCTAGCTAGACACGGCCTTCGTCACTCTGGCGAAGGCCGTTCTTTTTGCCTTGACGGCTCGGGGCCGCAGAAGCCATTTGATCCCCCATCATGTTGATCAAGGTCATCGGTGCAGGGGCAGGCGGCGGGTTGCCCCAGTGGAACTGTAACGGTCAGAACTCGGCTGATGCGCGGCATGGTGTGCCGACGGTCAAGCCGCGCACGCAAGCTTCGGTCGCGGTCAGTGCCGACGGCCGGCAGTGGGTCCTGCTGAACGCGTCGCCCGATCTCAGGCAGCAGATCAACGCAACGCCGGACCTGCAGCCGGATCGAAACGGGCCGCCGCGCAACAGTCCTATCAAGGCCGTGGTGCTGACCAATGGTGATGTGGATGCTATAGCGGGGCTCCTGTGCCTGCGCGAGGGTCAGCCTTTCACTGTCTATGGCAGTGCGCGCGTGCTCGACGTGCTGGCCGGGAATAGCATCTTCGACGTGCTCAATCCGGATCTCGTCAAGCGCGAGACCATGGACCTTGACAAGGGGTTTGCGGTTGAAGGCCCAGCCGGTCCTGTGGGGCTCACGATTGAGGCCTTTGGCGTGCCCGGCAAGATTCCGCTTTATCTCGAGGATGAGGAGGCGGGCACGGGCGGGAGCTTCGGCACCGAGGAAGGCGATACGGTCGGTCTGAAGGTGACCGACGACAAGACGGGGAAGCATTTCTTCTTCATTCCGGGCTGCTCGAGCCTCGACGATTCGCTCCGCGCGCGTCTCCAAGGGGCACCGCTCCTCTTCTTCGACGGCACGCTCTACACCAACGACGAGATGATCGTGCAGGGGCTGATGAACAAGACCGGCGACCGTATTGGACACATGAACATGTCCGGACCGAAGGGCACGATCGAACAGATGGCGCCGCTGGGCATCGCGCGCAAGATCTTCATCCACATCAACAATTCCAACCCTGTCCTGCGTGACGACTCGCCGGAGAGGGCCGCCGTGCAAAGGGCCGGGTGGGAAGTCTCCTATGATGGGATGGAGGTGAAGCCTTAGCTTTGGCCACCGCGTCCGGTGCGCGCCTCGCCGAAGACCACCACATTGTCTTGTTGCGGCATCCGCCCGACCGGCTTGTCGGCGCCGACCGCCGCGGTCATCCAATAGGCGTGGATGCGCGCGGTGAACGGCCGCGGTTTCTCCACGAACAGCCTCTCGCCTCTGACTTTCGCGTCCCTGCGCAGTGCCTTGTGCCGCTTACGGCAGCGCTTGACGAACGCGGCGGTCTCCTCGGGACTGCCGAAGGTCATGGTCGGCGTCGAGACGAGGTGGATGAGCATGGCGATGTCGTGGTCGTCACCGAGGAGCTGCGACAGCGCGCGGGCGGCGTCGGCGCGTGCGGAGAGCTCTGACGGCCAGCATGGGGTGAGAAGCTGCATCTGGCGCCAATGATGCTGCACCCCTTTTCGCCATTCGTGAATCTCCTCGGCTTCGGTGGTTTTGAAGGCCGCCTTGAAACTCTTGCGCGTGGTGCGATAGCAGCGCTCCAGACCTTTGGCGAGCGGGCTGAAATCGTCGGGATAGACCGCAAGGGCGGTGAAGGCCGGGCGTAGCTCAAGCAGGCGGCGCATCGCTTCTGACGCCGTGCTCTGCTCGAGGTTCTGCTCGGCGGCCTGCCGGCGCTTTTGGAGCCAGGCGCGCATGGACCTGATCGGGCCTTCGCCCTCGCCCGGTTCGGTGTTCTGTTCGAGCTTGTTGACGGCGTCAAGCAGCGCCTGGGCATCGCGCACCGCGGCGAGGCCTTTGCCGATGCTGGCGACGCGCGCGGTCAGGTTGCCGAATACGGGCTCGGGCATGCCCGGGCGCGCAAGCAGCAACAAAGACCTCAATCTCTTGAAGCATTTGCGGGCGCTGTGAACGCCTGTGTGGCGGTCCGGTGGAGACGCAAGCGAGCCGTGGGCGATGTCGAGTTCGGCGAGGGCCACAGACCGCAAGGCCTCGCTCATCGGCAATGCCGGATCGAGCCGGTAACTCATCACTGCCCCCGCGTTAGCCTCCAAGCTCTCCAGGGCGAATGATTCCCGCCTGGGGGTGCAGGGTCAACCGAAAAGTCAGTGGCCGCCCTTGTGGAAACTTTGTTGATAAGTGCGCCAGGCCTTTGTGACAGCGACCCAATTTCGTGTCCTGAACTCAGGATCTTGGTGTGTCACAATATCCGTTATGACAGAGACGCTGTCGGCGCCGGCCGCGAGCACGGTCGGCGCTCTGTCGAGCGTGATCCCGCCGATGGCTACGAGCGGACATTTGACGCGTGCGCGCCATTCCGCAAGCCGCGGGAGACCCTGCGGCGACCACGGCATTTTCTTCAGCGATGTGGCATAGATCGGCCCGAGGGCCACGTAGTCCGCCTCTGCGGCAAGGGCCTTGTCCAGCTCGTCATGGCTGTGAGTGCTGACGCCGACTCTGATGCCGGCCTCCCGTATCGCCCCGAGGTCGGCGCCCGCGAGGTCCTCCTGGCCGAGATGCACGAAGTCGGCGCGCGTCGCGATGGCCTCGCGCCAGTAGTCGTTGATCACGAGCTGGCAGCGGTGCGGAGCGCAGAGCGAGATCGCCCGCTCGATCTCCGCACGAACATTCTCGGCGCTTTGATCCTTGATGCGGAGTTGCACGAGCTTCACCCCTTGCGGCAAGAGGCGCGCGAGCCAGTCCGTGTCGGGGACGATGGGGTAGAACGGGTCGAGGCGGATCAAGAGGCGTGATCGATCTTGAAGAAGGGGGTGCCCGCCACCGGGGTGGACGGGGAGGCCATGTCGCGCGGCTCGATCAGACCCGCCTCGAAGGCAAGCCTTCCCGCCTCGATCGCCTTGGCGAAGGCCTCCGCCATCTTCACCGGATCGCCGGCTTTGGCTATCGCCGTGTTCAGCAACACGGCGTCATAGCCCAGTTCCATGGCCTCCGCCGCATGAGACGGCGTGCCGATCCCGGCGTCGATAATGAGCGGCGTATCGGGGAAATAGGCGCGCAAGCTCTGAAGCGCCGGCTTGTTGATGAGGCCGCGCGCCGAGCCGATCGGGGCGCCCCACGGCATGAGCACGGCGCAGCCCGCCGCGACGAGCCGCTCGGCGGCGCTCAAATCCTCCGTCGTGTATGGCAGCACTTCGAAGCCGTCGGCGCAGAGCACAGCCGCCGCCTCGACGAGACCGAACAGCTCCGGCTGAAGCGTGTCGTCGTTGGCGATGACCTCGAGCTTGATCCAATTCGTGCCGAACAGCTCGCGCGCCATCTGCGCGGTGGCGATCGCCTCCTTGGCGGTGCGGCAGCCGGCGGTGTTGGGGAGCACGCGGCGTCCGAGCTGCTCGATCAGCGCCCAGAAGCCTTGGCCGGTGCGGACGCGGGCCGATTCCCGGCGCAGCGAGACGGTCACGATCTCCGCGCCCGAGGACTCGACCGCCTGGCGCAGAACATCGGGGGATGAATATCCGGCCGTGCCGAGCAGCATGCGCGAGGCGAAGCGTTTGCCGTAGAGCTCGTACATCAGCCGCCTTGCCTCGGCGCCACAATCTCGACCTCGTCGGCCTCGGCGAGGTAAGTCGCGTGCCGCGCCGATGCGGCCACGAAGCTGCCGTTGACGGCCGTGGCGACCTTCGCCTCGGCGAAGCCGAGCCTGGCACAAAGCTCGTCGAGGTTGCTTGCGTCGGTGGCGAAGCGCTCGCCGTTAAGCAGGATCTGCAAGGAACACCTCCGGATCGGTGGCGCCGGTCTCGATATAGTTCGCGACCAGCTCGGCCATGACCGGTGCCAACAGAAAACCGTGCCGGTAGAGGCCGTTGACGTAGATATAGCCCTTCGAGGCGATAATCCTAGGCCGATTGTCGGGAAAGGCGGGGCGCACGCCGGCGCCAAGCGCGACGATCTCCGCCTCGCCGAAGGCGGGATCGAGCACATAAGCGGCGCTCAGGAGCTCGAGCGCCGAGCGCAGCGTTACGGGGCCTCCGTCCTCCCGTTCGATCGCCGTGGCGCCGACCATGAACAGGCCGTCGCCCCAGGGCACGAGGTAGAGAGGAAAGCGCGGATGGAGCAGCCGCACGGGCCGCGCGATGGCGATGTCGGGCGCGCGCACCACAATGCGCTCGCCCCGCACGCCGCGAAGTGTGGGAAGGGCGTCCTTCGCGGCAAGGCCCCGGCAGTCGATGATGAGATCCGCCCCTTGCGGCGCATCGCTCACGCCAAGTTGCACGCCGACGCCGGCTGTCCGCACTTCCTCGAAGAGGAACGCGAGCGCGGCATTCGGGTTCAGATGGGCCTCGCCTTCAAAATAGAGAGCGGTGCCGAAGCGAGGAGCAATATCGGGCTCGAGCGCGGTGAGCGCGGTCGCATCGAGGCGCTTCCCGCCCTCGGTCATGCGCGCGAACCGGTCGAGCAGGACGCGGTCGCGCGGCGGCGCGACGACAAGACTGCCGTCGGCGATGGTGCCGGGATAGGTGTCTTTCCACAGCGCGATGCCGCGCAAGCCAAGCTCGCGGACGATCGCTTCGGCGCTCTCCTCTTCACAGCGCGGTGCGAGCATGGCGCCGGCGTAAGGGCTGCACGCCTCCGCGAACGGTGTGGTGGAGCGCTCGGTGAGCATCACCTGGTGGCCGCGGCGGGCCAGCGTCAGCGCCTGCCACAGCCCGACAATGCCCGCGCCGCGGACGGCAATCTTGAGAGGTTGGCTCGTCATGCTCATGGGGTGCCCCGGACGAAGCCCTCTGTCTAGCCCTTGAGGACTAGTCCCCCAGCGCCACGCCTTCGCGGCGCGGATCGGCGCCGCCTTCGAGGCCGTCCGGCGTCACGGCGATGATGTGCTCCCCGCTCGTCATATCCATGCGCTTCACGCTGTGGCCCTTCGCCCTGAGCGCGGCGGCCAGAGCGTCCCCGGCCGCACCGCTCTCGACCAGAGCGCCTTGCGGCGTGCCGCCGAAATTGACCAGCGCGGCAGCATCGGCCGCGTTCATCTGCCAGTCGAGCAGCGCGAAGAGCGTCCTCAAGTTGAACAGGATGATGCCGGGTCCGCCGGGCGAGCCCAGCACATAATTGAGGCGACTGCCGTTGTCGCTGAACACCATGGTCGGGTCCATGGAGCTGCGCGGACGCTTGCCCGGCTCGACCCGGTTGGCGATGGGGCGCCCCTCCTCGTCCTTGGGCAGGAAGGAGAAATCGGTGAGCTGATTGTTGAGCAGAAACCCGCGCACCATGGTCCGCGCGCCGAACGAATATTCGATGCTCGAGGTCATGGAGAAGGCATCGCCTGAATCATCGACCACGGACACCTGAGTCGTGCCGCCTTTCTCCGTGGTGTGATCGGTGCCGAAGGCGCTGGGCGGCACGACTGGGGGCGTGCCGGCGGTCACCACGTCAAGCGCATGGTCCGGATTGATCAGAGCGCGACGGCCGGCGAGATAGGTCTTGTCGAGCAATCCCTTCACGGGAACCGCGATGAAATCGGGGTCGGCGAGGTAGCGGGCGCGGTCGGCGAAGGCGAGGCGCTCCGCTTCGGTGATCAAATGCGCGGCGTTCGGATCGAAGGGAGAGGTGCCGAGATCGAAAGGCTCGACGAGCCCAAGCACCTGGCCGACGGCGATGCCTCCGGACGAGGGCGGGCCTGCGCCGCACACACTGCGATGGTGATATGGAACGCAGACCGGCCGACGGGGTACGGCGCTGTAATTCGCCAGGTCGCGGGTGGAGAGGGTCCCAGGCGTGCGCGGGTCGGATTGGACTGTGTGTGCGATGTCGGTGGCGATCGGGCCGTCATAGAACGCATCCGGTCCTTCGCGGGCGATGATGTCGAACGTGTCCGCCAGGTCGGGGTTCTCGAGAATATAGCCCGCTGGCCGTGGACGCCCCTCGGTGTCGAAGAAATAGGCCCGTGCGGACGGCGCGAAACTTTTCGGGTCGGTCTGGCTGAGCATCTCGGCGAGACGCGGCGAGACCGGGAAGCCCTCGCGGGCGAGCTTGATGGCCGGCTGGAATAGATCAGCCCACGGGAGCTTGCCGTATTCGTCATGCACCAGCTTCAGCGCGGCGAGCACGCCCGGAACGCCGATCGAAAGCCCGCTATGCATGGCGGCCTCGCGCGGCAACGGCTGGCCGGTCGCATCGAGGAAGAGCTTGGGCGTGGCGTCGGCCGGCGCCATCTCGCGGCCGTCATAGCTGGTCAGCGTCTCGGCGGCTGAATCCCAGTAGAGCATGAAGGCGCCGCCGCCGATCCCCGAAGACTGCGGCTCGACGAGATTGAGCACCATTTGCGCGGCGATGCCGGCGTCGATTGCCGAGCCCCCTTTGCGCAGCATGGCGAGACCGGCTTCCGCGGCCAGCGGATGGGCGGCAACCACCATGTGGTGCTTCGCCTTGGCAAGAGGCTTTGGCGTAAAACCGCTCGCGCCTTCGGGCTGGTCGAAGGCCTGTGCGGGTCCGGCCAGTAGGAGTAGCGCGAGGCAGAGGAAAGAAACGAGGCGTTTCATGGGGCGCAGCATAGCGGCTTTCGGCACGCTGACTAGGTCAGTGAAAGTCGCGGGATTTGGGGATGATGCGCTCGTTGCGCGGATGGCGCCGCGGGTGCCACCGGGGATGGCGGCGCTCGCCTTTCTCGCGGGGGTCCTCCCCGCCCGGATATTTGACGTGGTCGGCGGGGGAAAGGGGGAGCGGGAGGTCTTGCTTGTCGCGCGATGGGCGCCATGAGCCGGGCTCGGGGCGGCGCACCTCGTCGGCATTGGCAAGGCTTGCCTCCATGGCCTCGCCGTCCTCGGTGAAGAGGGAAAGCCAGTCGCTGCGATCCTCGAGCCGCTCCGCCACCACATGAATAATGTCCTCGTGACGCTGCACGCGGCCATGCACCACGACGAGGCGCGCGCCCATCACGACTTTGCGCATCCGCTCCAGCACTTTCGGCCAGATCACGGCATTGGCGACGCCCGTCTCATCCTCGATGGTCATGAACACCACGCCCGCCGCCGAGCCCGGACGCTGGCGCACGAGGATGACGCCGGCGACGTGGACGCGCGCACCATCGCGCGCCGATTTGAGCGCATCGCACGCAACAATGCGCGCGGATTGCGCGCGGGCGCGCAAAAATGTCATCGGGTGCGCTTTGAGGGAGAGTCGCAAGGTGCGGTAGTCGTTCACCACATGCTCGGAGAGCGGCATGACGGGAAGTGCGATATTCGGCTCTCCTCCGACCTCGGCGGCGTCGGCATGCTCGAACAGGGGGAGCGGAATTTCCGTTGGCAGGCCACGCACCTCCCATAAGGCCTGACGGCGGTCGAGACCGAGCGAACGGAAGGCGTCGGCGCTTGCGAGCTTATCGAGGCTGGCGCGACCGACGCCGCTTCGCCGCCATAGGTCGCGCATGTCGTGATATGATGCGCCCTCCCGCATCGTGACGATCTGTTGCGCGTCCTCCTCGCGCAGGCCGTCGATCTGGCGAAGACCGAGACGGAGGGCACATTTTCTTTGCGCTACCGCGCTTCGCGCACCTTGAGCGCTGCTGGGCAAAGGCTCGAGCGTGCAGTCCCAGCGGCTGTGATTGACGTCCGCTTCGCGCGCCTCGACGCCATGATCCCGCGTGCAACGCACGATCTGCGCCGGCGCGTAGAAGCCCATGGGCTGCGCGTTCAGCAGCGCGCAGGCGAAGACGTCCGGGTAATGGCATTTGAGCCAGGACGAGACATAGACGAGGTGAGCGAAGCTCGCGGCGTGGCTCTCGGGGAAGCCGTATTCGCCGAAGCCTTTGATCTGGTTGAAGCACCGCTCCGCGAAGTCCGCCGGGTAGCCGCGCGCGGTCATGCGGCCGACCATCTTGTCCTGGAGTTGGCCGATAGTGCCGCGGCGGCGGAAGGTCGCCATGGCGCGGCGGAGCTCGTTCGCCTCGGGGCCGGAGAACTTCGCCGCCACCATGGCAAGCCGCATGGCCTGCTCCTGGAACAGCGGCACGCCCATGGTCTTGCCGAGCACCTGATGCAGCTCGTCGTGCGGACCGTGGTCCGGATGGGGCGAGGGGAAGTCGACCGGCTCGGCACCGGAGCGGCGGCGAAGATAGGGGTGCACCATGTCGCCCTGGATCGGGCCGGGGCGCACGATGGCGACCTCGATGACGAGATCGTAGAAGCAGCGGGGTTTCAGCCGTGGCAGCATGTTCATCTGCGCGCGGCTCTCCACCTGGAACACGCCGATGGAGTCGGCCTTGCAGAGCATGTCGTAAACGGCGGGGTCGTCGCGCGGCACGGTGCCGAGGCTGACCTCTTGGCCGTAATGCTCTTTGAGCAGTGCGAAAGCCTTGCGGATGCAGGTGAGCATGCCGAGGCCCAGCACATCGACTTTCAGGAGCCCGAGCGCATCGAGATCGTCCTTGTCCCATTCGATGACCGTGCGGTCTTCCATGGCGGCGTTGCCGATAGGGACGACCTCCGACAAAGGTCCGCGCGTCAGCACGAAGCCGCCCACATGCTGGGAGAGATGGCGGGGGAAGCCGATCAGCTCATGCGCGAGCTCGAGGCAGCTTGCGAGCAGCGGGTCCGACGGGTCCAGCCCCGCCTCGCGCACATATTTCTCCGGCAAAGACGCGTTGCTCAGGCCCCAGATGGTGGTGGCGAGCGCGGCGACCGTATCCTCCGAGAGGCCGAGCGCCTTCCCCACCTCGCGCACCGCCGAGCGGCCGCGATAGGAGATCACGGTGGCGGCAAGCCCGGCGCGGTCGCGGCCATAGCGGGCGTAGATATATTGAATCACCTCCTCGCGGCGTTCGTGCTCGAAATCGACATCGATGTCGGGCGGCTCTTTCCGCTCGGGCGAGACGAAGCGCTCGAACAGGAGGTCGATCTCGGTCGGGTCGACATTGGTGATGGCGAGGCAGTAGCAGACGGCGGAGTTGGCGGCGGAGCCGCGGCCCTGGCAGAGAATGCCGAGGCTGCGGGCGTAGCGCACGATGTCGTGGACGGTGAGGAAGTAGGGCGCGTAGTTGAGCTCGGCGATGAGTGAGAGCTCTTTTTGGATGGTGTCGCGCACCTTCGCGGGGATGCCGTCCGGGAAGCGCCAGACCGCGCCCTCCCAGGTCAGATCTACAAGATGGGATTGCGGAGTCTTGCCGTGGGGCACCGGCTCGTCCGGGTATTCGTATTTCAGCTCGTCGAGGGAGAAGGTGCAGGCTTGCGTGATCTCGATCGTGCGCAGAAGCGCCTCCACGTGGCCTTTGAACAGGCGCGCCATGTCGCTGGGCGGCTTCAGGTGCCGTTCGGCGTTGGCCTCGAGACGGAAGCCGGCTTCGGGAAGCGTGCATTTCTCGCGAATGCAGGTGAGCACGTCCTGGAGGGGGCGCCGGTGGGGCGCGTGATAGAGCACGCCGCCCGTGGCGACGAGGGGTGTTTCAACGCGCGCCGCAAGCTTTGCGAGGGCCGCGATGCGCGCGCGATCGTCGCCGCGATAGGAATGCCGGGCGGCGAGATAGAGAGGCGCGGGGAGCGTGTCTTTGATGCGCCGGAGCGGCACTTCGAAATCTGGCTCATCAGGCAGCGCGATAACGATGAGGCCGTCGGCGTGGGCGGCGACGTCCTCGAGGTAAAGCGTGCATTGGCCCTTCTCGGTGCGGCGCTGGCCGAGGGTGAGAAGGCGGCAGAGCCGGCCGTAAGCGGCACGGTCCGTGGGGTAGACGAGCAGGCTTGGCGCGTCTTGCAGGACAAGGCGCGCGCCGGGGATGAACTTGATGCCCACTTCGCGTGCGGCAAGATGAGCCCGCACCACGCCGGCCAGCGTATTGGCGTCGGCGACGGCAATGGCCTCATGGCCAAGCGCCTTGGCGGTCGCCACCAGCTCTTCGGCGTGCGAGCCACCGCGCAGGAAGGTGAAGTTCGTCGTGACGTCGAGCTCGGCGTAGCGGATCACGCGAAGACTCCGTGCAGGAACCAAGAAGGCGCCTCGCCTTCGCTTTCCTGGTAGAGGCCTTCGCGGAACACCCAGTAGCGGCAGCCGTCCTCGTCCTCGATGCGGTAATAGTCGCGGGGGCTCGCCTTGGAGAGAGAGGCAAGCGCGCGCCACCATTCGGGCGCGATGCGCTCGGGCCCTTCCGCCTTGACGACGCGGCGGTTGACCCGCCGCCAGGTGAAGCGCGCGGGCGGGCCTTCCGGAATCTCGGCGAGCACCAGGAGAGGCTCAGGCTTGGCGAGGAGAAGGAGCGGCCGCGGCGGCATGGCCGGCGCGTCGTCGGTCCAGGCGGGCAGGCCGGCGAAGGCGCTGCGGAGGCTTTGCGCCCGCTCAGGCCTGTGGCTCGCCCGGGGGAAGAGGCGGCGCACGGCGCCGATCCCGAGCCGATTGGACAGTGCGTCGATCAGGACCTCCGGCCCGTTGGTCTCGCCGGTCTCCGCCAGGCTCGTCTGCGCGAGTGAAAGCCGCTCGGTGGAAAGCGCGGCAAGCGCCATGAGGTCGACGCCGAAGCACATGTCGACGGTCTCGATCTTGTCCTTCAGAAGCCGCACGAGATGCGCAGGCTTTCGCGACGGCGCGCTCAAGCCCGCTTCGATCGCAGTCGAAGAGCCGTCCGTGCGCGCGGCCCACAGCACAAGGCGCCGCGCGCCGCGGCCGGCGCGCGCCAACGCGCGACACAGCTCGCTTGCGAGATGGTCGAGACCGGCCAGGACGCCATCATGGGTGATGAGGGGCTCGGCAAAGGGAAGGCGCGCCACGAAGTCGGGCACGGGCAACAGGGCTTCGCGTTTCTCCGCGCGGGCCCCGAGCGCCTGATCGAGACGGCGCAGCACAGCTTCAGCGGCCTCCTTGGCATGGAAGCGCCGCTCGAGGCTCGCGCGCGGCAGGTCATAGAGTTGGCCGATGCGCTTCAGCCCGAGGCGCCGCAAAAGATGCGCAGTCTCGGGCTCCAAGCGGAGCGCCTCGACGGGAAGCGCCGCGAGCGTCGTTTGCAGCTTTCCGTCCGGGACGATGCACGGCGAGGCCCGCGCGAAACGGGCGAGCGCATGCGCCGCGCCCAACGTCCCGGCGAGCCCGAGCCGCGCCGTGAAGCCGGCCCGCGCGAGGCGCTGCGCAAGATCGGCGAGAAGGGCGCCTTCGCCGCCGAAGAGATGCGGCACGCCGGTGATGTCGAGCCACAGACCGTCGTCGCCATCCACGTTGAGGGTCGGGCTATAGCGGCATGCAAAGCGAGCCAGCGCGTGCAGCGTGTCGGCATCCTTGTCGGGTGCGGCCGGCGTCGTGAGGAGATGCGGGCAGATGGCGCGGGCATCGGCGAGGCTCAAGCCCGGCAGGAGACCGTCGCGGGCGCTCCGCGCATTGACCGCGGTGAGGGTGAGTCCGCGCGCCGCGCTGCCGACCAGAGCGAACGGCCGGTCATACGGCGGAAGCGGACCGCCGTGCGCCGCGCTCTCCCGCTTCAGCCGCTCGATCGGAAGATGCGGCAGCCACACGGAGACGATCCGACTCATGACTGAACTCCACGCGAAAACTCGATCCCGGCGCGCGTCCCCGGCAGCGCTCCAAGGTCAGGCGCCAAGCGGCGGCGCCGGGCGCGGCCGCGTCGAAGGGCGAAAGGCGGCTCGGCTCGGCGGCGATCCGCCAGCGGGTCAGCGTCCCAGGCAGGCCAGAAAGATCCGCACCCCCAGGACCTGAGAGAACATGGCCGGAGAGGAGCAGGCAGGGGGTGCGGGAGGCTTGCGCGGCAAGGCCGAGGCGCCGGGCGGCGAGGGAGGTCTTGATGGGGATTTGCGCGAGGCAGGCGAGGAGGGCGCGGCTCTTCAGCCCTTCTTCCAGGGCCCAGGCGGCATCGTCCGCCGTCCTTGCCTCGACAATGAGAAGGCGCGCCGGGTCGAGGCCGGCTCTGAAAAGAGCCGGGCCATAAGGGCGCCCCCATTCCCGCGCTTGGGATCGGGTCAGGCACCACAGCACGAGGCCGCGGCAATTTGTCTGCGCCGCCGTGGCGATCACGGACAGGGCGAAGCCGAGGGCCGCAGGGGTGTCGCGATAGCGTTCCGGCTTGAGCTCATGGAGGCCGCCCTGCTGGAGCCTCTCTAAAGGGCTTTCGCCGTTGTCGTTGGAGGCGGGAGGTAAAGAGCAGGCGGGACGGGAAGGGGCCGCGCCCGGTGCGGGGGGTGTGGCCAGAGACACGGGAACCTGCTCAAGCGCACGGATCGAAGCACGTAGCTGCTCAATCAGGACCCTCCCCGTGGATCCGCCTGCTCTTTTTTCAACGCCAGCCGGCGGAACGAGCCCACGATGATCGCCGCCTGGAACGTTGTTACGCACGACTACACTCCGTTCTCGTTCCTGTTTTGTTCTATTCTGGAGTCGGCTCCGAGTCAAGGCGCCTCGTTTCGGGGCCGGATTTCCGGGCGCGCTTCCCTCGCCAAGACACGTGTTTGGATTTCGCTAACCAGAATCACCCGACACTCAACGGACAGTCAGACGGGGGTTTTTGTGATGCGTATCCTCGGTCTCCGGCCGTTCGCCGCGGCCGCAGCAGCCATGCTTTTCGTCCTTCTGCCGAGCCAAGCCTCGGCCGGTCTCTTCGATTTCTTCGGAGATTCCTACCAACCGCAGTCCGTCGTGGGGCGCCATTTGGTGTCGTTCCCACCCGGCTACGAGCCCGGCTCCATCATCGTCCAATTCAGCGCGCGCCGGCTCTATTACGTGCTGCCCCAGCAGCGGGCCATCAGCTACCCGATCGCGGCGCCCATGGGCGAGGCACGGTGGTCGGGAGAGACCTATGTCAGCGCCAAGAAGGTCAATCCCCCCTGGACCCCCACGGCCCAGATGCGGGAGGAAAATCCGAGCCTGCCGGCCTATGTGCCGGGGGGCGACCCGCGCAATCCGCTGGGGGTCCGGGCCATGTATCTTGGCAAGAGCACCTATCGCATCCACGGCACCGATGCGCCCTGGACGGTGGGCCAGGCGGTCTCCCACGGTTGCATCCGGATGTTCAATGAGGATGTCGCGGATCTCTATCAGCGCGTGCCGGTCGGCACCCACGTTGTTGTGATGTGGTAAAGGCCTGGTAAAGGCAAGACAAAGCTTCGCTAAACTTGAGTCAAAAATCCGCGAAATTGCTTGATTCTTGAAATTTCCCCTTTTCAATTTGTTTACCCTGAGTGCCCCGTCTCTGTTGGATTGATTTAACCTGTGTCTAACGGGTGAATGTTAGCTTTCGCGTCAGGTTCCACCGGCGAAAAGCTGACGGTGCGGGGCCATTCTGAGACCGATCGAAAGGGAGTGTCGAAAATGAGGACTTCTGTTGCACGCTTCGTCAAGGACGAGTCGGGCGCCACGGCTATCGAGTATGGCCTTATCGCCGCCGGCATCGCGGTTGCCGTGATCACCGCCATGACCACCCTGTCCGGCGCGCTGACGAGCCTGTTCTCGGGTATCGCCGGCAAGCTGACCATCAGCTAACCAAGCGCTTACCTTTGGCGTGGCCCAGCCTCTTTGAGGTTGGGCTCATTGCCTCAGACCGGCGCGGTCAAAAGCGCCCAACACGCCTAATGGCGCTGAAACTGAAAGGGGATTCCCCCATGAAGATTTCTGCCTCACGTTTTCTGAAAGACGAATCGGGCGCGACCGCCATCGAATACGCCCTGATTGCCGCAGCCATGGCTGTTGCCGTCATCGCGATGATGTCTACGCTGTCGGGTGCGCTGACGAGCCTGTTCTCGGGTATCGCCGGCAAGATGACGATCAGCTAAACCGCGTCCGGACTTCTGCGAATTTTCAGGCGGGATCCAGCTCCTTCCGGAGCAGGTCCCGCCTGTCCTTTTCCGTGCACCCACGTGCCGCACCGAAGGCTTAGCCCCCAATCTTCCTTAATTCGCGTGTAGGTTCTGCTCACTTTCGAGGGAGCTTGAATCTTGCCGCGCGCTTGCGAAGAACTCCCTTGATCGTGGGGTGCGTTTTCTGCCGACCGGCTCGGCCTGGGATCAAGCTGATGGTACTGGGGGCACTGCTTCGACGACGGAAATTGGCCGGCGCGCTTGCGCTTGCCGGGATGGCATTTTACGCCGTAGTCCTGCCCTGGCACATCGCCTCCGATAGCAGCCTGACTCGAACCGCGTTCGAGCTCAAGACAGCGTGCACAGCCCAGAGCAACGCCGAAAAGCCTTCACCCACCAAGCCGCTAGAGCAATGTCCGATGTGCAAGGACTTTGCGGGGTTCCAGCTCACACTGGTTGGCGGCGCTATCATCGCCGTCATCCCGCGGGAAATCGGCGAGGCATTGTCTGATACGTCGCATGATCACCTTGCGGAGGCCTCGGTGCCTCCGCCGCAAAGCCGCGGTCCACCTCACCTTCCTGCCTAGTCTCGAACTGAACATTCGCGTGATCAGAAACGTCGCAGACTTCGCGCACTGCATGTGAGCGAAGCCGGCGTGGTTGGCACGCTAACCGCTTCCACTTTCAGGGAAGGTGAGCATGAAGCCTACCGCTCCGCAGCTGCGAATCCGCCGCAGACAATTTGGATGTCTTTGTGCGGCTGTCGCGCTCCTCGCCTCGTCGCCCGCGAGCGCTCACCCCCATGTCTGGGCGACGGTGCGGTCGGAAATCGTGTTCGGTCCCGATCACAAGATCACGGCAATTCGTCAGGCCTGGACTTTCGACGAATTCTATACTGCCATGGCGATACAGGGCCTCGATACCAATGGCGACGGTGTCTACTCGAAAGAGGAGCTTGCGCCGCTTGCCAAGGTCAACGTCGAGTCGCTGCACGAGTTCGCCTATTTCACCTTCGTGCATTTCAACGACGACAATAAGCCGCTGCCGCTCGATGCGCCGAAGGATTACTGGGTGACCTACGAGAACCCGGTGAGCACCTTGCACTTCACGCTGCCGCTCAAGACGCCGCTCGACCCAAGAGAGAAACCCGTCGCGGTCGACGTCTACGATCCAACCTTCTTCGTCGCCTTCGGCTTTGCGAAGAAAGACCCGGTGAAGGTCTCGGGTGCGATTCCGGCCGACTGCAAAGTCGAGCTCGAGAAGCCCGATGCCGGCGCCGAGGCGGACGCGAAAGCATTGAGCGAGGCCTTCTTCAGCCAGCTCGGGCCGAACTCGAATTTCGGCTCGCAGTTCGCCCAGACCGTCAACATCGTGTGCAACAAGAAGTGAGGGGATCATGCGAACCTCTGTCAGGACTGCATTGCTCACCTGTCTTGCATTGCTGATCGGCGTCGCCTGCGCCGCCGCGCAGCCGGCGCCGCCGTCCGCTTTCGGAGGTGCATCGTCTGCCGCGCCGAACGCGCCGGGTCCGTCTGCTGCCCCACCGAGCCCGTCGTTCGCGTTCGGGCCGCCGCAAGCAGTGGCGTTGCATGCGCCGGGTCTCGTTGGGGCGTTCTTCAGCTGGGTCGTAGACACGCAGCAAACCATGCAGCGCGAGCTGGCCGGCGGCGTCAAACGGCTCAAGACCGGCGACCCGTTCATCGCGGCCGTCAGCCTTGCGGGCCTGAGCTTCCTTTATGGCGTGGTGCATGCGCTCGGTCCCGGGCACGGCAAGACAGTTATCTCGTCCTACGTCGTCGCCAACGAGGAGACGGTCCGCCGTAGCGTGATCATCTCGTTCATCGCCGCGGCGATCCAGGCGATGACGGCGGTGGCGGTGATCGGCATCTTCGCCATCGCGCTCAACGCGAGCGGCCTCACCATCAAGGCGTGGTCGCTCCAGCTCGAAAGCGCGAGCTATGCGCTGATCGCGCTGGTCGGCCTGTGGCTTCTGTTCGGTCAGTTGCGCGCCCTGTGGCGCCGCTTTAGGCCCGCGCCTGCGTTCGCCCCGGCGGGCGCCGGAGGTCCTCAGGTTGATTTCGACGATCACGACCATGGGCATGACCACGGTCATGCGCATGCCTTTGCCCGCGGGGATCACGACCACGACCACGGACACGATCATGGGCATGATCATCACGGGCATCATCACGGGCAGGGCGAGGCATGCCACCACATCGTGGACGCGAAAGACGTCTCCGGGCCGATGTCGTGGCGCAAGATTACGGCCGTGGTGTTCTCCGTGGGCATCAGGCCCTGCTCCGGCGCCATCCTCGTGCTCATCTTCGCGCTCACCCAAGGTTTATTCTGGGCCGGCGTCGCCGCGACCTTCGCCATGGCGTTCGGCACGGCCCTCACCGTCGCAGGTCTCGCGACGCTCGCGCTTGGATCGCGCGAGCTCGCGCTGAGACTGGGCGGCAACAGCGGCGCATGGGCCGAGGGTGTGTGGACGGTTTGCGCCATCGGCGGGGCTTCGCTCATCGTTCTGTTTGGCGCAACGCTGTTCGTTGCATCGCTCGGGCCCGCCAGACCCTTCTGATCCCTCGCAGCACAGGGTCGCGTGACCCGCGAGTCTGCCGGCTGAAACGTCGCGCGAAGTTGCAAAGCGCGGCATGTCCATGCCCGCCTTACGGCGACGCCGAGAAAGATATTTCTTTTTGTCGCACCTCAATTGCGGTGAGCGAGTAAGGCATCCTAAATCTGTGGTCACGGGAGCGAGCGTGGGGCCGATGCGGCTCCAGCGCCCCCGTCATAAAGAGGTAACGATGACACTGCAACTCGGCGACACCGCCCCGGATTTCGAGGCCGACACGACCGAAGGTCCGATCAAGTTCCACGAATGGCTCGGCGATTCCTGGGGCGTCCTGTTCTCGCACCCGAAGGACTTCACGCCGGTGTGCACCACCGAGCTCGGCACCATGGCAAGGCTCAAGCCGGAATTCGACAAGCGCAACGCCAAGATCGTCGGCCTGTCGGTGGACCCGGTCGACAATCACAAGAAATGGTCGCAGGACATCAAGGACGTGGTCGGCTTCGCGCCCAACTATCCGATGATCGGCGACACCGATCTGAAGATTTCCAAGCTGTACGGCATGCTGCCGGCGAGCACGTCTGGCACCTCGGAAGGGCGTACGCCTGCCGACAACCAGACGGTCCGCAACGTCTTCATCATCGGCCCCGACAAGAAGATCAAGCTGATCCTGGTCTACCCCATGACGGCCGGCCGCAACTTCGACGAGGTGTTGCGGGTGCTCGATTCGCTCCAGTTGACCGCAAAGCATCGCATGGCGACGCCGGCGAACTGGAAGCAGGGCGATGACGTCATCATGACCGGCGCCATCAGCGACGACGAGGCCAAGACGCTCTACCCCGACGGTTGGAAGTCGCCGCGGCCTTATATCCGCATCGTGCCGCAGCCCAAGGATTGAGGGCCCGAGCCTCAGACGCTGGCTCAGCCTGCGCCGTCATGTGATAGAGGATAACGGCAAATTCATTGGATGCTCCCCGCGGCTTTATGCTAGAAGCGGGACGCCAACAAATCATACCGGTTCGTGGCCAAAGCAGTGGAACGCTAGTCGGTGCCTTCGGGGCCGACCAGAAAAGCCGGGCAAAAGAATGTCTGATCCAAGCGGTCCGGGTTCAACCGGAGGCGGGGACGACCCGCGCGAGTGCGCAAAGCAGATTGCCGACCAGATCGCGCCCCTCATGAAGGTCGCGCGGTCTAAGCGCTTTGATTTTCTCGCTTATCTTCTCGCCATGGCCCTCAGGGAATCCCGGCGTCTGGCACGGGACTGACAGCTTGGGCGAAGTTGGCGCGAGTCACGTTCAGCGCGAGGAAGGCTGATCGCGTGCGGATAGCGGAACTCAAGCGCTCCCTCGAACATTGGCGCTCATTGGTCACTTGAGCCCAGATTGGTCAGCGAGTCACGTGCAGCGCGTAATCCGTTTGAGCCCAGATTGGTTCGCGATTCACGCGCCGCGCCGGTAGAGTTGTTGTTATGGGATTGCCGAAGACGCCAGCGCTCACGGTCGATTGCGTGATCCATGACCCGGACGGACGCGTACTCCTTATCCGTCGCAAGAACGAGCCGTTCAAGGGTGCCTTCGCGCTGCCCGGCGGGTTCGTCGATATCGGCGAGACGGTCGAGGCGGCCTGCCGCCGCGAGGTGCGCGAGCAGACCGGCTTGGAGGTCCATGACCTCGCGCTTGTCGGCGTCTACTCGGACCCGGATCGCGATCCCCGGGGACACACGGTCAGCACGGCCTTCATATCGCGCTTGACTGTCTCGACGCCGCCGAGTGCTGGCGACGATGCCGCGGCGGCGGAGTGGATCGACGACTGGCGGGGCCTCCCTCTCGCCTTCGATCACGCACAAATCCTTGAAGATGCCGAGAAAATGCTGGTCCGCAGGGCCCAAGGCTAGGCGCATCTCGCCCGATACCCTATTTAGGGGTCTCGGAGCTTGAGGAATGCCCGGATGAATGAGACGCCACCGACGGAAGCTTTCGCCGAGAAGACGGGCAAGGCGCTTGCGGGCTTCGGCCGGATCGGCGTGCTTCTCGTCAATCTCGGCACGCCGGACGGCACCGACTACTGGTCGATGCGGCGCTACCTCAAGGAGTTTCTGTCCGACCGCCGCGTGATCGAGGTCAACCGCGTGCTGTGGTGGCTGATTCTGAACGGCATCGTGCTCACCACGCGGCCTTCGAAGAGCGGCGAGGCCTATCGCTCCATCTGGAACGAAGAGCGCGACGAGTCGCCCTTGCGCACCATCACGCGGGCGCAGGCCGAGAAGATTGCCGACGCGCTCGATCATCGCCAGGAGATCGTGGTCGACTGGGCCATGCGCTACGGCAATCCGAGCATCGCCGCGCGCATCGACGCTCTCGCCAGACGAGGCTGCGACCGGCTCCTGGTTTTTCCGCTTTATCCACAATACGCGGCGGCGACCACGGCGACGGTCAACGACAAGGTGTTCGACAAGCTGAAGACGATGCGGTCGCAGCCGGCGCTCCGCACCGTGCCGCCTTACCCGAAAGATCCCGTCTATGTCGAGGCGCTCGCCCAATCGATCCGCACGCATGTGGCGGGCCTCGATTTCGAGCCAGAGGTGATCCTCGCCTCGTTCCACGGACTGCCGAAGGCATACGTGGACAAGGGCGACCCGTATCAGTGCCAGTGCATGGACACGGTGGATGCCCTACGTGCAGCGCTGGGGCTGCTTGGGAGCAAGCTCAAGCTCACCTTCCAGTCGCGTTTCGGCCGCGCCGAATGGCTGCAGCCATATACGGACAAGACGGTGGAAGTCTTGGCGCGCGACGGCGTGAAACGGATCGCCATCGTCACGCCGGGCTTCGCCGCCGACTGCGTCGAGACGCTGGAAGAGATCTCGGGCGAGGCATGCGAGATTTTTCTCGAACATGGCGGCGAGAAATTTAGCTTCGTCCCGTGCCTCAACGACAGCGAGGGTGGCATTCGCGTCCTCGTTCATCTCATCGAGCGGGAGCTCAAGGGCTGGATCGACTGATGGAGGCGACCGGGTTGGAGAGCCGCTTTCGGGCGCTTATTCTTCCTGACATGTTCTTGCGCGAGGAGGGGCGATGGTCCGCGTGGGCGTTTCAGTCATTGGTCTTGGTCTCGCGCTGCTCGTCGCGGCGCCTGTGCTTGCCGGCGAACGCTCCGCGTTCATCGATGTTGCCGGAGCGCCCGGCGACGGCGAGCAGGCGCTCGAGCGCGCCCTGTCCAATCGCCTGATGGAGGAGGGCTTCGCCATCAGCAGCACTCCTGCCGTCGACGCCTATGAAATCCAAGGCACGGTCCGGCTCGCCCCGGCCGCAGGCGGCGAGGAGAGCGTCCGCATCGACTGGACGATCTTCGGGCCCGAGGGTACGCGGCTCGGCAACGTCACGCAGGTCAACGAGGTTCGCAGAGGCTCGCTCGACCGGCATTGGGGCGCGGCGGCGGATGCGGCTGCCGACGCCGCGGCGCACGACATCCTGAAGCTCCTGCCGCATTAATGTGATGGCCATCACAAAGCGGGCTCCGCAGGCCCGATTGCCCCTTATAACGCCGATCGATCTCCACCATTTATGCTCTGCCGCAAGTAAGGCGGGCGCGATACGCTAGTCCGGCTAGCGCCGCCGCACACCTGGGGAGGGGTGCCAAATGCTTGGCTTCAATATCTTCGTCCTTGTTCTGCTCGTCCTGTTCGTCCTGACCTTGATGGCCGGGGTCAAGATCGTGCCGCAGGGGTGGAACTACACCGTGGAGCGCTTTGGCCGCTATACGCGCACGCTCCGCCCGGGGCTTACCCTGATCATCCCGTTCATCGACCGCATCGGGCGCAAGCTCAACATGATGGAGCAGGTGATCGAGGTGCCGAGCCAGGAGGTCATTACCAAGGACAACGCCATGGTCCGGGTCGACGGCGTGGCCTTCTTCCAGGTGCTCGACGCCGCCCAGGCGAGCTACGAGGTGACAAACCTACAGGTCGCGATCCTCAACCTCACCATGACCAATATCCGCACGGTGATGGGCTCTATGGACTTGGACAAGCTCCTGTCCGAGCGCGACGAGATCAACCATCGCCTGCTCAAGGTGGTGGACGACGCGACCCATAATTGGGGCCTCAAGGTCACGCGCATCGAGATCAAGGATATCGAGCCGCCGCGCGATCTGGTCGACTCCATGGCGCGGCAGATGAAGGCCGAGCGCGACAAGCGCGCCGCCATCCTGGTGGCCGAAGGAGAGCGGCAGGCGGCGATCCTGTCCGCCGAGGGCTCCAAGCAGGCGCAGATCCTCGCCGCGGAAGGGCGCCGCGAGGCGGCCTACCGCGACGCCGAGGCCCGCGAGCGCGAGGCGGAAGCCGAGGCCAAGGCGACAACCGTGGTCAGCGAGGCGATCGGCAAAGGCAGCGTGCAGGCGATCAACTATTTCGTCGCCAACAACTATGTGAGCGCGCTGAAAGCGCTCGCGGAGGCCAAGAACCAGAAGGTGCTGATCCTGCCGCTGGAGGCGTCCTCGGTCATCGGCGCCATCGCCGGCGTCGGCGAGATCGCGCGGGAGGCTTTCGGAAACAATAGCGGCGGTGACAAGGCCGCGCCGACAAGAGACCGCGGCGGTCAGCGCGGGGGTGGCGGCTCCGTTCCCTCCGTGTGACGTTGAAGGACGAAAGCCATGGAAACGATCGCTGAGCTCGGTGCCTGGAGCTGGATGATCGCCGCGGCGATCCTGTTCGTGCTCGAGCTGATGGCGCCCGGTATCTTCTTCATGTGGTTCGGCCTTGCCGCCTTGGTGACCGGTCTCATCGTGTTCCGCTACGACATCAGCTGGCAGTGGCAGCTCCTGTGGTTCTGCGCGCTGTCGCTCGCCTCGGTGCTGCTCGCCAACAAATATCTGCGAAAGCATCCGCTTGAAAGTGAGAGACCGCTGTTGAACGAGCGGGCGGCGCAGCTGATCGGCAAGTCCTTCGATCTCGTCGACCCCATCGTCAACGGGCGCGGCAGCATCCATTCCGGCGACACGATCTGGCGGGTGGAAGGTCCCGAGCTGCCGCGAGGCACGCGCATCAAAGTGGTGGGTGTGGACGGTTCGGTGCTAAAGGTCGAACCAGCCTGAATTCAAATTTCGATCAGTCCTGTCTCGCGGATGTCGCTGACCTCGTCCGAGATCTCGGCGGAGGCGTCATCAAGGGTCCATGAGCCCGTAGCGTGGCGCGTGCGGCCCGAGCCGGTGACGACGACGTCTGTGAAACCGACCTCACGGAATTTGGCGGCGACGGTTTCATTAGAGGCCACGCTCTGGAAAATGCCGAGCCTGATGGTGGCCGCGTATTGCTTGCCTTTGTGGACCGTGTAGCGCTCCAAGGTTCCCCCCTAGACTGTATTCCATTCAATATACACGTATAACGGGTATTATCAAGGCTTGGCGAACCATTGCCTGACCGCGTCGCGGCCGTCTTCGTCGAGCAGGAGATGGAGCTTCGTGCGGCGGAGGAGGAAATCCTCGGCCGTCATGGCGTCCTCTACCTCCACCGTATGTTCGAGCTCGGCGCGGAGGACGCCGGGCGCGATCTCTTGGGCGCTTGCCGGGTCCGCATCGACACGCGCGAACACATCGTCGATCCTGTCGCCGTAGGTGAGGGCCCAGCGCAGGCGCGTCTCGGGCGGTACGCTTGCCGGGCCTTTTTCGGCGTGGGCGAGAAGCGCGGGCCGGGGCATGCCGCCGCCGTAAAGGGGCACGTTCTTGGTCCAGGGGCCGCTCATCTCCAGCCCAAAGGTGCTGAGCATGATCAGCACGTCTTCGGCCAAGACACGGTGGGTGGTGAGCTTGCCGCCATAGATGGTGACGAAGCCCCCGGAGCCCTGCGTCCGTGCCGCCAGCGAGGGGCTTCGGCTGATCCGGCTCGGCTTCAGCTCCGACCAAGCCCGGAGCGCGCGCACCCCCGACCAGGTGAAGACAATGTCCCTCTCGGTCACCGGCCGGCGCGGCGTCGAGAAATAGCGGTTGTAGGCATGAAGCAGATAGGCCTTCTCGTCGGCCGAGCAATGGACGCTGCCGGGACCGCCCTCATGGGGAATGTCGGTGGTCCCGACGACGAGGAAGCGCCCGTCGAGCCAGGGAACGACGAAGACGATGCGCTCGCCTTGGTCTTGCAGCGTATAGGCGCACGGCTCGGGCGGGTCCGGCATCGGCAGGACGATGTGGCTGCCGCGCACCAGGCGCAAAGGTTCCGGGTCCGGCGCGGCGTCCGTCATGGCGTCAACCTCGGCCACGAAGGCGCCGGCGGCGTTGACGATGAACCGCGCCTCGACTTCGCGCTTGGTCCCGCGCTCGTCGAGTTCGACTCTATAGCCGTTGTCGTTCGGCGTAATCGCGGTGACGGCGCGGCGGTTCAGGATATCGGCGCCGCGGGCGCGGGCCTCGAGCGCCACGCTCAATGTGAGACGCGCGTCGTCAGCCTGGCAATCGGCATAATGCAGCACAGCGGCGAGATCGTCCTGGCGTAGCCGTAGAAGGTTTGCCGCCTCCTTGTTCGACAGCCGTCCGCTTGCCGGCAAGCCGTCGCCGATGGAGAGGAGATCATAAAGCGCAAGCCCTGCGTGCACGAACCATGCGCTGCGCTTCTGCCACCGATAGAGTGGCAAGAGGAATCTCAGCGGTGCGACGAGATGGGGCGCGGTCTTCAAGAGTTCGGCGCGCTCGGTAAGCGACTCGCGCACGAGCTTGAGCTCGAGACGCTCCAGATAGCGTAAACCGCCGTGGATAAGCTTGGACGAGGCAGAGGAAGTGGCGCAGGCATAGTCGCCCTTCTCGGCGAGCAGCACTTTCAGCCCACGGCCCGCGGCATCCCGGGCGACGGCGGCGCCGTGGATGCCGCCGCCGATGACGAGAATATCGAACATTTCGGCGGTCACGGCGTTTCGATCCAGGTCCCGAAATTGACTTTGCAACAGGAGGGTTAAGGCGGCGAAAGGCTTTTGGGCAATTGCGTCGTGTTGTCACCACGTTTTGTACTCTACTATTAGTCAATCCCGTCCAACGCTGAAAGAACCCATGGCAGACATCGTCATCATCAATCCGCGCTTCGACATCTCGTTCTGGGGTTTGGAGCATTGCATGCCGCTTTTCGGCAAGCGTGCCAATTTGCCGGTCGCGTGTCTTGGCTTGCTCGCGGCCCTAGTCCCCGAGCATCACGACGTGACGCTGGTGGATGAGAACGTAGAGGACATCGACTTCGACCGTCTCGCACGGGCCGACCTCGTGTGTGTTACGGGCATGAGCATCCAGGGCCGGCGCCTGATCGAGATCCTCGAGAGCGTCAAGGCACTGGGCGTCATGACGGTGGTCGGCGGTCCGATGGCGACGGTCGAGCCGGAATCCCTCGATGGGCTGGCGGATGTCCTCTTCCTCGGCGAGGCCGACGAGACTTGGCCGCAGTTCCTGACGGAGTGGGAGCAGGGGCGCCACAAGACCCGCTACAAGCAGGACGATAAATCCGACATCACGAAGCTTCCATTGCCGCGCATCGATAAGCTCAAGATCGACCGGTATATGTTCGGCAGCCTGCAGATCTCACGCGGATGCCCGTTCACTTGCGAATTCTGCGACATCATCGTCACTTTCGGACGCCGGCCGCGCCTCAAGACGAGTGCGCAGGTGATCGCCGAGCTCGAGGCCTTTCAGCGTGCCGGCATGAGGATCGTGTTCGTGGTCGACGACAACCTCATCGGCAACAAGAAGGCTCTCAAGCCGATCCTGCGCGACATCGTCCAATGGCAGCAGGAGCGCGCCTATCCGCTGACGCTCTTCACCGAGGCGTCGCTCGATCTGGCCGAGGACGACGAGCTGATGGACCTCATGGGGCTCGCCAACTTCCAGAACGTGTTCATCGGCATCGAGACGCCGAATGAGGAGTCGCTCCGCGAGACCAAGAAACTGCAGAACCTGCGCCCGAATGCCGGGACGCTGCTTGAGCGCGTGCATCGTATTCAGGAGCGCGGGTTCGATGTGTGGTGCGGCATGATCGTCGGCTTCGATCACGACGATCCATCGATCTTCGGCGTGATGCCCTCGTTCATCGGCGAGGCGCGCATCGCGAACGCCATGATCAATCTGCTGCATGCCATTCCGACGACACCGCTCTACGACCGTCTGAAACAGGCGGGCCGGCTGAACGACGATGAGGCGAGCGACCGCTACGGCACTAACGTGGTGCCGCTCGGCATGTCGCGTGAGGAGCTACGCGACGGCTTCCTCGGACTGATGCAGACCTGCTACACGGCGGACGCCTATTTCCAGCGTCTGGACGCTCAATTCATCGACGGAAATTTCAAGTTCGCCATGCATGAGCTCCCCTATTGGTCGAGCCGGCGCGGGGCCTGGGCGAAACGGTCGTTCCTCAACTATGCCCGGTATGCCGCCATCTCCGGACGGTTGTTGGGCCACGTGGCGGATCCCGAGCTACGGTCGCGTTATGGACGGCAGCTTTGGCGGATCTTTCGCGCCCGGTGGCGCGAGCCGCACATCCTGTTCATCTACGCGCTCAAGACCGCGATCCACTATCACTACGCGGCGATCGCGCGGGCTTTGGCGGAGGCTACGCCCGCCGGCGACATGCCCGATGCGGGACGCTCGTTCTCGCGCGTCAAGCGGCGGGTGGCGGTGCAGGCTGCGGCTTAGGCGACGCCGGCGCGCAGCAGGTCGTGAATATGGAGGATGCCGACCGGACGGCCGTCCTCGACCACGAATAGCGCGGTGAAGGGGTGCTCGCTTAGATTCATGATCGCCAAAGCCTCAGCGGTCATGGTGTCCGGGCTGACCGTCTTCGGCCCCGCTGTCATGACTTCGCCGGTACGGCGGGTCAACAGACCATTGCCCATGTGCCGCCGCAGGTCGCCGTCGGTGATGATGCCGACTATGCGACCGTTATTGTCGACCACGCCGAGGCAGCCGAAGGCCTTCTCGGTCATGATCACCAGGGCTTCGGCCATCGGCGTGTCGATGGCGGTGATCGGTAGCCGGTCTTCCTTGTGCATCAGGTCGCTCACGAATTTCAGCTTCGCGCCGAGCTGGCCGCCGGGGTGCAGCGCCTTGAAGTCGATGGCGGTAAAGCCCTTGCTCTCCAGAAGCGCAATGGCGATGCAGTCGCCGAGCGCGAGCTGCATGACGGTCGACGTCGTGGGAGCGAGCCCGTGAGGGCAGGCCTCTTTGGCATGCGGCAGAGCGAGCACCACTTCGGCCGCTTGCGCCAGCGTGGACTCCGGATTGGAGGTGACGGCGATCAGCGGCACGGCGAAGCGCCGCGAATAGGAGACGATGTTACCGAGCTCGACGGTCTCGCCCGACCAGGAGAAGGCGAGGATCACGTCGTCGCGGGTGATCATGCCGAGATCGCCGTGACTCGCCTCGCTCGGATGCACGAAATAGGCAGGCGTTCCGGTCGAGGAAAGGGTGGCGGCAACTTTCAAGCCGACATGGCCGCTCTTGCCCATGCCGGTGACGATGACGCGACCGCGGCAGCCGCGGAGCGTCTCGAGCGCTTCGGCGAAGCTGCCACCCAGATGATTGGAGAGGGCGGCTTGCATCGCGCTCAGGCCTTCGGCCTCGAGCTCGAGCGTGCGGGTGGCGGAGGCCACCGCTTCACTACGGTCTTCCGGAACGGAAAGGTCCCGCGTCAAGCCGGCCGGCATGGTCATGTGCTCCCCCCTGAGGACGCCTGATTTTAGCACGGATTAAGGCGGCGGAAGGTCCAAGAGAGCGTCATTTCGAAACAAGCCTAAACGGCTCGTTAACCCTCTTGCTCCTAGGCTCGGACATTAACGGAGCCGGGCTACGGACCCGAATTTTCGGGGTTTCCTCAGCGTTTTGCCCAGCGTCGATCGAGGTGCGTCCTTGCCGCGTCGCCACACGTCCAGCGCAGCGGGCGCTCTCGCTGCCGCTCTCCTTGCCGCCGCTCTGGCGCCGGCCTCCGCCCAAGAGGCGGCGGGCCCGGGCTTGCGCGGCAGCCTCGGCGTGGAACAGCAGCAGGACCAAGCGCAGCCTCCGTCCAGGGCCCAACAAAAGGCCGCCGCGCAAAAGCGACAGCGAATCAACCGCGAGATGGAGGTCGAGGGCGCGACGCAAGGCGCCGCGACCATTCCGGACAATCTCGCCAACGATCAGTCTCTCTTGCCCCAGCCACCGGCACCACCGGCGCCACTTGGCGGCCTGGGCGACCAACCGGGGGAGGGGGTCACTCCGGTCCCGGGCATCGGCATTACCGAGCCGAACGGCGCGCCTTTGAGCGAGGCGCCGGGAACAGAGGAACTCGCGGGCGCCAACCAACCGCTGCCGCCCAAGGGTCATGAGCTCGATCCCTACGTGCCGATCGGCATGAAGCTCGGCAGCTTCCTGCTCTTCACCGAGGCGGAGGTCGGCACGATCCTCACCGACAACGTGCTCGGCACGAAGACCGACCCGCATCCGGCTCACGCTTTCGAGTTCGCCCCCAACGTCCGGCTGGAATCGAATTGGAGCCGGCACTTCTTCAGCGCGGAGTTCGACGCCGACCGGAGCTGGTACGACAACTTCTCCGTCGAGGACGACGAGACCTATTATGCTCGCCTCAATGGGCGCCTCGACGTGACCCACCGCACGCATGCCAATCTCGAACTCGGGAAATCTCAAACCCAGGAAGGCCGGAACTCGATCAGCCTGACCGACATCGCCGGCACGCAGACCAACGTTCAAGAAGAGCACATCACGGCCGGCGCAGACCATACGTTCAACCGACTGACGATCGAGGCCGAAGGGCGGGCCTCCAGTTACGATTACAGCGACTTCGGTGGCCCCTTCGATCCAACGGTGCAGTCAGGCGTGCCGACAGTGGACGTCCGGGACTATAGGGAGGACGAGCTTAGATTGCGGGGGACCTACGCGTTCAATTCAGCCATCGGCGTCTTCACCGAAGGCACGCTCATCCGGGACAAGTACAAGCAACCCATCGACGTCAATGGTCTGCGCCGAGACTCTTCCGGCTACACCATCCAATCCGGGCTCGACCTCTCCCTCGCCAATCGGCTCTCGGGCGAGATCGGGATCGGTTGGGGCGCGCAGCAATCGGTGGACGACAAGGTGGCGCCGATCGAAGGCTTCCTGGTCAATGCCGATCTCATCTGGCTGCCGACGCCCCTCACCATGATGGAGTTCATCTCCCGCTCGGAGGTCAGCACCTCGACGCTCACGGATTCGCTTGGCGCGATAGACCATTTCTATCAGCTCTCGCTACAGCACGCGTTCTGGCAGTATCTGGTGGTCGGGGGTTTTGTGTCCTACGAAATCGCCGACTATGCGGGGAGCGACCAAGTCGATCAGCGGCTGAAGGAAGGCGCGAGCGCCGAGTACTACTTCAATCCGACGATGTCGGTTTATGCCCGCTACGAGCACACCGATTTCTTCTCCACAGACGCGGCGAGCGACTTCCTCGAGAACGAGCTCCGGATCGGCATGCGCATCCGGCACTGAGCCGGAACGTTTCAGATCAGCTTTTTGATCTCGTCGATGACGGCGTCGCGCAACTCCGGCCGCTCGAGGGCGTAAGCGACATTGGCGGCGAGGAAGCCGGGCTTCGAGCCGCAGTCGAAGGCGCGGCCCTCATATTCCACGGCGTAGAAAGGCTGCTTCTCGAGCAGCGCCAGCATGGAATCCGTGACTTGGATCTCGCCGCCGGTGCCCTTCTCTTGGGCGGACAGGAAATCGAAGATCTCCGGCTGCAAGATGTAGCGGCCGAGAATGGTGAGGTTGGAGGGCTCAGTGCCCGGCGCCGGCTTCTCCACCATGCCGGTGATGGGGAAGACGTTGCCGTCGGCCTCGCCGACCGCGACCACGCCGTAATTCTTCACCTGGTCGTCCGGCACCGGCTCGACGGCGACGATGTTGCCGCCGCGCTTTGCGTAAATGTCGAGCATCTGGGCCAGGCAGCCTTTGCCCGGCGTCTGCACCAGCACATCGGGGAGGATGACCGCGAAGGGCTCGTTGCCGACGATGTCCCGTGCGCACCACACGGCATGGCCGAGGCCAAGAGGCTCCTGCTGGCGGACGAAGCTCGCGCATCCGGCTTCGGGGAGGGCCTTGGCGAGCCCTTCGAGCTCCGCCGTCTTGCCGCGCGCCGCGAGGGTCTCTTCGAGCTCGGGCTGCCGATCGAAATGGTCCTCGATGATGCTCTTGTTACGGCCGGTGACGAAGATGAAATGTTCGATCCCGGCTTCGCGCGCCTCGTCGACGACGTGCTGGATCAACGGCCGGTCGACCACCGTCAGCATCTCCTTCGGCATGGCCTTGGTGGCCGGCAGGAAGCGGGTGCCGAGCCCCGCGACGGGGAACACGGCCTTGCGGACGCGAGCTGGCATTCAGTCCTCGTTAGGCTTAATAATCGGCAAAGAAAGGCGTATCCACCCAGGGCTTAGAGAGGTCCCTTTTAACCTGTTTCCGATACCAGGCAGTGAAATGCAAGACGTCCAAACCTCGAGGGTGGTTCCATGAGTGTGCTGGTTACCGGCGGCGCCGGGTTCATCGGCAGCCATATGGCGCTCGAATTGCTCGACGCGGGCGAGGACGTTGTCGTTCTCGACAATCTTTCGACCGGATTCCGCTGGGCGGTGCCGGAAGGCGCCGAGTTCGTCGAGGGCGATGTCGGCAACCAAGACCTCGTGCGCGGGCTCATTCAGCGCAAGGCCATCGACGCCATTCTGCATTTCGCCGGCTCGATCGTGGTGCCGGAATCCGTTGCCGATCCGCTCGCCTACTATCTCAACAACACCTGCAAATCTCGGGCGCTGATCGCGTGCGCGGTGGAGACCAAGGTGCCCAATTTCATTTTCTCCTCGACCGCGGCGGTCTACGGCATGCCGGAGATCAATCCGGTGACCGAGCATGCCGTGCTCGCGCCGATCTCGCCTTACGGCAGCTCCAAACTGATGACGGAGACGATGCTGCGCGACACGGCCAAAGCGTATCCGCTGCGCTTCGTGGCGCTCCGCTATTTCAACGTGGCCGGCGCCGACCCGAAGGGCCGCAGCGGCCAGTCGACCGCGGAGGCGACGCATCTCATCAAGGTGGCTTCGGAGACGGCGCTCGGCATGCGGCCGTCGCTCGAAGTGTTCGGCACGGATTACGAGACGCCGGACGGCACCTGCATCCGCGACTACATCCATGTCAGCGACCTGGTGCGCGCCCATCTCGACGCGCTGCGCTATCTGCGCGCGGGCGGCGAGAGCATCGTTCTGAATTGCGGCTACGGCAAAGGCTTCTCCGTGCTCGATGTGATCGCGGCGGTGAAGCGGGCGGCGAACGCGGACTTCGTCGTGCATATGACCGACCGCCGGCCGGGCGACCCGGCCGCGCTCGTGGCCGGCGCCGACCGCATCCGCGAGGTGCTGGGCTGGGTGCCGCAGCGCAACAATCTCGACACGATCGTCGAGGACGCGCTTTCCTGGGAAAAGCGCCTCAGGGACTATCGCGCGGCGTCTTGAGCTTTTCGCCGTTTTCGCCTTTTCAGCGTCAAAAGCGCTCGTCACAATCGGTCTCCAAGCGTCGAACTTGACGGGATAGGGGTAGCGGATGGGAATGCTTCGGCTGTGGCAGGCGGCTCTCGCGCTGTGTCTCACCATGCAGCTCCTGCCGCAGGCGGCGCACGCCGCGGACGACGTGGCGGCGTACAAGAAGGCCGTCGAGGCGCGTTTCGAGGCGTGGCTGCAAGGGCTGTGGCCCGAGGCGGAAGCGGCCGGCGTGTCGCGCAAGACCTTCGACACCCAACTCAAAGGCATGAAGCTCGACTGGTCGCTGCCGCAACTCGTGCCGCCCGACCCGGCAGGCCCGGACGGACCTCCGCTTCCCGCCGCCCTCAAGCCGAAGCCGCGCCATCAGGCCGAGTTCGACATCCCGGAGAAATATTTCAGCAGCCGCAGCTTGAACGCTTTGGCGAATGGCGGGCGCAGCCGGTACAAGCAGCTCGCACCGACCCTGTCAGCGATCCAGAAACAATACGGCGTGCCCGCGAGCATCATCGTGGCGATCTGGGGCCGCGAGACGGGGTTCGGCGCCGCCGCGCTCCCCTATGACGCCCTCACGGCCATCGCCACCCAGGCCTTCATGGGGCGCCGGCCCGAGGAGTTCCGTCCGCAGCTCATCGGCGCGCTCAAGATCATCCAGTCTGGCCACGCCACCCGCGCCGAGATGAAAAGCTCGTGGGCCGGCGCTATGGGCCACACGCAGTTCCTGCCCGGCGATTTCGAGAACTATGCCGTCGATTTCGACGGCGACGGCAGGCGCGACATCTGGAGCTCGATACCGGACGCACTCGCCTCTGCCGGCAATTCGCTGCACAGTCAAGGCTGGGACGGCAATCAGCCTTGGGCCTATGAGGTCGATCTGCCGAAGGGCTTCGACTGCACGCTGCAAGGCCCGGACTTGGCGCGGCCGATTCATGAATGGGTCAAGCTCGGGGTGGCGCGGGTGCGGGGGCGACCGTTTCCGGAGGCGCGGCTCAACGACCAGGCGTTTCTCGTGCTGCCGGCCGGCATGAAGGGACCCGCCTTCCTCGCCACCAACAACTTCTCGGTGTTGAAGCTCTACAACAACTCAGATGTCTACGCGATCTTCGTGGGCCACGTGGCCGATATGATCGCCTACAACGCGCCGGTCGATTTTGTTGGCACATGGCAGCCGGTCGAGCCCTTTGCGCGCGACCGCATCCAGCGCTTCCAGGAGGTCCTGGTGGCGCAAGGGCATGATGTGGGCAAGGTGGATGGCCTGGTCGGCTTCAAAACCCGCCAAACAATCGGTAAGGAGGAGAAGAGGTTCGGGCTGCCGCTCACCTGCTATCCCACCCATGCCCTGGTCGACCGAGTGCTCAAAGAGGCCAAAAACTAATGCAGATTTGTCTGCCTGGGGCTTGGCCCTGCCTAGGTTTTGCCCGGCCTGGTTGCTAAATTCGCCTATGCGAATCGACCGACACTCTAAAGCTTTGATCTTGGGCGCCGCGCCGGTGCTCATGCTGGCGCTGGCTATGCCGGAGCCGGCACGCGCGGACAAGTTCCAGGATTGCGTGGCGCGGTTCTGGCCGGCCGCAAGGTCCGCCGGGGTGAGCCGCGCGACCTTCGAGAAGGCGACCTCGGACATCAAGTTCGATCCGGAGGTGATCGAGGCGGCCAATTTCCAGCCCGAGTACAAGAAAGCCATCGGCGAGTATGTCGACCGCGCCGTCTCGGATAAGCGGATCGAGAATGGCAAGCAGAAGCTCACCGAGTACAAGCCGCTGCTCGATCAGCTCGAGGCCAAATACGGCGTCGACCGGCACATCATCATCGCCATTTGGGGCGTGGAGTCGAATTACGGCACGCAGCCCGGCGACAAGAACGTCATCCAGTCGCTGGCGACTCTCGCCTGCTCCGGCACCAAGGCCAAGTTCGCGCGGTCGCAGATCATTTCGGCGCTGAAGATCCTCCAGCACGGCGACGTGAGCCACGAGGCCATGAACGGCTCTTGGGCCGGCGCCATGGGGCACACGCAATTCATTCCCACGACCTACACGGCCTATGCGGTGGATCAGGACGGCGATGGACGCCGCGACATCTGGGGCACGATCCCTGACGCGCTGGGCTCGACCGCGAGCTATCTCAAAAGGTCGGGATGGCAGGCGGGTCAGACCTGGGGCTACGAGGTGAGGTTGCCGAGGGGGCTCAATCCGGACCGGATCAGCGAGAAGACCTATAAGACGCTCGGTCAGTGGCAGAAGCTCGGCATCGTGCGGGCCAACGGGGCGGAATTCCCGCGGCCAGGCGACAAAGCACAGCTCTTCGCGCCAGAGGGCGCGAAAGGGCCCTCCTTCCTGGTGCTCAACAACTTTCGGGCGATTCTCCACTACAACCAGGCGAAGTCCTACGCGCTCGCGGTCGGCCATCTGGCGGACCGGCTTGCGGGCTATGGCCCGTTCATCCAGGCCTGGCCCACCGACGAGTTGCATCTCTCGCTGGATCAGAGGACCGAACTGCAGCAGCACCTGATCACCATGGGGTATCTGGACGGCGAGGCGGACGGGGTGATCGGCCCGGCGACCCTCGACGGGGTCAGATCCTATCAGCGGGCCAAGGGCCTCCCCGTCGACGGCTATCCCTCTTTGACGATTCTGAAGAGGCTGCAGGCCGAGGCTCCTCCACCTCCGCCGCCGGCAGTTCCAGCGGCACCGGCGGCGTCCGCAGCCCCGGCAGCGCCGGCCGCCGGAGCGCAGGCGGCGGATCCCGTGGGCGCCATGATCGAGAGCCTGCCTCCGGCGAAGGCCGCGACCGAGGTGCCTCCCGCGACGACCGCCGTGCCGAAGGGAGCGCCGCCTGTGGCAGATTAGTGCTATAGGGTTTTCCGCTGCCCAATTGAGGGAGGGCCCCAGGGAGGGGTCCGATTGATCTTGATGATGTCTCGTTTTGCGTCGGCTGACCGCTCAGGCCATGGCATACCGGGATTGCGCGCGAGGGCGTTCGCTCTTGCTGCCGCTCTCGCCGCGGTGCTTGCGATGTGCCTTCTGCCTCAGCCTGCCGCGGCGCAAAGTTCGGCGCCGGCCCACCGCAGCTATATCACCCCGTTCCCCAACGGCGACCGCTACCGTATCGTCGTGCTCGGCGATTCCATGGGCGAGGGGCTGTGGGGCGGTCTTTATCGGGCCTTCGAGGACGATCCGACCTTGGAGTTCATTCAGCGCGCCAACGGGTCGACCGGTCTTGCGCGCCCCGACCGCTACGACTGGGATGCCGAGCTTGGCAAAATCTTGAAGGACGAAAACTATCAAATTGCCGTGGTGATGTTCGGCGGCGACGATATGCAGCCGATCCGCGAAGGCAAGAACGTGTTCAAGGTCGGCACCGAAGAGTGGCGTCAGGCCTATGGCAAGCGGGTGGAGAAATTCATCAGGAAGCTCCGGGAGGCCAATGTCGCCGTCTACTGGACCGGGCTGCCGGTCATGCGCAGTCCCGGCCAGACCAGCGATGCGGAGCAACTCAACGACGTGTTCCGCGAAAAGGCCTTCGTCAACGGCGCCAAGTATATCGATACGTGGGACGGTTTCGTCGACGAGTCCGGGCGGTACAGCGCCTACGGTCCCGACATGTCCGGACAGGTGAAACGCTTGCGTGGCGACGATGGGGTCCATCTCACCATGCGCGGCAACGTCAAGCTTGCCAATTTCGTCGAGAAGGAATTGCGCAAGGATTTGACGCAGGCCAAGTCCGAGCGGAACATCCCGCTGGCGGGCACCGAGGACGAGCAGGCGAAGATCACAAATCGGTTTGCGATGGTCAAACCGGCGCCTCAAGGCCCTGCCGAGAGTGCAAATGCCGACGACGCAAACGAGCCGGACGGCGCAAAGGCCGGCGAAGAGGTCGCGGAAGGAGACGGCACCAAGGACGAGCTGCACGAGAGCCAGGTCGGCGACGTCAGTGTCGTCAGGCCCGCGCTCGCTCCCACGGCGCCCCAAGCGCCTTCGGGCCTGGCGTCCCAGCCCATCAATGTGTCGACCACGGAGCCCGAAGTCATCACGAGCCGGCTGCCCGACGGCTATACCGCCGTGGCGACGATCTCGGCGGTCGCCGATCTGTCGCTCGCCTCGTCGCGGCCCCGGCTGCCGTTGTCGCAACGGCCCTATTACAAGGTTTTGATCCGGGGCGAGCAGCTCGAGCCCAAGTCGGGCCGGGCGGACGATTTTGCCTGGCCGCCCGGCTAGGCCTGAGCGCTAGCCGCTTTTCGGAACCGCCAAAGATCGCTAGCGCGGAAGGTCGGTCTTCCCCATCAGGAATTTGTCGATGGCGTGTGCGGCTTGGCGGCCTTCGCGGATGGCCCAGACCACGAGCGATTGGCCGCGGCGCATGTCGCCGGCGGCGAACACCTTGGAGCGCGAGGTGTGATATTCGAGCTCGTTCGCTTTCACGTTGCCCCGCGCATCGAGATCGACGCCGAGATCCTCGATCATGCCGTCATGCACCGGATGGAGGAAGCCCATGGCAAGGAACACCAGGTCCGCAGGGATCTGAAACTCGCTGTCGGGGATCGGCTTCATCTGGCTGTCGAGGCGGACGCATTCGAGGGCCTCGACTTTGCCATCTCCGAGGAGCCGGCTCGTCGCCACGCTGAAGTCGCGGGTGGCGCCCTCGGCTTGGCTCGACGAGGTGCGAAGCTTGAGCGGCCAATGGGGCCAGGTGAGATCCTTGTTCTCCTTCTCGGGCGGCTGCGGCATGATCTCGAGCTGGGTCACCGAGGTGGCGCCTTGGCGGAAGGCGGTGCCGATGCAGTCTGAGCCGGTGTCGCCGCCGCCGATGACGACGACCTTCATGCCCTCGGCCAGAATCGGCTCGACGTCGCCAAGCGGCTCGCCGGAGACGCGGCGGTTCTGCTGGGGCAGATAATTCATGGCGAAATGGACGCCCGCGAGCTCGCGCCCCGGCACGGCAAGATCGCGCGGCTGCTCGGAGCCGCCGGCGAGCAGCACCGCATCGTAGTCGCGCTCGAGCTTGAGGATGCGCACGTCGCGGCCGACCGTCACGTTGCAGTGGAAGGTCACACCCTCGGCTTCCATCTGCGCCACCCGGCGTTCGACGATGTACTTCTCCATCTTGAAGTCGGGGATGCCGTAGCGAAGAAGCCCGCCCGGTTGCGCGTTCTTCTCATACACATGCACGTCATGGCCGGCGCGGGCGAGCTGCTGGGCGGCGGCAAGGCCCGCCGGGCCTGAGCCGACGATCGCCACGCGCTTGCCCGTCTTCTTTTTCGGCGGCTGCGGCGTCACCCAGCCTTCCTCGAAGCCTCTGTCGGCGATGGCGCATTCGATCGACTTGATGGTGACGGGCTCGTCGATAATGTTGAGCGTGCAGGCGGCCTCGCACGGCGCCGGGCAGATCCGCCCCGTCACCTCGGGGAAGTTGTTGGTCGAATGCAGGTTCTGCAGCGCGTCGGCCCAGTCCGCGTGATAGACGAGGTCGTTCCAGTCCGGGATCTGGTTGTTCACCGGGCAGCCGGTATGACAATAGGGGATGCCGCAATCCATGCAGCGCGCGGCTTGGCGCGCGAGTTCGCCGTCGCTCGGCGGGATGATGAACTCCTTGAAATGGCGCACGCGGTCGGAGGCCGGCTCGTAAGTCCGCTCCTGACGCTCGATCTCCAGAAAGCCAGTGATCTTGCCCACGTTCTTGGCCCTAACCCATCTCAAGTTCTCGTCAAGCGTACCGCACCTTCGCGTGGCAGGGCCACAGCCTGGCGTTAAGCCAGGACAGGACCGCTTTCCTGCCGGATTATTTGCCGTTGCCGCGCAGTCCGATCTCGATCCCGCCGAGGCCGGTCTTATCGGCGACCTGCTGGCGCGCCATCTCCTCCAAGGCGCGGCGGTACTCGACCGGCATAACCTTGACGAATTTCGGGAGATACGCCGCCCAATTGTCGAGGATCGCCCGCGCCCGCGTCGAGCCCGTGTAGTGCAGATGGTTCTCGATCAGCTGGTGGAGCCGCTCCTCGTCGAAGCGGGTCATGTCGGTCACATCGACGAGACCATGGCTCTCGAGATCGCCGCCCTGGTGCGCCCGGTGCTCCATGACTTGGTTCTCGCTCGGTACCGGCTCGAGATCGACCATGGCGAGGTTGCAGCGACGCTCGAAGTCGCCGTCCTCATCGAGCACATAGGCGATGCCGCCGGACATACCGGCCGCGAAGTTGCGCCCCGTGGGCCCGATTACCGCCACGACGCCGCCGGTCATGTACTCGCAGCCGTGATCGCCAGTGCCCTCGACCACGGCGATGGCGCCGGAGTTGCGCACGCCGAAGCGCTCGCCGGCGACGCCGCGGAAATAGCACTCACCGGCAATGGCGCCGTAAAGCACCGTGTTGCCGACAATGATGGACTTCTCCGGCACGATGGAGGACTCCGCGGGCGGGCGGACGATGATGCGGCCGCCCGAGAGGCCCTTGCCGACATAGTCGTTGCCTTCGCCCACGAGATCCAAGGTGACACCGTGGGCAAGCCAGGCGCCGAAGCTCTGGCCGGCCGAGCCCTTGAACCGAACCCAGATGGTCTCCTCGGGCAGGCCCGCATGGCCGTAGCGCTTGGCGATCTCGCCGGACAGCATGGCGCCGGTGGAGCGGTCGACGTTCTTGATCGGCAGGTCGAGCTTGACCGGCTTCTTGTCCTCGATTGCCTCGCGGCAAAGCGCGATGAGCTTGTTGTCGAGGACCTTGTCGAGGCCGTGATCCTGGCGCTCTGAATTGCGGATGGCGACCTCGGGCGGCACCTCGGGCTTGTGGAACAGCCTGGTGAAGTCGAGGCCCTTCGCCTTCCAATGCTCGATCGCACGCTCCTTATCGAGCACCTCTGTGTGACCGATCATCTCGGCAAAGGTGCGGAAGCCGAGCGCGGCCATGTACTCGCGCACCTCTTCGGCCACGTAGAAGAAGTAGTTGATGACGTGCTCGGGCTTGCCTTGGAAGCGCGCGCGCAACACCGGGTCTTGCGTGGCGATGCCGACCGGACAGGTGTTGAGGTGGCACTTCCGCATCATGATGCAGCCGGCGGCGATCAGCGGCGCCGTGGAGAAGCCGAACTCGTCGGCACCGATCAGCGCACCGACCACGACGTCGCGCCCGGTGCGCACGCCGCCGTCCACCTGGACGGCGATGCGGCCGCGCAAGTGGTTCAGCACCAGCGTCTGCTGCGTCTCGGCGAGGCCGATCTCCCATGGGCTGCCGGCATGCTTGATGGAGGTGAGGGGCGAGGCGCCCGTGCCGCCCTCGAAGCCGGAGATGGTCACGTGATCGGCCATGGCCTTGGCCACGCCGGCGGCGACCGTGCCGACGCCGACCTCGGAGACGAGCTTGACCGAGACGTCGCCGCTCGGGTTGACGTTCTTCAGGTCGAAGATCAGCTGCTTCAGATCCTCGATCGAGTAGATGTCGTGATGCGGCGGCGGCGAGATGAGCCCCACGCCGGGCGTGGAGTGGCGCACCTTGGCGATCGTGGCATCGACCTTGTGGCCAGGCAGTTGGCCGCCTTCGCCGGGCTTGGCGCCTTGGGCCATCTTGATCTGCATCATGTCGGAATTGACGAGATATTCAGCGGTCACGCCGAAGCGGCCCGAGGCCACCTGCTTGATGGCGGAGCGCATGGAATCGCCGTTCGGCAACGGCTTGAAGCGGTCCACTTCCTCGCCGCCTTCGCCGGTGTTCGACCGGCCGCCGATGCGGTTCATGGCGATGGCAAGCGTGGTGTGCGCCTCGCGGCTGATCGAGCCGAAGGACATGGCGCCGGTGGCAAAACGCTTGACGATCTCGGAAGCCGGCTCGACCTCGTCGAGCGGGATCGGCACGCGCCCGATCTCATCCGCCGTCTTGATGCGGAACATGCCGCGCATGGTGAGGAGGTTCGCGGACTGCTCGTTGATGGCTTGCGCGAAGGCGCGATATTTCTCGGGCAGCTTGCCGCGCACGGCGTGCTGGAGATTGGCGACCACCTCGGGACGCCAGGAATGGGTCTCACCGCGGATGCGGAAGGCGTATTCGCCGCCGACATCGAGCGCGTTCTTCAGCACGGAGCTCTCGCCGAAGGCGAGGCGGTGGCGCTCCACGGTCTCGCGCGCGATCTCCTCGATCCCGACGCCCTCGACCTGGGTGTTGGTGCCGGTGAAGTACTTGGCGACGAAGTCGGACCGCAAGCCCACGGCGTCGAAGATCTGCGCGCCGCAATAAGACTGGTATGTGGAGATGCCCATCTTGGACATCACCTTCAGGATGCCCTTGTCCACGGCCTTCATGTAGCGCTTGATGGCTTCCGCGGCGGTCAGCTCCTCGTCGATCTCGGGCAGGATGGCCTCGATGGTCTCGAAGGCGAGATAGGGGTTGATGGCCTCGGCGCCATAGCCCGCGAGCGTGCAGAACTGGTGCACCTCGCTCGCCTCGCCGGTCTCGACCACGAGTCCGACGGACGTCCGCAAACCGTTGCGGATCAGGTGATGATGCACCGCGCTGGTCGCGAGCAGCGACGGGATCGCGATGCGGTCGGGGCCGGTGGCGCGATCGGATAGGACGATGATGTTCTCGCCCTCGAGCACGGCTTCCTCGGCCTTGCGGCAGACTTTCTCCAGCGCGCGCTCCATGCCCGTCTCGCCTTGCTCGACGGGGTAGGTGATGTCCAGCGTCACCGTGCGGAACTGGTTGTCGGCGACCTCGCCGATGGCGCGGATGCGCTCGAGGTTCTCGTTGGTGAGAATGGGATGTGCCGCCTCCAGCCGCTTCTGCTTGGAGGTGCCTTCGAGGTCGAGCAGGTTCGGCCGCGGACCGATGAAGGTCACGAGCGACATGACGAGCTCCTCGCGGATCGGATCGATCGGCGGGTTCGTCACTTGGGCGAAGTTCTGCTTGAAATAGGTGTGCAGCAGCTTCGGACGGTCGGACAGCGCCGAGATCGGCGTGTCGGTGCCCATGGAGCCGATCGCTTCCTGGCCGGTCTGGGCCATCGGCGTCATCAGGAACTTGATGCTCTCCTGCGTGTAGCCGAAGGCCTGCTGGCGATCGAGCAGGCTCACATTGGTGCGCGCTGCCGGCGCCGAGCCGCCCGGCAGCTCGTGCACGCGGATCTGGGTGCGGTCGAGCCACTGCTGATAGGGATGCGCGGCCGCGAGCTCCGCCTTGATCTCCTCGTCGGAGACGATGCAGCCCTTTTCCAGGTCGATGAGCAGCATTTTGCCCGGCTGAAGCCGCCACTTCTCGACGATCTTCTCCTCGGGAAACGGGAGGACGCCCGTCTCCGACGCCATGACCACGAGGCCGTCGTCGGTGACGAAATAGCGCGCAGGCCGGAGGCCGTTGCGGTCGAGAGTGGCGCCGATCTGGCGGCCATCGGTGAACGCCATGGCGGCGGGCCCGTCCCACGGCTCCATGAGGCAGGCGTGATACTCGTAGAAGCCGCGCCGCTTGGCATCCATCAGCGGATTGCCGGCCCAGGCCTCAGGGATCAGCATCATCGCCGCATGGGCGAGGCCGTAGCCGCCTTGCACTAAGAACTCGAGCGCGTTGTCGAAGCAGGCGGTGTCCGACTGACCTTCGTAGGAGATCGGCCACAGCTTCTGGATGTCCTCTCCGAACAGGGGTGAGGACACGCTCGCCTGGCGCGCGGCCATCCAATTGACGTTGCCGCGGAGCGTGTTGATCTCGCCGTTATGGGCGACCATCCGGTAGGGATGGGAGAGCTTCCACGACGGGAACGTGTTGGTCGAGAAGCGCTGATGCACGAGGGCCAGAGCCGAGGCGAAGGCCGGGTGATGCAGGTCCTGGTAATAGGCGCCAAGCTGGTAAGCGAGGAACATGCCCTTGTAGACCAGCGTGCGGCAGGAGAGCGACACGGTGTAGAAGCCGATATCGCGGCCGCCAGTCTCGCCGTTGATGGTGTTGGAAATGACTTTGCGCAGGAGATAGAGCCGGCGCTCGAACTCCGTCTCGTCCTCGATATCCGGCCCGCGGCCGATGAAGACCTGGCGATGGGTGGGCTCGGTCTCGATGACGTTCGGCGACAGGCAGGTATTGTCGGTCGGCACCATGCGCCAGCCGAGAAGCTGCAGGCCCTCGGCCTCGACGACGCGCTCCACCACGGACTCGCAATAGATGCGCTGTGCCTGGTTGGCCGGCATGAACATATGCCCGACCGCGTACGCGCCGGGACCGGGCAGCTTGATGTTCAGCTTCGGGCAGACCTCCTGGAAAAAGGCATGCGGAATCTGCACGAGGATGCCGGCGCCGTCGCCGTCGCGCGGGTCGGCGCCCGCCGCACCGCGATGGGTGAGGTTCTCCAGGATCTGCAAGCCATGCTCGATGATCGTATGGCTCTTGTGGCCCTTCAGGTTCGCTACGAAGCCGACACCGCAAGCATCGTGCTCGTTGGCCGGATCATAGAGTCCTTGCGCAGGCGGCAGGCCGTACGGTGCCGCAGCCACAGGTCCAGGAATGAGCGCACGGGGTGCCATGGTCGTCGTGGAACCTTTGCCCGTCCCAAGCGAGAGCGGGCCCTGTTAGAGTTTGGCGAATGGCCGGTCTCTCCACCAGCATAAAGCGTCTGGCGTTAGAGCGAAGACCCTGGCCTTAGGCGGCTAGCGCCCTCTGCGCCAGCGATGCGGGGTCGGGGACCGGATTTTGCCTCTCAAAAAGAAGCCTCTTCACCCCATGCCGCAGTTCCAGAACAAAGGTCAGCAAGCCTGTCCTATTTGACCTCAAAATGACAGATTTACAAGGGGGACACAAGCGGGATTCGGTGCTTTCAGACCCCCAAAAGCCGTGAGTCCGGTCACTTTTGTCTGGCGGAGGCGTGATTTGAATGTGAGCGCAAGCACTGGCCTACTCGATGCGCAGTTTAAGCATGCCGGGATGCCGCACGTTCCGGTGGAAAACTGACCCACTTCGAGGAGCTGACATGAACGATCACACCAAGAAACTCACTGGCGTGGCGATCGGCTGCGCCTTCGCCGCCGCCCTCGGGATGGCCGCCTCGAGCCAGGCTGCATCTGCCGCAGACGATCAGGAGAAGTGCTACGGCGTGGCCAAGGCCGGCGAGAACGACTGCAAGGCCGGCGAAGGCACGACCTGCGCCGGAACGTCCAAGATCGACTACCAGGGCAATTCCTGGAAGCTCGTGCCGAAGGGCACCTGCGTGACCATGGAGCTGCCGGACGATCGCAAGGGCAGCCTCGAGCCGCTCGACCGTGATCTGCCTCCCGCCTAGGGCGTCGTGATGG
>Ga0315553_10000024_pt1 | contig 115575 bp, 109 predicted proteins | sample SalMarSW160140MG_FD_203099 | JGI IMG/M metagenome (GOLD analysis project Ga0315553, IMG submission 203099) | Salt marsh sediment microbial communities from the Plum Island Ecosystem LTER, Massachusetts, United States - Salt Marsh Sediment SW1601-40 ... | reverse complement strand
CGGGGTGCTCTGGCCGCCGCAGGAACAATCGTCCGGCGGCAAAACCGGTCAGGATGAGCGTGAACTGGAGGAAGAGAGCGCTCCCGGCGGCAAGCCCGGTCGAGACAGCTAGAGGTCTCGTGGAGGCCCGAACTCGGGGACGGTAGCGGCCGCGCTCAGGCGTGGCCGGCGTCGTTGACCAAATGCGAGGGGTCGATGCCGATCTTGGCAAGTGCGCGCGTGTACTTTGTCTCCACGTGGGGATCGAAGATCAGGTCGAGGTCGGCCGGACAGTTGAGCCAGCCGTTGGCCTGTATCTCGCTCTCAAGTTGACCGGGTGACCAGCCGGCATAACCGAGAGCCAGGATCGCACGGTTGGGTCCATGGCCGGCTGCGATGGCCTTCAAGATGTCAATGGTTGCGGTCAAGCACACGCCGTCCTCGATCGGCAGCGTGGAGTCGTTGGCAAAGTAATCGGAGCTGTGCAGCACGAAGCCGCGGCTCGTCTCGACGGGACCGCCAACATGGATCGACACGGAGTGGACATCGTCGGAGAGCTCTTCGGTCGGCTTTGACGGCACGATGCCGAGCCGTTCCAAAAGATCGGGAAAAGAGATGTGCGAGGCCCGCTGGTTGATGACGAGGCCCATGGCTCCGTCCTCTGAATGGGCGCACACGTAGATCACGGAGCGCGCAAAGCGCGGGTCCGACATCACCGGCATTGCGATCAGAAGCTGGCCGTCGAGATAGCCTTCTCCAGGTTCGCTATGAGGCGCGCGAGGAATCTTCATGGCTCAAGATTAACGCGTTGTCCTCCGCGGTGTGAAGCCTCAATTGAGGCACGGTGACGCGCCGGTGGCGGAGAGAATGGGAAGTCTATGCGTTTTTTTCATGAAGTCGTGATTTGCGGACGTTCAGTGAGGCGCTACAAGGCTTGGCGCAGCCTCCCGGCTCATATCAGCGAGAAACCTGGCCCATGATGACACGCCATCCCCTTTTGTCGGTTCGAGCCATCGTCTGTCTCGGCTTGCTCTTCGCGTTGCCTTCTGCTGGCAGCGCGCTTGGCCTCGCCTCCGATTGGGCAGAAGGGCACAACTCGCGCGCGCGTCTCATTGCCGGAAGGGATATTGCGGGGGTGGAGCTTCAGATGCCCGAAGGCTGGAAGACGTACTGGCGCAATCCGGGCGATGCCGGCGGCGTGCCCCCATCGTTCGACTGGTCGAAATCGGAGAACCTCGCCAGAGCAACGGTGCTCTATCCCGCGCCGAAGCGGTTCAGCGACCGCGCCGGCGACACAATAGGCTACAAGGGAACCGTGGTCTTTCCGGTGCGGTTGACGCCGAAGGACCCAAAAAAGCCGATCGATCTGCATCTGACGCTCGACTACGGCATCTGCAACGAGATTTGCATCCCGGCCGAGGCGGCGCTTTCGCTCGCCATCGCTCCCGGGCAAGCGAACGACGTGCCCGACGAGCTTTCGGCCGCGCTGAAACGCGTGCCCGCTCCCGAAGGGAAGCGCCGGCCAACGGATCCGGTGCTCAAGCGCGTCGTCTCCACGCTCACCGGCCCCAAGCCGCACATCGTGTTGGAAGCAGAGTTCCCCGGAGGCGCAACGCACGCCGACATCTTCATCGAGGCGCCGCAAGACCTCTATGTGCCGTTGCCCAAGAAGATTGCCGATGACGGCTCGGGGCGGGCGACCTTCGAGGTCGACCTCTCCGACAGTGCCGACGTTCAAGACCTCAAGGGTCAGGTGCTGACGGCGACCCTCGTCTCTGATGGCGGCCAATCCGAGGCCACATTTTCATTGGACTGAGCGCCAGTTTACTGGCTGAGTTGGCCGGCAAATGCGCAACGACGCGAAGAGGCGATCCCATGCCAATCAAGGTCGGTGAGAAGCTGCCCGATACAAGCTTCATGGTCATGACCGCGGAAGGTCCCGCGGCAAAGACGACGGCGGAGGTGTTCGGGGGCAAGAAGGTCGCGCTGTTTGCGCTGCCCGGCGCCTACACGCCCACCTGCCAGCAGCAGCACACGCCGGGCTTCGTTGCGCGCGTAGATGAGCTCAAGGGCAAGGGCGTCGATACGATCGCCTGCACCGCCGTCAACGATATCTTCGTGCTGGCTCAGTTTGCAAAGGACACGGGCGCGGAGGGCAAGATCCTGATGCTCGCCGATGGCAATGCGGAGTTCGCCAAGAAGCTCGGGCTCGACATCGATCTTTCCGGCTTCGGGCTCGGTCTTCGCTCCAAGCGGTACGCGATGCTCGTCGACGATGGCGTCGTTAAGGTGCTCAACGTCGAGGATTCGCCGCCCGAGCACGACAAATCGAGTGCGGCGACCTTGTGCTCGATGATCGACCGCTCGCTCTGAAGCAGGCTTAGGCCGTATCGGAGCCGACCGGGTGCGTCCCCTTGAGGAACGGCGCCATCGCCTCGCGCGCGAGCGCGTCGGCGCGCTCGTTCTCCGGGTGGCCGGCATGACCCTTCACCCATCGCCAATCGATCTCGTGCCGGTTGCGGGCCTCGTCGAGCCGCTGCCACAGCTCGGCATTCTTCACCGGCTTCTTTGCGGCCGTTTTCCAGCCGTTGCGCTTCCAGCCGTGAATCCACTTGGTGATGCCATCCTTAAGATATGAGCTGTCGGTATGCAGCTCGACGCGGCTTGGATGCTTTAAGACTTCCAAGGCGGAAATCGCAGCCAACAGCTCCATGCGGTTGTTCGTCGTCACGGGCTCGGCGCCGGAAATCTCCTTGCAGCGGTCCCCGCAGGTCAGGATCGCGGCCCAGCCTCCCGGGCCGGGGTTTCCCGAGCAGGCCCCGTCCGTGTAGATCACCACCGGAGTCTTGGCAGTCATTGCGCCCGCTCCTCAAGACCGTAATCCTCGATGGCGCGCACCCCTTGATGAAAGCGGAGTCGGCGCACGTACTCGAGCGGATTCTTGGGGCTGACGAAGGCATCTCTCGGCGTGTTGAGCCAATCGTAGGCCCGCGTCAGCAGGAAACGCAGCGCCGCGCCGCGCGCGAGCATGGGCATGGCTTCGCGCTCGGCTTTCGTCAGGGGGCGCAGCGCCTCGTAGCCGCGCAGGAAGGCGCGGCCCTTGGTGATGTTGAAGGAAAGGTCCTTCTCGAAGCACCAGGCGTTGAGGCACACGGCGATGTCGTAGGCAAGCGCATCGTTGCAGGCGAAATAGAAGTCGATGAGGCCCGACAGCCTCTCGCCCAAGAAGAAGACGTTGTCGGGGAAGAGATCGGCGTGGATCACGCCCTCTGCGAGCGCCTTGGGCCATTCGGCCTCGAGCGTCCGCAATTCATCCTCGATCAGCGCATCAAGGCCGGGCGCAATCTCTGCGGCCTTGTCAGCGAAGCGCTCATAGAGAGGCCGCCAGCCGGCAACGCCCAAGGCATTGGTCCGCTGCAAGCTGAAGCCTGCTCCGCCCATGTGCAGCTGCGCCAGCGCCCGCCCCACGGCCGCGCAATGGGCCGCCGTCGGACGGCGCACCCAAAACCCTTCCAGAAAGGTCACGAGGGCGGCGGGTCGGCCGGCAAGCTCTCTCAAGTTGCGCCCCTCCAGATCGCGCACGGGCGTCGGGCAGGAGACGCCACGGCTTGCCAGGTGCTCCATGAGGCCAAGAAAGAACGGCAGATCCTCTGGCCAGACGCGTTTCTCATAGAGCGTCAGAATAAAAGGGCCGCGCGCGGTGTGGATAAAATAGTTGGTGTTTTCGACCCCCTCGGCGATGCCCTTGAAGGACAGCAATTCACCAAGCCCGTAGCTGGCGATGAAGGTCGAAAGCTCCTCGTCGCTGACTTCGGTGTAGACGGCCATGGGGCCTCGTAGGGGTCTGAGATAATCGTCGAGGGAAGCGTCGTCAGTTGACGGGCGTTGCGCGCAACTCACGCGGGACGTTGAAAGCGATGCGCTCGTTTGCCGTCGTCACCGTTTCGAGCCTCACATCGAAACGCCGACGAAACGCGTCGATGACCTCATCGACAAGCGCTTCGGGCGCGGAGGCTCCGGCGGTGATTCCGACAGCATTGAGGCCTTCCACTTCGCCCCAGGGAATATCGCGTGCGCGTTCAATCAGCAGCGCCATGGCGCAGCCGGCGCGCTGCGCGACCTCCACAAGCCGCTGCGAGTTGGAGCTTTGCGGGCTGCCGACGACGAACAAACAAGAGATCCGCGCCGCGATGGCCTTGACCGCAGCCTGCCGGTTCGTTGTTGCGTAGCAGATGTCCTCCTTGTGCGGACCGACGATGTCCGGGAAGCGCTCCTTCAGTACGGCAACGATCTCGGCGGTGTCGTCGACGGAGAGGGTCGTCTGGGTGACGAAGGCAAGCTTCATGGGGCTGCGCGGGGCAAGAGCGCGCGCCTGCCCCACCGTCTCGATCAGCCGAACGGCGCCCTCCGGGAGCTGCCCCATGGTCCCGGCCACCTCAGGGTGGCCCGCGTGGCCGATCAGGAGGATTTCGCGGCCCTCCTCGTGGTGGCGCTCAGCTTCGATGTGCACCTTGGACACCAGCGGGCAGGTTGCATCGAGCACGAACAGATTGCGGGCCTTTGCGGTCGCCGGAATGGCCTTGGCGACCCCGTGTGCCGAAAAGATCACGGGTTGGTCGGTCTGGGGAATATCGTCAAGCTCTTCCACAAAAACGGCGCCTTTGGCCTTCAGGGATTCTACGACGAATCGGTTGTGCACGATCTCATGGCGCACGTAGACGGGGGCCCCGTACTTGGCGAGCGCCAGCTCGACAATCTGGATGGCCCTGTCGACGCCGGCGCAAAACCCGCGCGGTGCCGCAAGGTAAAGCGTAAGGGGCGGCCGGGGAGGGCGTGTTTGCGCTGGGGGCGACACGGGCATTGCTCTCTTCTGCTTTTCCGGCGTTCTGCGTCGTAACGCGCTTGGCCGGGGCTAAATTGGGGTGCTAGGCTTGAATTGCAACAATACAGGAAGCCTCCGCCGCCGGCCTAGTGGTTTGGGCCGGATCGGGACGAAAGGGGCCAAAGAGGGGTTGGGCCGGGGAGCCATGTGCCAATCCGCGATGCTCACTGCGCGTTCGCGCGCGCGCGTTTGCCTGTGCGCTCTGCTGACGGCGCTGGTAGGAGGCTGCGGCCTCTCCTCGATCACCTCCGGGCTCGGCTCCAGCATTTTTGGCAGCTCCTCCTCACAGACCGCCTCCTCGCCAGGCGTTAGCGAGGAACAGCTGCTCTCGGCGGCTAAGAGCAACGACGTCGGGTCCGTCAGCTCGCCCGTCGGTGAAATCGCCCACGGCTGTCCGCGCCTGAGCATCTCGCCCCACGGCAGCAATCTAACCATCTACGAGGACGGCCGTGCCGGCGACGGGCTCGCCATCATGCATCGCGGGGAGATCACCAAGACGGCGCGCGAGTGTCATGTAGAGCCTGGCCGCGTCACCGTGAAGTATGGCTTCTCGGGGCGCGTGCTGCTTGGACCCCGTGGCAAGCCCGGCCACATCACGTTGCCGGTCAACGTTGTCGTCACCGATACCAAGCGCGAGAGGATTGCCAGCGATTCGATGAACGTCGCCGTCGCGGTCGCCGTGGACAACCCGATCGGCTACTTCTCGGCTGTGCGCTCTGTGACGTTCAACATTCCCGAAGGAACGCGCCCAGGCGAATTCGAGCTCTTCGTCGGGTTCGACCAGAATGCCAAAGGCGCAGGCTGAGTGAGCGGGTCCCAGGCCTGCATGCGGTCAAGCGCCCGGCCGCCTGCTAGTTGAGCTTGCCGCCAAGGTCGCGAATGCTCGAGTCGACGAGAGCGTTCGCCGTCTCGCCCGATGCGCGCGTCTTTAGGATCTTCTCGGCGGCGGCGATTGCGCTCTCGACTGCCGAAGAGCGCACCTCGCTCAACGCCTGCGCCTCCGCCCGCGCGATCTTCTCCTCGGCGAGCTTGGTTCGCCGCTCGACCGATTCGTGCAGGCTCTTGCGCGTCTCGGCAGCGAGCGCCTCGCCCTCGCGCTTGGCCTGCTCGAGAATGGCCTTGGCCTCGTCCTCGACCTCCTGGCTCTTTCGCTTGTAGTCGGCGAGCAAGGCTTGCGCCTCGTCGCGCAGACGGCGCGCCTCATCGAGCTCATTGCGTATGGCTTCGGCGCGCGCATCGAGCGCTCCCGCGATCATTCCGGGGACCTTGTAATAGAGAAGGATGCCGACGAAGCCGAAGAAGGCGATCATCACCCAAAAGACAGGATCGGCCAGATCGAAAAACATTGCCATCCTCACTCGGCGGCGGGTTGCAGGACCTTTTTCACTTCGGCGGGGCTGACTTCCTCGCCCAACAGCTTGCTCACGACGGCGCTCGCCGTCTCGGCCGCGATCTCGTTCACGCTCGACAACGCCTTGTCCTTGGTGGCGGCGATGCGCGCCTCGGCTTCGGTAAGCTTGGCCGAAATCTGGCTCTCCACGGCTGTGCGCTCCTTTTCCGTCTCGGTGGTGAGCTTGTCGCGCATGTCCTTGACCATACCGGAGGCCTTATGGCGTGCCTCGCTCACCGCCTGCTCATAAGCGGCAAGCGCTGCATCGGTCTCGGCCTTGAAGCGCTCGGCCGCATCCAAATCGCGCTGCACGCGGTCGCGCCGCTCCTCGATCACCTCGCCGATGCGCGGGAGAGCCACGTGGGCGAGGATCAAATAGAGGACAACGAAGGTGAGCGCCAGCCACACCAGCTGCGGCGTGAAATCGGCTGGGTTGAGCTGCGGCAGGCCCCCGGACTTCTCCTCTTGCGTTGCGGCGGCTGCCGCCACGACGAACGCGGGGATCGCTGCGATCATGACATTCTCCTCACGCGAGCGCTTAAGCCCAATCAACCGTACAGGATGATGAGCGCGATCAAGAGGCCGAACAGGCCGGTCGCCTCGGCAAGCGCGAAGCCGATCAGCAAGTTGGTAAACTGAGCAGGCGCGGCTGACGGATTGCGCATCGCGCCCGACAGATAATTGCCGAAAATATTGCCGATGCCGACACCGGCGCCAATGAGCGCGCTGCAGGCTAGGCCGGCGCCGATCATCTTTGCAGCTTCCAACTCCATCGTCTTCGTCTCCCTTTTCGGATGAGCATCAGTGTAATCGTGCTGTCGCTTGCGTCGCCTTCAGCCTCAGTGGTGCATATGGAGCGCGTCGTTGAGGTAGATGCATGTCAAAACAGTGAAGACCAGCGCCTGCAGGAAGGCGACCAGGAATTCGAGGCCGGTGAAGGCCACCAGAAAGGCGAGCGGCGCCCAGCCGCCGATAAGGCCAAGGCCGATGACGAAACCGGCGAAGACCTTGAGCATCGTATGCCCGGCCATCATGTTGGCGAACAGACGCACCGAGTGACTGACCGGGCGGATGAGGTAGGAGAGCATCTCGATGGGAATGATGATCGGCATCAGCCAAATCGGGATGCCTTCCGGCATGAACAGCTTGAGGTAGCCGATCCCGTGATACACGAAGCCGAGTAGCGTGACCGTGATCCACACCATCGCCGCGAAAGCGAACGTCACGATGATATGGCTCGTCACGGTGAAGGAGTAGGGGATCAGCCCGAGCAGGTTGAGCGTCAGGATGAAGATGAAGATCGTGAACACCCAGGGGAAGAACTTCATGCCTTCCTCGCCGAGGGTCTCGCGTACCATGTTGGCGATGTATTCGTAGCTGAGCTCGGCTACCGATTGCACCCGGCCGGGAACGAGCCCACGCCGGCCCATGGCGAGGATGAGAAAGCCCGCGATTAGCACCACCGCGATGACCATGAACAGCGACGCATTGGTGAACGAGACGTCGTACCCGAACAGCTCAATCGGTAAGATCCGTTTAATCTCGAACTGTGTCATGGGGCTGTGGTGAGCCGCCCCATCCGCGCCTGCTGCCGCCAAGGTCCAATCCCCTACCTGTCGTCCTCGTCATCGTCCATCACGGACGGCGTCGCAAGCTGGGAGGCTTCCACCTCGGCTTGCGCCTTCTGCGCGGCCCGGATCACGTTCGTGAGACCCGCGGCAAAGCCAAGGGCGACGAACAAGACCAAGAGCCAGGGCGCCGTGCCGAGCCAGCGGTCGAGCGCCCACCCAATAAAGCCTCCCACGCCGACGCCGACCACGAGTTCGGCGACGAAGCGGAAGGCCATGGCAAATGCCTTGCCGCGGGCACGCGCGTCGCCCGATTGGGCCGGCATGCGGCGCGCCTTGACCGCGTCGAGCCGCTTGCCGAGCGAATCGGAGCGTTTGTGAAATGCTTCACGCTGCTCCGGACTGATCTCGCCACGTCCGGGGCTCTCGCCCTTTCCTGCGGCTGACATGGCGATATCGGCCCGATTGCGGGTTCAAGGCTGCCAAAACGGCGGGTTTATCAACGGCGCGCACCATAGTGACGGCCCCTGGGGGTGTCAAGAAAGCGCCGTAAACATTGGAGGTACGGCGAAACCGCGCAGGGCACGGCCGTCATCGGCGTCATAAGGTGCCGCGTCGGTTCCCAGTTGCAAAACCCTTGCGAAGTCTCCTTGGCCGGCCGCGCAAGCTGTATCGTCGACCGCTACGCGAGTCGCGGCGAATGCAGACGTCCGCACGCTTGGATCTGCCGGCTTGGGAGGGGCGAAATGCGTGGTGTGGCACACGCTTCGGGCAATTACCTCGCCCAGTTCTTCGATGCGTGCCGGGTGCTGCGCGCGCCGCTCCTGGTGGCGGTGTTCGCCTTCATCGTGCTGAGCCTGCCGCCGCAGACCCGCGAGGTCTATCGGGTGCTCGCCGACGATTTCCCCAATCAGCGGTGGCAGGTCGCTTTCGGTTTCGCGGCGCTTCTCCTGGCCAGCGGCTTCATCTGGCATTGCGGCCGCCAAGCGACGCTCGCCGAGCGCCGCCACGCGCTCCCGCAAGAAAATATTGAGGGAGCGCTGCTGCGCTGGCTGCCGAGGCTACTTGCCGCCCTTGTTCCTCTCGGAGCCGCGCTCGGTCTGCACACGACCATCAGGGAAGCGCGAACGACGGCCAGTCTGGTCAAGAGCGTGGCCGAAAAGCAGGATTGGCCCGAGCTCAATCACATAAACCAGCTCATAGAGTTGTCGCCGACCCGCCTCTGGATAGCGACTCTCATCGCGATCGGACTGGTCGTCGTCGTGCTGCTGGCGACAATCTTCCGCACGCGGGGCAAGAGCTGGAAGTACACGAGCCCGGAAAAGTGGCTGATCGGCAGGGAGACGACGATCACGTCGGTCGTCATCGCCGGACTCTGCATCGCCATGTTTTCGCTGGCGCCTCCCTCATTGGCGCAGTTCGTCGGGGTCGTGGCAATTTTCGCGCTTTTTCTCGCGGTGCTTGTGGTCGTCTTGAGCAACCTGTTCCTTCTGAGCGACCGCCTCGGCATTCCCGTGATTTCGTTGCTGGCGGTGGCGGCGATTCTGCTCACCGCGAGCGATTGGAACGACAATCACAGGGTCCCGATCGTAATGCACAAGCGCAACGCGGCCGCCCCGACGCAGCTAAGCGGCGCGTTCCGGCAGTGGTACAACTCCCGCAAGGACCTCGACTACTACGCCAAGAGCAATGAGCCTTACCCCGTCTTCATCGTGGCGGCGGCCGGCGGCGGCGCCTTTGCCGCGCACTACACCGCGACGTTTCTGGCACGCATGCAGGACAGTTGTCCGAATTTCGCCCAGCACGTCTTTGCCATCAGCGGCGTGTCGGGAGGCAGCATCGGGGCCTCGCTCTTTGCCGGGCTTGCGAAGCTGAAGGCCAGGAACGAGGCGTACGTCGGCTGCCAGCTCAATCCCGTCGACCGGGGATTCGAAACGCTGACGCAAAAGTTCTTCGAGCAGGACTTCCTCTCACCGGTGATCGCCGCGGCGCTGTTTCCCGACTTTGTGCAACGGCTCCTTCCGGTCCCGATTGGTCACTTCGACCGCTCCAGAGCGCTCGACGCGAGCCTTGAGGCGGCATGGCGTGACATGATGGATGAGGCGGTCGAGGAGGACCCGTCCGCTGCCGTCATGGCAAGTCCCTTCGAAAGGCCGTTCCTAGATCTATGGAGCCCCGCAAGAACAGACGAGGCCGTGCCGGCCTTGATTCTCAACAGCACCGAGGTTGCCAATGGCTACCGAATAGTGATGTCACCGATCGAGACGGGCGTCGCGGCAAGCAAGCAGTGGTCGAAAATCGCTCGCCTCCACCCGCTGCTGCCCCCGAGCCCCGACGCGGCGACCGAGCCCGACATCAAGCTCAGCACCGCCGCGGGGATAAGTGCGCGCTTTCCCTGGGTTCTGCCCGCAGCGACCATCAAGACCAGAGGCGAAAGCAAAAGGATGCGTCTGGTGGACGGGGGCTATGTTGAAAGCTCGGGCGTCGATATTGCGAACCAGCTCCTGAAGGCACTCACGGTTGCGGTCGACCGCACGAAAGATACTCCCGAACCTATCAACGCGAAGTTCTATCTCGTCGTCCTGATGGGCTACGAGGGTACGCCGGTTGAGGACAAGAGCCTCGGCGAGGCCCCGCTGCCGTTGCGTACCCTCATCAGCACTTGGCAGACGCGCGCCGAGATTGCCTTTCTCGGAGCCTTCGTCGGGGCTTGCCCGGAGCTCATCGATTGTATCGCGAGCGTCGCAGCGCAGACGTCCTATCAGCGTGCCCTGGTGGAGCTTCCGGTCATACCGATCTTCCTCAACTTGCGTGACTTCCACATTCCATTGACTTGGCAGCTGACGCAGGCCAGCCGCGAGATCATCGCGCTCCATGCCGGTGTGGCACAGCGCTGCGGAAGGAACGATACCCTGATGATCACTTGGCCCCAGGAGACCGGGCCCTATCAGCGAATCGTCAAAGCGCTGGGGGAGAACAGCTGCAGCTTGTGCACGATGGAATTCCGCCTCGCCCACAGGTCGCAATCGCCTGAGTGGGCCGACGATCGCATCTGCACACGGTCTCCCTCCTCGCCGACGACAAGCGCAATCATGAAATGAGGCATCTGCCGACTTACACCGCCTCGCGGAAGCGCTGCGCCGTTTCCAGGTCGACAGAGACGAGCTGCGAGATGCCCTTCTCGGCCATGGTGACCCCGAACAGTCTGCTCATGCGCGCCATGGTCATCGGGTGGTGGGTGATGACCATGAAGCGGGTCGCCGTCTCCCTCGCCATCGCCTCGAGCAGGTGACAGAAGCGATCGACGTTGGCGTCGTCGAGGGGGGCATCCACCTCGTCGAGCACGCAGATGGGTGAGGGGTTGGTGAGGAACACTGCAAAGATGAGCGACAAGGCGGTCAGCGACTGCTCGCCGCCTGACAGCAGCGAAAGCGTCACGGCTTTCTTTCCGGGCGGCTTGGCGATGATCTCCAAGCCCCCTTCCAACGGGTCCTCGCCCTCGATCATCTCGAGCCGCGCCTCGCCGCCGCCAAAGAGTGTGGTGAACAGCTTGCGAAAATGGCCATCGACCGCATCGAACGCCTCGGTCAGGCGCTTGTGCGCCTCGCGGTTGAGTTGACTGATCGCTGAGCGCAACTTGGCGATGGCCTGCTCCACGTCGGTACGCTCGGCAGCAAGTTCCGTAACCTGGGACCCCAGCGTGACGAGCTCATCGTCGGCCTGCAGGTTCACGCCGCCGAGGCGCTCGCGGTCGGTCTTGAGGCTCGCAAGCTTGCGCTCCACCACTTCCAGCGGCGGCAACGTGGCGTCCGGCTGGACCTCCGCAACCGTGAGGCAGTCCTCGGGGGCAGCGCCCAACGCCTCGCGGATGTGCCGCGCCACGTCCTGGCGCCGTGTGCGCGCGCTTTCGAGCTTGGCCTCGGTGCGGGCGCGTGCTTCGCGCGCCTCGGTCACCGCCCCTTGCGCTGCGCGCAGCGCCTGGACGCCGGCTTTCAGCGCGTTGTCCGCCTCGCTGAGCGCATCGGCGGCGACTTGACGCTCGCGATCCGCCTCGCTGAGCGCCGACAGCAGCTTGTTACGCCGCTCTTCGATGCGCGCCGGCATGTCGGCGAGGCCGTGAAGCTCGCCCTGGGTCTCTGCGAGACGCTGCTTCAAGGTGGCGATCTGCTGGTCGGCACCGGCGCTGCGCGTTACCCACCGCTCGCGCTCGACACCGATCGCCGCCTGCCGTTCCGCGCGCACCCGCCGCTCGCGCTCCAGCTCGGAGATCGTGGCACGGGCATCGGCGAGCGCGGTGCGCCGCGTCTCGACGATCCCCTGGGTTTCGTTGAGAGCGGGCTCGGGATCTTCTGCGCGGGCAAATGCGGCGAGCGCCTCCTCGACGTCGGCCTGCGCCTGCCTGGCGACGGCGAGATCCTGCTCCGCGCGGGCCCGCGCCCCGGCCACTCCGGCGAGCTTGCTTTCCGTCTCCCGCGCCGCCCGCTCGATCGTGGTCAGAGACTCGCGGGTCTTGGCGAGCATGCCTTGCGCCTCGCGCCACAGCTGGCGCAGACGCTGCTCGTCGCTTTGCGCCTGGCTGAGCGTGTCTGCCGCCTCGCGCTCTGCTTCAGCGGCGGCGCTCGCGGCGGCATGGGCTTGTGCTTCCTCGGCTTGGAGCGAGGACAGGCGGTTGCGTTCGGCAAGGCGCTGGGCGGCCGGCGTTGCGCCTTCGGCGGCAGCGGTGAAGCCGTCCCACCGCCACAGATCGCCTTCGCGCGTGACCAGGCGTTGCCCCGGGCGCAAGCTGGGTTGCAGCCGGTGGCCCTCTTCGCGCGAGGCGACGATCCCGATCTGCCGCAGGCAGCGGTCGAGTTCGGGCGGGGCTTCCACGTGCGCGGCGAGCGGCTCCACGCCGGAGGGCAGCGCGCCGTCTTGGCGTGTGATTGCCACGTGGCGCCAATGCACGGGGGCCGCTTCGGCGGCGGGCGCTTCAAGGTCGTCGCCCAGTGCGGCGCCAAGCGCAGCTTCAAGACCGGGCGCCACCCGCAGGCGATCGACGATGGGCGGAAAATCGGACGGGTGGACCCCGATCAGCAGTTTGACCAGCGTTTCGCGTTCGGCCCGCAAGGACGCAAGCGCAAGCCGCGCCCGGGCGCTCTCCTCGCGTGTCGCATCCGCGGTCGCAGCCAGCGTGCGCGTCTTGTCCTCGGCCGCGACCGCTTGCACCTCGAAGCGGGCGATCTCTTGAGCGAGATCCTTGCCGGCCTGGGTGATCTGCGCGAGCTTTTCCGCGTCGGGCGCCCGGCCTGCGATCTCGCGCGCTTGCCCGTCGAGCTCGCCGATCTGGCCCTCGAGCTTGGCGACTGTCTCCTGACGCTCAGCGAGGCTCGCGTCGAGCGCCTGGCGCCTTGCACGCCGCTCCGCGACCTCGGCCGTGAGCTCGGCGAGGCGCGCTTCGGCCGACTTGAGCTCGCTTTTGGAGCTGCTCAGCTTTTCCTGTGCTTCACGCTCGCTGGCGTCGGCGCCCGCTTCGGCGGCCTGCAAGGCTTCGACCTCGGCTTCGAGGCCCGAGAGAATCTCGCGCGCCTCGGCGATCAGCGCCTGCTCGCGCGCAATGTCGCCGTCGAGCTGCGCGACGCGCGCCTTGAGCTCGCGCACGCGTTCGGCAGAGCGCATCGCCTCCTGCTCGAGAGTTTCCTGCTCGAGGCGCAGGCGACCAACCACGGCGGCCCGCTTGGCCTCTTCCTCGCGCAAGGGGCCCATGGCCTCCGCCAGCCGAGCCTCCCCGGCGAGCGCCTGCGTCTCGCTTTGTGTGGCGGTGCCGAGCGCGGCAAGCGCCTCTCTGAGGTTTGCCTCCTCCGCCTCGACGAGCGCCTGTGCGTCCGTCCAGGTGAGGTGGAGCAGCAGGGCCTCCTGGCGGCGGATGTCGCCGGAGATATCCTTGTAGCGCCGCGCCGAACGCGCCTGCCGCTTCAGACTCTCGACCTGGCTGCTGAGCTGGCCGAGCACGTCGTTGAGGCGCGCCAGATTGGCTTCCGTGGCCTTGAGGCGCAGCTCAGCTTCGTGGCGGCGGCTGTGCAGGCCGGCGATTCCGGCGGCGTCCTCGAGAATGCGGCGGCGCTGCTCCGGTCTGGCGTTGACGATCTCGCCGATCTGGCCCTGACGCACCAGTGCCGGCGAGCGGGCGCCCGTCGCTGCGTCCTCAAACAGAATTTTGATGTCGCGGGCGCGCGCCTCCTTGCCGTTGATACGATAGGCGGAGCCCGCTTCGCGCTCGATGCGCCGCGTGATCTCGATGACATCGGCAGCGTTGAACTCGGCCGGCGCCTTGCGCTCGGAATTATCGAGGAAGATCGTGACCTCGGCGGAGTTGCGCGCCGGCCGGCTGTTGGTCCCGGAAAAGATCACGTCGTCCATGGCGGCCGCGCGCATGCTCTTGTACGAGGTCTCGCCCATCACCCATCGCACGGCTTCCAACAGGTTCGACTTCCCGCACCCATTGGGGCCCACGACTCCCGTCAGCCCGGGCTCGATCACGAGCTCGGTCGGCTCGACGAAGGACTTGAAGCCCAACAGCCTTAAGCGACTGATCTTCATCTCGTACCTTAAAACGCGGCTAAGAACGGGGCGAGGGCAAGGGGCTTTGCGCTTTGATCAGCCCGGTGTGCCCACCGCGGCTGCGGCGCGCGCCTTGATGAGCGGCTCGACCATCGCGCGGATCTCCTCGATCGTGAGCACCTTCTTTACGAGCTCGCTCCCGACGAAGAAGTTCGGCGTGCCGATGACGCCGAGCTTGCGCCCGCGCTCCTTGACCCACTTCAACCCATCAATCATGGATTGATTCTCGCGGCAGGCGTCAAACTGCTGGCGCGTCATCCCCACCTGCGAGGCGACCTTGAAAATGGGGTCGAGCCGCACCTCCTGGGAGACCCAGGACGGCTGCTGCTCCAGGAATTTTCCGTAAAGCTCAAGATATTTCTGGGGTTTGGCGCAGCGCAGGGCGATCGTCGCCGCCCCAGAGGCCTTGCCGATGGGAAACTCCCGCAGGATGTAGCGCACCTTGCCGGTGTCGATAAATTCCTTCCTGAGCCTGGGAAACGTCTCCTTGTGGAAGCGCCGGCAGTAGGGACAGGTGAGCGAGGCGTACTGGACGATGGTCACCGGCGCGTCCGCCCGGCCAAACGCCATCTCGGGCAGTGTGCCGGTCTGCAGGACATCGGCGAGCGTGGGGGTCTCGATGACTTTCCGGCCGCCTGGCGGCGTCGCAGGGCGCTCGGCGAAGGGGTTGAAACCACCGCTTGCTGTTTTCGACGTTGCGCCGTCTGCGGGCGGGAAGGCCGACGCGGTGTCGGCTGCATCCGGGAGATCGTCGGCCGTCAGCCCGTTCGTCGGCCAAATACTGTCGCCTGCGCAGCCTGCAAGCACCACAGGCAGCAACAGCAGCGCAACAAGGGCGCCTTTGATTCCCACCGACCCCTTACTCAGCTCTTGGCCAGCAGCGGCTCGATCATCTTGTCGAATGCCTCGATCGTCGGCGTGCCTTGCAGGCGTTTGCCGTTGACGAAGAACGTCGGCGTCGCACTGACGCCGAACACCTCGGAGGCGCGTGTGCGCCGCGCGGTGATGTCATCGAGCAGCTTCTGGTCCGTCAGGCATTTATCGAACGATTCCTGGGTGAAACCCGCCTGCTTGGCGATCTCGAACAGCTTCGGCACCGGGTTGCCCTCCCCGAACGCCCACTCGGCCTGCTTCTCGAACAGCACCTCGATGAGCGGGAACGTTTTGTCCCCGCCGGCGCAGCGCGCGAGCATGGAGGCGGCCGCGGCCAGGTTGTCGAGAGGGAACTCGCGGAACACGAAGTGTACTTTGCCGCTGTCGATGTATTTTTTCTTGAACTCCGGCCACACGTCCTTGGCGAAGTGGGCGCAGTGGCTGCACGTCATCGAGGCGTACTCGACGACCGTAACCTTGGCGTCCGCCGGTCCCAGTGTGAGCTCGCTGAGCGGGCTCGGCTTCATCAGCTCTTCGACGGGAACCTCGGCGGGGCCGCGTTTTTGAGCCAGGGCGGTGAAAGGGGTGAGCGTGAGGCTCGCGCTGAGAGCGAAAAGGCTCAAGCCTGCAAGCAGCGCGCGCCGCGAAAGTTTTGTCCGGCCCGGCGAGGTCATGATTGCGAACACTTGGCTGGCTCCTCGTTATGCGACCACGCGTTAGATAATCACGGGCGCTCAATCTGGCCCGGCCGAGCTTCGGACGATCTCAAGGTCCGGCTAGCATGCGACGAGCCTTGCAATAAGGCAAAATGGCCCTGAATGCCAAGTGAATGAAGGGTAATGAGGCGCGGCTATGGGGTCGCGGTCCGGCGCACGAGCCCCGACTTGAGCCGCGCCAGCGCCGCGCGCAGCGGCTCATCCGCGATCACGGCAAGCTCGGGCGCCTCGCACGGGGGCGGCACTGCGGGACCGGCGCTTGCCGTTGGCTCCGGGGCCTTCGCGAGCGGAGCCTGCAGCAGGCGCAGCGCGGCGATGGCGCGGTAACCGAAGTAGCCGTTGATGCGTTCCAGGATCTGCTGGCTCTTGTACTGGGCTTCGAGGGCGCGCGCCGGATCGACCCGCAGGATCAGCATTGCGCCCGGCCGGCCTTCCGCGCCCGCCTCGACCTCCTCGCGGATGCGCACGTCGCGTGGCCACTTGAGGCGTTCGGGTGCGGCAAAACCCGCAATCTCCGCTCCGACGATTGCGTCCCAGTCCGTCAATAGCGTCGCAGCGGAAAAGCCGTATTTCTCGAAAGCCTTGCGCGTGAGCTTCGGAACAAAGGCACCGACCGCGCGCGCGTGAAGGCGTGCGCGAGTCGGAGCAGTTTGCCGGTGCGGGAGGGCTTCAATCGCCATGGTGAGTTCTGTGGGCCGAGAGTTTCCAGCTGCTCGGCCGACGCTTACCATCGGGGAACGATTCGGGGGAGCGCGGAGAGGATCATTTGACCGCTGTTGCGCGAAAGCAACTGCCGCTCCGGCCCGCCGGGCCCGATACGGTCGACGCGCTGCTCGCCTGGTATGACGAGGAGCGCCGCGACCTGCCGTGGCGCGCGGGTCCAGGCTGCCGCCCTGATCCCTATCGCGTCTGGCTCAGCGAGATCATGCTGCAGCAGACAACGGTCAAGGCCGTCGTTCCCTACTATCACAAGTTCCTGGCGCGCTGGCCCACGGTCGAGGCGCTCGCCGCCGCCGCGCTCGACGACGTTTTGGCGGCGTGGGCGGGGCTTGGCTATTACTCGCGCGCGCGCAACCTCTATAAGTGCGCCCAGGTCGTCGCTTACGGCATGGACGGGCGCTTTCCCGAGACCACGGCCGAGCTGCAGGAGCTGCCCGGCGTAGGGCCCTACACGGCGGCCGCCATCGCCGCCATCGCCTTCGGCGCGCCGGTGACGCCCGTCGACGGCAATGTGGAGCGTGTCGTGGCCCGCCTTTTTGCCGTGCGCCAGCCGCTGCCCGCCGCCAAGAGCGAGCTCAAACGCCTTGCGGCGACGCTCACGCCGGAGACGCGCCCCGGCGATTTCGCTCAAGCGATGATGGATCTGGGGGCCGGCATGTGCACACCGCGCCGGCCCTCGTGCCTTGTGTGCCCGGTGCAGACGGACTGCGCCGCCAACGCGCAGGGGATCCAGGAGCAGCTGCCCCTGCGCGCGGTGCGCAGCGAGCGCCCATTGCGCGTCGGCATCGCCTTCGTCGCTTTGCGTGAGGACGGGTGCGTGCTGCTGCGACGCCGACCCGAGGCGGGCCTGTTGGGCGGCATGTTGGAGGTGCCGTCGACGGCGTGGGCCGATCTGTTGCCGCCCGCCAAGGAATCTCTGCGGGCAGCACCCCTCAAGGCTGACTGGTGGCAGGTGCCGGGAACGGTCGTCCACACCTTCACGCATTTCAAGCTGGAACTGGTTGTCTACCGCGCGCTCGTCACCAGGGACGCCACGCTCACCTTCTGGGCCGAGCCCGAGCGTTGCCTCTGGGTCGCCCGTCGCGATCTCGGCTCTTCGGCGTTGCCGAGCGTCATGCGCAAGCTGATTGCCCACGGCTTGCGCGAGCAGTGAGAGCGCACCGACACGGAACCCCGCCACAGTGGCTGCAGAGACACCCTCGGTTAACGAGCTCCAGCTAAGGTCCCAAACAGGGACGGGTCCGGGGTCGGTTGGCGTTGCGCCGCGGTCGTTCGCAAACAGTGGATTGAGGAGCTTAAAATGCGGATCACTCTGGCGCCAAGCGTCGCCGCGGGCCTTCTGGCGCTTGCTGCGCCGCAAGCGGCTTCGGCCATGCCGGCCGCCGGCCTTGGTCCCGCCGCCACGGCGCAGGCGCCCGGCACAGTTTCGAAGGTGGAGTTCAAGCGCCGCCGCGACGGCAGCGTCTACTACGTTCGGCCCCGCTTCAACGACAAGGGGCCCTATTTCTTTGCCTACCGCGGCTACGCCTACCCCTACTACCCGGGCTACACGTATCGCCTCTCGCGCGGCCAGCTCAAGCCCTACGACCGGCCGCATCGCTACAAAATCGCAGAATAGGTATCGCCGCGCTCAAGCGGTGCCAGACCCTCGCAGTCTGGCACGTGAAGGGCCTCACCCGTTGACGGCGAGCGCACTTTCGGCGGTTTCCCAATCGTACAAGGCGGGATCGAACGGCGCGCGCGGCTCCTTCTCGGCGAGGACGCGCGAGCGCCGCCGCAGGAGCGGCAGCAGGTAGTGTGTGAGCCACATCACGCGCCGCGTCGTGACTGGATTGACGAGGTTGGACTTCGGCACCTTGAAGCCGCGCCACTTCAAGACATAGCCTATCGGCAGCTCCATCTCGTCCTGGAGTGCGATCATGTCGGCATAGAGCTTGGCGGCGGGCGTCAGAAGCGCGCCGAAGCCGTTGCGCGCCTGCGCCCAGCCGATGATGTAGAGGTTCTTGACCGCGTCGGGGAAAGCCCCGCCGTAAACCTGCACGACGTCGTTCTCCACCGGCACAAGTCCCTTGGGCAGGAACGGGAAGCTGTTGTGGAAACCGGTCGCCGCCACGATCACGTCGTACTCGCCGACGCTGCCGTCGGTGAAGTGCACCTTGGTGCCTGAGAAGCGGGCGATGTCGGGGCGCGGTTTGATGCGTCCCTGGCGCAGATAGCCGAGCACTTCGGTGCCGAAGGCCGGGTGGCGCTCGTACAGCTTATGGTTGGGACGCATGAGCCCGTAAGCCCGGTAGTCACCGATGAAAATCCGCACAAGCGCCCTGAGGATGAGACGCTGCACGAGCACCGGCAGCTCCCAGATGGGCAAGTCCGTCAGCGGCTTGCCGAACACGGTTTTCGGCAGGAACCAGTAGCCCGACCTCAGGCTCCAGTCGCACGAGGCGCCGACGCGGGCCGCCTCGCAGGCGATGTCGCATCCCGAGTTGCCGCCGCCGATAACAAGCACGCGCTTGTCACTCAATTGGCGCGGCTCCTCGTAGTCCTTGGAATGGATCAGCGTGCCCGTGAATCGGCCGGGATAATCGGGATAGCGTTTTTCCCAGTGATGGCCGTTGCATACGACGACGCCCTTGTAGATGCACTCCTCGCCGCTTTCGAACTTGACCTGCCAGCTCTCGTCAGCGAGCGGCATGGCGCGCACCACCTTCTTGCGAAACTCGATGCCGTCGATCAGCCCGCGATCGTGGGCATAGCTCTCCAGATAGCTGCGCATCTGCTCGGTGGAAGGAAAGTCGGGATAGTGGCCCGGCATCGGGTAATCGGCGTAAGCCGTTGCCTGCTTGGAGGAGACGATGTGGACGCCCTTATAGATGCCCTGGCGCCAATTGCCGCCGACGCCGCCATTGGCATCGACCTGATCGAATGGGACGCCGCGACGGCGCAACGCGTCGGCCATGCCCAGGCCGACTGGTCCTGCACCGACGATCAAAAGGCGCTCTAACCGCGCTGCAGTGCGCCGCATGCTCTGCTCGCTGAGTTCCGTGCCCGCGTCAACTAAGCGTGGCTTAGCGGCATAACTGCCTGACGTCTACTGCGGCGTCGCGTCTCGCAGCGCGCGATCGAAGGAATCCGTTGTTTTTCAAGGGCAACATGCCCCGCCCCTTGCGCGAGCGGGTTGCTTGTCATTCGGCGGCGACAACCACCGGTGCTCCCGCCAATCCGAGCTGACGCTTGGCCTCTTCGCGCAACAGATCGATGGGCTTCAGTTTGCCCTCGGCCTCGAAGTGCCAGAACGTCCACCCGTTGCACGCCGTCTTGCCTTGAACGAGCGCGCCTAGGCGGTGGATCGAGCCTTGCGCGCCGCCGTGGCTCAGCGTGCCGTCGGCCTTCACTTCGGCGCGGATGCGGGCGCGAGGGTCGAGCAAGGTGGCGCCCGGCTCGACGATACGCAGCTCCACGATGGTGCCGAACGGTACGCGCGGCTCGGCGCGCTTTGAGCGCTGCGTCTCCAGCGCCGAGGAGGCGAGCGGCGCGATTTTGGCGATGCGTTCTTCGGCCGCCTTGGCGTAGTCGCGATCGCGCTCGATGCCGATGAAGCGCCGGCCCAACCGCTTCGCCACCGCGCCGGTGGTGCCGGTGCCGAAGAAGGGATCGAGCACGACGTCGCCCGGCTTGGTGGAGGCGATCAGCACGCGGTGCAGGAGCGCTTCGGGCTTTTGTGTGGGGTGCGCCTTGCGCCCGCCCTCGTCCTTCAAGCGCTCCGGGCCGGCGCAGATGGGAAACAGCCAGTCTGAGCGCATCTGCAAGTCGTCGTTGAGCGCTTTCAGGCTTTCGTAGTTGAAGGTTGCGCGCGCGCGCTGATCGCGGGCGGCCCAAATCAGCGTCTCGTGCGCGTTGGTGAAGCGCTTGCCACGGAAGTTCGGCATGGGGTTCACTTTGCGCCAGACGATGTCGTTCTGGATCCAGAAGCCCAAGTCCTGCAGCGCGGCGCCCAAGCGAAAGACGTTGTGATAGGAGCCGATGACCCAGACGGCGCCGTCGGGCTTCAAGACGCGGCGGCACTCGCAAAGCCAGGCGCGCGTGAAGGCGTCGTATTCGGCGAAGCTGGAAAACTTGTCCCAATCATCGTCGACGCCGTCGACGCGCGTGTTATTGGGGCGCAAGAGGTCGCTGGCGAGCTGCAGATTGTAGGGAGGGTCGGCGAAGACGAGATCGACGCTTTGCCCGGGCAGGTCCCGCAGCACCTTAAGGCAATCTCCGACGATGACGCGATTGGCCGCGGAAGCGGAACGACGCAGAGCCATGGAACGCAACTTTCGCAATACTGGGATGGCACACAGGGGGATGGCGACCATAGACGGCGCCCGCCGCGTTTGACCAGCGCTTTTCGCGATGGCTCAGCAACGCGACTCGCAACGCCGCGCGCATCGTGCGGCTCGATTTGTTAATTTCACACAAGGCCCAATGCGAGCTGAACGGCGCGGAACGAGCGCCGGTGGTGCGGGGTGACGCCGAGGCGCTTGATCGCCTCATGGTGCTCGGCCGTGCCGTAGCCCTTGTGGCGCTCGAATCCGTAGCCCGGTACCTTGGCGGCAAGCGCCACCATCAGCCGGTCGCGCGTGACCTTGGCGATGATGGAGGCGGCCGCGATCGACAGACAGCGGGCGTCGCCCTTGACGATGGTCCGCGCCGGGCAATCGAGCTTGGGCGCGCGGTTGCCGTCGATGGCCGCGAGCTTGGGCACGACAGCGAGCTGCCCCACGGCTTGCGCCATCGCCCACAGGGTAGCGGCTAAAATGTTGTCGCGGTCGATGCGCTTCACGTCGGCGATTCCCACCCCGACGATCGCGGTCGCTCTTATGCGCCCGTAGAGCGTTTCGCGCGTTTCCTCGTCGAGCACCTTGGAATCGTTGATGCCGTCGGGGATGCGGTCGGGATCGAGGATCACGGCGGCGGCGACAACCGGCCCCGCGAGTGGTCCACGCCCTGCCTCATCGACACCGGCGACGGGGCCGCCGTGGAGCTGAAGCTCGGCGGCCTCCAGCTCGAACGTCGGTCTCAAGATCGAATCGACGATCACCATGGCGGGGAAGATTCGCCGGGGTCGCTGCCGCTGTCAAAGCGGCCGCCTCACGCCGGCGAAAATAGCCGTTAGAAAAGCCGCATTTGTTGCCCCGCAAGCACGGGCGCTTGGAACAGATCGGTGCGCAAGGCAGGGCGCTGCCCATTGAGCCCCAGCCGTTTGGCTGCGAGTCGGAAGCGGAGGGCGATCTGCTCGGCATAAGGCCCGCGCCCGCGCTGGCGCACGCCGAACTCGGCCACGTAATCACGACCGCCGTGCATGGACTGCAAAAGATGCAGGACGCGGTCGGCACGGTCGGGGAACTGGGTGGCGAGCCACTCGCGGAACAGGTCCTTTAATTCGAGCGGCAGGCGCAGGAGCACGTATCCCGCCTGCGAAGCACCCGCCGCGTGCGCGGCTTCCAGGATGCGTTCGATCTCGCTGTCGGTGAGCGCGGGGATGATCGGCGCCACCATCACCGCAGTGGGGATGCCGGCGGCGCTGAGCCTGCGGACGGTATCCAAGCGCTTTGCCGGCGTCGCCGCCCGCGGCTCCATGGCCCGCGCGATGCCCTTGTCGAGCGTCGTTATCGACAGGGCGACCTTGGCAAGCCCGCGCTTGGCCATGCGCTCAAGAATGTCGATGTCGCGCACAACGAGCGCCGACTTGGTCACGATGCCGACCGGGTACGAGGCGCGATCCAAGACCTCGAGGATCGAACGCGTGATCCCCCGCTCCCGCTCGATCGGCTGATAGGGGTCGGTGTTGGTGCCAAGCGCGATCGTGTCGGGCTGATAGCGCGGGTTTGCCAGCTCCCGCTCCAGAAGCTGCGCCGCGCCCGTTTTTGCATAGAGCTTGGTCTCGAAATCGAGACCGGCCGAGTGCCCCAGGAAGCAATGGGTCGGGCGCGCGTAGCAATAGACGCAGCCGTGCTCGCAGCCGCGGTAGGGGTTGATCGAGCGGTCGAAGGAGATGTCGGGACTATCGTTGCGGGTGATGATCGTGCGGGCGGGCTCCTCGCGCACCTCGGTCTTGAAGGCATCAAGGTCGCCCAAGCCCTCCCAGCCGTCGTCGAAGGATTCCCGGCGCTCCGCCTCGAAGCGGCCGGTTGCGTTGGAGCGCGCACCGCGCCCGCGCCGGCGCTCTGCCGCAACGAGCGACTTCGTCCGCTCTTCCGACCCCTGCTCCGCGAAACCCATGGCCTGCTCCCGCGCGATCCGCGCCGGATGCTAGACGAAGGTGTAGAACGAAGCAAGAACACATTTCTCGCGCGCTTGATCCCGAGCGCACCTGCCAGCTTTCTCGGTTGTTGTACGCGCCCGCTGCGTGGCACAGAGAGCCCATGATCTCGGTGGTGATCCCAGCCCTCAACGCGGAAGCAAGCCTCCCCGGCACCCTGTCGGCGCTTATTCCTGCGACCGTAGAGGGGCTCGTGCGCGAGGTGATCGTCGTCGACGGCGGCTCACAGGATCACACGCGCGATATCGCCGACGCGGCGGGCGCGGAGATTGTCGTCGCAAGCCCCAACCGCGGCGGCCAGCTCATGGCCGGCGCCGCCCGCGCCAAGCATCCGTGGCTGCTGTTCCTGCACGCCGACACGATGCTCGATACCGGTTGGGAGCGGGAGGCGGGCCACTTCATGGAGAGGGTCGATGGGGGCAGGCTCAAGCCTGCAGCCGCCGCGTTCCGCTTTGCCCTCGATGACGATGGGCTTGCCCCGCGCTGCCTCGAGGGCTTGGTGCGGATGCGCTGCACGACGCTGCGTTTACCATATGGCGATCAAGGGTTGCTCATTCCGCGGCGCCTTTACGACAAGGTCGGCGGCTACCGTGAGCTTCCAGTCATGGAGGACCTCGATCTCATGCGCCGATTGGGCTCGCGCGGTATCAGGCTGCTTCGCACGCGCGCAATCACGAGCGCGCAGCGCTATCGGCAGGACGGCTACCTGCGCCGCGCAGCCAAGAACCAGATGTGCCTCCTACTTTATGTGCTTAACGTGCCGGCCTCCAGGATCTCGCAGTTTTACGGCGGGGCGCGCGCCGACCGATAAATCTCGCGTATTGAGGTTACGTTGCCGCCGCTTGGTCGTAATTCTGCCGTTAGATTTAGGTCGTTATTATCCCCCGACAGCGCTTTCACTGGGGGGTGAAAGGCAAAACTTGGTCCCCTATGGTGCGCCTTGCGTCCCTTCCATTGGCCCCACACAGGGCTAAACCTGTCCGTCGTCACGCGATTAGGGCAACGCCGCCGTTTGCTTCGCGCCTCGTTGTGATGGTGAAGGAGCCGGCGGTCGGCCAGGTCAAGACCCGGCTGGCGCGCGAGATCGGCGCCGTCCGCGCAGCGGGTTTCTACCGTGCGACCTCAACTGCAGTTCTGGCGCGCATCGGCCGCCGCGGGTGCTGGCGCACCGAACTCGACGTCACTCCCGACCGGGCGGTTGCGAGCGCGGTTTGGCCCAAGAGTTTTCCGCGTCGCGCCCAAGGCAACGGCGATTTGGGCCAGCGCATGCAGCGGGTGATGGATACGGCTCCGCCCGGCCCCGTGGTCGTCATCGGCACCGACGTGCCGTCGATCAAGTCCACGCACATTCAGGACGCTCTCAAAGCCCTTGGCTCGCACGATGCTGTCCTCGGTCCCTCGCCCGACGGGGGATACTGGCTGGTCGGCCTCAAGCGGCGGCCACGCATTCCTCGCGCCTTCTCGTCCGTCCAATGGTCGAGCCGGAAGACGCTTGAGCAGACGCTAACAAATCTTTCTGGTCTTACCGTCGCACGTGTTGCCTCGCTTCCCGATGTCGATGAGGCGCGCGACCTTGTTTCGGTGGGGAGCGCGGTGGGGCGGATCGTCTTACCCGCGGCGGGATAGGCAAAGAGTCGCAGAGGAGCGGGAGGACTGGTATTAACAGTCGTGTCCTTTGATCGGTGGGGTAGCGTTAGGGGGTTCAGACCATGGCGCAAACGTCGGTGCAGTATACGCCCGTGCAGGTGCTGCAGGCGGCCCGAAGGGCCGAGGCAGAGGGCAAGATGGACTACGCCCTGCAATTCTATCGTCATATCGTGGAGCACCACGGCACGACGGCGGAGGCGCAGGAAGCCCGCGAGGGATTGTTCCGCATCGCCGAGTGGCGCTGGGGCGAGGCCCGCGTGGCCAGGCGCCAGGAGGCCGCTAACGGCTACGGCGGCCAGCGCGCGGCCGCAGCGAGCGCAAAGCCTGCCTTTGCGCATGAGCCGATCGATTCGGCGCCTCCCATGGCCGGAGCAGCGCAGCTTCCGCAGATCATTGCCCGCGAGTCGGCACGGGCAACCGAGCAAGAGGCGCCCGAGGCCGACAAGCCGCGCTACCGCGCAGCCCGGTTTATCGCCTTACTATTGGGTGGCGTCGGCTGGGTCGGCGTGCTCATCGGTGCCGTGATTGCTGGTGTTGCCGCCGGCGGCGGGGCCGCCGAGGTTGCCGCAGAAAGCCTGCTGGGTCTGCCGCTCGGCGTCGTGCTTGGGATGCCGATCATCGTCATCGGCCTCGTTCTCATCGTCGCCGGGCAACTCGCCATCGCCGTCTTCGAGAGCACCAACGCGACGCTGGAGCTGCTGGCCATCGAACGCAGCCGGTCGAAACGCTGAGAAGCCGGGCAGTGCTCAGTCGCTCTTTTGCGCGGGCGTGGGCATCTGCAAGCGCGGCATGATCTCGATCAAGTTGCACGGCCGATGCCGGCTGTCGAGCTGCCATTTGAGAATGCCGTTCCAGGCGTCCTTGCACGCTCCCGGCGAACCCGGCAGACAAAAGACATACGTGCCCTTCGCCACGCCGCCGCAGGCCCGCGACTGGATCGTCGACGTCGCCACTTGCTCGAACGAGATCATGTGGAAGATGACGGCGAAGCCCTCCATCTCCTTCTCGAGCAGCGGCTTTATCGCTTCCGGCGTCACGTCGCGTGCGGTAAAGCCGGTGCCCCCTGTGGTGATCACCACGTCGACCCCGGGGCTCGCGATCCAGCTTTCCACTTTTGTGCGGATGACGATGAGATCATCATTGACGATGGCGCGCTCCGCGAGGCCGTGACCGGCGTCTGCGATCATGCCGGCGAGCACGTCGCCTGACGTATCAGAGGCGACGTTGCGCGTGTCTGAGACCGTCAAGATTGCGATGTTGAGCGGCTTGAAGGGATAGGTCTCGTCGAGCTTTGCCATGTCTTTGAGCGCCGGTCTCACTGCTTTGCGTCGAGAGCCGCCTTGATGGTCAGCAAATCGCGCCATGTCATGCCTTTGGCGGCCGGCGTGCGCAAGAGGTAGGCGGGATGCAAGGTGGCGATGGCGCGCGCCTTATGGCCGCCGAGCTCGATCTCGCGCCACTTGCCGCGAATACGCATGATCCCATCAGTGACGTCAAACAGCTGCTTGGCCGCCGCTCCCCCGAGCGCCAGCACGATCCGGGGTGCCACCAGCGCCGCCTGCCGCTCCAGAAACGGCCGGCACGCGAGCGCCTCCTGCGGGGTCGGCGTGCGGTTTCCCGGAGGCCGCCAATAGACGATGTTGGTGATGTGGACGTCCTTTTCTGAAAGACCGATCGCGGCCAGCATCTTGTCGAGCAGCATTCCCGCGCGCCCGACGAAAGGCTTGCCTTCGAGATCCTCGTCGCGCCCGGGTGCCTCCCCGATAATCATGAGCGGCACGTGCTCGGCGCCGCGGTAAAAGCACAAATTCTTTGCCGTCGCCTTGAGACCGCTGCCTTCAAAGCGGCGCAGCAAAGTCTCGAGCTCAGCGAGCGAGCGCGCCTCGCCGACCGCACCGCGAGCGTCCGCCTCCCGGGGCGGGTGTCCGGAAAACTGACGCGCCGGCCGCGCACCGGAGGTCGTGGCCGGAGCAGCGCGAGGTGTTGCGGCACGCTCCTGAGCACTGGACGCTCCGCCGCTTTGCGCCTCCATCAGCGCAAAGCCCGCGCCCGGCGCCCGCTCTTTGCGCGACAGCCAGTCGATCGGCATATCTGCAAGCGCGGCATCGACTCCCATCGCCTCGTACCAAGCGAGAATCCGACCTGCGAGCTTTGATGGCGACTCCTCAGTGGTCATGCGATCACCTTATAGCGCAAGGCGAGGGCCTCCGCTGCTCGCTCGCGCCGCTTGAATGCTTGACGCTGCGGCACATCGCGACCTAATCGACCTTGAGCCCAGAGCGTGAGGACGAGGAAGCATTGAAAATGGCAAGCAACGAAGGCGCGAACGCGCCCAGAGAGGCGATGGAGTTCGACGTCGTCATCGTCGGGGCGGGACCGGCCGGGCTCGCCGCCGCAATCCGTTTGAAGCAGCTCGCCGAAGCCGCCGGCCGCGATCTCTCCGTCGTCCTGTTGGAAAAAGGCTCCGCGGTCGGCGCCCACATTCTCTCAGGCGCCGTCATCGATCCCAAGGGGCTCAATAGGCTCATCCCCGACTGGAAGGAGAAAGGCGCACCCGTCGAGACAGAAGTGCGCAAGGACAGGTTCCTTCTCTTGACCGAGGCCGGCGCCTATCGCCTCCCCAACCTGCTGATGCCGCCGCTGATGAGCAATCACGGCAACTACATCATAAGCCTCGGCGCGCTGTGCATCTGGCTCGGCGAGGTCGCCACCGCGCTCGGCGTCGAGGTCTATCCCGGCTTCGCCGCGGCCGAGGTGCTCTACGACGAGGACGACAAGGTCGTGGGCGTCGCGACCGGCGACATGGGCGTGGGCCGTGACGGCAAGCCCACCGACAATTTCGTGCGTGGCATGGAGCTGCGCGGCAAGTACACCTTGTTCGCCGAAGGCGCGCGCGGCTCGCTGTCGAAACAGCTCATCGAAGGGTTCAAACTGCAGAAAGACGAGCCACAGAAGTACGGCATCGGCCTCAAGGAGCTGTGGCAGGTCAAGCCGGAGAAGCATGAGCCGGGTCTGGTGCAGCACACTTTCGGCTGGCCGCTCGACAATCGAACCGGCGGCGGCTCGTTCCTCTACCACTACGGCGACAACCTGGTGTCGGTCGGTTTTGTCCTCCATCTCAACTACGAGAACCCGTATCTGTCGCCTTACGATGAGTTTCAGCGGTTCAAGATGCACCCGGCCATACGCTCCACGCTCCAAGGCGGCAAGCGCATCGGCTATGGCGCCCGCGCGCTCACCGAAGGCGGCTGGCAGTCGATCCCAGAGCTGGTGTTTCCCGGCGGCGCTCTGCTGGGCTGCGGCGCCGGCTTCATGAACGTGCCGCGCATCAAGGGCAGCCACAACGCCATACTCTCGGGCATCGCCGCGGCCGAGGCCGCGTTCGCGGCAATCGGGGAAGGCCGCGCCCATGACCGCCTGGAGGCCTACGAGCGGGCCGTGCGCACCGGCGACATTGCCCGCGACCTGAAGCCCGTGCGTAACGCCAAGCCCCTTTGGTCGCGGTTCGGCACCTATCTCGGCATCGCGCTCGGCGGTATCGACATGTGGCTCAACACCATCCTGCCGGGCATCGGGCTCGGCATAACGCTCAAGCACCGCAAACCCGACTATGCCACCTTGAAAAAGGCGGCTGACGCCAAGCCGATCGCCTACCCGAAACCCGATGGCGTGCTCACCTTCGACAAGCTGACGAACCTATCGTTCTCGGGGACCAACCACGAGGAGGATCAGCCGGCTCATCTTAAGCTTACCGACCCGTTGATCCCCGTCGCCGTCAATTTGCCGGAGTACGCCGAGCCGGCGCAGCGCTATTGTCCGGCGGCGGTCTACGAGATCGTCACCGAGCAGGACGGCAGCCCCCGCTTCCAGATCAACGCGCAGAACTGCGTCCACTGCAAAACGTGCGACATCAAGGACCCGAGCCAGAACATCACTTGGGTCTGTCCTGAGGGCGGGGGAGGACCCAATTACACAGGCATGTAACGAGGGGCCGGATGGTATCTTGCAGGCGCGGTCCCCCGCTGATTTGCGATTTCAACGGGTCCATGGCGCGAATGTCGCCAAATCGCCGCGTTATTTGCTAGGGTACGTGCTATCCAGGAATCAATCCGGTCCTAGAAGGATTAGCTTGAATGCGGGCCCGCCTAAGCATCGCGTTGCTGACACTGGCAACCGCCCTCGGCTTCGCCTCTCTGCCTGTGGCGCTTGCCGCACAGAATGGGCCCGATGGCGAGGCAAGGATGCATTCCCTGCTCGGGAGCTACCTCGCCGCCAATTTCGCCAAGAGCGAAAACGACGTCAAAAACGCAACGGCTTTCTACCGGAGCGCGCTGGCCCTTGATCCGGGCAGCGAGGTGATCTTGGAGCGGGCCTTCCAAACGGAAGCCACCGAGGCGAACTGGCGGCGCGCGGTTCCTTTGGCCGAGGAGCTGGTCGCCAAGGATCCCAGCCATCGCATGGCGCATCTGGTGCTGGGGATTAACCGCTTCTCGCACGGCGAATACGCCAAAGCGGAAAAGGAATTCGAAGCGGCCAGCGACGGCTTGATTGGCGAGCTGACGAGCGCGCTGGCACGAGGCTGGACCGCACTCGCCGCCGGCGACGCCACGCGCGCGCTCAAATTGCTCAAAGTGCCAAAGCAAACGGAAGGGGCCGAGTTCTATCTCACCTACCATCAAGCGTTGATTGCCGATATCGCTGGCATGAAAGAGGAGGCCGGCACCGCCTTCGAGCGCAGCTTCAGGCAGCAAAGCCACATGCTCAGAACGGCGCTTGCCTATGCCCGTCACGCGGCCCACGACGACAACGCCAAGCTTGCGGGAACAGTTCTCGATGGGTTGAGCGACCGCTCGGATGACGAGCCGCATCCTCTCGTGCGTGAATTGCGCGACGAAATCAGTGCGGGCAAAAGCATTCCCTTGCTGGTCACTACGCCGGCCGAGGGAATGGCAGAAGTCTTCTATGGGCTCGGTGAATTGCTGACCAACGAGGGCGGCGTGAGCATGGGCATCCTCTATTTGCAGATGGCCCTCCACGTGAAGCCCGATCACATTCCCGCCCTGATGGCTCTTGCCAACGCTTACGAAGCGACGCGGCGCTTCGAGGATGCGGTCGCGATCTATAACCGCATTCCAAAGGGTACGGCGCGGCAGACCGAAATCGAAATTCGCAAGGCCTTCGATCTCAACTCGCTGGATAAGGTGGACGAGGCGAAGGCCATCCTTGACGCGCTGGCGGCAGAAAATCCCGACGACCTGAAGCCGCTCGACGCGCTCGGCACCATCATGCGGGCGCGCAAGCGCTATTCGGAGGCGGTCGGCTACTACACGCGCGCGATCAAGCTCGTGCCCCATCCCAGCAAGCGCCACTGGAACCTCTTCTATTCGCGCGGCACCTGCTATGAGCGGCTCAAGGATTGGCCGCCCGCCGAGGCTGACCTGAAGGAAGCGCTGAAGCTCTACCCGGATCAGCCCATGGTGCTCAACTACCTGGGCTACAGCTGGGTCGACCAGAACCGCAATCTCAAGGAGGGCATGGCGCTGATCGAGAAGGCCGTCGCGCTGAAGCCCGACGACGGCTATATCGTCGACAGCCTGGGTTGGGCCCACTTCAAGCTCGGCAACTTCAAAGAGGCGGTGCGATTCTTAGAGCGTGCGGTCGAGCTCAAGCCCGAGGACCCTGTTCTCAACGATCACTTGGGCGATGCGCTCTGGCACGTCGGGCGCCAGCGCGAGGCGCGCTTCCAATGGGACCAGTCGCTGACGCTCGATCCGGAGCCAGAAGACGCCGAGAAGATCAAGAAGAAACTCTCCGATGGCCTTCCGCCCGACGTGCATGCCACCGCCACCCGCGAGGCGCAGCGCAACGTGCGGTTGAAAAAGCGAAAAGAGACCAAGCTCGGCCCGCAGCGGGTCGAGTAGCAGCGGCGGCGCCGGAGACCGTAAGAGCGGTGCGCTGATGTCGGCGATCACCGAGCTTGCCCGCGCAAAGATCAACCTGACGCTCAAAGTGCGCGGTCGCCGGCCCGACGGCTATCACGAGATCGAAAGCCTGATCGCCTTCGCAGCCGACCTCGGCGATAGCGTGCGCCTGACACCGGGCCCGACCACGTCGTTGCACGTATGCGGCCCCTTCGCCGCCGCGATCACCGGCAAGAACCTCATCGAGAGCGCATTGGCGCGCCTCGCCGATGCCGAGCCACGGCTCGTGGTGGGCGGCCTCGCGCTCGACAAGCGCCTGCCCGTCGCCGCTGGGATCGGCGGCGGCTCCGCCGACGCGGCGGCCGTCCTACGCGCGGTTCGGCGGGCCAACCCCAAACCTGCCGAACGCGTCGATTGGGCGGCGATTGCCGCCGCGCTGGGGGCCGACGTGCCCGTTTGCCTGGAGAGCAGGCCAGCCCTCGTCTGGGGCAAAGGCGAAAAGGTGACGGCCGTTCCCAACCTGCCGCGGCTGCGCGCGGTGCTGGTCAATCCCCTGGCCGATGTGCCTGCCGACAAAACGGCGCGGGTTTTTGCGAAGCTGAATGCGCCGCCGGCTGCACCAGAGCAAACGGCACCGTCCGCGCCCACCTTGACGGACACCGCGGCCCTGCTTGCCTACATGAGCGCGCGCGGCAATGACCTCATGGCGGCGGCGATTGCCGCCGTGCCCCAGATCGCGTCGGTACGAAGCGGCCTCGCGGCCTGCCCGGGTTGCCAGTTCGTCGGCCTCTCCGGCGCCGGCCCGACCTGCTTTGCGATCTTCGAGACCGCAGCGGCGGCCTCAGCGGCCGAAGACCGCTTGCGCGCGGCTCACCCGCGCTGGTGGGTCGCCGCCACCGCGCTCGGCGGCTAGAACGCGCCCGTCAGCAGAAGAAGCAGTTGCGGCACATGCTGGCCGCCTCCGCGATCTGGCCGCGGATGATGCGGGCGTACTCGCTAAGCTTCACCTTGAAGCGCTTGCACACCTCCTTCTTCCGCTCTTCCTCCCCGTGCAGGGTCTCCCAGGCCTTGAGGTACTCGGCTTTCTTTTTGCGGAACACGGAAAACACCCGTCGCAGCGACCTGGTCTCGACGCAAGCGGCGACGGCGCGCCAGGCGCGGCGCTGGAGATGGAGGTTGGTGCCGCAGAACTCCTGCAGCGCGTCGACGGTGGCGTACTGGTCCACCATTTTCCACAAATTCGACCGCTCGGTCTTGCTCATGCTTTTCAGACCGAGCTTGACGCGCACGATACCGCCCGCCGGCACGGTGCCCGCCTCGCCGGCCGGGGACGCGATGAGGACGTACGCAACCGCCGCAAGACAAGCCAGATGCCGAATCCCAAACATGCGCCAGCCCCGATGATAGCTTCGGACCGGGAACCTAAGCCGCCGGCCGGCTACTGCGCAATATCGCCGTGCTCAGAGCGTGGCTCAGCTCGTGCGGTGTACACAGAAGGTGATGACCTGCTCCATGGCGGACTTTTCCGCGCAATCGGGGAAGATTGCCAGCGCGTCGTGGGCAACGGCGCCAAAGCAGCGGGCCCGCTCCAGCGTCGCTTCCAGCGCCTTGTGGCGCTTCATGAGCGCGACCGCGTGGTCGAGGTCGGCCGGCTCGATCTCGCCGTCGACGATGGTCCGCTTCCAAAAGCTGCGCTCTCCATCCGAGCCGCGCCGGAACGAAAGGATCACCGGCAGCGTGATCTTGCCTTCGCGGAAGTCGTCGCCGATCGTTTTGCCGAGGTTGGCGCTGTCGCCGGAGTAATCGAGGACATCGTCGACGAGCTGGAAGGCGAGCCCCAGATTGCGCCCATAGGACTTGAGCGCCGCCTCTTCGGGCGCCGGCCGGTTGGCGAGCGCGGCGCCGCACTCGGCCGCACCGGAAAACAGTGCGGCCGTCTTAGCGTTGATGATCGCCAGGTACTCGTCCTCCGTCGTCGCCGTATTCTTGGCCGCGGCGAGCTGCATCACTTCGCCTTCGGCGATGATCGCCGCCGCATTGGACAGGATCTTGAGAACGGGCAGCGAGCCGACGTCAACCAGCATGCGGAAGGCCTGGCCCAGGAGGAAGTCGCCGACAAGCACGCTGGCCTGGTTGCCCCAAACCATGCGCGCCGTCTCCTTGCCGCGCCGCAGGGCGCTCTCGTCGACGACGTCGTCGTGCAGCAGCGTCGCCGTATGCATGAACTCCACCGCCGCCGCCACGCGGATGTGCCCTTTGCCCGGATAGCCGCAGAGCTTTGCGGCCGCCAGCGTCAGCATGGGGCGCAGCCGCTTGCCGCCTGAATCGATGAGGTGGTGGGCGAGCTCGGGGATCAGCTCGACCTCGGAGACGGCCTTGTCGAGAATGATGCGGTTGATCCCCTCCAAGTCCTCGGAGACGAGCTCAAGGAGCGGCTTGAGGCTCCCTGGGGCGCTGTGCGCGCCTTCGAATGGTATGACGAGGCCCAACGGCGTTTTCCCGGCACTGACGTGGAGACGATGGTATAGCGTTGTTGTCGGCCTGTCTCTAAGCACAGTTTGGTGCAAGTGCACGACGACTTTTGGACCCGCCCATGCGCAACCTGGTGACGACCAACGATGCCGTTCTCCTCAACTACGTGCAAGTTCTGCTTGAGGACGCAGGCATCGGCGTCGCCGTGTTCGACGGCAACATGAGTGCCGTCCAGGGAACACTCGGGGCCGTTCAGAAGCGGCTCACGGTGCCCGACGAGCATTGGGCGGAGGCGCGCCGCCTTCTGAACGAAGCCGGCCTCGGCCAATGGATCGTAGAATGAAGGACGCGACCGGGGCAAGCCAGGACCGGGTGCCGCTGACGGACGACGCGTTCCTCGGCGGTGCGCTCAATATTCTGCAACCGCGCTCCGGTTACCGCGCGGGCCTCGATGCGGTCATACTCGCAGCCGCCGTCCCGGTTGCAATCGACAGGGCCGCGCGCGTTCTCGACATCGGCGCCGGTGTGGGCACGGCCGGTCTGTGCCTGGCTCGCCGCGCGCCGGCCGTTCACGTGACCCTCCTCGAGAAGGAGGCGATGCTGGCACGCATCGCCGCTGAGAACGTCGAGCGCAACGGCCTGACATCGCGCGTGCGCGTGGTGGAGGCGGAAGTCGGCCTCTCCGCGGCCGGGCTCAAGGCCCTGGGCTTGGCCGAGGAAAGCTTCGATCACGTGATGGCAAACCCGCCCTATCACAGCGCCGACGCCGGAACGCTCGCCTCCGACGCGCTCAAGGCCGGCGCACATGCCATGCCGGAGGCGGCGCTTGAGCGCTGGGCCCGTTTCATGGCGCGCCTGGCCGCACCGGGCGCCACCGTGACCGTCATCCACAAGGCCGAGGCGTTGGTGCGGGTGCTCAGCGCCTTTGATGGACGCTTCGGCGCCCTCAAAGTGCTGCCGTTGCAGCCGCGCTGCGCCGCGCCCGCTCACCGCATCGTCGTCGAAGGGACGAAAGGGAGCCGGGCCCAGCCCTTGCTTTTGCCCGCATTCGTGCTGCATGAGGCCGACGATGGTTTCACGCCGCAGGCACAGGCCGTTTTGCGCGACGGGGCCGCCCTGCCGATGACACCGGCGCTCTAGCCCTGGCCCTGCACATGCCGTAAATGTCTCTCCGGATCGCAAAGCCGTATTTGCCCGGCGGCTCCGTTCCCGCAATTCCCTGGCTTCAACGAGGTAGGCGCGCATGTGGTTCTTTGACCGTGGTCCCGTCGTTCCCGTGCTGCGTTTTTCCGGCCCCATCGGCCTGGTGACTCCGCTGCGCCCTGGGATCTCGATCTCCCAGTGTGCCGGCGCGATCGAGAAGGCCTTCAGGATGTCGAAGCTGCCCTCGGTCGCCGTCGTCATCAATTCGCCGGGCGGCTCGGCCGTGCAGTCGAGCCTCATCTTCCGTCGCATCCGCCAGCTCGCGGAGGAAAACGAGAAGACCGTCTATGTGTTTTGCGAGGACGTAGCGGCTTCGGGCGGCTACTACCTCGCGGTCGCCGGCGATCAGATCTACGCCGACCCCTCCTCCATCGTCGGCTCCATCGGCGTCATCTTTGCCGGCTTCGGCTTTGACAAGGCGATCGAGAAGCTGGGCATCTCGCGCCGTGTCTACACGGCGGGCGAGCTTAAGGACGCGCTCGATTCCTTCAGGCCCGAGCGGCCGGAGGATGTGGAGCGCCTCAAGGACCTGCAGCGCGATGTGCACGACGTGTTCATCGGCATCGTCAAGGAGCGGCGTGCAGGGCGCCTCAAGGGACCCGATCAGGAGCTGTTCTCCGGCGCGTTCTGGTCCGGGCCCAGGGCCTTGGAGCTGGGCCTCATCGACGGCGTTGCCGACATCCGTTCAAAAATGCGCGAGCTGCACGGCGACAAGGTGCGGCTGAAGGTCGTTCCGCTCGAGCGCGGCGGCCTCTTATCGCGCTTGCGGCGTTTCCCCGGCATCGTTGGTTACGAGGAATTAACGCGCGGACGTCTTGCCTTCGCCGAAGATCTGATATCGGCTATCGAGACCCGGGCCCTGTGGTCCAGGTTCGGGTTGTGACAAGCGCAAGAGGGAGTGTCGCCGATGCCTCAAGTCGTGGCTGCGGTGCTCATCGGAGCCGGGATCGCCGCCGGCGTCAAATGGCTGATGAAGGAAATGGGGCGCGCAGCCGACGCAACGCGCTTGGCGCACGAGGAGCTGAAGCGGCATGAGCCCGTTACGGCGGCGCCCAAGGATCTCGGCTCGCTCGAATGGGACGCCAAGGCGGGCGTCTATCGACCCTCTGGCATGCGCGCAAGCTAGCCCCTCATGAGCTATTACTCTTCGAAGACCTTGAGCACCGGCTTCGACGAGGCGGTGGCGCGCGTGACCTTGGCCTTGAAGTCGGAAGGCTTCGGCGTCCTCACCGACATCGACGTGGCGGCGACGTTGAAGGCCAAGCTCGGCGCCGACTTCCGCCCCTACCGCATCTTGGGCGCCTGCAATCCGGCGCTCGCCTATGAAGCGCTGAAGCTCGAGGACAAAGTCGGCACCATGCTGCCCTGCAACGTCGTCGTGCAGGAGATCGCCCCCGGCCAGATCGAGGTGGCCGCCATCGATCCTGTCGCCTCCATGGCGGCAATCGACAACCCCGCGCTCAAAGAGAAGGCCGAGGCCGTCCGCGCCAAGCTGCAGAGCGTGATTGCTGCACTTTGAGCGGGCCCCTTCGGCTGGTCCGCTAAGATCAGCGATTATTTGCGATCAACCTGGGCCGCAGGCTGCCGCTTGTCCGGCGACAGCTCGGCGCCGAGCCGCTTCATGCCCTCAGAGGTGTCGAGCCGGTCGAGCATGATCTCGATAAGGGCGGGTCCCTCATTGCTGGCGCGGGCGCGCGAAAGGGCGTCGTCGAGCTCGTCCTCCGTCGTTACGCGCCGGCCCCAGCCGCCGCCGAACACCTCCGGTAGCCGGTGGTAAGCCCAGGGCTGAATGTCGTTATAGGGCCCGTCGTGGATGACCCGCTCGGTGGTGTAGCCGTCGTTGTTCATCAACAGGAGGATCGCGTTGCTCTGTCGGCGGCACAGCGAGGACAGCTCCTGGGCAGTCATCTGGAAGGCGCCGTCGCCGATCAGGGTCACGGGGCGCCGCGTCGGATCGGCGAGCATGGCGCCGAGCGTCGCCGGCAGGGCGTAGCCGATGGAAAGATAAAAGGCCTGGCCGATGAAACCGACGTCGTGATGCATGACAAGATCGACAGCCGCAACAATGGAGTCGCCGGTCTCGGCGATAACCGTTGTATCGTTGCCGATAAAGGCGTTGATCCGCTTCATCACGCGCCCGACCGTCAGCCTGCGGCCGGGCTCGGCTGCAAAGCCGGTATCGAGCAGCTGCGCGACGCTTTTGAAGGGTGGATGGGTCAGCCCGCCCTCCGGCATGCGCTCGGCAAGCCCCGACACCACATCGCCGATCCACACATCCTCGTAGACGTGCTGGCTGATCTTCAAGCGCCCGGAGTTGGCGAGGATCATGTGGCCCTCGCCGAGCCGGCCGGTGTCGACGCCCAGACAAATATCGCTGATCCAGGCCCCGAGGCAGAGCAGGACGTCCGCCTTCTCCACGATGGCGCGGATCTCCTGGCGCGACATGCCCCCCTCGTACACGCCGATCGCCTGCGGATGGTGCTCTGAGATGACGGTCTTGCCGAGAAGCGTGGTCGCAACGGGTATGCCGCTTGCCTCAACGAGCCGGCGGAACTCCGCCATCAGCCCGTAGCGGTGCAGCTCGACGCCGCCCAGGATCACCGGACGCTTCGCCGCCAGCAACAGGGCCATGGCCTCCTCGAGCGCCTCGGCAAGTGCGTCTGGATCGGACGGCGGCCGGGCCGGGCCGGCGTAGGGGCCCGGCGCGCTGCAGGGACGGTCCACCATGTCGGCGGGAATCTCGATCATTATCGGCCGCTTCTCTGCCATGCAGCGGGCGAGGGTGCGGTCAATGAGCTGCGGCGCCTCCGCCGGATCGTCAAGCAGCACGGAAGCGGCCGTGATGTGGGAATAGGCTTGCTGCATGGTCGCGAAGTCGCCGACGCTGTGGTGCAGCAGTGTGGAGGAGCGCCGCTGGGTCGTGCGCGGGCCGCCCACGAGCACAACCAGGGGGACCTGCTCGGCATAGGCACCGGCGATCGCGTTCATGGCACTGAAGCCGCCCACGCCCCACGTGACGCAGATGCAGCCGATGCCGTTGATGCGCGCATAGGCATCGGCCGCGTAGCCGGCGTTGAGCTCGTTGCAGGTGCCGACGAGATCGATGCCTTGCTCGATCAGGCGGTCCATGAAGGTCAACACATAGTCGCCCGGCACCCCGAATGCGTGCTTGAGGCCGGCCTGCTTCAGCCGTTCGATGAGATAGGTGGCGACCGTGGCCTGAGTCATGATGGGGCCAAATGTTACGCCGGGCAGCGTCAAACAGATCTCAACATACCCCGTTCCGCTGTCTTGGCCGAAAGTAGGATGACGATAGCTGTGGACGTATTGAGGCCTTGGCGAACGCGACGGAAGGAGCAATGCACGTCACGCGCAAGCGCGCTACCATGGCTTAAGGATCGCCGATCGCACAGAAATAGTCTCGAAAACCGTCGATGCTGGTCAGGGAGCCTTAGGGCCGCGCCCATTACAATTCTTGAGCACAAATACAAGCGAAATTCGGCTCAAGTGATCTCACGATTCCAACCCGCCGCTTTGCAAGGGTACGCCATCACTAGTCAGCGCGCCACGAGACGTGCGCGCGCATTGATGCTGCTCGGCCATTGGGCGGGCCTGTTTACCTTTGCCGGCGGCTGCCTGCTGCTCATGGCCTACGCGTTTGACGTAGAGGCCATCTGGCGCCCCATCCCCAACGGTTCCGCGACGCATCCCCTGACCGCGTTGCAGTTCATCGTCGGCGGTCTCGCCGTTGCTTCGATGCGGTCCTTGCGGACACCGCTTTTGGCGCTCGTTCTCCTGCTGGCGGTCGGACTGATGGCGCTCGTGCGGATCGTGGACTATGTGGCGGGGCTCAACGCCCTTGACGTCGTTTCTCCATTTGCAGCGACGCTGAGCCGCGAGGCGTCGCAGGGCACGCCCGTCACCTTCGGGTGGAACACCGCGGTGATGTTCCTACTGGCAGCAGGATCCTTCCTTTTGCGCTTTCGCGGCTACCAAAAGGCAAGTCAAATCGTTGCCGCCGTTGCCATGGCTCCGCCGTTGGTGGCATTGACGGGCTATCTCTACGGTGTCGAAAAATTTCACGGCGCGATGTCATTGACGACGTCGATCATCGGCGTCGTATTTGCCGCGAGTCCTCTGCTCCTGGGCGCGCGCACGGGAATCGTGCGGGCGATCTCCAGTCCCTGGGACGGTGGCCGGTTCGGACGGCTGGAGATCGCGGTAATTGCTTCGGTTGTGCTGGTTGGCGGATACCTAATCCACAATTTGCATGAGTATCCCGGTACGACAACGGAATTTAGCCTGATACCTGCATTCGTTGCCGTTACGATTATGGTCGCCTCCACAACGATCGCGTATTGTTCCATCGTCATCGAGAGGAATGATTATTTGCGCCGCAAGGCCGAGCGCACGGTGTTTCGGCTCGTCCTTCGGGATTCGCTGAGCGGCCTCTACAATCGGCGCTTCCTCAAGGAGCAAGAGCCGGCAATTCTGGCCTTCGCCAAGCGTCAGAAGTATCCAATCTCCGTCATGATGCTCGACATCGATCGCTTCAAGGCGGTGAATGACACGCATGGTCACTCCGTCGGCGACGAGGTCATCCGGCGCCTGGCACGAACCCTCAAATCCCGCCTGCGGCGCACTGACATTGCGGTTCGCTACGGCGGCGAGGAGTTTCTCCTCGTTCTCCTCGATACTGATCTGAACGGCGCGATGCAGGTCGGGGAGGACATTCGCAAATCGATTGAAGAATTGAATGTCTCGGATCTGGGATTGGGCTCCGTCACGGCTTCGATTGGGGTCGCTCAGGCTTTGAATTCCATGCGCGAAGCGATCGCACGCGCCGATGCGGCCCTTTATGTCGCGAAGAGGTCGGGCCGCAATCGCGTTGTGGGAGACGAGACGCGCCTGGGCCCCGTGCCGGTCGAGCCCCACACGATCGGCGAGGAACCGCCGCCCCGTCAACGACAGGCCCGCAATCGCGCCTAATTCCGGCGACCCTCAAGAAACGCGGCAGCCGGCGAGCCGCAACACGAATCACCGCCGCGCTTTGAGCCTGATCTGCGCGACCGGTTCGGCTATTCTCGCTCGCCGAGTCCGTCGGCTCCGCGAACGCAGGAGCGCGTAGTCGACGCGGCTACCCACGCATGCGACCACACGGGAAGGACAGGCAATGCCACTGCACACCAAGGCCGAGCAAACTTGCACCAACGCGCCAGCGAATTATTCTGACCTGAGGGCGCTGTTCCTCAACACGACACTCAAGCGCAGCAAGGAGGCCTCCCACACCGAGGACCTGATGCGCAACTCCATAACCATCATGAAGCGCAACGGCGTCGTCACCGAGCTGATCCGCGTAGCCGACCACCAGATCGCCTTCGGCGTCTACCCCGACATGACCGAGCACGGCTGGGATCGCGACGACTGGCCCGCGATCCAGGAGAAGGTGATGGGCGCCAACATCCTGGTGATTGGCACGCCCATCTGGCTCGGCGAGGAATCATCAGTGTGCCGGCTCGTTATCGAGCGACTCTACGGCTTTTCCGGCAATCTCAACGCGAGCGGCCAATACGCCTACTACGGGCGCGTCGGCGGCTGCCTGGTGACGGGCAACGAGGACGGCGTCAAGCACTGCGCCATGACCGTGCTTTACGCCCTGCAGCACCTCGGCTACACGATCCCGCCGCAGGCCGACGCGGGCTGGATCGGCGAAGCGGGGCCCGGGCCCTCATACGGCGATGACGGGATCGGCTACGACAACGACTTCACGCAGCGCAACACCACGTTCATGACGTGGAACCTCATGCATATGGCGCGGATTCTGAAGGATGCCGGCGGCATTCCCGCCCACGGCAACCAGCGCTCCGAATGGGCCGCCGGCTGCCGCTTCGACTATCCCAATCCTGACTACCGGTAGCCCGGTTGCGCGTCCCAGCCGCCCGGCTCTGTCCGAACATGCCTTGCCAGGCTCACTCGCCGGCAACGGGTTCCGGTGCTGCTTTGACCTCGGTGTAGCCGGCGAACCGCAGCACGAACAGCATGAGCGCAGGCAGGAAGGTCAGCGTGACGATGGCCGAGCCGAGGATGCCGAACAGCACGATGGCGCCCACGCCGCGGTAGAGCTCGGTGCCCGCTCCCGGAATGAAGACCAGGGGCGCCAGCCCGAAGATGGTCGTCAGCGTCGTCATGGCGATGGGGCGCAGGCGCGCGGAGACCGCCTCGGTAACGGCCGCGTGCGCGCCCATGGCCATCTCGCGCACGTTGTAGGCGGCGCGGTCGACGATCAGGATCGGGTTGTTGACCACGGTGCCCATGAGGATCAGGAAGCCCAGCATCGAGATCATGTCGAAGGGCTGCTGGAACGGCTTGAGGCCGACTGCCGGCAGCAGCCCGCCCACCACGTTCATCAGGTAGAGGCCGACGAGGCCGCTGGCGACGCCCAGCGGGATCGTCGTCATGATGAGCACCGGGTAGCCCCAGTGCGAGAACACGGCGACGAGCAGCAGATAGATGATAATGACCGCAACGACGTAGTTGCCGGCAAGCGCGTTGCGGGTCGCCTCGAGCTGATCGCTGGCGCCCGAGATGTCCATTGACACCCCTTGCGGCATCTGACCGGACTGGCGCAAGCGTTCGACGATCTGCTCCTTCACCATTCCGACCCCGGTCTCAAGGGCGATCGACGCCGGCGGAATGATGTTGAGCGTCACCGTCCGCTTGCCGTTGATGCGGCGGATGGTGCTGGTGTCGACGGTCTCCTTGACGTCGGCGAGCGTTGAAAGGGGAACCATGGTCCCTTGCGGGGTATACACGGGGAGCTGCCCGACGCCGTCGAGCGTCGCATGGAAGCGCTCGCTGCTGTAGAAGTAGATGTCGATCTTCTCATCGTTCTGGTAGTAGTAGCCGGCAAAGGCACCGTCGGTCAGCGCCGCCACCGTGAACCCGAGGTCTTGAGCGCTCATGCCGAGCTCGGCGGCGCGCTCCCACTTGGGGCGGATCTCGATCAGCGGCTGCGACAGGGTCAGGGTCGGCGGATCGGGTTTGATGCGCGGATTGTCGAACACCTCGCCTGCGCGCCGGTAGGCGGCGCTCGCGACCGCGTAGATGTCCTCCAGCCGCAGACCTGAGATGTCAAGACTGATGGAACGGGTGCCGCCGTCGTTGCTGGTGATGATGGACCCACGCGTGGCGAACGCCTTCATGCCGGCGTAGTTTTGATACCTCCGCGTCAGCGCCGTCATCACCGCGTCTATGTCATCGGGGTCGACCGCCTCAGAGATGATGCGCAGGCCTTCCGGCTCGATGTGCAGGAAAAGGTATTTGAGCGCGGGCATGTCCGTTTCCCCGCGCTTAAAGCGCGCCGGATCGTCGCCGACGAAGGGCAACAGCTTATCCTGTAGCTCACGCCCGATCCGGTTCATGGTCGCCAGATTGTAGCCCGGCGGCGCGTTCATCCTGGCGAACACCTTCGGCTCGTCGCCCTCGGGCAGGTACTCCGCGGGCGGCGTGAGGTAGACAATAACGGCCGCGCTGGCGCCTGCGACGGCGAGGATGCAGACGAGCGACCGCAACGGACCGCGCAGCATCCACTCTACCGCGCGCACGATGAAGCCGCGGCGCGCCCCGGGGCCGGCCGGGGCCATCTCGGTGCTCGAGAAGTCGACGCGCGCGCACGCCGTCGGCACGATGGTGATGGCGACCAGCATGGAAGCGAGCACGGATGCCGAAACCGCGATGGCGATGTCGGAATAGAGCTGGCCGGCTTCCTCCTGGATGAAGACGATCGGCACGAAGACCAGCACGGTCGTGAGCGTCGAGGCGACAACGGCCGGCCACACCTTGCGCACGCCTTCCACCGCGGCGCGGAAGCGGTCCAGCCCGCGCCGCCGCTCAAGGTCGATGCTCTCCAGGACGACGATGGAGTTGTCGAGCGTCATGCCGATCGCGAACGCGACGCCGGCGAGCGAGATGACGTTGATGGTGCGGCCCGCGACAAGCAGGCCGATGAAAGCGGCGATCGTGCAGATGGGAATGCCGGTAACGCCGACCAGCGTGGCCTTGAAGGTGCGCAGGAACAAGAACATCACGATCGTCGCCAGAACGGCGCCGATCGCCAGATTGGTCCACACGTTCTTGATCGAGGCTTGCACGTAGACGACATCGTCCGCGGTCAGCTCCAGCTCCATGCCCGCCGGCTTCAGCACGTCGCGATTGATCGCTTCGACCTCGGCAAGAACCTCCTTTTTGATGTCGATGACGTTGGAGCCCGCCTCGCGGCGAATGGACAGGAAGATGATCGGTTCGCCGTTGACGTAAGCGTTCTGCCGGATTTCGAAATGGTCGAGCCGCACCTCGGCAACATCGCGCAGCTTGATGATGGAATCGCCGCGCCGCGCAACGATCAGGTCGTTGAGATCCTCGATGCCGTCGAAGCGGCCGACCGTGCGCAGAAGATAGCGCCGCTTGCCGCTATCGACCTCGCCGCCAGAGGTATCGCGGTTGCGCCCGGTGATCGCGCGGCGCACGTCGGTGAGCGTGAGGTTGCGCTCAGCGAGCGCCGGCGCGTTTATGAGGATCTGGATCTGCTTCTCGGCGCCGCCTCCCACGCGCACCCGCGACACGTCCTTCACGCTTTCCAGCCGCGCGCGCACGTTGTCGTCGACGAAGTCGTGCATCATGTCCATGTCGAGCTGGCGCGGGTTGCCGGGAAGCGGCGACACGCGGAAGTACATGAACGAGTTGGCGCTGAAGGAGCTGGCGAAAATGCGCGGCTGATCGACGTTCTCCGGGTAGGAGGGGACCTGGCTCAGCGCGTTGTTGATGCGGATGAGCGTCTCGTTGAGGTCGATGTTGTAGGGAAACTCCAGCTCGATGCGGGCGTCGCCGCTTTCGGCGCGCGAGATGATGCGCTCAAGGCTGGGGAGCGAGCGCAGGTATTCCTCTTGTTCGATGAGAATTTCTTTCTCGATGTCCTGCGGCGTCGCCCCGGGCCAGCGGGTCGACACCGTCACCGTGCGCACCTCCAGGTCGGGGATCATCTGCACGGGAATGCGCAGGGCGGCGACGATGCCGAGCACGCAAACAATGAGCGCGATGACGACCGTCAACGTCCCGCGCTTGATCAGTGCCTCAAACACGCAACCCAACCTTCACTGCTCTTCGGCAAGCTCAGCTCGCCAGCCGCACCGTTTGGCCTTCGCGCAACGATTCGTTGCCGCGCACGACCACGCGCTCGCCTTGCTTCAAGCCGGCGCGTATCTGCACCAGCCCGTCGAACGTCAAGCCGATCTCGACGCGGCGCTCCTTGACGAGGCTTTCCTTGCCGTTGGTCTCCAAGACCCACACGGTGATCCGCCCGTCGGGATAGCGCACCAGCGCATCGCGGCTGACGACGATGCCGCTCCGCCCCGACTGCAGGCTGATGCTGACCCGGGCCGACATGCCGGGCGTGATGGAAATGTCTTCGTTTTCCGGCAGCACGCGCAGGGTGAAGGTGCGCACGGCGGGGTCGCTGACCGGAATGAGGGCGCCGATCCGTGCGGGTACGACCATGCCGGGAAGAGCATCGAACTTGATGGCGATGTCGGCTCTGCTGTTCAGCAGCGGGTAGTATTGCTGGGGCACGGGCACGTCGATGCGCAGCCCGCTCATGTCGACGAGCTCGAACACGGTCGTTCCTGGGACGATCCACTGGCCGACTTCCGCCATTCTCCGGGAGATGACGCCGGAGTAGGGCGCCTTGACCAGATGGCGCTCCAGGCGCTCCTTGGCGCCCGCGCGCTGCGCCTTGTGGCGCTCGATCGCCGTCTTCTTGATCTCCACCTCGGTCTTGAGCACGTCCACCGTGTTCTGCGGCCCGAACGACCGCTTCGCCAGGTTTTCGGCAATCCGCAGGCGGCGGTAGGCATCGGAGAGCTCGGCTTCCGCCTGGGCAATCTCCGCGTCCACCTGCCTGAGCGCAATCTCCTCAAGCGCGGGGTCGAGCTCCAGCAGCAGATCCCCCGTTTTCACCCTCGCGCCGCTGTCAAAGTGCACGGCGCTGACAAGACCCGGCACCGAGGTCGAAAGCTGCGCAACGCGCGGCGAGGTCACGGTTCCCGACAGTTCCAGCTTGTTTATGAGCGGCGCCGATTGCACCGTTTCCACAACGACGGGTGTCGCCGTTTCCGCGTGCGCGGCAAAGTAAGGGCGTCCGCCAAGAAGAACGCCGCAAAGCCCAAAGATGAACGCGAATAGCACTTTCAGGCGATGCAAGTCCGCGTGACCCGCGACCGACGTCATTGCCCCAACTCTTCGATCTCGTCGACTAGGATTTGGCAATACTCTCACGTTGTGCCGCCCTAGGGATAATTAGGATCGTTGCAGAATGGGTCAACCATTAATTTGCCGTTTGGCCCTTAGGCGATGACGAAAATACAGAACGATTTCATTGGGTTGCGGCAGCCGCAAACGGCGGCCATGCATCGATCGCGGTCGCCTCGGTCGCCAAGACAAGCGGGATTTTGCGCGACCCTTAGAAGGTCCCGCCGACGAGCACTGGGCGCCCCGTCAGCCGCCTCGCACCGAGACGGGCCGTTAGGCGAACGCTTGCGTCAAAGAGGTGCGGCATGAGCGTGACAGAGACGGGCGAATGCGTATAGTGCGCCGCCTGAGCCGAAGCCCTTGCGCCCCAAGAGCCCATGCCGAGCAAAGTTGCCGCCAAGCCCGTCCGGCGTTCGCCGGCGCCCGACACCGCCCGTCTGCGGCCGGCGAAATCGTTCCAAGACCTCATCTTTGCGCTGCAGTCGTTCTGGGTCGAACAGGGCTGCGTCATCCTGCAGCCCTACGACATGGAGGTCGGAGCCGGCACCTTCCACCCGGCAACCGCGCTGCGCTCGCTCGGGCCTAAGCCCTGGAACGCAGCCTACGTGCAGCCCTCGCGCCGCCCCAAGGACGGCCGCTACGGCGAGAACCCCAATCGCCTGCAGCATTATTACCAGCTGCAGGTGATCATGAAGCCGGCGCCTGCCGACATCCAGGACCTCTATCTTGAGAGCCTGCGCCGCATCGGTCTCAGCCCCAACGTGCACGACATCCGCTTCGTCGAGGACGACTGGGAGAGCCCCACGCTCGGCGCCTCGGGGCTCGGCTGGGAGGTGTGGTGCGACGGCATGGAGGTGTCGCAGTTCACCTATTTCCAGCAGGTCGGCGGCTTCGACTGCGAGGTCGTGTCGGCCGAGATCACCTACGGGCTCGAACGGCTTGCCATGTACGTGCAGGGCGTCGGCCGCGTCTACGACCTCTCCTTCAACGGCCGCACGGACGCCCGCCGCCTCAGCTACGGCGACGTGTTCCTGCAGGCCGAGCAGGAGTATTCGCGCTTCAACTTCGAGTACGCCGACACCGCGATGCTGCACCAGCACTTCGCTGATGCGGAGAAAGAGTGCCTGGCGCTGCTCCAGCAAGGCGACACGGACGCAAAGCACGAGATGGCGCTGCCGGCCTACGACCAATGCGTCAAGGCCTCGCACCTCTTCAATCTGCTGGATGCGCGCGGCGTCATCTCGGTGACCGAGCGCCAGGGCTACATCCTGCGCGTCCGCGAACTGGCAAAAGCCTGCTGCGCCGCCTGGCTCAAGACCGAGGGGGGGCGCAACTAGTGCATCCCGATACGGTGGGCGGCCTGATCGTCGGCATCCCCGCCCTCCTCATCGCCTATCTGGCGTTGTGGCGCCGGCAGCGCGCGGTGTTCTTTTTCGCGGCGGCGCTGATCCTGGTCGGCGTCGGCTACCTTGTAGCGACGGGCGCTGCCGGCGACATCGCGAAACTCTTCCGGGGCGCAACAGCCTGAGCGGCCCCATGCAACTCGAGCCATATACCGGCAAGGACGCCCCGCCCCAAAGCAGGGTCCTCGCCCTGAGGCCCCGGCTTTTGACCTGGTCCGCGCGGGTGTGGCGCGAGAGCCCGGCGCGCGCCATTCCTCTGTTCAAGCTCGAAGCCCGGCTCGCGCCGCGCGATGTCGAAGACCGCACGCTCTCGCAGGCCCTGCGCCCCTTCACCGGCCAATTGCAAAAGCTGGCGATTTACCTGTTGCATCCCGAGGAGACACAACGGCTGGCGCCGTGGGCGGTGGGGCGGTTCGATGTCGACGGCAAGGCTGCGTGCATGTTCTTCCACGACTTCATCGGCGCCTCCAACGGCATGCTGATGCTCAACCTGATGCAGACGGCGGGCGCGGCCACCGACATCGTCATGAGCGTGGTGCCCATGAAGGTCGAGGCCGAAAAGCTCCAGTTCGCCATAACCGACTACGATTTCGGTATCCACAACCGCATCGGCTAGCGTCCCCTCTCCGTGCTGGCGGCCGTGGGAGAGAAACGTGCCAAGAGTTCGATTGCCTCTGGCACCGCCTTTCCCGTATGTGTTCACCCTCTTGAAGCAAAATCGGCCCGCGAGACGACACATGGCGGAATTGCTGCTCGAGCTGTTTTCCGAAGAGATCCCGGCGCGGTTGCAGGCGCGCGCGGCCGACGACTTGCGCCGCCTGATGGTCGATGGGCTGAAAGCGCGCGGGCTCGACGTCGGCAAGGCGCGCAGCTTTGCGACACCGCGCCGTTTGGCGCTCGTCGTCACCGACGTGCCGAAGAAGTCGCCAGCGGTGGCGGAGGAGCGCAAGGGCCCGCGCGTCGGCGCGCCCGAGCAAGCCGTGCAGGGCTTCCTGAAGGCGGCGGGCCTGAAGTCTCTGAAAGCGGCCGAGATCATTAAGGACGAGAAGAAGGGCGACTATTATCTCGCGCGTATCGAAAAGCCGGGGCGCCCCGCCGCGGAGATCATCGCCGAAGTGCTGCGCGAGACCATCGTCGGCTTCCCGTGGCCGAAGTCCATGCGCTTCAACCAGGCGGTGGACGACGCCACCGAATTGCGCTGGATCCGACCGCTGCACGCGATCGTGTGTCTGCTCGACGGCAAGGTCGTGCCCTTCAGGATCGCCGGCATTGAAGCCGGCAACGTGACGCGCGGCCATCGCTTTCACGCCAACAAACCTTTTAAGGTTGCGAGCTTCGCCGGGTACGAGAAGCGCTTGCAGGCGCACAAGGTCGTGCTCGACGCCGCCGAGCGTGCCCGCATCATCGCCGGGGAGGCCCGAACGCTTGCAAAGCAAGCCAAGCTCGCGCTCGTCGAGGACGAGGCGCTGCTCGCCGAGAACGTTGGCCTCACCGAGTGGCCGGTGGCGCTCATGGGCGAATTCGACGAGGCATTCATGGAGGTGCCGGCGGAGTGTCTCATCACCTCGATGAAGACACACCAGAAATGCTTTTCCCTGCGCGAGCCGCGCTCCAAAAAGCTCGCCAACAAGTTCCTGCTTGTTGCCAACCTCAAGGCCAAGGACGGCGGCAAGCAAATCATCGCCGGCAACGAGAAGGTGATCGCGGCCAGGCTCTCCGACGCCAAGTTCTTCTGGGAGCAGGACTTGAAGCGTCCGCTCGATGAAATGGGAAACGCGCTCGCCGGTATCACCTTCCACGAGAAGCTTGGCGGCCAGAAGGAGCGCGTGGAGCGCATCGCCGAGCTCAGCTATCAGATCGCCGGCGCCGTCGATGCCGTGCCGGAGGATGCGCGCCGTGCAGCCCAACTGTGCAAGGCCGACCTCGTCTCAGGCATGGTCGGCGAGTTCCCCGAGCTGCAAGGGCTCATGGGCCGCTGCTACGCGGAGGCCGCCGGCACCAAGCCGGAGATCGCGCGCGCCATCGAGCTGCACTACAAGCCCAAAGGACCCACCGACACCGTGCCCTTGGAGAAGGAAGGCGACGCGGTTGCGATTGCCGTGGCGCTCGCCGACAAGCTCGACACGCTCGTCGGCTTCTGGGCGATCGGCGAGAAGCCGACCGGCTCAGGCGATCCCTATCAGCTGCGCCGCGCCGCCCTCGGCATCATCCGCATCGTTCTGGAGAACGATCTGAGGCTTCCTCTGTCCGCCAGCATCGCCGAGGCCTACCTTCTTCACTACGCGCGCGAGGACCGCGCCGCCGCCGCGCAGCTGCGCGGGGAGCTCGGCGGGAGCCTGCGCGAGAGAGCTGCCGGCAGAAACGGCGCCTTTTCGCTGGTCCAGGATTCCGATCGGCTTCGGGGCGCCGCGGAAATCGTGAGGTTTGCGCCGATCATCGCGGATCTCGTGGCGTTCTTCGCCGAGCGTCTCAAGGTGCACCTGCGCGACCAGGGCGCGCGCCACGACCTCATCGATGCGGTGTTCTCGCTCGGAGGCCAGGACGACCTGGCGCTCATCGTCAAGCGTGTCGACGCGCTGAGTGAGCTCCTGAAAACCGATGACGGCGCCAACCTTCTGGCCGGCGTCAAGCGCGCAACCAACATCATCGCCATCGAGGAGAAGAAGGACAAGACGAGCTACGATGCTACCTACGACGTTGCGCTGCTGAAGGAGAATGAAGAGCTTGCGCTCGCTGCCGCCATCGAGAGCGTGAAGCAGGACACCGCGGCGGCCATCAACGTGGAGAACTTTGCCGGCGCCATGCGCGCGCTTGCCGAATTGCGCGCGCCCGTCGACGCCTTTTTCGATCACGTGACCGTCAACACCGACGATCCCGCGCTGCGCACCAACCGCCTGCACCTGTTGTCGGAGATCCGCGCCGCCACCTTGAACGTGGCCGACTTCACCAAGATCGCCGGTTGAGCAAGCGTTTATTCCCCCAGCACGCCGGGCCAATTGGCGTCGGCCTTGGCGATGTTGCCGGGGATGTCCTGCTCCCAGATCGCGCGCACGCTCTTGTCGAAGTTGAGATAGAGCTTGCCGTCGTGGATGGTCCACGCGTCGGGCTCGGCCTTCGCTGTTGCGCCCTGGGAGACGGCGTAGGCGCAATAGCCGCCGTATTGCGGCGCGTACTTCGCCGGGTCTGCCTTAAACGCGGCGCGGTTCCCGGCGATCGCAAATCGCCACGTAGCGCCCTCGTACTGGAGCGTTACGTCCTCTGAGCCCTTCACCGGCTTGCCTTGCGTGAAATAGGCAACGGGGTCGTAGCCGCCGACGGCCACGCCCTCAACAAGCCCGGTGAACACGGGCGGCTCGGCCGCCGCCGCTTGCCTGGTGTAAAACGCGAAGGCCACGATCGCCGCCGCGCAGGCGGCCGCGACGAACCCGACAAGGACAGAATTGCGAAGCATGAAGCATTCCTTTTCAGCTTTGCCTCGGAGTACGCAGCGCGCGCGGCGAATGTTACGCTTGCGCGCCATTGGACCATTGCATGAGGACGCCGTTGAATAAAACCGGGCGCCAACTGTTCGTCTACGGAACGCTGATGCCCACCGCCAGCGGTGCGCTCGGAAAGGCGCGGCGCGACCGCCTCATGCGTGAATCTTGCAGCCTCGGCCCGGCGACCATGGCCGGCGCCCGGCTTTACGATCTCGGCCGCTATCCGGGCCTCGTCGAATGCGACGAGGCAAGCCATGTCGTGCACGGCGAGGTCGTGGAGCTCGCAAACCCGTCTTGCACCTTTGCCTGGCTCGATGCCTACGAAGGCATCATTCCCGGCAACCACGACCAGAACGAATATGCGCGCCTTGAGCGCAAGGTGCATCTGGCGAGCGGGGCCGAGCTCTGTGCTTGGGTTTATCTCTTGCGGCGCGACGTGAGGCACCTTGCGCCGATTGCAGGCGGGCGCTGGATACGGAAACCGTGAGAGCCGTTGAGGCGGAGAGAGCTGGCCGTCGAATCCCGAACGACCCTCTGCCGTTCAGGCACGGTCCCCGCTTCGACCGGGCGGCCAGCTCCCGCGAACACGTGATACACCCGCCGCCGCGCAGCATCTATTTCAAATCACGAATTCACTTTCGGTGTGCATAACCTGCAAATTTCTCTTGCGTTGCAACGCAACCGGCGTTCGCTGCCGAGTCATGCTTGCGTGGCGTCGGAGGCTTCGGCGCGCGCGCGCTCGTAGGCCTCGCTGGCCGCAAGCCATGCTTCCTCGGCTTGCGCCAAACGTTTGACGAGCTGCCCGCGCGCGATACCGGCGCTCTGGGCTCGTGTTGCATCACCCAGATAAATCTCCGGATCGGCAAGCAGCGAATCGAGCCGGGCGATCTCGGCCGAGATCGTCTCCACCGACGCTTCGGCCGCCTGCATGGCTTTTTTCAAGGGTGCGAGGCTCGCACGCCGGTCGGCGGCGGCGCGACGCTGCTCTGCCCGTCCGTTGCGGCCGGCATCCTCGCGCGCCCGCGCTTGCCGGCGTCCTCCCGCGCCGCGCTCGGTGAGCAGCTCGGCGCGGTAGGATTCGATGTCTCCCTCATAGGGCTTGACGCCGCCGTCGCGCACGACCCAAAGGCGGTCGGCACAGGCCGCGATCAGATGTTGGTCGTGGCTTATGAGCATGACGGCGCCCTCATATGCGGCGAGCGCGTGCACCAGCGCCTCGCGGCTGTCGACGTCGAGATGGTTGGTCGGCTCGTCGAGGATCAACAGATGCGGGCCGTGGAAGGCGGCGCGCGCCAAAAGCAGGCGGGCCTTCTCGCCGCCCGACAGATTGTCGCAATTGGTGTCCGCGGTGTCGGCGCCAAACCCGTAGGTGCCGAGCCGGGTGCGCCGCTGCGCTTCCGTCGCCTCCGGCATCAGCCTCAGCATGATGTCGTAGGGTGTCTCGGCGGGGTTGAGCTCGTCGAGCTGGTGCTGGGCGAAGTAGCCGACGTCGACGCGCTTGGCGCCAAAGATCTTACCGGCGCTCGGGGCGAGCTTGCCGGCGATGAGCTTGGCAAACGTCGATTTGCCATTGCCGTTCTGGCCCAGAAGCGCGATTCGGTCGTCCTGATCGATGCGCAGGTTGAGCCCGGCCAGCACCGGGTGGTCGGGAGCGTAGCCGACCGCGACCTCCTCCAGCCGCAGCAGGGGGCTCGCCAGCGGCTTTGCCGGCTGCGGCAGATGGAACGGCGCCACGCGCGCTTCCATCTGGGCGGCGATCGGCTGCATCTTGGCGAGCGCCTTGACGCGGCTCTGGGCCTGCGCGGCCTTGGTGGCCTTGGCCTTGAAGCGGTCGATGAACGCCTGGATGCGGCGGCGTTCCTCGTCCTGCTTCTTCTTGAGCTTGAGTTCCAGCCGCTGCTTGGCGCGCCGTGCCTCCTCGAAATCGTCGTAGCCGCCCGCATACAGCGTGAGCTTGCCGCGCTCTAAATGCAAAATCGCGGTGACGGCGCGGTTCAACAGATCGCGGTCGTGACTGACGATGAGAACCGTGTGCGGATAAGCGCGCAGGTAGCTCTCGAGCCACAGCGCGCCTTCCAGGTCGAGATAGTTCGTTGGCTCGTCCAAGAGCAGGACTTCCGGCTCGAGAAACAGAACGGCGGCGAGCGCCACGCGCATGCGCCAGCCGCCCGACAGGGACCCGCAGGGGCGCTGCTGCGCCGCCTCGTCGAAGCCGAGCCCGGCGAGGATCTGGGCCGCGCGCGCCGGGGCCGAATGGGCGTCGATGTCGGTGAGCCGCTCGTGGATCTCGGCGATGCGATGGGCGTCGTGCGCGCCCTCGGCCTCCGCCATCAGCGCAGCGCGCTCAGCGTCGGCACTCAGCACCCACGCTAAGAGGCTTTCCTCTCCGCCCGGCGCCTCCTGAGCGATATGGCCGATGCGCGCGGAGCGCGGCACGGTCACGGAGCCGCCGTCGGGCGCCAGCTCCCCAGCGATGATCTTCAGAAGCGTCGTCTTGCCGGCGCCGTTGCGCCCCACCAGGCCGACCTTGTGGCCGGTGGGGATTCCCGCCGTCGCGCCCTCGAACAGAAGCCGGCCTTCGATGCGAAAGGTCAGGTCGTTGATGTGCAGCATGCGGTGAAGGGCATAGCGAGTGGCAGCGGGCGTGTCACGCAGCGAGGGCCGGTCAGAATGCGATGCCGAGCCGCTTGAGAAGCGCGAGCATCGCCAGATAGCAGGCGACCGTCAGTGCGGTCGAGGTGAGCAGGCTGAGGGCGAACGGCCAGCCGGCGCGCAGCAGCAACGGCAGGGCAATGAACAGAGCAAGTGAGGGGAGCACCAGCCAGAAGATGCCGCTTGCAAGCTCTGCGACTTTCTCCGAGTCGCCGGTGTCGACGTAGAGCCAAATCATCGCCAGCACGGAGGTGAGCGGGACGGAGGCCAGCAGGGCGCCGAAAACGGTGCTCCGCTTGGCTACTTCCGCGATTGCAACCACGAGAATTGCGGTGATTAGAACCTTGAGCGCGACTGGCAGCATGGGTGGGTCAGCCCGAGACCACGGGCTTCAACGTTTCGACCAGAAGGCGCTCCTGGGCGGCCTTGTCCTGCACGGCGAGGTGCGCCACGAACCAATCCTGCACCATCTGGCAGACGCGCGCGGGCGGTTCACGAGAAAGCGCCGCAGGGTTGGAAAATACTTTCAGGTCCGCCTCCTTCCAGCCGAGCTTCGTGAGCTGCTGGACAAGCACCTCGTAGTCCGCCTTGACGGCCCGTGCATGCGGTGTCGGTGACTTGCGGCCATCCGCAATCGCCTCGAAGATGGCGGCAACCTGGGCTTGAATGCTGGTGCCGCCTTCGGGGGATTGCAGCATTTCCAGGACCGCCGGTGCGGTCTCTCCCTGGGAGATGAAGCCGAAGCAGGCCCCGATCCCGCGTTCCCTCAAGCTCTTCAGGTTGTCGAGAAAGGCACTCGCCACGCCCCTGAGCTTCTCGGTGCTCGCCGCGAGCGCCTCATTGGCGTGCTTGCGCCGCAGCTCGACGAGCGCCTCGGCCAGATGCTTGGTGATGGCCATCTGCGGCTGCTTCTCTGCCGAAAGCTTGGCAGCCTCTCTGAGCTGCTCGCTGTACCAATCGGGGAACTCGCGCTTGACCACGCTCCACATGGGCGTGCGCTGAAATTTGGCGTCAAGCTCCTCTGCACCCTTTTCGACCGCTTCCGGCGACACCGGCGAGGGCGCGGGTGGCGTCTGAGCCGCAGTCTGTACCGGCGGGGTCGAAGGATTCAAAGGCTCGGGCGCCTTATCGCTCTTTGTGGCCCCGGCATCGCTCTTTGAAGTATCGGCATCGCTCTTGGAGGCATCGGCCGTCTTGGTTTCGCTGGGACCAAAGCTGCCGCCGCTTTGCCAGTAGTACCAGCCGCCGCCGGCCCCGAGCAGCGCCAGCAGCACGAGCACGCCAACGAGGCGGCGCGCGCGCGACGGCTCAGTGTCGGTCGCAGCCTGAGCGACGCGGATCCGGTCGGGCTCGAAGGACCGTTCGTTCGAAGGCGCTGATACGTGGGCGGGCCCGGTAGGCCGAGTCACGGGCGGCTGGGCCGGCGGGCGCGGAGGCTCGGGCGCCTGGAATTGGAACACGGCCGGGGCCGGACGCCAGTCGGCAAAACCCGGCCGCCAGATGAGATCGGTCGGCTTAAGATGCCCTTGCGCAACAAACGTGCGCATCTCGACATCCGACAACGGTCCGTGCTGTTTGCCGTCCCGGGCGATATACCATTGGATGTCAGGCTGCTGGCCGGTCATAAGGCTCTCTTCTCATGGCGCGGAGCCGACGGGACCCTGCACGCCCGCGCCGTTTCCACGCTGGCCCAAGCACATGGCGTCAATGTGGTTCCTGAGGGCCTGTTTCGTCAATCGTCTTTGCCTGCCAAAGCTTTACAGTCCACGGTCGGCTTCCGTTTGGCGCCTTGCTGCCGCTCCGGCCCCCCGCTATAACCCGCCGCGATCCATAGAAAATCAGACGTCAGAGAGACCAGGGATGGCCATCGAGCGAACGCTTTCCATTATCAAACCGGATGCCACGGGGCGCAACATTACAGGGGCAATCAACGCGTTAATCGAAAAAGCGGGACTGCGAATCGTCGCCCAGAAGCGGGTGCGCTGGACCCTTGCGGATGCGCAGAAGTTCTACTCGGAGCACAAGGGACGCCCCTTTTACGATGATTTGTGCGCATTCATGTCGTCCGCGCCCATCGTGGTCCAAGTGCTCGAGGGCGAGAACGCCATTGAGGAGTATCGTAAGGTTATGGGCGCCACCGATCCCGAGGAGGCCAAGAGGGGCACGATCCGCAAGCGCTACGCCCGGTCCAAACCGCAAAACTCGGTTCACGGCTCGGACAGCCCCGCCTCGGCCGCGCGCGAGATTGCATTGAATTTTCATACCGACGAAATTGTAGGGTGAAGCCTGCCGCATTGCTCCCACGGTTCTTTCGGAACTCACCATGGCAAGCATCAGGTTCTATGTCGCGACAAGCCTCGACGGTTTCATCGCCGACGGGGAAGGAAGCGTCGATTGGCTGGCCCCTTACGATGCGCGCCTTTACGGGTACGACAAGTTCTTCGCCGAGGTCGGCGCCCTCATCATGGGACGGCGAACCTTCGAGCTGATCAGCGCGACCGACGAAGACTGGCCCTACCGCGGCAAGCCGGTCTTTGTCCTATCCTCCCAGCCGCTTACAGGCCTTCCACGCGGAGTTACGACGGTCCGGGGAATGTGGGAGGCCTTGCAGCAGGCGCGCACGGCGACGGCCAGGGACATCTGGATCGTCGGCGGCGCCGTCACCATGCAGTCGGCCCTCGACGACGGCCTCATCGACTTGATGGAACTCTTCCTGGTGCCGGTGCTGCTCGGCACCGGGTTGACCTTGCTGAATGATCTTCGCCACCGCAAGACGCTTGTCTTCGACGGCATCGAGTCGTTCCCCGACGGGGTCGTCAAGCTCAGGTACTTGGTGCCCAAGCAGAGTGTGGCCAGAGCACGCGCCTGATGACGTGCGCCGGATTAGTTCAGTCTCGGGAACAGCTCAGGGGGCGCACCATACTGCTCGGCCCACGACACCCACGGCACGTCGGAAGCGCAAATTACGCTTTCTGACACTTCCCAGCGTCCGTCCTGCAGCACGAGTAGGGCGTGGATATAGCCGCCGCACATGTCCTCCGCCACGGCATCGTTGAAGGGCGTGATCGTCCAGTCGAGCGGGCGGCCGTCGGGTCGCTGCAGCGTTGCCTCGAGAAAGGCCCAGCTGCGGCACGCCGTGAACTTCTCGACCACGAAGACGACGCGCTGCTTGAGCTGGACCTCGACGGGCGCGCGCAGCGTATCCATGATCGCCTTGCGCTCAGCGCTGCCCACCGCGGGCGTGTACGGACACTCTTGCGCCGCAGCCGAGCCGCACATCGCCGCGAGCAGTACGACCTGGAGGAGGGTGGCGCGGAGGGCGGCGCTGAGTGCGGGCAATGCGCGTGCAAGAGGACGTCGAAGGGCGGACTGCATGGGCGGCTCCCTGCTTTTCGCCGAGCTTCATTTGACCTTCATCATAGCGTACGCATTGCGCGCGGCTAGCCTTTGCCGCCTGGCGCGCTGAGGATCGGCGCGCGCAGCGACTCTAGGGGGAACCGAATGCAGCAGCTCGACGGCGGACTATGGCGGCGCAAAGCCGTCCGGCTTGTGCTGAGCGCCGGGCTTGCGCTCGCGGCGCTCGCGGCGGACACATTGGCGCAAACCCAAGAGCCGACACCCGCACCGCGCGGCTTCGACTACTGGCAGCCCGATTGGATGGTGCGCGAATTGTGGGGTCCCGGGCACATGCCGCGCGGCATGATGGTACGCCTCTTACGGCACACGACGTTCATGCAGTACGGCGCTCCCAAGGCCTACCAAGGCCGGAAATCGACCGTTCCGCTAAGCCCCGAGACGATTGCGGCCGGCCGCAGGATTTTCAGCGAAAACTGTGCGTCCTGTCACGGGCGCAACGGCCTCGGCAACGGCGAGGCGGGAAAATCCCTGTCGCCGTCGCCCGCACTGCTCGCCTACATGATCCGCCGGCCCATCTCGGTCGATGAGTACCTGCTTTGGACGATCTCGGAAGGCGGTGCGCAATTCGGCACCGAGATGCCGGCCTTCAAGGACAAGCTCTCGGGCGAAGACATCTGGCGCGTCGTCGCCTTCATGCGCGCCGGTTTCCCCCAGCCGCAAGATGCGCCGCAGCCGAAGCGCTAGCGGCCCTCACGGCGCGTCGGCATCGCGCAGCGACACAATGTAAGCGGCGACGTCGCCGATCTCCTGGCGCGTCAGCTGGATGGTCGGCATGGGCGGATGCGGGATCACGATGCGGCCGGCGATCGCTTCCGTCGTCTGCCCCGGCTTATTGGCAATATCCTTGAAAGACGGCACGTCGGCCGACACCGTGGCGTTCGCAGCCGTGCTGTCGACGATGTGGCAGGCGGTGCAGAGCTTCTTGGCGATCTCGTGTCCCGACTTGGCGTCGGGATGGATTTGGGCGCGGACCGCGCTTCCGGAAAAACCCAAGCTCGCGATCGCCGTCCATGCGAGCACTGCCCATCCGCCGGCTGTTGCGGCGCTAGCCTTGGATTGCATGTCACCTCGTTCTTGAAGCTCGGATGCCGACTTTGTGCTTACGACTGCTACCATTGATCCAGAGCCGCCGACAAGCCGCCGGCTCTGGCCATCCTGTCGCTGCGTCAGCTTGGCTCGAGGACGAGAGCGCTGTTGAGCGGATTCTTGGCGACATCGGCTGCCCTTACTCAGGTTGAGCCGGTTCGCCATCGCTGCTACACGGGCTGAGCGGGGAATCCTTGGAACCCTGAAGTACAATGGCAGCCGAGCTGACCAGTCAATTGGTGCCCTCCGTTCTGACGGTGACGCTGGGCGGCCACCCCATCCGTGTCACGCGGCGTCGAGAGTCGTTTTGGCACAAGGCCGAAACCGGCGGCTGGGAAGATTTCACCCTGCATTTCGTGAGAGATACGACCGACGCGGACACCACCTTCGTCGACATCGGCGCCTGGATCGGTCCGGTTTCGCTCGTCGCCGCCGCACGCGCCAAGAGAGTCATCGCAATTGAGCCGGATCCGGTAGCCGCGAGCGAGCTTGAGGAGATGGTCGCCCTCAACAACGCGCCCGTCGAAGTGTGGCGCGCGGGCATTGATACGGCTGCAGGCACGCTGAAGCTGTTCGCCAAAACGGGCTTTGGCGACACGATGACCTCGTCTCTTGGCGATCCTGCCGCAGAGGCGATAAGCGTCCCGGCGGTGTCGTTCGACGATATCAGCGCCGCCGTTGGCGAACCTTCGGGCAACGTCGTGGTGAAAATGGACGTGGAGGGCCACGAGTTCAAAGTTGGCGAGCAGCTCGTTGCGTTCGCGCGCAGGCACCGCGCGCCCATCAACCTCTCACTGCATCCGGCCATCCTTTATCGTGCCGCTCGCCGGCGCATGGGTCCTCTCAGCGCGCGTTTGCACACGTTCCGCGCGACTAGGAATTTGATCGACCTCTTGGCGTCCTACGGGCGCGTGACCCTGTCTAAGACCGGCCGTCCCGTGACCTTGGCGATGCTCTTATCGTTCGCATTCCTGCGCCGGTTCCCGAAGAATTTCGCCGTCAACGTATTTCCCCATGCCGCGCCGGCGCGGCCTTGAGGCTGCGAAGCTCGGCCGCTCAAATCTCTAGGTTGCAGATGTTTGAATCGTCTTGCGCAGGAGCGCATTGGTTCGGTTCACCGGCAAGGGTTTGCAAAAGGTAATAGCCCTGCGCAACCTTGCATCCTGCGGAAATCAGAAACTGGCGCTGCTGGGCGCTTTCCACGCCTTCGGCCACCACCTCAATGCCCAGTTCATGCGCAAGTGCAATCGTTGCCCGCACGATCTTCGCGTCGTCAGGGTTTGCTATTGCGCCGGCGACGAACCGCCGATCGATCTTTAAACGCGACACACGACTCGATCGCAGGCAATCGAGCGAGGAGTATCCCGTACCAAAGTCGTCGACGGCGAGCCTGACGCCGAGCCGGCGCAGCTTTTTAAATGCCTCATTGTGTTTTTGAATCGTCTCCATGAACACGGATTCGGTGAGCTCCAGCTCCAGCCGGCCAGGAGCAACATGGTATTTGGCAAGAGTCTCGCCTATGAAGCGATCGAGGCCATAAGCCGCCTTGAACTGTGCCGCAGACAGATTCACGGCCACGCTCGTGGGAGCGATCTGCTGGTCTTGCCAGTTGCGAAGCTGCCGACAGGTCTGATCGATCACCCATTGGCCGATGCGGAGGATGTTCCCGGTCGTCTCGGCGATCGGAATGAAGGCCGATGGTAGCAACAGGCCGCGGGTTGGGTGTTTCCAGCGAATCAGCGCTTCCAGGCCGACAATGCGTCCTGAGGGCAGAGCGATCTGCGGCTGGAAGAAGAGCTCGAGCTCCTCGCGCTCAACTGCCAAGTGCAAATCGTCGCTGATGAGCTCCCGTTCCCGTACCTGCTGATCTAGCTCCGCTATGTGGAAGCGGAATTGGTTGCGCCCCTCTTCCTTGGCGCGATAGAGGGCGAGGTCGGCTTTTGTCAGCATGGAATCGGCCCCTTCGATGCCCATGCTATAGGGTACAATGCCAATGCTAACGGTCGTGTGCACCTGATTGCCGTCGATCGAATAGGGTGCGGCGAGTGAATTTCTGATCCTACTGGCAAGACGCTTCGCGCCCGCTAGACCCCCCATATCGTCCTGCAGGACCGCAAACTCGTCGCCGCCGAAGCGGGCAACCGCATCGGTTTCACGGACGCAGTTGCGAATGCGATCGGCGACCGCCCGCAAGAGCGCATCGCCGGTCGAGTGCCCGAGCGTGTCATTGACGTCCTTGAAGTGGTCGAGATCGAGATAGAGAACGGCAAATTGTTTACCACTGCATTTGGCTTGAGCTAATTGCAGATTGAGCCGATCGAGGAATGCCGCCCGGTTGCCGAGCCCGGTCAATGCATCGGTGCGCGCGAGTGCCGCGATCTTCTCGGCAGCGCGCTTCCTGTCTGTGATGTCGCGAAAGAACCATACTCGACCGAGGTAGGCTCGCTCGGCGTTGTACAGGGATTCGGAGTGCCGCTCGACAACGCGTCCATCCTTCAGTTCGAGCTCATCGTAGCCGCGCATCTCGGGATGGGCGTAGAGATAGCGGACACGGGCCAAGAATTCGCTTTCATTCTTGACCAGCGCAGTGACGAATTTCAAGACCGGCTCATCGATATCTGGGTGCGCCAGTCCAGATGGAATGCGCCACAAATCGATGAAATGCCGATTGAAGGTTATGATTCTATCATTTCCATCGACGATAAGGATTGCGTCCGGCGAACTCTCGATTGCCGTTGTCAGAAGGAGTTTGGAGAAGGAGAGTTCAGCCTCGGAGCGCTTGCGGGCGGTTACATCGGACAGAATGCCTTCGATCCCTGTGAGCTGCCCAGCCTCATCACGTAGCGCATAGCCTTCGCCGTCGAACCAGACGACCGACCCGTCGGGTTCCTTTAGGCGGAACTCCGTTCGAATGGTGTCGGACCGGCCCTCAGCCACAAGTTTCAAGTTCGCGATCATGCTGGGAAGATCGGCGCTTTCTATGAGCTCGAACCACCTGTTCGGCTTTGCCAAGAGCTCGTTTGAGTCGTAGCCGTAGCGCCGTGCATTTTGCGACAGGTATGTCAGGAGGAACGGTTCCTGCGGGCCGAGTCGATAAAGCACTGTCGGACTTTTTTCGATGATCCGATTGGCCTGCGCTATATTTTTGATGTAGCTGGCGTGCGCGACCGCCGCCCCGATCAACTCCGCCATCGTCTTTAGCGCGGCGATTTCTATTGATGTCCATTCGCGCTGGGTTCTGCAGTCGTAAACTGCCAAATACCCCCACCATTTGCCTTCGACGAACACCGGAGCCGCCAGTACCGATTTAATTCCGCCCAATCCGAGGAAACGACGGACGGACTCCTCGAAATCGGTGGTTCTGCCGGTAACGATCTGGCCGCTGGAAAGGGCCTGGGTCCAAGACTCCAGACCGAGCTCGCTCAGGCTGTGGCGGTGGGCGTCAATGAATTCAAGAGGAGGCTCTCCGCCGGGTGCTCTCCAAACATGGTGCGTAAGGTCGCGACCGGTCCGCGTGCACGGCTCGATTTCAACGAGATGGCATTGATCAACGCCAACGGCCTCGCCGATGAGTTCGATGACCTTGGGTAAGGATTGGCTCAGCTCGGGCGAGCGAAACAGCTGCCCGGCACTGGCCGCCAGCGCTTCAATGATGACCTCGTTGCAACGGCCGGCGAGCACCGACAGGGAGTGCTCCAAAGCCGGCTTGCTTGAAGGTCGAGGTTCGACCTTAGCCCTTGCTCTCTTGGCTGACACGCATCCACCGCGCAAAAATGGTCTTACTTGGCTTCGCCCAGCCCGTCTTGTCCGCAAGAGCATTATTGAAGCGGTAGGAGTTATCTTCCGGTTACTTGAGTGAAGAAGCGTGCGTCTGCAAAGGCTGCGACCGCGGCGCCTCCGCCAATTTACAGTGGGCGATCGCCATGGCGCTTCGAGCGCGTGCAGGCCGCATCGAACAAAGGGAATTTGGATCGGTTTTGACGTCTGCGCAGTCGACGCCAGAGGCCGCAGTGACGTCGGTCAGGTCAGCTCGCGGATCTTGAACTTGAGCCCGCCCTTGGGCGTCAGCGTCACGGTGGCGTTGATGCCGGCGGGGTCCGCGCCCACGTACTCGGGCCGGAAGCGGCGCAGCAGAAGCGACAGCGCGAGCGTGTTCTCCACTTGGCTCATGGCGCCGCCTATGCACGAGCGCTTGCCGCCGCCGAACGGCAGATAGGAATACTTCACCTGCTTTTTGGCCGCGCCCGCCATCCAGCGCTCGGGGCGGAACTCTTCGGGCTCCTCCCAGAATTTCGGATTGTGGTGCGCGCCGTAGGCGAACAGCACGACACGGTCGCCGGGGTGAATCTCTTTATCGCCGATCACGTCTTCCTCGGTGGCGATGCGGATGAGCCCCCAGATCGGCGGGTAGAGCCGCATGGTCTCCTGGATGACGGCGCGTGTGTAGGCGAGCGCGGAATAGTCGGCAGCCGTCGGCTCGCGCTCGCCGTAAACCTCCTCGCCTTCCTTGCGGATGCGCTCGGCCGCCTCCGGCTTGCGCGCGGTCTCATACAGCGCCCAGGCGAGTGTCAGTGCGGTGGTCTCGGTGCCGGCCCACAGATACTGCTTCAGCTCGTCGATCGCCTGCTGCGGGTCGAACTCCGGCATGTCGGGATCGGTGACGGCGGCTTGGATCATTTTCAAGAGCGTGCGCTCGCGGGCTTCGCGCGGATCGGCCGCGATCACCTCCGGCGGCACGCTCGCCCACACCTCCATGGCCTTGGCAGCGTCCTGCTCGGTCATCTCGAAGACCTCGCCGGACTGCTTTTTCAGGCGGATGTCCTTGTGGTTCATCACGTCGGTGTAGGTCTTGACGCACTTGAAGACGAAGTGCGGGTTGAACGGCATGTCGCGGTCGAACAGCGCCTTGCAGATCATGTCGGCGGCGAGCGTCCACGTCTGCTCGACCATCTCGATCGTCTCGCCCGACTTCGCCACATTTGCCCACATGTCCATCTTGGTGCGGATGGCGGCGAGGAAGTAGGGGATGTACTCGGCGAACATGTCGGGATGGAACGCCGGCTGCTGCGGCATGCGGATCTTCTGCCACAGCGCACCGTCGTTGGTGATCATCGACTTGCCGAAAATCGGCTTCAAGCCATCGAAATACTTGGTGTAGGAATCTACCTTGTTGACGAGCACGTACTTGAAGTGCTCGGGCTCGGTGAGCAGCACAATGCGCTGGTTGGCAAGGTTGATGGGAATGACCGGGCCGTAGCGCTCCGCCATCTGCATCAACAGATGCATGGGATTGTCGAGCCCGCCTTTCAGAAGCGGCGTCAGCTTGAACCAGATGCTCGATTCCTCACCCAGTCCTTGGGTGTGGGCAGGCGCGTCAACGGTGGCCGTTCGCTTTGCCGTCGCGGTCATGACGTCGTCTCCCGGCAAAAAGCCGCGCAAACGCACTTTGCTATTTCTATGCCAAATCCACCCAACGGGTTGTAAACTTCGCCGCACGGTGGGAGCTGCAAGTCGACGGTTTCTGCGGCTGTGCTTGCTCCCCCGCATGTGGAACAAATAAGTAGCACTCAAGGGCCGCAAGTGTCCATGCGAGCAAGGCATTTCCGCTTCCTTTTGGCGCGTTTGCCCTTGACCTGGATCACGAGGGCCACGCTCACTTGAGGGGCGGCCAAAACAAATCTTTCTCTTGGTTAACCGGGACTTGCGGGCCGCGCACGTGCCCGTCCGCGACCCGCGCGTCGCCGCGGGCAAAGAGGGCGAGCGCGTGCGGATAGAGCCTGTGCTCGGCCGCGAGCACGCGGGCGGCCAAGGTCTCGGCCGTGTCTGAGTCGCGCACCGGCACCGCGGCTTGGGCGATGATCGGCCCATCGTCCACGTGGGCGCGCACCACGTGCACGGTGCAGCCGGCGATCTTCACACCCGCCGCCAGCGCGCGTGCGTGCGTGTTACGGCCTGGGAAGGCCGGCAGCAGCGAAGGGTGGATGTTGAGCATGCGATCGTGCCAGCGCTCAACGAAGGCGGGCGTCAGGATGCGCATGAACCCGGCGCAGGCGACAAGCTCGATGCCGAACCTGTTGAGTTCGGCGTCGAGGGCCGCCTCGAACGCCTCCCCATGCGCGAAGGCCGACTGGTCGAGGGCGATCGCCGGCACGCCTTCGGCTTGTGCCGTCTTGAGACCTTCGGCCTGCGGGCGGTTGGAGAGAACGCAGACGATCTCGGCCGGGTAGTCGACCGCGCGCGCCGCTTTGATCAGCACCGCCATGTTGGAGCCGCGCCCGGAGATCAGGATGCCGACTCGCTTTTTCTTGTCCGTCATGCCGCGACCTTTACCACGCCGCGCCCGCCTAATGCATCAGGCGGTGCTGCCTGCCGGACCGGGTCGGCGGGGCCGCCTCAAGCGAAGTCCGCGCCCGAGCCGAACGCCTCTGACCCCGACCGGCATCCCTGACGCGGACGCCAAGTTGCGTTAAGGTGCGCCGCGATCGGTCGCACGATCGTTGGTCCGGTGGAACTCCTCAAAATCGGCAGCGCATGAGTCGTTTGATGGCATTTTTCTCAGTGAACGACCGGATCGATGACCGCATCGAGCAGGCGATCGGGGAGTCATACAAAAAACGCTTGATCGTTCACGCAGCCGAGCTGCCCGCCTATCGCTTTGTTGATCTCTTCAACGCCGTGGGATCGCAATTTGCTGGGCGGCCAAACGTCGAGCGGATCGAGACCCAGCAGCGCGAGTCCTTGAATCAGCTCATTCATGGTCGCGCCCCACACTGGGAAGACCGCACCGTTCGCGGATCGACGAAAGTGGCCTGGCAGACCGGCCCGCACGAGGAGACGTACCTGCCGGTCGACTGCTTCTGGCTTTGCCCCTCTAGCGTTCTGGAAGATTGCTTTGTCGTCCGGCTTACGTATGAGGAATATTCGCAAAAATCGAAGCTGGAGATTGCCTGCAAGGATACCGATACCGGCAAAAGGACGCTTGAGCAGATCATCGAGCGCAGCAGGCTTCAATCGATCTACCGCAACCACAACCTGCAATTGGCCTACGAGGCGGGCAAAAAAGACGAATACGGAGACATAGAGAAGCCCGACCGTTTCCAGGTGATGTTCTCAGCGATCGAGCCGGTGACCGAGGAAGACATCGTTCTGACGGACGTCCACTTGAGCGTTTTGCAGCGCAACGTCGTCGATCTGCATGCGCGCCGTGAGATCCTGCAGGCCAACGGCGTGCCGGCGCGCCGGGGCGTGCTGCTGCACGGGCCGCCTGGAACGGGCAAGACATTCGCGTGCCGCTACCTGTCTCATAAACTGAAGGGCGTGACGCGCATATTCGTGACCGGCACCTCTCTTCTCAATGTCAGCGCAATCTTCTCCTTTGCCCGCCTCCTGCAGCCCGCCGTTCTGTTCTTCGAGGACGTGGATCTGATCTTCTCGGCGCGCGAGATCAACCTCTATTCGACGGCTCTCGGTGATTTTCTCGACCAGATGGACGGACTGCGCTCGCATGAGAACATCAGCGTCGTCTTGACCACCAACGCCATCGACCGGCTGGAGGCGGCGATCAAGGACCGGCCGGGACGCATAAGCCAGTGCGTCTACATGGGCGCGCCCGGGCCAGAGCAACGACTGCTGTTCCTGCAGCACCAGCTGCGTAAGCATGACGCGAAGACGGTGGACATCGATCTGCTCGTTGCGGAGTCCGATGGTGCAACGCAGGCCTTTCTCAAGGAGTGGGTCCACCGCGCGGTTCAGATTGCGTGCGAGCGACTGGATAGCGCCTCGCAAAAGGCTGAGCTGCGCGACGCCGACTTTTCCGCGGCGATGGAGGAGATGCGCCGGTTTCTGGAAGGATCGGACGGCAAGATCGTGGGGTTCGTCGGGCGCAGATGACAGCGAGCCTTGGCCCGCTGCTTGCGCTTGGTGCGCGGGGAGTTGCGGCCGTCACAAGGGTTGCAGTCTGAACGATGCACGTGGCCGCCTTTGTGGGATATGGGCGTGCGATGTCACAGCAGAACGGCGCGCAACTCCATCGGATCGGTGAGCGGATTTGGACGCTCGACGGAGACCGCATTTCCTTCCTCACCTTCCCATACGAGCTGCGCATGACAATCGTGCAGCTTGCAGATGAATCCCTCTTTCTTCACTCTCCCGTCCAGCTGACTGATGAAAGGCGCGCGTCGGTCAGCTCTCTAGGTCCCGTCAGCGCGATCGTCACGCCGAACAAGCTCCATCACCTTTTTCTAAGCCCCTGGGCGTCGGCATTTCCCGACGCCAAGCTCTATGCCCCGCCCGGGCTCTGCAAAAAGCGGCCCGATTTGCCGTTCGCCGGCGAGCTCGGCGATTCGCCGGAAACGCAATGGGAAGGAATCCTGCATCAGTGCGTGGTGCGCGGAAGCTTCTTCATGGAAGAGGTACTTTTTTTCCATATCGCATCCGCGACTCTGATCGTCGGCGATCTTATTGAGAACCATGACCCGCAGGCATTCTCGCCGTGGCAAAGGGGGATTGGGCGTCTCAATTGCATGCTGGCACCCGACGGGGCGACGCCGATGAACTATCGGCTGAGCTTCCTCAGCCGAAAGCGCGCGCGTGCGGACATCGAGCGCGTGCTTTCGTGGGGACCGCGGCAGGTCGTGGTGATGCACGGACCTTGCATATTTGTTGACGCCGAAGCCTTCTTGCGGCGGGCCTTCGCTTGGCTTAGTCCCGCCTGAAAGCCGGCCAGCGGCGTGTGCAATCAAGACTTTGGCTGCCGGGTGAGCTGCTTGTGAAAGATCCGCGAGAGAATGCCCGACATGAAATAGAGAACGGCGAAGCTCACGATGCAGCCGAGCACGAACACGACGACCATGAGCGTAAGATAGTTGGGGCCCACGTATTGCAGGCCGGACACCAATGACGTCGCGCCCTGTGTGCCCATGATGAGTGCGGCAAAGAGCGCCACGACCGCCAGCCAGAGAAGGGTGGAGGTCACAAGGCCGAGGACAGCAAAGCGCAGCCGCTCGCGCTTCGTGAGGGCTCTTCGGTGATCGTGCACGAAACGCTGCATGGGCAGCAAGGTCGCGGCCACCAGGATGCCGCTGTTCACGCCGCTGTTGCCAGACCAGCCGGTCAGATAAATGACCAACATGTAGGCGACGATCCCCGCCACGTAGGCGACGTTGAGCTGCAGCACGTAGGGCCACAGATTGATCTCGGTTTCGGAAGCGGCGGCGGTCATATCGTGAGCCTCCCCGGCTCGTATCCTCATCAAATCATACGCCATCTGACGACCGGCGTGCCGGCGCCTGGTGTCGACACGCGCTTACGGGCTCGGCAGCTCTCGGTCCGATCCTGCTCGCAGGGTGCGCTTTGAGCTTATAGCTGCGAAGCTCTTCGATCCGCTATGCTGCGAAACCCAACCAACGCGGATGGACGACGCCATGACCCAAGCCAGCCGACAGCCAGCGCTATCCATCGCCCAGATCGCCACGGGACTGGGCATCTTGGCCTTCTGGTCGTTGTTCTTCACCGTGGGCATGGCGCCGGCGCAACCGCTGCGATGCTTTTTCGCGTTCGAGCATGCCTTTCCGCTGCCCGACACGACGCTCGCCGTTGCGCTCGTGGCAAGCGGGGTCAACTTGCTCAAAGGGGGCGCTTGGGGACGGGACGTCTCGCTCGCCTGCTCAGGCGGGCTGCTATTTCTCGGCCTTGTCGATTTGAGCTTCGCCGCCCAGAACGGAGTCTTCGCCGGTCCCCTCGCGGATGCCCTGCAGTGGGGTCTTATTTCGTTGTGGTGCAGCGTGCTCGGCTTGTGGATCCTTGCGGCCCGGTCTTGTCACGGATATTGCAGCGCGCCCGAATAGCCGACGGCCCACGCGCCACCTCTCCCCTTGGCGTCGCTGCTTAGGCCCCGCGGCGGCGAGATCTCGCCGATCACGATCGGAGACTCACCTGCCGCGCGCAGCGCGGCGACGACCGTGCCGGCCGCGTTGCTCGCGGCCACAACGACCATGCCGATGCCGCAGTTGAACGTTTTCAGCATCTCCGCATCTTCGAGCTGCCCTCCTCGCGCAAGCCAGCCGAACACGGGCGGGACGGCAATTGTCGATAGATCGATGTGGGCGGCGACCGTCTCGGGCAAGACGCGCGGCACATTCTCGCTGAGCCCGCCGCCGGTGATGTGCGCGAGCGCTTTGACGGCACCGCCGGTGGCGCGCAAAGCCTCGAGCACCGGCTTGACGTAGATGCGCGTCGGCGTCAGCAGCGCCTCGGCAAGCGTGCGCGTCGGCCCGAACGGGGCGGGAGCGTCCCAGGCCAAGCCCGCCTCGGCGACAAGCTTGCGCACCAGGGAATAGCCGTTGGAATGCACGCCCGAGGACGGAAGGCCGATCAGGATGTCGCCGACCGCCATGTCGCTGCGCGGCAGAATGCTTCCGCGTTCCGCCGCGCCGACGGCAAAGCCCGCAAGATCGTAGTCCTGGGCGGCATACATCCCCGGCATTTCGGCGGTCTCGCCGCCGATCAGCGCACAGCCGGCCTGCCGGCAGCCTTCGGCAATCCCGGAAACCACGACTTGCGCCGTCTCCACGTCCAGCCGTCCGCACGCGAGGTAGTCGAGGAAGAACAACGGCTCGGCGCCCTGCACGACGAGATCGTTGACGCACATGGCGACGAGGTCGATGCCGATCGTGTCGTGCCGCCCCGTTGCGATGGTGATCTTCAACTTGGTGCCGACGCCGTCGGTCGCCGATACCAGGATGGGATCGCGATATCCGGCGCTCTTGAGATCGAACAGCGCCCCGAAGCCGCCCAGGTCGGCCTCCGCACCCGGCCGGCGCGTCGCCTTGGCGAGCGGTTTGATCGCAGCCACAAGCCGGTTGCCGGCCTCGATGTCGACGCCGGCATCGCGATAGGAGACGGGCCTGTTGCGTTGCGGATCAGGCTCTGTCATGTCAGTTAAGAACCCGAATTTCGCCCCATTGCCTGCCGGAGATGAAGGGTCCTAGCAGCTTCGCCGGGCGATGGGCAACTCGGCGCGATTTAAGGGCAAAGACAAGGCTGGAGCCGGGGAGGGACTAAGCGTGATACGGGCCGGACTGACCAGAACGCTCATGGCGGCCATGGCCGGAGCGGCAGCGGCAGCGGCACCGCTGTGCGCCTTGGCGGCGTCCAACGATGAGGTCTACACGGTCGGCAACTATCCCGTCGATGCGCAAGCCGCCAACGCGGTCGCCGCCAAGGAGAAGGCTCTGGCCGATGGTCAGCGCGCCGCCTTCCGCTCGCTCTTGAAGCGCGTCGTGCCGGTGACGGACTACGCCCGCCTCAAGCGGCTGTCGTCCCTGCAGTCGGGTGATTTCTTCGAAGGTGTCTCCGTACGATCGGAGCGCAACTCCACAACACGCTATATCGCCAGCCTCGACTTCTCGTTCCGAGCCGATTCGGTGCGCGCCGTTCTGAAACAAGAAGGCATTCCCTTTGTCGAGGAGCAGGCGCGCGAGATTATCGTCGTGCCGCTGGTGCGCAACACGCAAGGGGATGTGGTCAAGGGGGCCGCGTCGCGTGCCTGGACCGACATGTGGAAGAGCCTCGACCTCGAGCACACGCTCACTCCGATCGACCTGCAAAGCCTCAAGCCGGAAATTCACGCCGATACTCTGAAGATGCTGCAGGAGGGCCGCGGCGGCGCGGAGCGCATTCTTGCCGGTGAGTATGGCAAGCCCTACGTGATCGTGGCCATCGCCGAGCCCGATGTGGCAGCCAAGCGCCTCAACGTGACGCTGGCCGGCATCGACGCCGTCGGTCCCATGGCACTCAAGCGCAGCTATCGCGTGTTCGATGGCGACATGGGCTACGCCATGGAGCTGGCGGCCGTGGTCGGTCAAGGTGTGCTCGAAGGCCGCTGGAAGGCGATCAAAACCGGAATCGGTGGCGCCTCTCATGGAACGCTGGTCGCCCTTCAGGCTCAGTATGCGAGCCTCGCGGAGTGGCGCCAGATCCGCCGCGAGCTTCTCGACCTGGCCGGCGTTGAGGATTTGCGCATCGAAGCGGAAACTGCCCAGAGCGCCAACCTCACGCTGCGCTATCCCGGCAGCCCCCAGGATCTGGCCTCCGCTCTCTACGGCCGCGGCCTGTCGCTGCAGACCGGCGCGGGCGGGCTCATTCTTCGCTCTGATTACTGAGTCGTTGGCGATCGCGGACTCCCGGCCGAACGGCCGCGTAACAGTCGCAGGGAGCGGACACGAATTGGTTAGGCGGCGCCAGATTTAAAAGACGGGTCGGAACACCTGGAACGAGCCTTGAACATCCCCAATCTGATCACGCTGGGCCGGGTGATTCTCGTGCCTCTCGTCTTCTGGCTGCTCGTGACAGGACAGACGCAGGCCGCCTTTTTCGCCTTCATCGTGGCCGGCATCTCGGATGCCGTTGACGGCTGGCTCGCCAAATCGTTCGGATGGGCCACCGAGCTTGGCGCCTACCTCGATCCGCTTGCCGACAAGCTGTTGATCGTCAGCATCTTTTTAGCGCTCGGCGTGGGCGGCAAGCTGCCTTTGTGGCTCGTCATCGCCGTCGTCTCGCGTGACATTCTGATCGTGATTGCCGTGGTCCTATCCTGGTTGCTCACCAATCCCGTGAGCATTCGCCCGCTTGCCGTCAGCAAGGCCAACACGGTGGCGCAGATCGTGTTGGCGGGAACAGTCCTGGCCGATGAGGGCTTCGGGCTCGGGCTGGGGGACGTGCGCTTTGTCCTCGTCTGGGTCACGGGGGCGCTGACGCTCGCTTCCCTCGCTGCCTATTTGCGCAGTTGGCTGCTACATATGTCGGGATATGACTCGGCGGGGACGGGCGGCTGACGGCTGCTGCCGCCGCATTAAGGCAGAGGGGCGCAGGCGATGCGTATCGGGCGACAGGTGCTGTTCTGGCTCTCCGCTGCCGTTCTGCTGGCGCTGGTCATCGGGCTGTTACGCCCCATATTGCTGCCCTTCGTTGCCGGCATCGTGATCGCCTACTTCCTCAATCCGGCCGCCGACCGTCTCACCCGATGGGGGCTGCCGCGCTGGCTGGCCGCCGTCATTATCGTGGCCGCCTTCGTGTGCGCCATCATCACCGCGCTCGTTTTCCTGGTGCCGCTGCTGCTGACCCAGGCCCAGCAGTTCGCCGTAACGCTGCCCGAGGAGCTTGCCCGCCTCAGAGGTCTGCTGGAGGCCTGGGCCCGCGAGCGGCTCGGCAGCCATTACCCGGAGTTTCAGGCCGGTCTCGACCGCGCCTCGCAGGCGCTCTCTGACAACGGGGCGAGCCTTGCCGGCGCGCTTGCGAGCTCCCTGTGGAGCCAGGGGCTCGCGCTCTTCAATTTCCTCTCCCTCATGCTCGTCACGCCGCTCGTCGTCTTCTACGTGCTGATCGATTGGTACCCCATGCTCGCCAAGATCGATTCTTGGCTGCCGCGCGATCACGCCCCGACGATCAGGCGCTTAGCCAGCGACATCAATGATGCGGTCTCCGCCTTCATTCGCGGCCAAGGCACGGTGTGCTTCGTCCTTGCCGTGTACTACGCGTTCAGCTTGAGCGCGGCCGGCCTCAGATACGGACTTCTCGTCGGACTCGGCACCGGGCTGTTGAGCTTCGTTCCCTTCGTCGGCTGGGCGCTGGGCCTCATCACCGCCACCACCATCGCAACGGTGCAGTTCTGGCCGGACGTGCTGCCCATTTTGATCGTCATCGGCATCTTTGTCGGGGCGCAGATTCTCGACGCCGGATTCCTGAGCCCCAACATCGTCGGCTCCAAGATCGGGCTGCACCCCGTGTGGCTCATCTTCTCGCTGTTCGTGTTCAGCTATCTGTTCGGGTTCGTCGGCGTACTCGTCGCGGTGCCGATTGCCGCCGCCGTTGGCGTGCTCGTTCGCTTCGCGCTCAATGTCTATCTTTCAAGCAGCGTCTACCAGGGCGACGGCGCCGGCCAGACGGCTGCGCCCTCGTTGGAAAAGCCATCCGCGCCATGACCGCCTCGCCGCGTCAGCTCGTCCTCGATCTCGCCCACCGCCAGGCGCTGGGCGCGGAAGATTTTTTGGTGAGCCGCTCGAACGCGGCAGCCGTCGAGCTCATCGATCGCTGGCCCGATTGGCCCCACCCTGCCGCGATCGTCGTGGGCCCGCAGGGCTCGGGCAAGAGTCATCTCGCGAATGTGTGGCGGCTGCGATCGACGGCCGATCTCGTCGCCGCGAGCGCACTTACCGATGCCGCCGTCGCCACGCTTCAAGAGGGCAGCGCTGTCGTGGTGGAGGATCTCGACAGAGGAATCGCGGACGAGCAGGCCCTCTTCCACTTGCTCAACCGCGCGCGCGAGAGCACACTTTCGCTGCTGCTGACGTCGCGCAAGGCGCCGGGCGATTTGGCGGTGCGCATTCCCGATCTGCGCTCCCGCCTGCGCGCGCTTCCCCTTATGGAGCTGCACGCTCCCGACGAGGTCTTGCTCAAAGCAGTGCTGGTCAAGCTATTCTGCGACCGGCAGCTCAACGTCGATCCGCCGGTGATCGAATATTTGAGCCTGCGCATGGAGCGGTCGATGGAAGCTGCGAGCCGCGTCGTCGCTGCCGTCGACCGGCTGGCGCTGACCATGCACCGCAAGGTGACGCGCCCCTTGGCGGCCGAGGCCCTGGCAACCCTGGGCGAGACGGAATAATGAGTGACGAAAACCTAAGATCCGCGGCGTATGTCATGAAGGGGTCGCACTCCGGCCGCTGATTGCGCTTTCCGGAGTCGAGGAGCGTTGAGATGGCAAGTGCGAGGAACAAGGTGCGTGAGAAGGCGGCTCAGGCTTCGCCGCCGCACGAGCGGCCGCCCGAGGGCGCGAATCGGTTCTACAACCGTGAGCTGTCCTGGCTGCAGTTCAACCGGCGTGTTCTCGAGGAGGCTCAGAACGAGCGCCACCCGCTGCTCGAGCGTCTGCGCTTTCTGTCGATCTCGGCCTCCAACCTCGACGAGTTTTACATGGTGCGCGTGGCCGGCGTGTACGGTCAGATCGCCGCCGGTGTGCAGACGCTGTCCCAGGACGGCCTGACGCCCACCCAGCAGCTGCGCGCCATCAACCGATTTGCGGCGGGGCTTGTCGCCGACAAGCAGGCCTGCTGGCGGGTGCTCAAGGCGAAGTTGGCGAAGGCGGGGCTTTACATCCTCGATCCGATGGATCTGCACGCGCCCGAACGCAGCTGGCTGCAGCGCCTGTTCATGACCCACATCTTCCCCATTCTGACGCCGATCGCCGTCGACCCGGCGCATCCGTTCCCGTTCATCCTCAACAGGGGCCTCACCATCGCGGTTGAGATGCAGCACGGCAGCGACGGCAAGGCCATGAACGGGTTGATCCCCATCCCCGGTCAGCTCGAACGCTTCATCCGCCTTGGCGGACCCGACGCTGAGCATGCCGATCTGCGCTTCATCCGGCTTGAGACGATGATCGGGCTGTTTCTCCATGAGCTCTTCCCCGGCTTCCGAGTTAACAGCCAGGGCGCGTTTCGCGTGCTGCGCGACAGCGACATCGAGGTGCAGGAGGAGGCCGAGGATCTCGTGCGCTCGTTCGAAAGCGCCTTGAAGCGCCGCCGCCGCGGTCACGTGATCCGCCTCGAGCTCGAAGCCGCCATGCCGAACCGGCTCAAACGGTTCGTGGTGGAGGAGCTGGAGGTGGGCGAGGACGCCGTGTTCGTCAAAGACGGGCTTCTGGCGCTCGCCGACACCGCGCAGCTCATCGTCGCCGACCGGCCCGACCTTCTGTTCAAGCCGTTCAACGGCCGCTTCCCCGAGCGCATCCGCGAGTTCAACGGCGACTGTTTCGCCGCGGTGCGCAAGAAGGACATCATCGTCCACCATCCCTACGAATCATTCGACGTGGTGGTGCAGTACTTGCGCCAGGCCGTCGCCGACCCCAACGTCATGGCGATCAAGTGGACGCTCTACAGGACGTCGCGCGACAGCCCCATCATTCAGGCGTTGAAGGAAGCGGTGGAAGCCGGCAAGTCGGTCACCGCGGTGGTCGAGCTCAAGGCCCGCTTCGACGAGGCGGCCAACATCCGCTGGGCGCGCGATCTGGAAAACGCCGGCGTGCACGTCGTCTACGGCTTCATCGAGCTAAAGACGCACGCCAAGCTTGGCATCATCGTGAGGCGCGAAGGGTCCGAGCTGACGAGCTACTGCCACATCGGCACCGGCAACTATCATGCGCAGACGGCGCGCGTTTACACCGACCTTTCCCTCTTCACCACCGACCCCGCGATCGCGCGCGACGTCACACGCATCTTGAATTTCGTGACCGGCTATGGAGAGCCCGCGGAATTGGAATTCATGGCGGCGAGCCCCAATGGCATTCGCGAGCGAATCGTCGCACATATCCGCGAGGAGATAGAGCACGCCAAGGCCGGTCGTCCCGCCGCCATTTGGATGAAGATGAACGCGCTCGTCGACAGCCAGATCATCACCCTGCTCTACGAGGCGAGCCGGGCCGGCGTTCATGTCGATCTGGTGGTGCGGGGCGTGTGCTGCCTCAGGCCGGAGATTCCCGGGCTTTCGCAGAACATCCGCGTCAAGAGCATCGTCGGCCGCTTCCTCGAGCACGCGCGCATTTACTGTTTCGGGCGCGGGGAGGGGTTGCCTTCGCCGAAGGCGGCCGTCTACATCAGTTCCGCCGACATGATGCCGCGCAATCTCGACCGGCGCGTCGAGGCGATGGTTCCCATCTTGAACCCAACGGTGCACGAGCAGGTGCTCGACCAGATCATGGTCGCAAACCTCAAAGATAACCAGCAAAGCTGGCGGATAAAGTCTGATGGCTCCTCGGAGCGGATCAGGCCGGCAAAAGGAGAGGAAGCCTTCAACGCCCATCAGTATTTCCTCACCAACCCGAGCCTTTCGGGTCGAGGCCAGGCGCTGAAGGAGAATTTCCCGCCCCGCTTCAGCTTCGCGAGCAAAGACTGAGCAGGGGCCTGTCTTGACGAGCTTGGAGCGGTTGTTCGGCGAGCGGCGCCGTTTTCTGGAGCTCGAGCCGCTCGGCGTGATCGACATCGGTTCCAACTCCGTTCGCCTCGTCGTCTACGAAGGGGCCGTGCGCTCGCCCACCCCGCTCTTCAACGAGAAGGTCCTGTGCGGGCTCGGCCGCTCGATTGCCACAACCGGCCACCTCGGCGAGGAAAGCGTCGCCCGCACCCTTGCCGCGCTTGCCCGCTTCCGCTCCATTGCGCGCATTCTGGAAGTGAAGAACGTACGCGCGATCGCCACGGCGGCGGTGCGCGAGGCCGTCGACGGCGCCGACTTCATTGCGCGCGCGGAGAAAGTGTGCGGCACGAAGATCGAGGTGCTGTCGGGGGAGAAAGAGGCCAGGCTCGTCGCCCAGGGCATCATGATGGGCTTCGTCGACGCCGACGGGATCGCCGGCGACCTCGGCGGCGGCAGCCTGGAGCTGGTTGAGCTGGCGCGAGACAAGCTTCAGGAGGCGGTCACGCTTCCCGTGGGCGGCTTGCGGCTCATCGATGCCAGCGGGGCCAAGATCGAGAAGGTGCAGCCGCTGGTCGACGAGGCGATGGCGGGCGTCCCCTGGCTCGCGGACGGCAGGGGGCGCCCCTTCTTCGCGGTGGGCGGAAGCTGGCGGGCGCTGGCGCACCTGCACATGGAGCAGACCAGCTATCCTCTGCGGGTGACGCACGGCTACACGATCCCCACGCCCGAGGCCATCGCCTTCTGCGAGTTCTTGCGCAAGACCAAAAAGCTCAGCGGCTTGTCGGGCATCGAGGATCTGGCACGCGCCCGGCGCGAGGTGCTTCCCTATGGGGCCCTCGTCCTGGAGCGGCTGTTGAAGGTCGTGGAGCCGAGCGAGGTCGTCTTCTCCGTATTCGGCATTCGCGAAGGGCTGCTCTTTAGTCTTTTGCCGGCCCACGAGCGCCGCAAGGACCCGCTTTTGAGCTTCTGCGCCGAGTACGCGAGCCTGCGCTCGCGCTCGGTCGAGCACGCCTGGGAATTGTGCGACTGGACCGACGCCCTCTTTGTGCCGCCGGGACCCAAGGAGACGCCCGAGGAGCGCCGCTTGCGGCACGCGGCCTGCCTTATCTCCGACATTGGCTGGCGCTCGCATCCCGACTATCGCGGGGAGCAGAGCCTCAATCTGTTGGCCCACGCCGCCCTCGGCGGCATCGACCATGCCGGCCGCGTCTTTCTCGCCCTGTCGATCTATTACCGCCACGCGGGCGCCGGCCAGAGCCACGGCGAGAATCTTTCCGAACGCTTGAAGGCCATCGTCTCCAAGCGCGTGCAGAAGCGCGCCCGCATCATCGGCGCCGCCGTCAGGACCGCGCACATGCTCTCCATCGGGGTCGCGGGCGTCATCGACGAAACGCCTCTAAGCTACGAGGGCGACAAGCTCGTCTTATCGATCCCCGACGCCTATGCCGAAATGGACGGGGAACGCTTGCGCCGGCGCTTTGCAGCGCTGGCCGAGCTTTTGGAGCGAGAGCCCGAAGTGCGCATCGGCCGCTGAGGACAGGTCTTTTCGCCGGCTCCAGGCCGCCACAATTTCTGCTAAGTTAGCGCTTCGGTCCGCAACCAGCAGGACACTTCCGCCATGGCAGATGACCCCTACGCGATCCTTGGCGTACCCAAAGGCGCCTCGGAGGAGGACATTCGCCGGGCATTTCGCAAGCTTGCCAAGGAGCTGCATCCCGATGTGACCCGCGGCACCGACGAGCGGTTCAAGAAAGTGTCCTCGGCCTACGAGATCTTGGGCGACCCGGAAAAGCGCCGGGCTTTCGATCGCGGGGAGATCGACGCGCGCGGCGAGCCGCGCCGCGACGGGTTCCGGCGCTATACGCGCGGTGCCCGGGCCGGTGCCGGCGCGGGCTCTGAAGATTTCGGGTTCGGTGACATCTTCTCCGACGTGTTCGGCGGTGCGCGCGCGGGTACGCGCAGCGGCTTTGCCGTCAAGGGCCACGACATCCGTTACAGCCTCGACGTCGAGTTCCTCGAGGCCGCGCGCGGCACGACCAAGCGCGTGACCCTGCCCGCGGGCGGCACCCTCGACCTCAATGTGCCGGCGGGCGTCAGCGACGGGCAGGTGCTGCGCCTCAAGGGCAAGGGCGCGCGCGGGCTCGGCGGCGCCGAGTCGGGCGACGCCCTCGTCGAAATTCGCGTGCGGTCGCACCCGATGTTCAAACGCTCCGGCGACGATGTCATGGTCGAGGTCCCCATCACCATCGACGAAGCGGTACTGGGCGCCAAGGTCGAGGTCCCGACCGTCTCCGGGCGCGTGCAGCTAACGGTCCCCAAGGGCACCAGCTCGGGGCGCGTCTTCCGCCTCAAGGGAAAAGGCATAAAGAACGCCGTCCGCTCCGAGCCGGGCGATCAGCTGGTCACGGTGCGCATCGTGCTGCCCGACGTCGTCGATGACAGCCTTGCCTATTTCTTCTCCGAATGGCGCCAGAAAAACAGCTACGATCCCGGCCGGAGCTAGGCGGCTGGCAGGGACATCAGGCAGCAGCATTGTTTGCTGCCCGCTGTCTCACCTGTGCGGGGCCTTGATGGCGACCACCTCGCCCTTCTCCAGGGTGAGGGCGATCTCGCCCCGTTTCAGGCGCAGTGCGTCCTCTCCGAAGAGGCGCCGGCGCCAGCCCTTCAATGCCGGGATGTCGGGCTCTGCCTCGAGCGCGATGCGTTCGAGGTCGTCCGAACCGGCGATAAGCCGTGGCGCCACCCGGTGGCGGGCGGCCGACGCCTTCAGGAGCACGCGCAACAGGTCGATAAGCGCCGTCGCCTCTGCCGGCAGCTGCTGGCCGCGCGCAATTGGCGGCAGGGACTTGAGGTCACGGCTCAGCCCGCGCTTTACCGCCTCCACGATCTCGCGTGCCCGCGCCGAGCGCGAGAAACCCTCGCTTAACGTCCTCAGCTCGCTCATCTGATCGGGGCTGGTCGGCGCCTGATTGGCAATGTCGTAAAGCGCCTCGTCGCGCAGGATACGCGCGCGCGGCACGTCTTGGCCCTGCGCCGAGCGCTCGCGCCAGGCGGCAAGCTCCATCAGCACCGCCAGCGACTTGCGGTTCTTGACGCGCAGCTTCAAGCGCTGCCAGGCATGCTCGGGATGCTGCTCATACGTCTTGGGATCGGTGAGCACGCCCATCTCCTCGTTGAGCCATTCGGACCGGCTCGAGGTCTCGATCTCGGCCTTGAGATGGTGATAGACGTCGCGCAAGTGCGTAACGTCGGCGAGCGCGTAGCTGAGCTGCTTGTCCGACAGTGGGCGCCGGCTCCAGTCGGTGAAGCGCGAGGACTTGTCGAGGTCGACGCCCGTCACCTTCTTCACCAGGTTGACGTAGGAGATCGACTCGCCGAACCCGCACACCATCGCGGCGATTTGCGTGTCGAACACTGGATGAGGCACGAGCCCCGTTTTGGCGAACACGATCTCGACGTCCTGGCGGGCGGCGTGGAACACCTTGACGATGCGCTCGTTGGCCATCAGCGCCCAAAAAGGGGAAAGGTCGATGCCCCGCGCCATTGGATCGATAATAAGGGCCTCGTCCGGCGCTGCGAGCTGAATCAGGCAGAGCTGCGGCCAGAAGGTCTGCTCGCGCATGAACTCGGTATCGACGGCGACATAGTCACTGGTCGAAAGGCGCTGGCAGGCTGAAGTGAGGTCGTCGGAGGCGGTGACAATGCGCATGTGCGCTCGGGGTATAGCGCAAGGAAAACGATTTGTCGCGGGGAGTGGTGATGGCCTTCCATTGCGCCGCGGCGGGCTGAGCGCGCCTGGTGCCCGGGCGCTCCAATCCTTCCGCTCACCTTCCGCTCAAGGCTCCGCGCGCCAGCCCGCCGCACGCAGGCTCCACCCCACTCGCACGGTCTAGGCCGAGGCCGGCGCTTCGACCATCGCCCGCGACCCTCCGCCGAAGCAAAAGCGGCTGCCGGCTCATCTCCGGCCGCTGACCTCCCGATGCAAAAAAACGGTCACAAAAAAACTTTCGATTGATCCCGATATGCTGCAGTCCTTTCGAGACTTTTAGCCGAAATACCACTGAATTTTAAACAAGATCGCTTCAAATGCCTCCGTTATCTCTGCGCCGGGCCGGCGCCCCGTTCGAGTAGCCGAGGATCTCAGTCATGTTGCGTTCGCGTATCGTCATCCCCCTCTTCTTATCATCACTCATCGTCCCCGCGCTCGGGGATACCACCAGCAGCTACTGCCAGTTGGCAGGCTCAACGACGCCCTATTGCCAGGCCGAACGCGCCCGCGCCTTCGCCGCTGCGCGCAACGCCGAGATCAACACGTCGATTGCCGCCGTTAGGGCGGCGCGGGCACGGCTTGCCTTGGCGAACACGCCGCGCCGTCTGGCCGAGCGGGCGCGCGAGCTGGGCCTCGCCCGCACCCACTGCACGACGCCCGAATCCTCGGCGCCGCGTTGCTTGGCCGAGCGCGCCAAAGAGTTCGCCGCCGCGCGCAACGCCGAGATCGACGCCTCGATTGCCGCCGTCACCGCCGCCCGCCGCCTCGCCTTGAGCAAGACCCACTGCAAAACACCCGATTCGACGACGCCGCGTTGCTTGGCCGAGCGCGCAAGAGAGTTCGCCGCCGCACGCAATGCCGAGATCGACGCCTCGATCGCGGCCGTCAAGGCCGCCCGCGCCCGCACTTTTGCGGCTACGCGCAACGTGGAGATCAATGCCTCAATCGCTGCCGTCGAAACGGAGCGCGCCCGCGCCTTCGCCGCCGCACGCAACGCCGAGATCGATGCCGCAATCGCCGCCGTCACATTCAGACGCGAGCGCAACGCCGAGATCAACGCTTCGATCGCCGCCGCCAAGGCTGCGCGCGCCCGCAGCTTTGCGGCGGCGCGCAACGCGGAGATCAATGCCTCGATCGCCGCGGTTCATGCTGAGCGCGCCCTCGCCTTTGCCGCTGCGCGCAACGCGGAGATCAATACTTCGATCGCTGCGGTCAAATTCGCGCGCGAGCGCAACGCGGAAATCAACGTCGCGATCGCGGCCGCCAAGGCCGAGCACGAGCGCGCCTTTGCGGCGGCGCGCAATGCCGAGATCAACGCAACGCTTGTTGCTTACAAGGCCCGGCGGGCCTTGCGGCTCGCCATGGCGCGCAACAGGCGTGGAAGGGGCTCGGCCCGGCTGGAGACCGGTGCCATCTCGATTCCCGAGACGCCCCCCCGGCGTTGGCAGTCAACGGTTCGCTACGCCTTGCGCGATGAGCCTTGCCGCGAGGCCGGCCGGCCCTTGAGCCCGCTGCATTTCTCCAAGGCGAGCGCCACGCTCGAGGACTCCATGAAGCCGATGCTCAATCGTCTCGCCGTGCTTGCCAAGGCTTGCCCCGCCGTGCGCATCGAGATCCACGGTCACGCCGATGCATCGGGTCCGGTCCAAGTCAACAGGAACCTCGCCGAGCGCCGCGCGCAGGCAGCCCTCGACTACCTCGTCGGCATGGGCGTGGAACCCAACAGGCTCGCCGCGATCAGTCACGGCGCAAGGGAACCGCGGGCGCCCCGCACGACGGCGGAGAACCGTGCGAGGAACCGCCGCGTCGAATTCGCCATCAAGGACCCGGCCATGAATGCGGTTGCAGCGCGCATCATGTGGGATTTGTCGGAGCTGCTCGACCCCACCTACGTGCCGGCGGTGGCTCGGCTCAGCCCATAACCGGAGGCGCCACGCCGCGCTAGGGCAAGGTTGCGCGGCCGGCGCCGAGGATCGCTCCGGGCTCCCGGGGCGATCCAGCCTGCAGAAGCACGACGACGGCATCGTAATCCTTGAATTTGTCGGCCGGAATTACCCGTTTGATGGGCGTTCCGTTCCAGTCGGCGATGGTGAGGATATCGCGCACGATGTTGGTGTAGGTGAGTTTGCGCCGCGCGTTCTCCCCGCGTCCGATTGCAACCTGGCGCGAGGCCAGCAGCGGCAGAAGCACGACCGTTGCGCGCGCCGCTCTGCCCTGTGCCGCACCGACGGACACCACGAGATCGTCACCCGCCCGCTCCACGCTCAAGGGCACGCTCAGGCTTCCGGCGGTCTCGGAGACGGCCGCATCGATGCTTGAGCGTTGCGAGCCGACCGTGTGCTCCATGCCGTTGATCACCGCTTGCGGCGTATAAACTTGGCCATCGCCGCGCACGTCTGAATAAGCGATTTGGCGCTCGGTGAAGGCGTGCTTGGCAAACGTGTCCTTCCAGCCCAGCCGGTCCCAATAGTCGACGGGCAGCGATAGGGCGATGAGGTCGGGGTCGCGGGCGATCTTGGCGAGGAGCTCGTCAGCCGGCGGGCACGAGGAGCAGCCCTGGCTGGTGAAAAGCTCGATGACGGCGCGCGGAGCGGCCTGCGCACTGGCGCCAAAGCCCCCCGCGGCGAGCACCATTGCGAGAAGCCGCACGTGCGCTTTCGCCCGCGAGACCGCCATTGGCACCTCCTTCGTCTGTGTCTGACCGTCGCAAGGGCATTCGCCGCGGCGACGGCGTTCGTTACGGGGAATGGCGTGCCCTCGCTATGTCCATTAAGCATATGGGGCGCGCCCGTACGTGCCGCTACAAGTTGCGCGCAGGCGGCCAGGCCCCGCCACAAAGCGGCCAAGCTCTTGCGGCCTCACTTCCGGCGTGCGTCGTGTGCCCACCTTCGACCACCCTGGAGGCCAAATGGGTATCTCCCGTCGCTGTGCTCGATCCTTCGGCCTTGTCGTCTCTGCCACCCTCTTGAGTGGGGCCGCGCAAGCCGCCGAGCGCCTGCACATGCCGTTCGACTGCCGTATCGACGGCGGCCGCGTGCACATGCGGCCGACGCCGGAGCAGCGCACATACGCGATTATCGGGCCGCGCAAGCGCCAGGTCTTCTCCACGTGCTCGCCCGTCGATCCCGAGCTCTGCCGCAGCTGGTCCGTGCATCGCTTTGCATTCACGTGCGAGGGCGCGCGCGTCACCTGGCTCGACGCGGCCGGGGCGGCGGCGCTCGGCCAGGGGTGGGACGCGTGGGTGGAGGACGGCCGCTTCAACATGCGCATGGGGCGCCAATGGGCGGTGGCGCGCCCCCGCCCCTTCGCCGGGCGGGGCTGGCGACGCCACAGCTATCCGCCGCCCGACGGCGTGGAGGACTTCGGTCCCGATGGCGATCGCGCCGCGCCGCGCATCGTGACCCTGCCGCCGCAATTTGCGCCGGCCATGGGCATTCCGCTCTCGTTCAGCAGCGGCGCCGACGCCCTAGCGCAAGAGCCTGGCGCCGCCCCGGCGGCGGTCGCCGCGCATCGGCCTGCGCCCGAGTCCCCGGCGGCGGTCGCCGCGCATCAGCCTGCGCCCGAGTCCGTGTCAGAGCCCGAGCCCGAGCCAATCCCGGATCTGCCCGAGCGCGCGCCGCTCAAGCCGTCGATGCGCGACACCCCGAAGGATGCCCCCGCCAAGGTGGCGGTTGCGCGCGATGCGCCTGCGAAAGAGGACAATGACGCAAAGGACACGCGGGCCGACGCGCGCGCGACCGCGCCGCAGAAGAGCGCCAATGTGACGCCCACGATCATCAATGCGCCACGGTCCGCAGCGCCCGCGGCTCCGGCGCCCGCCGCTGTAACGCCCAAGGACGCGGCCGAACCGGCAGGCGCAAGCGGCACTGGTGGCGCGGGAAGTCCCACCGCGCACCCGCCGGAAACGGCCGACGCCGCTGCGGTAAAGGACGCCACACCCGAGAGCGAGCCTGATCCGCTCGAGACGGCCGCGCTTCCCGCCGCGGCGCCGCCGGACCGGGGCACCGCCGCCGTGCAATTGCCCCTGGCGGCCGGCGCAGCCGCCACGGCCCTGGTACTTTCCAGCCTGACGGCCTTCGGCTTCTGGCGTTGGAAGCGCGGGCGGGTGCGGGCGACGTTGCCGGCGGATCGCGACATCGCCAACATTTCTCTCGATGGGCGCACACCAGCGCCAGCGCTCGCTTTGGATCGCGCGCCTCCCGCGGCCGCGCCCGACGCGGGCCCGGACGGCTTTCCGGTTCCAAGCACCTACGCCGAAGCGCTCGAGACCTTAGGTGTGAGCGCCGACGCGACGACCGCCGGCATCAAGAAGATCGTCGATGGTCTGCGCCAGAGCTGGCATCCCGACCTAGCGCGGTCGGAAGCCGACCGGCTCTACCGCGAGCGGCGGTTGCGGCAAGTCAACGTTGCCTGGGACCTGGTTTCTCGGCGCCGCACGGCCGCCTGACGCAAAGCGCGGTCAAATCTCGTCGGGCAGGTCGCTGTCGCCGGAATAGTCTACCGGCGACTCGGCGCGCGCAGCGCGCGCGCTCCCGCCTGACTGCGGCGGATGTTCGCGCGCGATAATCGGCTCCAGATCGGCAAGGTCGATGAACTGATCGGCTTGGCGGCGCAGCTCGTCGGCGACCATCGGAGGGCTGCTCTGCAGGGTTGAGATGACACTGACGCGTTTGCCCCTCATCTGCAGGTCGGCAACGAGACTGCGGAAATCACCGTCACCTGAGAACAGCACGACGTGATCGAGCATGGGAGCGAGCTGAATGGCTTGCACCGCGAGCTCGATGTCCATATTGCCCTTGATCCTGCGACGCCCGGTCGCATCGGTATATTCCTTGGTCGGCTTCGTGACGACGGTAAAGCCGTTGTAGCCGAGCCAGTCGATCAATGGACGTATCGAGGAATACTCCTGGTCATCTGCGAGCGCGGTGTAGTAGAAGGCCCGCATCAGCTTCGCCCGCTGGCCGAACAGCATCAGCAGGCGCTTGTAGTCGATGTCGAATTCCAGCGCTTTCGCCGTCGCGTAAAGGTTGACGCCGTCGATAAAGAGGGCGATCCGTTCTTCTTGATAAAAATGCATATTTCGCCTTGCAGATCCTGCAAACCGAACTCGACACCCGCCCGAGTTGGCTTTAGGTTGATCAGACACCAGATCGTCGCTGTTGACTTTGACTCACCCGGCATAACCGCATGACTGAGACGGCACAGGAGCATTCAAGCCTGCCGGTCGTGTTCGCGACGAACACCGTTCATGCTCGAGACCGACTCGACTTCTGGCGCGAGGAGGCCATCAAGGCCTACGTCACCCACCAATTCAACACGCCAGTCGGCCGTTCGTTCCATGGCATTATCCGCGCCGGCACACTTGGGAACCTGGATGTCTCCATTTTCGAGTGCGACCAGTGCCGGGTGCAACGGACGCAACGCTGCCTGAAGAGCGGCGATGATGACGATATCCTCATTTGCAAGCAGGTCGCCGGGAGCACGGTGCTGCACCAAGACGGCCGGGACGCCGTGTCGAGCGTTAACGATCTATTTCTTATGGACCCCCGGCGCCCGTTCTCGCTCGGTGTGGGCAGCGGCGCGCGCTCGCTTATCGTCAAGGTTCCCCGCACGGAGCTGCAGGCCCGCTTGGGCGACGTTACAGCGCTGACCGCAACCCCCATTGCGGCCCACAAGCCTGTGGCGGCACTGGCCGCGGATTTTCTTTCAATGGTTGTCGCGCGCGCCAATGAATTTGTCGGATCGGGCGGCTTTAAGATTGCGCAGCAGGCGCTCGACCTGGTGGCGCTCGCCTTCGAGGCGGAGCGCCTCAACGGGCATGCCACGCTCTCGTCGTCACGCACCACCACGGTGCTGCGCCTCAAGGCGGCCATCGAGGCAAGGCTCTATGATCCCGCGCTGAAACCGGCCATGGCCGCTGCCGCTGCCGGGATCAGCGTTCGCTATGCCAACGCGCTGCTTGCCCAAGAAGACATGTCGCTTGAGCGATACATCATGTACCGCCGTTTGCAGCATTGCCGCCAGGCGTTGATGGATCAGGCGCAATCGTTCCGCACCGTCAGCGATATCGCCTATTCGTGCGGCTTTTCCGACGTGTCGCATTTTGCACGCCGGTTCAAAGCCCAGTTCGGGTGCTCGCCCAGCGAATATCGACCGCGCACGAAGCAACTCATTCGTTGAGGGCCGGCGCCGCTCACGGGCCGCGAGGTCCGCTGATGAGCCGCATGAAGGCTACCCGGCTTTCGGGTTGGGTTAGAGCGCCGCTAACGGCACGACGCTCTAACTCATGCCATCACGGGCTGAGACTGATGTTGACGCCCGCGCGCGCCACGTTGATATCGCCGAACTTGATGTAATCGCCGGCGTCGGCATTCGTAAAGGTTGTCGGAATGGCCGAGGTGGCGCCGACATCGTAGTGCAGATACTCGCCCCGGAGGGATAGGCCGTAGGCGATCTTCCATTCGATCCCGCCGCCGTAGACGGCTCCGTTCTCTTTGAGCCGCAGCGTGCCGAAGAAGGGCCCGCCCGGAGCGTTCGGTGCGTTCTCGATCAGTTTGAACTCGGTGAAGCCGATGCCGGCCGTCCCATAGAGCAGCACGTTGCTGATGGTGACACCCAGCCGGCCTCTGATGCTTGCCAGGTAGCTTAGGTCGCCACTGAGCCGCTGGAAGTTGACCAGTGTCGGGTTGTTGACCACCGCGTCGGATGCATCTGCGAGTGCCGTGCCGTCGCCCTCGATACCGAACAGGAACCAGCCGGACTGGACGTTGTAGCCAAGCTGACCGCCGAGGATGGCGCCGTTGAGGTCGATTGCCCCAAGGTTCGTCGCGGCCCCTGCGTTGTCGAACACACCGTTGATGCTTTGCCAGGAGTATCCTGCGTGCAGACCGACATACGGGCCATTGAAGGGATTGCGTTCGTCGGCGTGGGCTGGTGCGTGCGTCAAGGCGGCAGCGGCGACCAGCGACAATGCGAGACATGACTTTCTCAAGACACGTACCCCCTACTTATAATTCATCCGCCCCTCTACGTGGGCTACGCGACTGCCGCACCGCTAACACGGCGCCTCTGCCGCCAACAATCAGCGCGCCGCGGGTTGTGCACACGAGCGTTGATATTGTCCACATATGCGTCGCGAGAGATTAGCTTTGCCATGTGCCCCATTCGTGCGAATTGTGGCGGTGACGGCGTGACGATAAGGGCGAGCACGCGATTATGAGCGCCGATAAAATTGTGCTGACGGCAGACAGCACCTCTGCGCTCGGCCAGCATTCGGCGGTCGCGACCAAGCGGCAGCCGGTCTTCTGGCTTGCGCTGGCATGCGCCGCGGCGGCGCATGGCGCACTTCTTGTCGCCATAAGCCGGTCGCAGCCGCGCCATCTGGGCGACCCCGGCGGAAGCCTGCACGCCATCAATGTGGAGCTCATCGACGCGGCCGAGCTGCGGAATTTGACCGGCCAGAGTTCCGCGAACACCGCGCCGGCCGCGCCCGCCGCCGCGCCTCAGCCCGCCGAAGCGGCAGCCGAGCACCCTCCGCCCGATACGGCACCTTCCTCCGAGGCCGCTTCACGGCCATCGATTGTCGCGCCGGCACCCGACGCGGAAACGCCGCAGGCAACCTCATCGCCGGCGCGTGCGGCAAAGCAAAGCGCGGCCAAGCCCGCAGCGAAACCTGTACTCAAGCCCCCGGCGCAACTGGACCTGTCGGTGCCGTTGAAATTGACGCTAGAGGGCGCCTCGCGCAGCGGCAGCTCCTCATCGGCGACCCGTCCTGCGGGCATCACCCGATCGGGCGAGAACGACAGGTTCGGGCGCGACGTCATCCGCGCCTTGAAAAAGACGATGCCGCCGCCGAGCGGCGTGAAAGGCCGGGTCACCATCAGGCTCTTTCTGAATGAGAGGGGCAATATCGCGAAGGTGCGCCTCGTTCAGAGCGGCGGCGACAGCGCGCTGGATCAAAGCGTGGTCTTCTCTGTTCACCAGGCGAGCTTCCCGTTCCCGCCCAAGGGCGCGACGGTCGCCGACCGCACGTTTCTCGTGACCTATATCTATCGGTGAGGTTGCGCCCGGGCGATCGCGCTTGGAAACTCCGTACGACGCTGGCGGTCCGTCAGGTCTGGCGCGGCGCCGCGGACTGAATCGCACAGCCTTGCGTTTTGCGCGGCGATACGCCGAGGCTTCGCCCGCCCGAGCCTTGACAAGGGGGTGACCCCATGCGCTTTTCCCGCGACTTGAGGCGACGTACAGGCTCCGACGAGACGGCACGATGGCTGAGGCGAAGGCGAAGAAGCAAGCAAAGGGCCAAGCGAAGTCCGAGGCGCCGGCAGGGACCGGCAAGGCCTCGGCAACCCTGCACCGCTACCGCTCGCACACCTGCGGTGTATTGCGCGCAAATGACATCGGCAGCGACGTGCGCCTGTCGGGCTGGGTGCATCGCGTGCGCGACCACGGCGGCCTGCTGTTCATCGACCTGCGCGATCACTACGGGGTGACCCAGGTCGTCGCCGATCCCGACAGCCCCGCCTTCAAGGTCGCCGAGACCGTGCGCTCCGAATGGGTGATCCGCGTCGACGGGAAGGTGCGTGCGCGGCCCGAAGGCACCGTCAACCCCGAGCTGCCAACGGGCGAGGTGGAAGTCTTCGCCACCGAGTTCGAAGTGTTGTCGGTGGCCAAAGAGCTGCCCGTGCCGGTGTTCGGCGAGCCCGACTACCCCGAGGACCTGCGCCTGCAGTACCGCTTCCTCGACCTCAGACGCGAAACGCTGCACGCCAACATCATGCTGCGCAACCACATCATCGCTTCGATCCGGCAGCGCATGCTTGAAGCCGGCTTTTTCGAGTTCCAGACCCCCATCCTCACCGCCTCCTCGCCGGAGGGCGCGCGCGACTTTCTCGTGCCCTCGCGCATGCATCCGGGCAAGTTCTACGCGCTGCCGCAGGCCCCGCAGCAGTTCAAGCAGCTCATCATGATCGCGGGCTTCGACCGCTACTTCCAGATCGCGCCGTGCTTTCGCGACGAGGACGCGCGCGCCGATCGCTCGCCCGGAGAGTTCTATCAGCTCGACGTGGAGATGAGCTTCGTTACGCAAGACGACGTATTCGCCGCGATCGAGCCGGTGATGCGCGGGCTCTTTGAAGAGTTCGGTCGTCCTGCCGGAGGCGGGCAAGGCAAAGCCAGGCGGGTCAACGATCCCTTTCCGCGCATCCCCTACGGCGAGGCGATCGCCAAGTACGGCACCGACAAGCCGGACCTGCGCAATCCGATAGAAATGTCCGATGTCACCGAGCACTTCCGCGGCTCGGGCTTCAAGATCTTCGCTCAGCTGATCGACAAGGACGCAAAAGTGCGCGTGTGGGCGATCCCGGCGCCGGGCGGCGGCAGCCGCGCGTTCTGCGACCGCATGAATAGCTGGGCGCAAGGCGAGGGCCAACCGGGCCTCGCCTACATCATCTGGCGCGAGGCGACCCTCACCGCGGAAGAGACGTTTGGACCCAATCATCCTGTCAACAAGCTGGCAAGAATCCAGGCGATCCACACTCGCAATAAGGCAGAAGCGGAGCGGGTAAATCCCAGTTCGCCCCGTTTGGGCTTGGATCAGGAGTTGATCAAAAGAACCTTCAGCCAGAGTTGGCCAGAATTGGATGAGGCCAGCCGGGATCAACATGCGCTCGAAACTCCGGAGACCTATTTTGAAGCCACAGGTCCGGTAGCCAAGAACATAGGCGAAGAACGTACGGAAGCGATCCGTCAACAACTTGGGCTGAAGGCCGGCGACGCGGTGTTCTTCGCCGCCGGCAACCCGGCGAAATTCCACAGGTTCGCCGGTGAGGCGCGCACGCGCATCGGCCACGAGCTGAAACTGATCGACGAGAACCGCTTCGAGTTCTGCTGGATCGTCGACTTCCCCATGTTCGAATGGAACGAGGACGAGAAAAAGATCGACTTCTCGCACAACCCGTTTTCCATGCCGCAAGGCGGGCTCGAAGCGCTCGAAGCTGCCAAGACGGACGAGGAGCTGTTGGCGCTCAAAGCCTGGCAATACGACATCGTGTGCAACGGCGTGGAGCTGTCCTCGGGTGCCATCCGCAACCACTTGCCCGAGGTGATGATCAAGGCGTTCGGCATCGCGGGCTATGGCCCTGAGGTGCTCGAAGCTAAGTTCGGCGGCATGCTGAAGGCGCTGCAATACGGCGCGCCCCCGCACGGCGGCATCGCGCCCGGCATCGACCGCATCGTCATGCTGCTCGCCGGTGCTGAGAACCTGCGCGATGTCATCATGTTCCCCATGAACCAGCAGGCGCAGGATCTGTTAATGGGCGCGCCGTCCGAGGCCGACCCCAAGCATTTGCGCGAATTGCACGTCCGCGTGGTTGCCCCGCCGGACAAGAAGCCTAGCTAGCCGCGGCGGAATGTGCGCAGCACGATCGCGGCAAGCTCAATCATCACCCATCCGGCAAAGACGTAGACGCCTAAGCCGAACGTGAGCGCGCCCCACACACCGATGCGCACCAGCGCGTCCAAGAGCCAGCCGATGTCCATCGCGGAAAGGGCGCAAACGTGCGGCTCCTCAAACTGGAGCGCGCATCCGCTTGCGGCCGACGTTGCCCACGCCGCGATGAACACGGCAATGGGCAGGGCGCACACGGCAAGAATTACGACGATCGTGATGCGGAATGCCTTCATGCCGGTCTTCGCGATCACATTTCGGGATGACCTCAGCAGTGCACACTGAGATGGCTACCCCAAGACACGCCTTTGAGCGATAGAGTGCGGAGCCAGCAGTCGCGGAGCCGGTATGGACTGGTACGACAAGGCCTACAGCTATTGCGAGCGTGGCGGCGATCCGTCGTTTTGGGCCGAGCCGCTCAACGCCATATCCAACGGCGCCTTCATCCTCGCCGGTCTCATCGCGGCCTTGCAACTTGCGCGCGCACCGCGATCCGATCGTGCGCTGTTTGAATGGTGTCTTGTCGTCCTCGTGCTCGTCATCGGAACGGGCAGCTTTCTCTTTCATACCTATGCCACGCGCTGGGCGATCCTCGCCGACACGATTCCCATCTCGCTGTTCATGCTCGCCTACCTCGGCTACGCACTCTGCCGTTTCGTGGGGCTGCCGTGGCCCGCCGTCGTCGTAGCGCTGGTGCTTTTCTATTGGTCGATCGACTTGGCGCGCGGCATCACCTGCGCAAACGAGCTGCTGCCGATGACGCAAGCCGCAGGCAAGCGCTGCTTCAACGGGACGCTCGGCTATATGCCGGCCTTCGTTGCGCTCGTCATCGTCGGCGGCGTCCTCGCCTGGCAGAAGCATCCTGCCGCGCTCTATCTCTTGAGCGCCGCGGCCGTCTTTCTCGCCTCGATGACATTTCGCACGATCGATTATGAGGTTTGCTCGTGGGCGATCCGGGGCACACGCGGCGTCGGCACGCACTTCCTCTGGCACATCCTTAACGCCGTCGTCCTTTATGTGCTGCTGTTGGGCGCGATCCGCCACGGGGTACCGGCGGCGCCCCGCACCATTGCTTCGCCCGGGCGAAGCGCCCCATAAAGGCGCACTCAATGGCGCGCTGGGGCCGGCATTGGCGGACGTGGTGAAACTGGTAGACACACAGGACTTAAAATCCTGAGGCTTAACCGCCGTGCGGGTTCAACTCCCGCCGTCCGCACCACCGCCATTTCGCGCTATTGATGGCTGTCTGTAAAAATGGCTGTGGAGGAAGATTGCTCAGAACCCAGCCGGAGAGGGTGTGGCCCCGCGCCATGCTTGTAACAAGTTTGTCACACCGGGGCATGCGCGCCGTTTACCGTCGCCGCGGGCCGGGTCTATGCTCCGTAAGCGCCCTATTCCAATCCGGCCTCGCCAATGGCAGCGGCCATTGATGGTCCCGAGTTGCTCGGCGTTGTAGAGAGGGGCGCACGTTCCGGAGCTCGGTCGGTGCTGGTTCGTGGTCTTGTCTTAGCGCTGGCAGCAAATGCCGTATTTTCGACAGGCGCAGCCGCGGCTACGGTTTCGCCTCATTCGGATTGTTGCCTTGTGGTCGCAGGTCCGGTGGCTCGCTGCGGGTATTTCCAGGACGGGACCGGCAACCACAATTGGTCTGGCATCGAGCATCCATTTAGATTTACTGCGAAGGTGAGCATTCTGCGGGTAGGCGGCGACAAACAGCGCGAACCTGCCGCTCATGGGCGGCACCGTTGGGAGCAAATGTGCGGCAACGTGACAGGCGCGGGTGTACGTGTGGCGATCTTGGCCAAGCAGGATGATGATCCGCCTTTAAGTTCTTGAGGCCTGCAAAGGCGACATCGAAACGTTCAAGGTGCCGCAGGCGACGTCGTCGCATGTAGGAGACTTATGGCCAGCGACAAGCATCTGGCGAGACTCAAGGAAGGAGCCGAGGCGTGGAATAAATGGCGCCAGACGGAGCCTTTGGCGCGTCCGGATCTTTCCGGCGTCTCTCTGACGCTGGCTCAGAAGCAATGGGGCGAGACCAACGGCGGGCCGATCAACCTTGCCGATGCGATGCTCGGCGGCGCCAACTTACGCCACGCAACCCTGATCGGCGGCAACCTGTCGGGCGCTATCTTGAGCGGCGCCAATCTGACGGGTGCGCGGCTGCGGCAGGCCGACCTGCGCAATGCAAACCTCTCCAATGTCCGTTTTGACGATGCCGACTTGGCGGACGCAATCTTCGACGGTGCCAACCTGACGGGGGCGGACCTGCGCGGGGCGCGAAATCTCAGTGCGCGCCAGATTGAGACGACCCGCGGCGATGCAAAGACGCAGTTGCCGCAGAACTTTGTCCCGCCCAAGACCTGGCGCAACGGAAGCCTCAGCGAGCAGCCATCTGCTGCCGAGGTGCTCACGTCCGGGTTCAAGTCCAGGTGGCATGCGACCCTCTCCCGGCCGGCGGCCAATCCCGCATCCAACTCCGCATCCAATTCCGAATCCAAACCCGCAACCAAACCCGCAACCAAATCCGCAACCAAACCAGTGACGAATCCAGTGACCAGTCCCGCACGTGCGCCCGCTGCAGCGCCCAAGAAACCCAGGTGGCAAGAGACATTCGAACGGCTCTCGGTCTCCCAGCCTTCAAGATCCGCCGCTGCCATGCTAAAGGATTGGTGGCAAGGCATTCTCAACCGGGCGGAGGCCTCGGTGACCGGGCTTGGTCGTTCGGCCAACTCGCTCAAGACTTGGGGACACGCTGCCGTCGACGGTACGGTTAAGCGTTCAATCGACCAGGACATTGCGTCCAGCAAGTCTATTGCGGCGCGTGCTGCGGCGCTCGACCTCAAAGCGGCGGTCAGTCCCGCCGCTGCCTTGCTCCGCAAACGCGAGACCATCGCCATCATCCTTGGCATCGCCGGGCTCGCTCTTTTGATCGGCCTGGGGGGCCTGCTCCCGCTGAAAACTCCGGATGGTACCCTGACGCTCACGGAAAATGCCCCTGCAGCCAAAAATTCCCCATCGTCGGAGGAGGCGCCGCAATGGCTGACAGTCTCCCAGCCAACACCCGTCGCCGTGCACGATATTCGCGACGGCAACGAAGTCGCGCCCGTCGCCAAGAAAGAGGGCGGGGGCGTGCTGCAGACCAAGGAGATTGCCACCGGCGCCATGCAGCAGATGCAGCTACGGGATTCGGCGGCCCCTTCATTGGCTGTGCAAAGCCTCTCGCCTCAGGGCCAAGAGCGACCGATTGACGAGTCGACCCCCGCCCTCAAGGCCGAAGACGTCCGCGACAACCCGATCAAATTGACCAAGGCGCAAGGCAGCGCGGCGCAGGCCACCGTGCGCCCGCTTCCCAATCTGCCCGGCGACATCCGCGCCGTGGGGACGCCGAAAGCGCCGGCCGAGCCGCCCGCGGAAGCAAAGGAGCCGGCCGCTGCGCCTCAGCCGGCCGCGGCTCAGGCGATAGCCCAGGCTGGAGCCGAGCCGGTTAAGACGCCGGCCGAGGCGGCTCAACCAGCGGCGGCCCAGCCGCAGGCCGAGCCGGTCGAGAAGCAGGCCGAGGCACCTCAGTTGCCGAATAAACCGGTCGACGTACCCCCGCCGGTGCAGAAGCGCGCGGTCTCGCCCAATCCAGCGGACGTGGCGAAATTGACCTTCACGCGGGACCGGCAGAGCGTTTTGCAAGCTGCGCGATCGCAATCCTCGGTAGTCGACTATCTGAGGACGCCGCAACACTCCACGGAATGGGTCGAGATTTTCATCGAGCGTTTTTATCTGTCGACCGCTGAGCTCAAAGAACCTGACATTCGCCGCATTTATTCCGACCCGGTTGATTACTTCGGAAAACAGCATTTGAATTTGGACGTGGTGGCGCGCGAAAAGGCCGAGTACTACCGCGACTGGCCGAAGAGACATTACGTCCTGGTTCCCGGCTCCATTAAGGTCAAATGGAAATCCGCGAAGGTCGCCGACGTGACATTCCTGTATGACTTCAAGGTCTCGGCACCGAACAAAAAGGCCCACAGCGGTCGCGGTCGCGCACGCCTGACGTTGGATTTAGCAGGCAAGACCGGGCGCATCGTTCGCGAGGACGGTGAAGTCTTGGCCGGCAACTGATCGAAAGATCGCGGCCTGCTGACCGGGCGCCACCCATCTTCGTGCGCGGAATGGTGCCGCAGCAACTCACGCATCGCAGCGAGCGCGGCACGTGTTCTGAGGTCGTGCGCACCAAATTCTTATCAAGTTCTTGTCAAGCGTGGCCGATGCACATCTGGTTGCGGCGGTGCCCGGCGAACGCACGCGCTCAACGACACCGGCGTCCGCCATCTAGTTGATTTTGCGCCATAACGAGCAATTTTCGCCCGGCACCGCATCGTCGAGTCGGGGCGCCGACTTGCAGAGCCCACGTCGGCGGAATGCGGATTTGGTGCAACGCTTGGCAGTTCATCTGTGGACGAGACAGTCGCCGCGCTACCCAAATCGGCAGTTCAGACTAGCCTGGAGACGGGTGATTCGTCTGTTCACCAGCATGGGTACTGCATTCCGATCGCAACTCGCTACCGGCACGGTGCTTGTTGCTCCAGGCAACTTGTGGGCGTGGCCTCAGACCGCATGATGAAGTGAGCCAGATGACAGAGATCATCCTTTCGCAATGGGTGATTGCCTCGACCCTCGGGGCGCTGTGCCTCGGCTTCCTGATACTCTGCGTTGTCCCGGCAGTCATTGTCGGGGGGCGCATCCGAAGCCTGAAGCGCGGCCTGCGAACCGATTCCGAGCAGCTGAAGGATAGTCTTGTCAAAGATATGCGCGGCGTTCTCGAACAGATTGCCGAAATGCAATCGAAGGCGGCGAGCGAACATCAGGCAAAGTTGGGTCAACACCTGGCGGCGGCCTTGCAGCAGCCGCTCGAAGGCGTTGCGCGCGGCCTGAAGGACTTCAGCAAAAACCAGAACGCCGAGATCTCCCAAGGGCTGCAGGATTACATGTCAGTCTTTGCCGACAAGCTCGACCAGTTGCTGGGCGGGCAGATCGAGCAGGCCAAAGAGCTGCAGCTGCAGACGGTCAAGTCTCTCGACAATACCATCGCCGCTGTGAACCAGATGGCGCAGACCATTGCGGCAACGGCGGAGAACTCCAGCCAGTCGATGGTCAATCAACTGCGCGCCGGCATCAGCCGATCCCAGGCCGAGACGGACGCGAATCTAAAAGACCTTCTCGGAAAGCTCAGCTCCCACGTGAAGGGCGTGGTTACGACGATCGAGCAGCAAGCGAGCTTGTCAGGTCGGACCGCGATCGAGCAGCAAAAGAACATCTCCGACCAGGCGCATCGTTCCATTGAAGCCTTGTCGAGCGAGGTCCGTTCGCAGAGTCAAGCCATTGAGGTGGCCGCCCAAAGCATGCGATCGGTGGGCAACGACGTGGCGAACGCGGTCGATCGCATCATCGAGGGCATGACGGGCCTCATTTCCGGAGCGGCGCAGGAATTCATGCGCTCCGGACAGGGCTTTGCCAACATCTTCGAAAAGTCGTCGGCCCTGAGCCACGATTTGGCTGACACGGCTGCCGCACTGGCCGCCTCGTCGCGCGACATCGGCGTCGTCGCAACCGACTACCGGAGCGCGCGCGAAACCCTGGAAGGGATGGTCGACCTGATGCGCTCAACCGTGGAAGCGGCGCGCAACGACTCTTCGCTCGCCTCCGACTTCGTGGCGCGCATCGAAGCGGCCGCACAAAAACTGATGACGGCGCAGGGCCAGGCCGACAACTCCCTGGTGAAGCTCAACAGCGTCTTGTCCGAAGCCCACAACGCATTCGGTCCGCAGATGCTGGACACCGTCCGCGATTTTCATGACCACCTCTCTAGTGCGACGCCGTCCGAGCAGATGTCCGATGAATCGCGGCGCCGCTATTCTGAGTTCGACCGAATGATTTCCGACTGGGTTCAAGCGACGCCGCGCTTGAAAGGGACTTCGCCAGGGCCTCGAAGCCGAGCCGAAGAGGCCGCGGCGAGACGTGCTGCACCGGGCAACGGCCGAGAGTAGCCGCCGGCAAGATCATCTCACCGACAATGACGTCGTCTGCCTGTCTGCCAAGAAGCTAGACGGCGGTGCTGAGCAGCCATGTCGCCTTGCCGCTGGGAATGAGCTTGCTCAGCGCGGCCCAGTTGTGAACCTGCCGGGCTTACTTTGCCAGCTTGGAAAGATCGGCGTTGTAAAGCGTCGACATCTCGGGAGTCGTCGCTGCGGCGATGCTGCAAAGGGTCGACATGAGGTCGAGCGCGGCCTGCAGCTGCCCCGGAGCAATCGGACCAGGCCCCTTCTCCAAACTTTTCAGGCTCTCATCGAGCGTCGCCGCCGCGGCACCGACGTCAGGAAATCCCATCGAGCCTGCGGTGCCTTTCATTTGATGGGTAATGCCCTGGGCCTCAATGATCCGTGGCAAGGGAAGGGGACTGCCGTCCTCGGGCGGCGTCAGCAATCGGCCTACTGTGGCAATCTGCTCGACGAGATTGACGTGGTGGCGCTCCACCAGGTCTCTGAGCCGCTCTTGCATGCTCATGACGCCAGGGCCCTGGCTTGCGCCTGTTGCCAGATCTCCTGGATCCGTTCGGGCAGCGTTATGGGGTCGAACGGTTTGGGGATCACGTCGGCCGCCCCGAGCGCGCGATAGCGATCGGTCTCATGCTTCATGGCTTTGGCCGTCATGAAGATGATGGGGATCTGCGCAAGCGCCGGGATCGCCCGCAAGCGTTGGTACGTTTCGATGCCATCCATGCCCGGCATCATGACGTCCAAGATGATGATATCGGGATTGAAGGCCGGCGTCCGCTCGAGAGCCTCCGGCCCGCTCGCGCACACATCGACCTCGTAGCCTCCAATTTCTCTGAGAGCGAACTCGGCGATTGCGCGGATGTCGGGCTCGTCCTCGACATAGGTCAGCCGCTGCATCTGTTTTGCCATTGCGCCTTGTCCTGTCATGGTGCCTTGCCGGTATCTCAGGTCCGCGCTCGCGCTCGTGCCTTGAGGATCCCATCACTTTCAAACTATGAGCGCGCCATTAACATATGGTGGAAGCGCGCCCGAGCGCGGGCGCCGTCCGTCTCGCACACGGCCAACGCCCCTTCGCGGCGCCGGCTTTGCGCAAAAACATTTAGACAAATTCTCACAGTGGACTTGGTTCACCAGAGTTAGTCGGCGCGCCAGCCAAAAAGCCAGTCATAGCGGGCCATCAGGAACTCGGGCGGAGCCATGCGCATGGCGAGGTTGCGCGCGGCCGCGAGAGGACCGGAAAGGTGATAGATGCGCCCGTTCCGGCGCGAAGCGCTGGCGACCCGCTGGGCCCGCGCACGTCGCCGCTGCTCATAGGATTGAAGCGCTGCTGGCACATCGTCGGCAAATCGCTGCATCGCATCCGCCAGCACCGCCGCATCCTCCAGGGCGAGCACGCCGCCTTGGGCAAGGAACGGGAGGATGGGATGGGCCGCATCACCCAGCAAGGCGATGGGCCCGCGCACCCACGTTTGCGGCACCGGCAGCGTGTGCAGCGCCCATCTTTTCCAGGTTCGCGCCAGCGTTATGAGCTCGCGCAGCGGCTCCGCACAGGTAGGCAGGCGTTGCTGCACCCAGCCGGGATGCACCGGTGCGCTCCAGTCCTGGTCGTCGTGCTCATCCTTGAGGATGACGACGACGGCAAGCTCGCCGCCCGCCGACACGGGGTAGTGCACGACGTGGGCATCCGGGAACAGCCAGATTCCCGTCTCCGGGGTGCGGAATTCCGGCGGCAGGAGCTCCAGCATGAGCACGGTGCGCGACGCGCTCTTGCCGGCAAAGCACGGTTGGGGCGATGAAAATTGCTGGCCGCGAACAGTGGACCACACGCCGTCGGCCGCGATCAGCGCCTTGCCGGTCCAGGCTTCCCCCGACTGGGCCGCGACGGCGACCGTATCTGGTTCGGTCGCGATCTCCGTCACCTCGAAGCCCATCGACAGCGCAACAAGCGGCTCTGAGCGCGCCGCGTGCAGCAGGACGGCGTGCAGATCGCTTCTGTGGGCGACCCAATAAGGGGCGCCGTAACGCTCGGCGATCCAGCGCCCGAGCGGCAGGAGGGCAATGTCCAGTCCGTTTGAGCCATCGCTCACGCGAATGATCTCGGGCACGCCGACGTGCGGGCGCAGGGCCTCGGCTACGCCTAGCCGCTGCAGAATGCGGGTGCCGTTGGGACCGATCTGAATTCCGGCACCTTCCTCGTCGAAGACGGTGCGCCGCTCGAGGACGTGCGAGGCAATGCCGCGGCGCGCTAGCGCGATTGCCGCGGCGAGCCCGCCGATCCCGCCGCCGGCAATCAGCACAGGCTGGATCCGGCCTTTGCGCTCCTGCGCCAGCGCTGCCACCGCGTTCTCGTTGGCGGATGCGTCGGGTTGCATCGCGGTCATGTCATGATGCCGGATGAGCCCCGTTTGTCAGGTGAAATCCTCGACGAGGCTCACAAGGCAGCCGACCGGATCGCTCTGGTCCGGGGTGAGCCGCGGATCGTAGATGTAGAGCGTCGAGCAATAAGGACAGAGGATCTGCCCGTCGTCGCCCATGTCGAGATAAACGTGCGGATGGTCGAAAGGCGGGCGCGCGCCCATGCAGTTGAGCTCGCGCACGCCGATAAAAATCTTCTCTACGCCCTGGTCGTTGGCGAGGTGGGGGACAACGCTCGCGGTCATCGCATCTGCCCTGCGCTTGTCTGAGGATCGGCGCCGCAACCATAGCCGCGCCCGTCCCCAAATGATAGGGGTTGGCCATCGCGCGGCGGGCTACCAAGGCGAGGGCTGGTTCCAGTGCAGACGTTCGATTCCGACGGCGTCGAGATCGCCTTCATCGACGAGGGCCAAGGTGATTCCGTGGGCGACCCGGTTTTGCTGATCCACGGGTTTGCTTCCAACGTCGCCACCAATTGGATCGATCCCGGATGGGTGAAGACGCTGACCGCGGCGGGCTATCGCGTTGTTGCCTTCGACAATCGCGGACACGGGCACAGCGCCAAACTGTACGGGCGCGAGGACTACGGCGCACCGCTCATGGCAGAGGACGCGCGCCGTCTGCTCGATCATCTGCAAATCAGCCGCGCCGACGTCATCGGCTACTCCATGGGCGCGCGCATTTCCGCGTTCTTGGCAATGGGACACGCCGATCGCGTGCGCGGCCTCGTCTTTGGCGGGCTCGGGCTCAACATGGTGCGCGGCGTTGCCGGCACGGGCCCGGTCGCGCGGGCGCTCGAGGCGGACAGTCTCGCCGACGTGACCAACCCGACCGCGCGCACGTTCCGCGCCTTCGCCGAGCAGACGGGAAGCGACCTCAAGGCGCTCGCCGCGTGCATCCGTTCCTCGCGTGCGCCCATCACCAGCGAGGATCTCGCCGGGCTCAGATGTCCCGTTCTCGTCGTGGTCGGTGAGCTCGATGTGATCGGCGGGTCGGCGGCCGCCCTCGCCGAGATCATCCCCGGCGCGCGCGCGCTTCAGATCGCGGGGCGCGATCATATGAAGACGGTGGGTGATAAGGCCTTCAAGGACGCCGTCTTGAGCTTCCTAAAGGAGCGGCCGTGACGGTGCCGCGAACTACGAGGCCCCGGCGGCCGTCCGCCGAATCTCGAAAGACAAACGCGGGGTTGCCAAGAGACCAGCAGAGGACCCAAGCCGGGGCCAAGACGCAGTACACTCGGGCACGCAATGCCTACGCAGGTACCACTGCATCGCTCACACCGAGGCTCGAATGCATCGAGCAGGGAAATGGTTAGCAAGACAACTTGCAAAGATCTGTGAAATTTAGCGCAGCGCGCCATCCAGGTTGTGGATAATTCTGGATGTGGCTTTTGGGTGACAGCCGGCAGGTGCGGCGTACAACCCGAAGTCGTAAAAACGCCGGAATGCGCTGGCCTGCTCAACCCGGGCAAGATGGGAGTTCATACCTCGTTAGGGTTAGCGCGAGTAACGTTTCGATCCCATGCCGCCCTCCCGCGCTCGTGTCCTTCTCGGCATTCTCTGCCCGGCCGTGCTCTCGGGTTGCAGCGCGGGCCCTTATTTTGTCGCCGAGAATGAGCCTTGGCGCGCCAGCGAGGAGCGGGCGTGTCTGGCCTCCGGCGTGATACGCGAAAGCCCGTTCATCCGCACTCGAGCGACGCTGGGCGGTCCGAGCGTGTGCGGGGCCGAGCAGCCCTTCGAAATGGCCGCCGCCGACGGCGGGCGCGTGCGCCTCAAGCCCGCGGCCCTTTTGCGCTGCCCCATGATTCCCCAGGTCGATCGCTGGGTGAGCGAAGTGATCGAGCCCGCCGCGCGCCACACTTATGGGGCTTCGCTTGCCGAGATCACCGTGGCCGCGTCCTATTCCTGCCGGCCGATGAACAACATCCGCGGCGGCCACCTCTCCGAGCACGGGCATGCGAACGCGCTTGATGTCTCGGCCTTCACTTTGACGGACGGGACGCGGATCACTGTCAAAAGAGGGTGGCACGGCGACCTGCGCGCGCAAGCCTTCCTGCACACGGTCCACGATGGCGCCTGCGCCGAGTTCACGACGGTGCTGGGGCCCAACTACGACAGGCACCACCACGACCACTTCCACGTGGACATGGCCCGGCGCGGACCCAACGGACTGCGCACCGTCTGCAAGTGACAATTCTGCAAGTGAGAGCGGCGTCTAATCGTCGTCGTCGTCGCAAGGGACGGGAAGCTCGAAGTCGGGCTCCCAGCAGAGGAGCTCGGCCTGGATGCTGGCCGTAGCTTGCACGCGCGGTGCGCAGGTCGCAAAGACGACGATGACGAGGAAAAGAAAGGCCCGCATGGCGATGTCTCCTCACCCGAGGCTGGGCAAGTCTACGACCAATCAGGGATTGCCGCCAGCGCCGTCAATGGCGCGAGCGGCGAGGATGATGCGGGAGCGTGGCGGGGGAACGAGGCTCTAACCTACGCGCCCAGGGCGAGGTCGCACTCGCTGACAATGCGGTCGAAGGGCTCGGCCTCGCACTTGATCTTGTAGAGGATCGCGCCGTCCTCAAGCCGCACCAGCTGCTCGATGCGATACTCCCAGGCACCCGCGCCGTTCATTGCGCCCTTGCAGGCAAAACGAACGATCGCTCCGACGCCCAACTCGTCCCTCGACATCTGCCGCCTCCTGCAGGAAAGGATCAGGGATACCCCGCGTCACACAAGTGTCGTGCCACGCCAGAAAGGCTTAGGGACATAAGCTAAAGAGAGCGTATCTGACCCGGCGACAAATCGATCGAGCGGACAAACCGACGCGCGTGCAATGCCCACCTGATGGCGCGCAAGTGCATTGCCACCCACGGGTTGCGAGCGTCGGCGTAACGGGTTAGGTATGGCGGCCCGATCCGGACGGCATAGCAGGCTTCGGATCGCTGGACGCATGGTCTCGACGGCTCCGACTTAGGAGCAGACGAGGGCCGCCCATGAACCGTCGGTCACAATAGCTCACGCCGGTCCTCAACAAATCCCGCATCAAGATCGAACCAGAAACGCCGGAAATCGTTATTGCAATGCCATCCATGCTCCGCACGGCGGCGGATCCAAATCAGGACGATCACTTGGGGAGGCACTCATGTTTTCATCGCCGTCGACCCTAGCGGACCCGGGTAGCAACGCCGGCCCTTCTCAGCAGGACCTCTGCGCCCGGCTGCGCCAAAGCCGGCAATTGTCGCTCGATCTCGCCGCGCCCTTGAGCGATGAGGACCAGACCGTCCAGGCGATGGACGATGCGAGCCCGACCAAGTGGCACCTCGCGCACACGACCTGGTTCTACGAGGCCTTCATTCTGCGCGCGTATCTGCCGGGCTATGCGCCTTTTTCCGACGATTTCGATTTCTGCTTCAACTCCTATTACGAAAGCAAAGGAGAGCGCCAGCCGCGCGCGCACCGCGGGCTTCTGACGCGGCCGTCGGCCGCCCAAGTGCGCGATTACCGCGCCCACGTCGATGCAGGCCTTGCCCGGCTGTTCGCAGACGGCCTCGCAAAAGAGGCGTCCGATCCCATCGGCGCGCTGATCGAGCTCGGCATCAATCACGAGCAGCAGCACCAGGAGCTGTTGCTCACCGACATCCTGAGCCTGTTTGCCGCCAATCCATTGCGGCCGGCCTACCGCCAGCCGCAGCCGCGGCCAACCGCCGTGACGGGCGACACTCCGGTCGAATGGGTGACGTTTCCCGGCGGCATCCGCACGATCGGCCACGACGGCGACGGCTTTGCCTACGACAACGAGGGCCCGCGCCACGAGGTCTTGCTGCGCCCCTTCCGCCTTGCGTGCCGCTGCGTGACCAACGGCGAGTGGCTTAGCTTTATCGGCGCCGGCGGCTACCGCGATCCGCTTCTGTGGCTGGCCGACGGATGGGCCACACTCAAAGCGAACGACTGGCAGGCGCCGGGCTACTGGGAAGAGCGCGATGGCGTCTGGCATCAGATGACGCTCGAAGGCCTGTTGCCCGTCGACGAACGCGCCCCGGTCTCGCACCTCAGCTACTATGAGGCGAACGCCTACGCGCGCTGGGCGGGCAAGAGGTTGCCCACCGAGTTCGAGTGGGAGTTTGCGAGCGGCGGCAATCTGCTCGAGGGCAATGACCTTGCGACGGGCGCACTGCGCCCGCGTCCGGCGCGCGCCAGCGGCGAGGGAAAACTAGCCCAGCTCTTCGGCGACGTGTGGGAATGGACCGCGAGCGCCTACCAGCCCTACCCCGGCTATTGCGCGGCGCCGGGCGGCATCGGCGAGTACAACGGCAAGTTCATGGTGAGCCAGCAGGTTCTGCGCGGCGGTTCATGTGCGACGCCCGGCGGGCATGTGCGCGCGACCTACCGCAACTTCTTCTTCCCCCACCAGCGCTGGCAGTTCACCGGGCTGCGGCTTGCCGAGGACGTGGCATGAAAATCGTATCCGACACGGCCACCGCCGAAGCCGACTCCGACTTCGCAAGCTCGCTGCTTGCGGGCTTATCTGCGCCGACGAAATCGATCCCGTGCCGCTTCTTCTACGATGCGGCCGGCAGCGCGCTGTTTGAGAAGATCACCCAGTTGCCAGAGTACTACCCGACGCGGACCGAGACGGAGATCCTGCGCGCGCGCGCTTCGCAGATCGCGCGGGACGCGGCGCCCGGCAACGTGCTCATCGAGTTCGGCTCCGGATCCAGCCTCAAGACCGAGCTGCTGCTCGAAAAGATGCACCAGCTCTATGCCTATGTACCGGTCGACATCAGCGCCGCGGCGCTCAGCGCCGCGCAAGCGCGCATCAAGAGCCGTTTTCCACAGTTGAAGGTGCTGCCCGTTTGCGGCGACTTCTCGCGCTCCCTCGCGCTGCCGGCGACGATCGAGGGCCGGCCGCGGCTCGGCTTCTTTCCCGGCTCGACCATCGGCAATCTGCCGGAAGCCGCGGCCGTCAAGCTGCTCGCCAACATGGCGAAAATACTCGGGCACGGCGCCCGCCTGATCATCGGCGCCGATCTCAAAAAGGACGTGCGCCGCTTGATCAGCGCCTACGACGACGAGGCGGGCGTGACGGCCGCCTTCAATCTCAACCTTTTGAAGCGCGCCAACCGCGAGCTCGACGCCGACTTCGACGTCAGCCAGTTCGACCACCTCGCCACCTACGATGCCAGCAACGGCCGCATCGACCTCTATCTCGTCAGCCAGGCCGAGCAGACGGTGCATGTTCTGGGCAGGCGCTTCGATTTTGCGGCCGGCGAGCGCATCCACACCGAGCATTCCCACAAGTACGACATCACCGGCTTCCACGCGCTCGCCGCCCGCGCCGGCTGGCGGCCAATTGAGACCTGGACCGACGCCGAGCGCCTTTTCAGCGTGCACGTCCTCGAAGTTGCGTAGCGCCTGCCTCACCCCTCACCCGCCGCTCATGCTTTCGCATGTTGCGGCGACCTCTCCCCCCCGAGAGAGGTGGTGTGGAGCGGACGGTTGGGTTCTTCACCTCGCCCAGGGGGAGAGGTCGGAAGCGAGTGTAACGAGCTTCCGGGTGAAGGGATTTGCCATCGCCGGTTGGCACCGGATGCCCTCGGCCCGCGAATTGCGCTAAAAGCAGCCATGACCTGGCACAAGGGTGGCCCCGGCGCGCGGCGCGGCTACCACCACGGCAACCTGCGCGAGGCGCTGATCGCAGCGGCGCTGGATCTCATCTCCAAGAAGGGGCCCGCGGGCTTCACCTTCGCCGATGCCGCGCGCGCCGCCGGCGTCAGCCCGGCCGCGCCCTACCGCCACTTCCGCGACCGCGACGCGCTGATGGCCGACGTGGCGCGCCGCGGGTTCGAAGGCTTTGCCGATGCGCTGTCGCGCGCCTGGGACGGCGGCAGCCCGAGCCCGCGCGCCGCGTTTGAGCGGGTCGGGCGCGCCTATCTCAACTTTGCGCGCAAGGAGCCGGCGCTGTTCTCGGCGATGTTCGAGTCGGGGCTGTCGGTTTCCGATTACCCGGAGGTGCGCGAGGCCGGTGATGCGGCCTTCGCCGTGCTGCGCGAGGCCTGCGAGACGATCTGCGCGACGCTGCCCAAGGAGCGCCGCCCGCCCGCGCTCATGATGGCGCTGCACATCTGGTCCTTGAGCCACGGGATTGCGGCGCTGTTTGCGCGCGGGGACGCGGCGCGCCGGTCAATTCCGATGAACCCGGAGGAGTTGCTGGAGGCCGCCGTGCTCATCTATCTCGATGGCCTCGGCGTCCCGCCCGACCCGGGGAGCTGACGGTCGCGCGTATGCGCCTGCGTCCAAATTGGAATAGTGCGGACAGAATAAACCCGATATATTCGAGCGCTTGCATTGCGCCCGCGTCAAACAGACGGACTTCCAACCATGGCATCGAATGAGAAGACTTCGGCGGTAGTTGCCAAGATCGCATCGAAGGGACTGAAGGCTCCCGGCTCACTTACAAAAGGTGAGATCAAGCAGCTTGCCGCGACTGCGCTCACGCAGGTTGCCGACAAGCCCGCCAAGAAGAAGGCGAAAAAGAAGCCGAAGAAGAAGGCGGCCAAGCGCAAGGCGGCCAAGAAGCGGCGGTGACGCGCGGGGCGGGAGTCGCGCCCGCCCTCCTCCTCGATCTGATGTTGCGCGAGGCCGGATCTTGTCCGGCTCGGCGTGCCGATTTGCGTCGGATTGCGGCGCTCTATGCGTGCGGCGCCGCCGCCCGCCGCCCGATCCCCCATGAGCCGGGAGGACCTTCTCAAGGCCGCCGTGCTCATTTATCCGAAAGGGCTCGGCGTGCGCCCCAAGTGTCGAAAAAAATTGGCGAGGCGGACAAATAAGCTAGCTGTCTAAACCAAGCGCGTGGAGGAGACGTTCTGCGCGCTCAATGCGGCCTCCATCAGCTTTTACTCCCTTCCGACGCCTCAATTCGTCCTCCCAATCCGATGTCATCTCATAGTGGCGAAGCCAATGGATCGTTGCTGCAAGCTCAAGCACGGTAGTAGAAGATTGAGAGTTCATTTCTTCCAATGCTGCGACGGCCTGTATGCGGTCCATGTGCCCTAGCCGTCTATCATCCTCACGAACATAGTTGTTCCCGGTGCGATAAATGCTGTAGTTGACACCATCATTCGCACGCTGTTCGACATCCTCAGCAACCATGTGGAAAGCAGTGGCATCCGCTACGGCTTCCGTAAGTTCAGAAGAGTAGGGGCCGTAGTGATGGTATTCGTAGCGAAATTCGCTCCCCAAGCCTAACTGATCCAGAAGATAGAATACCTTCTGAAGGCGCACGCGCCCCACAACCCTCCCTCCGGCGGCGGCAATGACTTCCGCGATCAGTTGATCTTTGTCGGTCATGCGATCCCTCCTAGGCAGTTCTCGCTGCCTCGCGCGCCGAATCAGTATTGAAGTAGTAGCGCACGAACGACTTCGGGTGCGCCAGTGCATTTATGGCACTGGAAACGCTGGTAATTTCCCTTGGCTGATTGCCGGTCATTAGTATCATGAGGCGCTTGTGCGCCTTCGCGTCGTCAGCGCCAATTTCGCCATATATCGTGAGTTTGCTTTCGTCTTTGAGGACGGATCGATCCATTTCTGCGGCGAACATGTTGTCTATGCGCCTTCGATTTCGACGCTGTACTTCAGGGTCACCTCCATATTCCGCTTCAAGATCGATGCCTTTGAAAAGATTGCGCCGCCGAAGGCGCTGAGCCAAGTCCCGGACAAATTTGTCTGGGGCGGTTTCCATGCGTTCAATGGCACCCCAAACGACCGTATCATCAAGAGCGAGGTAGTCCGCGAGTGCGGGCTCCTTCGCTTGGAGATAACGCACAAGAGGATGATCAGCAGGTAGGTTGACTGACTTGTGACCGTCCTTCTTGTTAACGAGTTTGGTGACCGTGCGGAGTAGAGCGCCCACCATTTGTTCAGCACCGCGCGTGGTCTTGTGTAGATAAATCTGTGTGTAGAGGTGATGGCGCGCAAGAAGGAAGGCTTCGGCTGCCTGAAGCGCTTTCTGCCGCAAACAAAAGCTTGGACGCAGAACTTCTCCGCTGTCGCCATCCGGTTCTACGTCAATGTCGGCGACCGTCAGATTGTCCAATAACCATTCAAAATCGATGGCACCTGCACCAGTGCCGGTCATTAGGCGGTCACGCTGAAGGTAGTCAAGACGGTCAGCGTCGAACGAACTCGATACTACAGCGTCATATATGTCTTCCGGCACTTCCTTAGTTAGGAGATCAGCGATCTTGCGACCAAGGTCGGGACGTCCGTGTCGGGTGAGTATCGGCATGATTCCCCCTGACGGATTTTCAACCATCTCAGCCGACCATTTTTCGTGCTTCTTGTTGATCCCTCTCGCCTTCTCGGCACCCTCGAAAGCATGGCTGAACGGGCCATGCCCTATGTCGTGCAGCAGTGCCGCAATCACCGCAACGTCCGCCCTCTCTCGATCCACGGTTGGGAGTTCTCTCTTAAGTATGTCAATCAACTGCCGAGCCATTTCAAAAACACCGATTGAATGAGCAAAGCGCGTGTGCGTGGCGCCAGGAAACACCAACTCCGAAAGTCCGAGTTGTTTTATGCGCCTCAGTCGTTGGACCTCGGGCGCGTTCAGCAAGTCCCACGCGAGATGATCCAGGCTCTCGCGAAATACGATGAGCCCGTGAACTGGGCATAGAACACGCTGAACACGTGGTTCGGGGGCGGACATGCAGGAAACCTATCGCGGCCCGAGATGAAAGATTTAAGGAAGCACCGGTGCATGGAACAAACGTAGAACGATTTGCTGTTCAATGCAACATGGATTGCACAGGTGGCATTCTGTTGCCACCTGCTCTCGAGCCAAACAGCCCTGGTGCAGCGGCGGCCCGAACCCCATGTCTTCCCCGGGCATTTCCGATTTTCCCCGCCCCCCCCTCTTGACGGCGCCACATTTGGGTGGCACTTATGTTAATGTGATAAACATTCACATGAAAGGTTGAAACTGCGATGACTCAGGTTGTGGCGACCCTCGACGATTGGGGCAAACCCGCGTGGATTGCCGTGATGGTCCTCGGCTTCATCCTGTTCTGGCCCCTAGGCCTCGCAATTCTGGCCTACATGATCTGGAGTGGACGCATGGGATGTGGACGGCACGGTGACATGGCGCGCTGGCAGCAGCGCATGACGGACAAGTGGGACCGCGGCGTCGAGCGCTGGGGCCGCGAGATGCGCGGCAGTTTCCATTCGAGCGGCAACCGCGCGTTCGACGAGTACCGCGAGGAGACCCTGACCCGGCTCGAGGAGGAGCAACGCGAGTTCCGCGCTTTCCTCGACCGGCTGCGCAAGGCCAAGGACAAGGAGGAGTTCGACCAGTTCATGGCCGAGCGCCGCTCCCGCCCCGACAGCGATACGCAAGGGGCGCCCGCCTGACCCGCACAAACGAAACGTGACGATTCGCGCCGGGGCGGTCCGCTGCCCCGGTACCCCTGTCAAAACAACCGGAGCATTCCGCCATGCCCCTCCTGTTGCTCGGCTTCGTCTTTGTGATGCTCTTCTGGCTGTTCTGGGCCATGGTCTGGGCCGCGGCGTTGCTGTTCTGGCCCGTCACGCTCCTGATCGCAGGAGTGTTGTTGTGGCGCGCAACAATGCGGCGCAGGCTTGAGAGCCGGCCGGCAGCGCCGCGCCGCAACGGCGCTTTCTCCAACAGCGCGTTCGAGGCGTATCGCCGCGAGACGATGGCCCGCCTCGATGAGGAGAGCGCCAGGTTCCGCGCTTTTCTCGACCGGCTGCGCTCCTCGCGCGACAAGCAGGAGTTCGATGGCTTCATGGCCGCGCGCCGCTCCCGCCCCGCAATCACGCGAGGCGATGCGTCCCCCGCCTAGAGCAGACAGCCGCACACACGCAAAGAGCCGGGACGCCCCTCCCGGCTCTTTGCGTTTCCGCAAGAGCATCAGTGCGGGAATGCGCGCTCAGCGGATCGTCTTGTCGAAATTGACGGCGCTCGACAGCCCATTCGCCGTCTCGAGACCTTTGACGCCCGTGAGGTTGGCGCCATAGAGATTGGCGGCGGTGAAATCGGCGCCCGTCAGGTCGGCACCGGTAAAATCGACCTTCGACAGATCGGCCTTCTTGAAGTTGGCGCCCGTAAGGTTCGAGCCCACGAAGCGCGAGAAGGTGAGATCGGCGCGGTCGAAGTTCGCGCCCTTCAATTCCGCGCCGGAGAAGTCGCAGCTCTCCAAGACGTTCTTCATCAGCGAGGTGATCGTGCCCTGCCCGGGCCGCGATTCCAGCGGCGAGAAGTCGGCGTCCGTCAGGTTGGCGCCGCGGAAGTCGGCACCCGACAGGTTCGCCATCACGCGGATGCCGGTGAGGTTGGCGCCGGCAAAGCGCGGGGCGTCGGCGAGGTTTTGGGTGAGGTCGGTGTAAATCGTCGGGCGGAAAATCGTCGCGCCCGTGAGATCGGCGCCCGACAGATCGGCGCGGATCAGCACCGAGCGATTGAGCCGCGTGTGCGACAGATTCGTGCCCTTGAGGTTCGATCCCGTCAGGTCGGTGCCGTAAAGATCGGCGTGCGCGAGATTGGCGCCTTTGAAATCCAGCTCGGCGAGATCGAGATAGGTGAGGTCGTGGTTCGAGTAGTCGAGACGCTGGCCGGGCTTGGCCTTGAACAGTGCGGAGGTAATCTCGCGCACGGTGAAGTCGGCGTCGTTCTGCGGGACGGGCTCGGTGTCGGCCCATGCTCCAGCGGCGAGCGCGACGGGGGCCGTGAGGGCCGCCGCCAGGATGAGTGTGTGCAACATTGAGCGTCGTGCCGCGCGTGTGCGGTGCATTCTTTGTTCTTCCTCGCTCCGCCGAGAGCGTTGCCCTTTATGATTGGGGATGGGGTTGCTTCGGGCAAGGGGCGAAGTGGCTAAAATTGCGGAAATGTTTGGCCATCGTGGCTTTGCGCCATCGCCCGACGCCGGTGCCCGGCTGGAAGACGCACTAGCTCAGTGGATCGCGGTATTGAAGTTGAGGGACGTCGACAGCCCCTTCACCGTATCGAGCCCTTTGACGCCAAGCAGATTGGCGCCGTCGAGATTGGCACCGGCGATGTCGGCACCGGTCAGGTCCGCGCCCGAGAAGTCGGCCCGCGACAGATCGGTCCGGGAAAGATTGGCGTCTTTCAGATCCGCGCCGGCAAAGCGGGAGAACGTGAGGTCGGCGCGCTCGAAATTGGTCCCGCGCAGGATTGCGCGCGAGAAGTCGCACGCCTTCAAGACGTTACCCGACAGCGACGTGATGGTGCCCTGCCCGCGGCGGGTCTCCTGCGGGCTGAAGTTGGCATCCGATAGATCGGCGCCGTGGAAATCGGCTCCCGACAGGTTGGCCTTCACGCGAACACTCCTGAGATCGGCGCCGGAAAAGCGCGGCGCGTCGGCAAGATTGTTTGCGAGATCGGAAAAGATCGTCGGCCGCAAGATCGTGGCGCCGCGCAGATTGGCGCCGGAGAGATCGGCGCCGATGAGCACGGCGCGGTCGAGCCGCGTGTGCGATAGATCGGCGCCCCTCAGGTTGGCGCCGGTGAAGTCGACCCCGTAGAGGTCCGAATGCGCAAGCCTGGCGCCTTTGAAGTCGAGACCCGAGAGATCGAGGTAGGTGAGTTTGTGCTTGGAGAGATCGACGGGCTCGCCGGGCTTTGCTTTGAACAACGCGGTCGCAATCTCGCGCACCGTCATGTCGGCCTTGTGCGCGCCGGGCTCCTCGGCACGTGCCGCGCCGCCGAGCGCCAAGGCCGCTGCCACGATCAACGTCGTTGCGGGCGCTGCGTTTCGCAATCGTGGCCTTCCTTTATCCCCGAGCATGGCCTTCATGATTGGAGATTGGCGCCAGCGAGACAAGGGGCGAAACACCCAAGATCAGGCAAAACTCCAGCTTTTCGCGCTCACGCGCGGCCGAAGCCGCCGCCGGTGGGCGTGACGATGATGATCGCCTCGCCCGCTTCCAACACGGTCTGATCGCACCCCTTGAGTCGTTCCAGGCGTCCGTCTGTGCGGCGCACGAGGTTCTCGCCCGCTTCCCCCGGCTCAGCCCCGTCGAGCCCGAATGGCCGCACTTCGCGGTAGCCGGACAGAATTGCGCAGTCCATCGGCTCCAAAAAGCGAATGACGCGGCGCGTGCCGTCGCCGCTTTTCCATTTTCCCTTGCCGCCCGACCCGCGCCGGATCGAGAACGCCTCCAGGAGAACGGGATAGCGCAGCTCTAAGATCTCCGGATCGGTGAGGCGCGTATTTGTCATGTGCACGTGCACGGCCGCCGCGCCATCGAAACCAGGACCCGCGGGCGCGCCCGAGCACAGTGTCTCGTAGTACTGAAGCTTGGCGTTGCCGAAGGTCAGGTTGTTCATGGTGCCCTGCGTGGAGCTAAGCGCACCCAACGCGGCAAAGAGGCAATTGGTGACGATCTGGCTCATCTCCACGTTGCCGGCGACGACGGCTGCGGGATAGGCGGGCTTGAGCATGGAGCCTTCGGGGATGACGACCTCGATGGGCTTGAGGCAGCCGGCGTTCATGGGGATCGGCTCATCGACCATGACGCGGAAGGTGTAGAGCACGGCTGCGCGCGTCACCGGCTCGGGCGCGTTGAAATTGTTCGGCTGCTGCGCGCTCGTGCCGGTGAATTCGACCTTCGCCGTGCACTTCACGCGGTCCACCGTGATCTTCACCTCGACCGAGGTGCCCTGGTCCGTGTCGACGCGGAAATGCCCATCGGACAGGCGCGCCAAGAGCCGGCGCACGCTCGCCTCGGCGTTGTCCTGCACGTGGCCCATGTAGGCCCTGACCACGTCGAGCCCGAAGTGCGCCACCATCTTCTTGAGCTCGGCTTCGCCTTTGACGTTGGCGGCGACCTGGGCCTTGAGGTCGCCAATGTTCTTGTCGGGCTGGCGCGCGGGATGCTTGGCGCCCGTCAGCAGCGCGCGGGTCTCCGCTTCGAGAAAGCGCCCGGACTCCACGAGCTTGACGTTGTCGATGTAGACGCCCTCCTCCTCGATCGTGGTCGCCAGCGGCGTCATCGAGCCCGGCGTCAGCCCGCCGATGTCCTCGTGGTGGCCGCGGCTCGCGACATAAAAGAGGATTTCCGCGCCGGCCTCCTCGAACACCGGCGTCACCACCGTGATGTCGGGCAGGTGCGTGCCGCCGTTGTAAGGCGCGTTCAGCATGTAGACGTCGCCGGGGCGCATCTCGGATGAGCGCAGGCGAATGATCGTCTCCACCGAGCGGTCCATGCTCCCCAAGTGCACGGGCAGGTGCGGCGCGTTGGCGACGAGGTGGCCGGCCGTATCGAACACGGCGCAGGAGAAGTCGAGCCGCTCCTTGATGTTGACCGACTGCGCGGTCAAGCGCAGCGCCTCCCCCATCTGCTCGGCGATCGCCATGAAGAGGTTGTTGAACACCTCGAGCAGCACCGGGTCGGCCTCTTTGCCGAGCCGCTCGCGCTCGCGTGGCTCGGTGCGGCGCAGGATGAGGTCGTTGCGCGGGCTCACCGCGAGTTTCCAGCCGGGCTCGATGACGACCGTTTGATGCGGCTCGATGAGCAGCGCCGGGCCGGTGAGCTCGTAGCCTGGCCCGATCTCTGCGCGCTGGATGACGGGCGCGTCGTGCCAGCTCCCGCGCGAGTAGAATCTCGTCGTTGAGCCGCCTCCCGCCGTTTCACCTCTGCGCTTGGAGGTCTGTTCCCCCGCACCCGGAAGCTCGACTTGCTCGCTTCCGACCTCTCCCCCTGGGAGAGGTGAAGCTCCTTCCGCCTCGCTTCCTGCGGCCTCCACCTCGATCGCGGCGACGAACATGGCCTTCTCGTGCGAGATGAAGCCGAAGCGCTGGCGGTGCACCGCCTCGAAGTCGGCCCGCATGATCTCCGGCTCCGACAGCGGCACGGCAAGGGCGGTATCGGTGCCGGCGTAGCGCAGGTGCACGAACGACCGAATTGCGATGTCGTCGTGGTCGACGCCTTCGTCCAGCAGCTCCTCGGTGGCGGCACTGCCCAGCTCGTAGGCGAGGCTTTCGACCTCGCGCATCGTTGCGGCATCGAGCGGCGCCTCGATCGAGCGCTCGCGGCTGGCGCGCACCGGCGCAAGCCCCATGCCGTAGGCCGACAACAGCCCCGACAGCGGGTGGATGAGCACGGTCTCGATGCCCAAGGTGTCGGCGATCAGGCAGGCGTGCTGGCCCCCGGCCGAGCCGAAGCAGTTGAGGGCATACTCGGTGACGTCGTAGCCGCGCGCCACCGAGATCGTCTTGATGGCGTTGGCCATGTTTTCCACCGCAATGCGGATGCAGCCGTCGGCGACCTCCTCCGGCGCGCGCCCATCGCCGATTTGGCGCGCGAGATCGGCAAACGCCGCCCGTACCGCGTTGGCGTCGAGCGGCTGGTCGTGGCCACGTCCGAAGATTTTTGGAAAGAAGGCCGCATCGAGCTTGCCGACCATGACGTTGGCGTCGGTGACGGTGAGCGGGCCGCCGCGGCGGTAGCATTTGGGGCCCGGGTTGGCGCCGGCGCTCTCAGGCCCGACGCGGAAACGGGCGCCGGCGTAGGTGATGATCGAGCCCCCGCCGGCCGCCACCGTGTTCACGCGCAGCATCGGCACCGCAAGGCGCACGCCGGCGACGACCGTCTCGAAGGTGCGCTCGTAGGCGCCGGCATAGTGGGCGACGTCGGTCGAGGTGCCGCCCATGTCGAATCCGATCAAGCGGTCGAATCCGGCGCGCTTGCCGGTCTCGGCCATGCCGACGACGCCGCCGGCGGGGCCGGAGAGGATCGCATCGCGCCCGCGGAACAGCTGCGCCGACTTCAAGCCGCCCGATGACGCCATGAACAGGACGTTGGGACGCTCTTGCGCCCACCGCTCCTCAGGGGATCCGCCGGCGGCGAGCGCCTGCGACACCGTCTCCACGTACCGTCTCAGGATCGGCGACAGATAAGCGTCGGCAACCGTCGTATCGCCGCGCGCCACGATCTTGATCAGCGGCGACACCTCGTGGCTCGCCGACACCTGCGCGAACCCGATCGCGCGCGCGAGCGCCGCCGCCTGGCGTTCGTGCTCGGGATAGGCATAAGCGTGCATGAACACGATGGCCACCGCGTCGATGCCGTCGGCGCGCGCCTGCCGCAGATCGGCTTCGAGCTTTCCCAAGTCGAGCGGCGTCTCGATCGCCCCGTCCGCGCGCACGCGCTCATTGGCCGCGACGACGCCGCGATACAGCATCTCCGGCTTGACGATCCGCTTGGCAAAAATGTCGGGCCGCGCCTGCGTTCCGATCTCGAGCTGATCGGCAAGCCCGCCCGTGATGACGAGCAGGGTCGGATCGCCCTTGCGCTCGAGCAGTGCGTTGGTGGCGACCGTCGTTCCCATTTTGACGGAGGCGATGCGCTCAGAGGGGATGGTCTCGTCGGAGGCGACGCCTAAGAGCTGGCGAATGCCTTCAAGCGCCGCGTCGTCGTAGGCGCCAGGATTGTCGGATAACAGCTTGCGGGCAAGGAGTCGCCCTTCGGGGGTGCGGGCGACGACATCGGTGAAGGTGCCGCCGCGGTCGATCCAGAAGTGCCACTTGCCCTCGCTTGTGCGCCCCGCCATTTCATCCGTCCCATAAGCCTACCGTTCTGTCCGCTATCGACCCGGGAGCGTCAACCTGCGGACCGATGGTCGCAGCGGCCATGCGAACCGCCAGCAATTTTCCGGCAATTGTCCCGAGTTTCTCGAAGACTCCTGAAGGAACCCCTCGGCACTCTTCAAGTTTCCCGGGAATATCGATAAGGGTGTGGCATGCCGTGGAAAGCCATATCGCAGGTGATGGAACGGGTGAAGGGCAACGCCGTGCGCGACGCCCTCGCTGCCGGGTGGGCGAGCCTCGGGCTCGATCGCCTCGTTGAGCGTACGCCTGCGCATCGCACCGTCGCCTTTACCATCGCCGTCACGACACTTGCCGCCAAGATGGCGAAGGCGGACGGCGTCGCCCTGCCGATCGAGGCGCAGGCCTTCGAGCAGATGTTCCAGATACCGCCGGCCGAGGAGGCGAACGTCAGGCGCCTTTATGATCTCGCCAAGCAGGACGTCTCCGGATACGAAGCCTACGCCAACCAAATCGCCAGGCTGCTCAAGCATGAGCCGGAGCTGTTGCGGTCGGTGCTGGAGTGCCTGTTCTTTATCGCGGCGGCCGACGGCGTGCTGCATCCGGCGGAGGATCAATTCCTCAGGATCGTCGCCGAAAGGTTCGGCCTCAGCCGGCTGGAGTTTCTCACCATCCGCGCCGGTTTCATCCACGATCCGGAGAGCCCGTACGCGATCTTGGGGCTGCGTCCCGACGCCTCCGATGCCGAGCTGAAGGCGCGCCATCGCGCGCTGGTGCGCGCCCACCACCCCGACCGGCTCGCGGCGAGCGGCGTCCCGCCAGAGTTTCGGGCCGCCGCCGACCGCAGGCTTGCCGCCATCAACGCCGCCTATGAGGCGATCCAGAAAGAGCGTGCGGCGGGCCAGAGCGTCTGTGAGGAGCGCTGTACGTGATCTTGCAGCCCGACACCGGCCTCGTCGGCGCAGTCCATCCCTCGCCCAACGCCGGCGAGCGCCGCAAGGGCTGCCGCCCCACCCTCATTGTGCTGCACTACACCGGCATGGCCTCGGCCGAAAAGGCGATCCATTGGCTGGCGCACCCCGAGAGCAACGTCTCCTGCCACTACGTCATCGACGAGAGGGGACACATCACGCAGATGGTGGCGGAGGATTTACGCGCCTGGCACGCGGGCGCTTCGCACTGGGCGGGCGAGACCGACATCAACTCGGCCTCGATCGGCATCGAGATCCAGAACCCCGGCCACGACCACGGCTACCCGGACTTTCCTCTGCCGCAGATGCAGGCCATCGCCGCACTGTGCCGCGACATCGCCGCGCGTCGCGCGATTGGCCCAGAGGGGCTCCTTGCCCATTCGGACGTGGCGCCGGGGCGCAAGATCGATCCGGGCGAGAAATTCGATTGGGCGTGGCTCGCGCAAGCCGGCGTCGGACACTGGGTGGAGCCGGCGCCCCCTGCGAGCGGCTGCGAGGTTTATATCGTTGGCGACGAAGGCCCCGCCATCGCCGAGGCGCAGGCGCTGTTGCGCCGGTACGGCTACGACGTCGAGCCGCACGGGCGCCTCGATGCGCGCACCAGCGTCGTTGTGCGCGCCTTCCAGCTGCACTTCCGCCGCGCCCGCGTCGATGGGCGGCTCGATGCGGGAACGCGCGACACGCTTTCCCGTCTCCTCGCCGCGCTGCCGGTTCCGGTCACGAGCTGAGCGGGCGCTGTCCCGACCCTTTGGGTCTGGCACCGCGTCAACATTGCGCAGCGCCCGGATGGGCCGGCCATCCGGGCGCTACGACTGTTACGTCAATATCCGCGGCCCGCGATCAGTGCCGCTCGCGACGATCGTTCCGGCGGTCGTCCCGCTTGTCACGTCGATCATCGCGGCGTTCGTGACGGCGCTCGTGGCGCGCAGGACGCTTCCAGCCGCGATCGGGCGGCGGGCGCATGCCCTTGGGTGCGCTATACCCCGAGCGCCACCACCCGCGCTTGCGCGGACCGGACGGCGGGGCGTGCCAGCCCTTGCGCAGCCGCGGTTTGAACCGGAACCAGCGGTCACGATCCTTGTACCAGGGGCGCCCCACGTAGTAGCGCCGCCAGTAGGTGTCCGCGGCGAAGGAAATGACCGGAATGCCGAAAACGGACAGGCCGACGTCCGGCAGCGGCGTCGTCTCGCCGCGATAGTCGAAGGCGATGAACTCGCTGTAGACCCAGCCGCGGTCGCCTTCCCAGAGGACGTCGCACCAGGACTCGTCGCGAAGGCAGCCTTCGACGTAGATGTCGTCGCCTTCGGGAATGACGCCGACCGAGGGGAAGTCAGTATCGGGGCCGGTGCGCATGTTCACGTTGGCCGTGGTAAAGCCGGGTTGCGCCGCTTGCGCTGCGGCGGGCCCCAACATCGCTAAGGCCAGTGCTGCACCGGCCAGGGTTCGTAGTCTCACGTGGCTCTCCCGTTATTGTGGACGTCGTGGAGGATAATGACGGGGGTCAGTGCGTGGTTCCGTCGGCGGGCGCATAATTTGTATCGAATGCCGCGGCGTCGGCGCCCGTTTAATGCCCCGCGGCGCTACACAGGTCAGAACTCAGATGATGGGCCGCAGAGCCCGTGCTACGCGCCGCCTATTCTCGTGAGCACCGGGCTTATGGTCTGCGGTATCGTCACGGTCTACGGCATCGCCCATGAGATCGCCGAGGCGCAGCCATTCGCGTCCTCGAACATCTCGCATCCATTCTGAGCCTAGCCGTCGGAGTCCGCGCTTTTGAAAAGGCGGGCAAGCCCGATCGTCTGCCGGTGCCAGGCCCTGATCGGCAGCGCCGGAATCCCGCCCAGAGCCGCCGCGGGCGCGACGTTGCGCATGACGCCGCTCATGGCCGCGATGCGCGCGCCGGCTCCCACCTTGACATGGTCCACAATGCCGACCTGGCCGCCCATCATGACGCCGTCGCCCACAACGGTGCTTCCCGCGATACCGACTTGAGCGCAGATCACGCAATTCTTTCCCAGACGCACGTTGTGGGCGATCTGCACGAGATTATCGATGACGGTGCCGGCGCCGATGTAGGTATCGCCCGTCGCTCCACGGTCGATGGCACAGTTGGCCCCGATCTGGACGTCATCCTCGATGACGACGCGGCCGAGTTGGAGCATGCGCGTGAGACCATTCGCGCCCGGCACGAAGCCGAAGCCCTGCGATCCGATCGTCACACCGGTTTCAATCCCCACGCGCTCCCCTATCAGCGCGTGGCTGATTGAGGTGTTGGCCCCGACCCGGCTGTCATCGCCGAGCCGAACGTGATCGCCCACCACGGCATTGCAGCCGATGTGGCATCGCTCGCCGATCTCGGCACCGCGTCCGACAACGGCGCCGGCGTCGATCTGCGTGCCGGCGCCGATAGCCGCGCTCTCGTGCACGTGCGCCGTCGGATCGATCCCCGGCTCGAGGGGGGGAAGCGGATAGAATAGCTGGCCGACCTGCGCATACGCGAGGCGCGGGTCCTTCACGTAGATGAGCCGGCTCGGATCGACGGCGTGGTGGGCGAGGCCGCGGGTGATCATGATCGCGCGGGCCCGCGTCGGCAGGAGCGCGTCGCGATAGCGCACATCCGTAAAGACGCTGATATCGTGGGGGCCGGCCGAGTCGAGGGGACCGATGTCGTGAATGGTGACCGCGCCGGCTTCGGGGCCAAGGGGCTCCGCGCCCACCAATGCCGCGATATCGCGCAGCGGAAATGGTCCGGCGCGATGGAAGAAGCGAACATCAGGCATAG